>Ga0082212_10000832_pt1 | contig 45159 bp, 34 predicted proteins | sample TergutNt197P3_FD_71548 | JGI IMG/M metagenome (GOLD analysis project Ga0082212, IMG submission 71548) | Neocapritermes taracua P3 segment gut microbial communities from Petit-Saut dam, French Guiana - Nt197 P3 | ecosystem: Host-associated > Arthropoda: Insects > Digestive system > Gut ... | reverse complement strand
TGCGTTCAAAATACTTTGAACGCGAAACGCCAAAGTTTTTGAAAACGCGAGCAAAGCCCGCATTATCAAAAACTTGCGGGCGCCGCTTTCGCGACGCCAAATGCCGAGTTGCAATCTTTTGATTGCAACTCGGCATCAGTAGCAATTCGGCAAATCGGGTCAAATTTTAACAAAATGCATAATAATAGAAAAAATTGATAGAAATTAATAAATTTTGCCAAAACAATACAAAAAATCAATTTTGGATTTATCGTTTTTGTCTACTTTTAGCAGTCGCTAGAGCAAAGCCTTTGAAATTGTCTCTGGTACAATGCCAATTTCTAGTTACGAGACGGAAAGCCTTGCCCAGCGCAGATGTGCGCCAGGCATTTGTTAATTCAGCAATAAAAAATGGTATAATACTACCGGAGAGAATTCATGGGTTTTTTGCATGGGACAGTGTCTTTGCGCCGATTCTTAGCCCTGGGGCCGGCTCTTGAAGAAAAAAAAATCTGCGAGGGGTTGGAAAAGAACCGTTACCGCCCATTTGAGGGAGGCGAGGAAGAGGAGCGTTTCGGATGGGTCGACTGGCGTAACCCCCTCATCAGCCCAGCAGACCCCAATTGGCTCTCTCAGGGCCGTTTCGTAGTGTTTGCCCTGCGCATCGACACTCGCAAAGTTCCGGCAATGTTGCTGAAGGCCCACACCGATTTGCGTATTCAGAAATTAATGAAGGAAAAGGACTTGGCCTTCGTGGGCAAGGAGGCCCGAACGTCCCTGCAAGACGAGGTCAAAGCCGAATTGATGCGCAAAGTCTTGCCAACCCCGCGCATTTTTGAGATCGCTTGGGATGTAAAAGGTAGCGTGCTCTGGACGACTGCAAGCAACACCAAAGCACAGGCGCACTTGATAAATCTAATGAAAAAAACCTTTGACATTGAGTTACAACCCCTGGCCCCGTTATTGCTCGCGGGCAGTTTAGCTCCTGAAATCCCTGTTGGCGACATCACTGCGCTGGAGCCATTCGATTTAGGCGAGGAGGGCGCGTGAAGCTTTTGGAGATGATCGAACAGGGCCGCTTTCTCGGCGAAGAATTTCTGCTTTGGCTCTGGATGCGCGGATTTACCAATGGCGGCACATCCGGCCATGACGGCGATACATCGGCCTGTTTCATTGACGACGAAGTGGTCTTAGTAACAGAGTGGGGGGACGTTAAAGAACTGAGCCTACGCAAAGGTAACCCGCAGGAATCGCTCGAGGCGTTTGAAGCACTCTCAAGGGGGATGCGCCCAAACAGGGCCAAAGCCAGGATATTGGCTGGAGACTTGGAATGGGCCTTCATGCTTGGGGCGGCCCAATTAGAGATATCCGCCATGAAACTGCCCCCGACCCAAGCCAAGGATTTGCACGGACGGCTTTCTGACCGACTCTTCCTGCTGGAAGAAGGCATCGCTCACATAGAACGCCGTTTTGCTACATTCCTGCACAGGCGCGCAAGAGACTGCGATGGATTGTTGAGCGACATGAAGGCTTGGGTTAGCAAAGGCCTGGCTCAATCGGCGGATCAGTAGAACGAGCGCAAGCATATAGCTATTTTCGCTTGTGTTGTCCGCTTACGGCGATGTTCCGCCGCCTTCAGGCCATGTTTCTCCCGATCGAGCGCACTTGAAAATAGCTAGGCCAGAGGCTGGCGTCAGATGGTCTAAAACTTGCACCCACAGGGCTAATCTGTCGACTTCATGCCATGGGGACTATGAAAAGCCTTGCAATCGTAATGATGCCAGCCGCCATATTTGCCGCCATGGCCGATCCAGAATTGGCTGAGGTCAAGGGGATGTTGCCGAATGGAAAAAGGGCGGCTGTCCGCCTGCAATATAAAGTGGGCATTGTCGTAGAAGCAAAGGACTTGCCAAAGGCCTTTATTGCCAAGCAGGGCGAATTGCCCATGTGGCTACCTTATGAAGATTTAACAGCTGAGGCCAAAAAATGGGCGTTGACAGCACTATTTCCCAGCGATGCTTGGGGCATAGACGAAATTCGCCACAAGGTCAGGTGGCCAAAAGTGGAATCGGTTTGGCTCATAAGCGCTTTATTCACAGGCAACGGGCAAAACTACGACAAGCTTATGCTGGCAAACCCACAAAATCCCGAGCAACTTAGAGAGGGGGATGCATGGCGCATTCCAACGACGATGCTCTCTCAGGAATTTGGTGGAAGGTCAGCTGAACCAGCGAAAAATCCCGTAGAAGGTGGATTTGACGATGCCACAGCCGCGCTGAGGGCGATGCTCACGTACCAAAAAGACGCCCAGGGAGAATTTGCAGGCTATAGATTACGAAAAGGCGAGGCCCTTTATTCCAGCGTAGTTATGCGCTATACAGATTTGGTGGACGCAAAGGAGGTAAACGAGTTAGCAACCAGGATAGCGAAGCGTAGCAACATTGACGATGTAAGGTCGATACAGCCGGGCCAGCTAATAAAAATTCCACTGGACTGCCTCGCAGACCCCTTCCTGCCGGAAGGCTCTAAAGGGCTTGCTGAAAACAGGCAGATGCTGGCCGAAGTTCGCAGGACGGTTAAAATTGAGGCAGGGCCGCGCTTGTCTGGAGTTCGCATTGTCTTGGATCCTGGCCACGGGGGCGTTGACTCTGGGGCCAGGGCAAACGGCGTCTGGGAGTCGGATTACGTCTACGACATAGCCATGCGCGTTCTCCGATTGCTACAAGCCAATACTGATGCAGAAATCTTTACGACTCTGCGCTATCCTAGCATCGGGTTTGGCGTCAGGGAGTTGATACCGCAGATGACAAGAGATGCCACGCTTATGAGCACGCCTCCAAAGCCACATGGTGGCGAGTCATCATCGAATACGTGTGTAAATTTGCGCTGGGTGATGGCAAATCATTTCTTTACCGCGCCAAGAAAATTGGATCTCCGCAAGACAATATTCATTAGTTTCCATGCCGATAGCCGACATCCTTCTGCAAGAGGAACAATGGTGTATGTTCCGGCATCGAATCTAGTCCCCAACAAATTTTCATGGGGAGGGGCAGGGACTCGGGTTGCCGAGCTAAAGCGGGGATCGAGCGTTAATTTTACGGCCCGCCAAAAAATAGAGTCCGAAGCCCAGAGCCGCCTCTTTGGGGAAGGGTTGCTGAAAGAGCTGGGCAAGACAGGGCTTCCGGTACATGAAAACCGCCCCCTTCGCAACGTTATAAATAGATCAGGTAAAACCTTTGTTCCGGCAGTCATCCGCACTAACGTGGCTACCACTAAGGTTCTGATAGAAGTAGTGAATATGCAGAATGAAGAGGATGCGGCCCTGCTAAAAAATGCGGATTTCAGAGAGCATTTTGCGGAGGCAGTTGTAAAGTCAGTCAGGACTCATTTTAGAAATTGAACGATGGCTGACAAATAGTTGTATTTTAGGCCGACTTTGTCTTAAAATCTTTCCCCACCCATCCTCTGGCAGATATGAGTAGCAAGGGCGTGACTATGGCAACGAAGCCAAAGGTCAGCCACATTGTTCCAGTGGATTTTGGCCCGTCGATAGGACACCACTTAGAAAGGGCGATGCCAGAATAGAGCGGGACTATCATTTTTGTAAGGAACCAGGGGAACTGGGCCACGCCCATGTATGCACCCGTCCGGCCCGCAGGCGCTATTTCGGCTGCATACTGCAAGAATCTGGGTTGCCACATCGCCTCGCCTATGGACAGAACAAGGATGTATCCAAAAAGGCCCGTTATCGTAGGGCCGACAGACAGTAGAAATGCCGAGGATGCCATGACGGCAGTTCCGAATATCATCATGTTATATACCTTTGCTCTTACGCTGATGGCGGCAACAATTGGGCAGAGTATGAAAATCAGCAGAGAATTTAGGCTGGTGGCCGTTTCAAAGTTGTCCCCAAGCCAACCTCCGGCATATGCACGCGCAACGTACTGAGGCATTATGAACCAACTGTAGGCAAACAGTGTCTGAGTGGGTATCAGGCAAAAAATAAAAAAACTAAACTTGGGGTCGGCTAGGGGATGGTGTTTTAGCCAGTGCGTGAATCGTGCAAATCCCAAAAGCCGACCTTGGCTTTCTTTGCTTTCCTCTGTGACGTTATTGGCAGGCTTTTCATCATGGGGGGGCAATGCGGTTTCGGTTTCCACCTTTTCTGCCAAGGTTTTTTCCAGAGTCTTTCTTGTTAGCAGAACTGCCAAGCAGGTTATGCCCAAAACCGTGATTATTGCATAAAAGATCAAGGCGCCCTGAATGCCATAGGTGTTTCTGATGGGACTCATAAATGTCGGGAGCCAGCCCCCCAGGTTGTTGACGGCGTAGAGCATGGCAAAGGCCATCCCTGAAGTGGCGGCTGTGGTTACTGCTCTCGTGCCTGCGTAAATTGCTGGCTGGTACATCCCAAATCCAACCACTATCAGAACAATTCCTGCGGCGGCGGCGAGATTAAGGGGAGATAAAATGACCAGCAAAGAGTCCGGGTCAATATTAGAAAGAAGAGAAGCTGTTCCCAGTCCGAGACTTGGCGAAAGGCTCAGCACAATCCGTCCGAGCAACATCAGCCCCAATGCTGTGAATAGCGTTCTTCGTAGCCCCCAGGCATCCACGCGGCTCCCAAAAAAGAGCATGGAAAAGGTGATTCCCGAGGTCATCAGGCCTACCATCCATCCTGCGTGCATATCGCCCAACTTGACGTAGTTGTTAAAAAACATCGCCAGATAGTAGAGAGTGCCAAAATAGGCAAAGCCCTCTATCAAATAGACGAGGTTAAGTGCCCAAAGTGCCCTGGGGGCCTTTGCAAGGTCTATGAATGGCTGGATAATTTCTGACAGGGGTGATTTTTTTTGGGTGCCATCAGTCGGTTCATTTGACATGTTTGCCCGCCTTGTAAAAATAAATGTTATCCAACTGTATCACGTTGTAATCTTAGACATGAGGAGTAAATAACATGCCAGATTTTTCTGTTCAGTCCTTTGTTGGTTGGCTCCATTTCGTCTCTCTGGTAGTCGCAGGCGGAGTCATGCCGGTTTGCCTTATACTTTCCGGTTTTGAAGAAACCAACGAGGATGTCCGTGGCATCTCCGCTGTAATATGGAAAAAACTTGCCGTATGGGGGATGAGGAGCGCCTTTGCCTGCGGCCTTGCCCTGCTGGTAATAAATTGGATAAATAGGAGCGAGCCCTTTAGTCAGCCCATTTTGCTTTCATTGCTTGTGATGGCTGGGCTATTAGTTTGGCTCTGCGAGGCCGCTCCCAAGGCTTTGGGGACAGGCAAGAGAGGTACTGCGCTGATGGCGATGGCACTTTTTTTAGTTGTTTCGTTTGTAATCACAAATCGCACGGCATTTGCCAGATCAGTTCCTGACCCTGACCCTGCTCCTGCTTCCGTCGTTCCTACCCATCAGGAAGTACCTACGGTTGCTCCGCTGGAAGACTGACTCAATTTAATTTTTTGGAAAAAACCATGCGACACACATATTTTTTGTTGCTTGCCGTTGCCGGACTAAATTTAATGGCGCAGGGCGTTCAAGACTGGCCAAAAACCGTTGTTGAAATATCAAATTTTGAGCAAACATCCAAGGTCGCTGACGTCCGAGCATACATGGAGGCCCTGGGCAAGGTAGCCCCCGATATAAAGGCGTATCGGCCTCCAACTGCCCCAGAAACAACAGAGACAGGTAAGCCCATTCTGGCCTGGCGCATACCAGCAACAGGCCCAAACCCTTTAAAGGTGTATGTAAATGCAAACATCCACGCAGGCGAGGTTGAGGGCAAGGAGGCAATTCAGCTTGTGGCAAGGGGAATCCTCCAGGGGAGATATCCGGATATCCGAAAAAACATCGAACTCGTGTTTTGCCCGGCCTACAATGCTGATGGCACGGATGCCCTTAATCCAGCAAACCGCACCCACCAGCCGAATCCAAAGAGCGGGGTTGGCCCTCGGGAAAATATATTCGGGCTAGACCTCAACCGGGATATGATGAAGGCAGTAGCTGCCAACACCAGGTGGATGCTGGCAATGTACCGAGATTTTGATCCCGATTGCACCATTGATTTGCATTCCACAAACGGTAGCCGCCATGGGTTTTATCTGACGTATGCCCCTGGCCACGCCACAGGCGGAGATTTAACTCTTGCAGCCTTTAACAGGCAGATGCTTACTGAAATCAGGGAGAGCCTCCTGGCTAAGGGCCTTCCCACATATGACTACGGCAACTTTAGGACAAACAGCGAGCGCCAGGTAACATCTTGGGAAACTGACTCCCTCGGCCAAAACATGGTCAGCAACTATGCCCTCCTCGAAAACAGGCTGGGGATTTTGGTCGAGACGTTTGTATACAGATCCTATGAAGACCGCGTAGAGGATAACATAAAGTTTATTTTTGAAACATTGGGTTGGATGGCCAGCAACAAGGAAGAAGTGCAACGCCAGCGCAGTCAGGCAGCCGAAAGATGGGCTGGGACATTGGCAAAGGGCGATGTGCAAATCCCTTTAAAAGCAAAGATGGTGCAGACCGAAACCTATACATTTGATTCTTTTGAATTCGCCATGAATGAACAGGGCACTCCTCTGAGGGACAATAGGGGGCGCTATACAGGCGAAAAAACCTTTACCAAGCTCACCTTGCCCAGTTTTGTCACTTTTGAATGGACTGATTATGTAACTGCTCCAGTTGGCTACTTGGTTGATAGGGCCCATGCGGAAAAAATTCTCCCTTTGCTTGAGGCTCACGGAGTTATGACCTTGCCTGGTACCCAGCGCCCAAAGAATGAGACCTTGATGTACTTTCATGAAACGGTGTCAGAAAGAAAAATTTCCAATGGTGCCTATCAGGGGGTTTTTACTCTCTCTTTGAGCGGGGCCTGGAAGCCGGAGTTGCCTTCGAGGCGTGCCGCTTATTCATGGGAGCAGGATGACCTGGACAGCGCGATATATGTTCCCGTCAATCAGCCAATGGGCAAGATGGCCTTTTATTTGTTAGATCCGAGGGCGCCTGACGGCCTTGTGTTTTGGGGGTACTTTAACAGCAGTTTTATTCGTGGACAGGGAATGTGGGGCGAAGGGCCGAGGTGTCCAATACTGGCGCTGGGCATTAATGCCGCAGGGCCCGCAAGTGATGCAAATACGACGATTAATTTGGCAATTGAAGAGTAGGCCAAACTTTTTTCCCTTTGTATGAGTGTCCAATGCCAAGTCGCAGTCACAAGGGCCATCCGCAAAAGTGGGGGGTTTTGCGAGCGGTTCTTTTGTGTCAGACTTAACAATGAACCTGCGTTTGCGCACTCTGGGCGGAATGGACGATGATGAAAGAATTATATGTTGCCGGGCAGACTAATACGGTTAGGGGATCGGGGATTACCTGGAAAATTCTCCTCACGGCTATGACTATATTTGCCATAGCCTGCGAAAAGGCCGTGGACAATAGGGGCGTCCGCGCCATTCCCATCGTCGCCGCAAAGGCATCTGTTGGCAATCTTCCCGTTATTCTCACCGGCCTCGGCACCGTTACGCCAACAGATGTAGTGACAGTAAAAACCAGGGTAAGCGGGCATCTGATCAGTGTAGGCTTCCGCGAGGGCCAGATGGTCAATCAGGGCGACTTGCTTGCCGAGATCGATTCGCGGCCCTATGAGGTGCAATTGATGCAGGCCGAAGGCCAGCTTGCCAGAAACAATGCACTTTACTTTAATGCCCAACAAGACCTGGATCGATACAAGGATCTTAATGACAAGGGAGTTATTTCCAGCCAGTTGCTGGATACTCAGACTGCCCAGACAGAACAGCTTGCCGCAGCATTGAGGAGCGACGAGGGCTCGGTGGAAAGTGCCAAGCTCAATCTGGAGTACTGCCGCATTACAGCCCCTGTTTCGGGCCGCCTGGGGCTCCGCTACGTTGATCCTGGCAACCTTGTAAATCCATCCGATTCCAACGGCATAGTGGTCATCACGCCCCTTGCGCCGATACATGTCTTGTTTTCGATCCCTGCCGATTCTATAAATACTGTTATCAAGAAGGACTATCACAACCTGGTCGTCGAAGCGTGGGACAGGGACTCCACATCCAAGCTCGCCACCGGAAAGCTGTGGGCCATTGATAATCAGGTTGATCCCGCAACTGGCACCGTAAAACTTAAAGGGCTGTTTGAAAACCGAGATTCACTGCTTTTCCCCAATCAGTTTGTCAATGTGCGGCTCTTTGTTGACACGATAAGGAATGCGGTTTTGATTCCAAGTGCCGCAATCCAGAGGGGCCCCCAGGGAACTTTTGTCTTTGTAGTCAACGATGAATCCGAAGTTGAGCTGAGGCTGGTGGAAATCCGAGCAAGCCAGGGAGACCAGACGGCTTTGAGCGCGGGCCTGGAAGTTGGCGAGACCGTCGTTACAGAAGGTATCGAGAGATTGCGTGAGGGCTCTAGGGTTACGATACCAGGCATGGATTCGCCCAATGGCGGCGGTAATTCTGGAGGGAGCCAAAGACAGGGGCGGTCTGGTTCATGAATCCCTCTAAGCCGTTTATTCTCCGGCCCATCGCAACATCACTGTTAATGGCCGGAATATTGCTGGTGGGTGGATTTGCCTTTCGTTTTTTGTCCGTATCCGCCCTGCCGCAAGTTGATTACCCAACGATTCAGATAGCCACTTTTTACCCTGGGGCCAGTCCTGAAGTGGTGGCTTCGGCAATTACGGCTCCGTTGGAGAGACAGTTTGGGCAGTTGCCCGGGCTTACAAGGATGTATTCGTCCAGCTCAGGGGGGAGCTCGCTAATTACTCTCCAGTTTGACCTCGACCTGAATATTGATGTGGCAGTACAACAAGTCCAGGCATCCATAAATGCCGCTGGTACTTTTCTGCCAAACAATCTGCCCAACCCCCCCATTTATAGTAAGTCAAATCCAGCCGACGCTCCGATATTGAGTTTGGGCATCAAGTCGGACTCATTGCCCTTGACCAGAGTTCAGGATTTTGCCGATACAAGGCTGGCCCAAAAAATTAGCCAGTTGCCTGGGGTTGGGCTTGTGAGCCTTAGCGGAGGGCAGAAGCCGGCGGTGCGGATTCAGGCAAACCCAAAGCAACTGTCTTCGTATGGCATGACGATGGCAGACATCCGCCAGGCCGTGACCCTGAGCAATGTAAACCAGGCCAAGGGTAGCTTTGATGGGATGCGCCAGGCTTTTGCAATAGGGGCAAACGACCAGTTGCTCAGTAGCGAAGAATACAAGTCAATCGTAGTAGCCTTCAGAAATAATTCTCCGGTATATCTGTCCGACGTGGCAACTGTAATCGACGATGCTGAAAATGTTAAGCAGGCCGCGTGGATGAATTCGACGCCAGCGGTTATTTTGAATATCCAGCGCCAACCAGGAGCAAATATTATTTCGGTTGTGGATAGGGTCAAGTCCCTGCTTCCTCAGCTTACGGCATCTTTGCCGTCTTCTGTTGAAGTTGAGATACTCACTGATAGGACTACGACCATCCGTGCTTCCGTGCGGGACGTAGAATTTGAGTTAATGCTCTGCATTGCCTTAGTGGTAATGGTCATTTTTGTCTTTTTGAGGACGCTATCTGCCACAATAATTCCCAGCTTTGCAGTGCCGCTATCCATTGTGGGCACATTTGCGGTGATGTATGCGCTGGGATTTAGCCTAAACAACCTGACACTAATGGCTCTGACCATCAGTACTGGTTTCGTGGTTGATGATGCCATCGTGATGATCGAAAACATCATGCGCTATATCGAAGAGGGTGAGCATCCCTTGCAGGCCGCGCTAAAGGGGTCTGAACAAATAGCCTTTACGATTATTTCTCTCACGGTGTCACTAATCGCCGTGCTAATTCCTCTGCTCTTTATGGGCGATGTGGTTGGGCGGCTGTTCAGGGAATTTGCTATCACCCTTAGCGTTGCCATCCTGGTCTCGGCCTTTGTTTCCCTGACTCTGACGCCCATGATGTGTGCCAAACTGCTGAAGCACAAGAGCCCAGATCAGCAAAACCGCTTTTATCGGGCATCCGAAAGAGTATTTCAAAACATCATCAATTTTTATGATCGCACCCTCTCTTGGGCGCTGGAGCGTCAAAAGACAGTCCTGATAGTGGCCGTGGCTACATTTGTATGCACCATATTGCTATACATTGTGGTGCCCAAGGGCTTTTTTCCTGTCCAGGATACGGGCGTGATTGTCGGCATTACTGAAGCGCCCGAATGGGTCTCCTTTGACACGATGGCCCAAAGGCAACAAACTCTGGCAAACGCCATACTCAACGACCCCGCAGTTGAAAGTCTCTCAAGTTTTATTGGCGTAGATGGCACAAATATTACGTTGAATAGCGGGCGGATACAAATAAACCTAAAGCCTTTGAGGGAGCGCCGCAGGTCGGCGTCAGAAATCATCCAGCGGATACAGTCGGATGTTTCACATATCAGCGGCATTCGCCTGTTCATGCAGCCTGTCCAGGATTTAACTGTGGAAGACAAGGTGAGCCGGAGCCAGTACCAATACGTTTTGGAGGATGCAGACCCAGCTGAACTTGCCAGGTATGTCCCAGAGCTTGTCGATAGGCTCCAGCATATACCCATTCTAAGAGACGTAGCCAGCGACTTGCAGAACAATGGACTCCAGATAAGGGTTGTGATAGACCGCACAACTGCATCAAGACTTGGGATAACACCACAAATACTCGATGACGCACTATATGATGCCTTTGGCCAGCGCCAGATTTCGACAATGTTTACTCAAATGAACCAGTACCGCGTCGTGCTGGAAGCCCAGCCTGGCATGTTGACAAAGCCTGAAGACCTCCTTGGCCTCTATGTCAGGTCTAATACCGGCGGTATCATTCCATTAAGCGCATTCACACGCCTTGAAACGGATTTCACCCCGCTCGCCGTAAACCACCAGGATCAATTTAAGTGCGCGACCATTTCCTTCAATCTGGCTCCGGGAGCTTCGCTGGGGAGCGCGGTAAAGGCAATCCAGTCCGCCTTTGACGAATTAAACGCGCCTGCGAGTTTCAAGGCGTCCTTCCAAGGTACTGCCCAGGCATTCGGCTCTGCCCTTGCAAATACTCCCTGGCTGATACTGGCTGCCGTCCTGACTGTCTATATCCTGCTTGGAGTACTCTACGAGAGCTATATCCATCCTATCACCATTCTTTCGACTCTTCCCTCTGCCGGCGTGGGGGCATTACTTTCCCTGATAATTTGCCGGACGGATTTCACTATCATCGCCCTGATTGGAATAATACTTCTGATAGGCATTGTGGCAAAAAATGCAATTATGATGATAGATTTTGCACTTGAAGCGGAACGAAAAGATGGCCTGGAGCCAGAAAAAGCGATTTACCAAGCCGCACTGCTGAGATTTCGCCCAATTATTATGACCACCATGGCGGCCCTGTTGAGTGGACTGCCGTTGGCGATGAGTAGCGGTGTTGGCTCTGAGCTGAGGCGGCCTCTGGGGATAGCCATTGTTGGTGGGCTAATTTTTAGCCAGATTTTGACTTTGTATACAACGCCAGTAATTTATTTGTACTTTGACCGCCTGGCCAGAAAAATTGGTAGCAACAAGGACTTGCAAGAATATGATGACGATGGCGTGCCAGCCAAAGAGACCTACGAGACCTATGAGACTCCGCATGATTCAGCAGTTACAGCCATTGAGCCACCGGCACTGACCTCCGCGGAGGAGGCATGAGTTTTTCTTCTGCATTTATCAAACGGCCGGTTGCAACCACGTTGCTGACGGCTGCCGTCGCCTTGGCCGGGATTATCGCTTATCGATTTCTGCCCGTGGCACCTTTGCCGCAGGTCGATTTTCCTACCATACAAGTTTTTGCGGGCCTTCCAGGCGCAAGTCCGGAAACAATGGCATCATCGGTCGCTACGCCCTTAGAGCGACAATTTGGCCGTATTGCTGGTATTTCGGAGATGACCAGTAGCAGTTCGTTGGGTTCGACAAATGTTACGCTTCAATTTGACTTAGACCGCAACATTGATGCCGCAGGGCGAGAAGTACAGGCTGCTATCAACGCTGCAAGAAGCCAGCTCCCCGCCAACCTTCCCAGCAATCCCGGATACAGAAAGGCTAACCCAGCTGACTCGCCTGTAATGATGTTGTTGCTCACGTCTGACGTTGTGCCCAGGACGGTGATGTACGACGTCGGTAGCAATATACTCCAGCAAAAAATTTCACAGGTGCCAGGCGTGGGACGGGTTTTTATAATGGGAGGCGCCCTTCCCGCCGTCAGGGCAGAGGTTAACCCCACTGTCTTAAACAGCCATGGATTGTCGCTGGAAGACGTGCGCGCCGCCATTTCTATGTCCAACATTAACAGGCCCACTGGCGACATTTCTGATGGCAGATCCTCCTGGTCTATCAGCGTGACCGACAAGATATTTAGGGCCGAAGATTACGGAAACATAATCATTCGATATAAGGACGGCGCGGCGCTACGTTTGAATCAGGTGGCAAGCGTAACCGATTCTGTCCAGGATCTGAGAAATATCGGCCTGACAGAAAGCGGGCCATCTATCACTGTTACCGTCTTTCGTCAGCCTGGAGCCAACATCATCGAGACGGTGGATCAAATCAGGGCGATTTTGCCAGAGTTACAGGCAGTATTGCCGCCCTCAGTGGATCTGCGGGTTTTTATGGACTCTACAAATACCATCAGGGCTTCAGTGGCGGACGTGCAAAAGACTTTATTAATCTCCATTACCCTGGTGATACTCGTCGTCTTTATTTTCCTCAGGGACTGGCGTTCAACCATGGTGCCCGCCATAGTAGTCCCGGTTACCCTCGTCGGCACCTTCGGCGCGATGTACCTACTTGGCTTCAGCATTGACAACCTTTCGCTGATGGCGCTGACCATTGCCATTGTCTTTGTGGTGGATGATGCCATCGTGGTCATAGAAAACATCACCAGGCATATAGAGAGCGGCAAGACGCCGATGCAGGCAGCCCTCCATGGGGCCAAAGAAATTGGCTCTACTCTGGTCTCAATTTGTATTTCGTTGGTGGCCGTTTTTATTCCAATCCTAATGATGGGCGGAATTGTAGGGCGCCTGTTTCGGGAGTTTGCTATAACTCTTTCTATAGCAATTGTTATATCAATGACCTTGTCGCTGACTACGACCCCCATGTTGTGTTCCAGACTACTGCGCAAGCCGTCGGAAAGACGGGGCCGGCTATCCGGCATAACTGAGTCCCTGATAACATTTGTCAAAGGTAAGTATGAACGCTCTTTGGCCTGGGTCTTCCGCCGCCAGCGCATCATCATTTCAGTCACCTTTTTGGCAATGTTGGCAACGATTGGGCTATATATCTATGTCCCTAAAGGTTTTTTCCCCCAACAGGATACTGGCCGCCTACAAGGCAATATCCAGGCATCCCAGGACATAAGCTTTACGGCTCTCTCCGCCATGTTGCCGCGATATGTTGACATCATCGCCGCCGACCCTGCGGTGGAACATGTCTCTGTGACAGCCGGCACGGGCAACTCCGGTAGAGTGATTATTGCCCTTAAGCCAAACAAGGAGAGGGATGCCACCGCAGACCAAGTGATAGCTCGGCTTAGGGCAAAGACTGCTCCTATACCAGGCGCCAACATGTTTCTCCAGAGCGTCCAGGATATCCGCGTCGGCGGACGCATGGGCGGTGGTGCGCTGTACCAGTACACCCTTCAGGGCGATGACGCAAATGAGCTGTTTGAGTGGGCTCCCAGGCTATTGGCAGTATTTAGGTCGCTTCCTGAATTGACGGACGTAAACACCGACCAACAAAACAGGGGCCTCCAGGCCAACTTGGTGATTGACCGCGAAACGGCCTCTCGGCTTGGCGTCACGCCACAATCCATTGACGCCACGCTTTACGATGCTTTTGGACAGCGATATGTCTCCACAATGTATATGGCCCTTAACCAATATCGGGTTGTGATGGGGGTATCGCCGGAATATGCACAAACTCCAGATGGTTTAAATTATATTTATGTCCGCTCCTCAAATGGGGAATTGGTCCCGTTGAGCGCCTTTACGAAAATGGAGCGCAGAAATACGTCACTGTCCATCAGCCACCAGGGGACTCTACCAGCCATCACATTTTCTTTCAACCTAGCTCTGGGCTACTCCTTGGGCGACGCAGTCGACGCCATACAAAAAGTCCAGGATCAGGTCATGATGCCAGGCACCATAAGGGGCACTTTTATGGGCACTGCCAAGGCATTTAAGGATTCATTGGCAAATCAGCCACTATTAATCGCCGCTGCCCTTTTGACTGTCTACATAGTGCTTGGCATGTTGTACGAAAGCCTGATCCATCCTCTCACTATTCTGTCTGCCCTGCCTTCTGCCGGTGTGGGCGCATTGCTGGCCCTTCTCGCCTTTAAGACCGAGCTGAGCGTCATCGCTCTCATTGGAATAATTTTGTTGATTGGGATAGTAAAGAAAAACGCAATACTGATGGTTGATTTTGCTCTTGCTGCTGAGAGAAGCGAGGGTGCCGACCCCGAAAAGGCAATTTTCAAAGCCTGTTTGTTGCGTTTCCGGCCAATAATCATGACTACCACGGCAGCCCTTTTGGGCGGCATGCCCCTTGCTCTTGGAATGGGTACTGGTTCTGAATTCAGGCGCCCACTTGGAATTTCAATTGTTGGCGGCTTAGTCTTTAGCCAAATGCTGACTCTCTACACCACCCCGGTTGTTTACCTCTATATGGCAAGGCTGAAGGCAAGATGGGCCAAGTTCTGGCGTAAACGAGGCATGGCCGTGCGACATGGTAGGGCACAGCAGAGCCCAGAGCTCAGAACTTTGGGCTCAGACTAATTCCTCAGTTATTGATTGGCCCTGATTCGGGCTGGAGGTATGATCAACGGATGGCTGAACGGGAATCACAGTTTATTACTATGAGTCGGCAGAATATCATCGTGGCTACGGCCATGGGGGTGGGGTTGCTGACGTTTTGTTATGTTTTGGGTGTTCAGGTCGGCAAAAAGAGTCTGACGAGGCAGAACGTCCGGATAAAGAGCCTGGATGAGGAACTGAACGAATTAGGGCAACCACTTGAAGAACAGTTAAAGCTTTTTGAGTCGATTGAGGGTAACAATCAAACCAGGCGCAACGACCGCGTGCCCCAAAACGCCCCACCAAGGCCCTCAGTCGTCCCCACGGAGCCGCCAAGGGCGGTAGCGGTTCCGGATCCAGAAACGACCAGGTTGCCTGCTACGCCTGTCCAAGCCCCCGTTGATAGATTCACCGCCCAGGTAATTGCTTCCAGGGACATGGGCGGAGCTACTCGAGTTTCTGAACACCTGAAGTCCGAGGGGATGGCCACAAAGATCGTCTCGGCTGATGGGCTATACAAAGTACAACTCGACTGGTCTGGAACAAGGGCCGAGCTGGACTCTCGCATCACGCGGCTCCAGATACTGGGCTACCAGCCCATAGCTGTCAGGGTTATGTAATACGAACTCCGTCGCAACCAATCAGCCCGGGGAAAGCATCACCTTCCCCGAGCTATACGGCTGGTGTCTACAATGATTTGTACTATCGGGCCCTAATACCATTTTCTATTGCTGATTTAATAAATGCCTGGCGCACATCCGCACTGGGCAAGGCTTTTCGTCTCGTAACTAGGAACTCGTAACTAGAAACTGGTATAAACCCTATACATCTTCCGTGAGTTGCTTATAAAAGCTCGCCTGTAGGCCAATCAGCACAAAAAATAGAAAGCCATATAAGGCAAGTTGTGAAAGCATAAAAAGGGAGAAGCTGTTTTTGAAAATGGCCGTCAGGATACTTGACAGGATGGCGAAAGCCACAAAGGCCAGGAAACAGATGCCAAACATGCGCCATTTATAGCCGTATGTACAATTATTGCTCAACAGTAGCGCTTCGGTTGGGTTTTTGCCCTTTTCGATAACCAGTAACGGCGCCAAACTCCAGGCAAGACCGATCACGATGCCTGGTATAATAAATAACAGCAGAGCCACCTGAATGCCCATCATCATCAGGCCAATGGTGGTGAAATATTCCCCCATGTACTTGCGGTAGCTGGGGTCAAAAATTTCGGTCATGGGGATGAATTCGCCCTTGCTGGCCTTCGCAACGATACCTGTCGTTAAGCCAATCGTGGTTCCCACGTTAAGATAGGGAATCCAGATTGTCAAAATCCAGAGGAAGACGTTTACCAAGATCGGACCAATATTTTTTGTCCCGATGGCGATCCCCTCTTGTAATGTGGCACCGAATGCCAGCTTTTGCGTGTTAGACATAAGTCCCTCCTGAGAGGATTATGACAAGATAATTGATGAATGCAAGCTAATTTGGAAATACTTGAAAAATTGCCTTGGTTTATTTTCCATCCAACAGGTATGAATCTATCATTGAGGCCGCTTCGTCATCTTCGCCTGAAAGTACAAGCCGCAATATCTTTTCCACAATAGGGCTTTCCCGTGCATCGGCTATTGGTTGCAGATTGTCTATGGCAACTTTTATGGCAGATGGGTCAACTTCATCAATGGCGGCCTTTAGCTTTGATAGCTCCGCCCTAATCATGGCAACGTCAGGCGGGCGGCTCTTCTGCACATCGCCGCCGCTGGCCGCCCTTTGGCTCCTTAGTGCGGCATCAATTTGGCCCATGAGCGAGTCCAATGCGGATAACAAGCCATCGTTGTGCATTTGAATAAATTCGAGATTCTTTTCGGTGGCCGCCGCCTCAAGAGTGCGGGCGGCCTCAGAAAGCTTGAGGGCGCCAATATTGGCCGCCGCGCTTTTTAGGGCATGTACAAATGTAGTATATAGTTGCAGGTTGCCCTCTTCTAAAGACTTTCTGATTTCGTCACGTTTCGTTGAGCAGTCATTCAGAAAAACATCCAAGGTCTTCATGTAATTATCAGTAGACCCGCCCGAAATGGAAATGCCGCGGCGAACATCTACGTCCGCTATTTCGACAGTTGTCGCGCTACTCTTTTCCTGCGGCGTCATCGCTACGCTGGCCCTTTTATGCTTAGGTTTTCGCAGTTTTTCTTTGGGTAGCCATTTTTCAAGGATTGTGTTCAGGTGTGGCATGTCGATGGGTTTAGACAAAAAGTCGCTAAAGCCGTTTTCCAAAAATAACTCTTTCATGCCGACGACTGCGTTTGCGGTCAGGGCAACAATTGGCAGATTTGTGTAATGTGGATCGCGTGCTCCCATTGCCCTGATGCGTGATGTGGCCTCGACGCCATCCATCTCGGGCATCATATGATCCATGAATACCAGGTCGTACCTTTCCGAAGTCAGGGCCTCAATTGCATTTGCGCCGCTTGTGCAAAGTGTTGCGTCAATATCGTAAATAGACAGCAAGCCCTTGGCGACGTTCAGGTTTGTTTTTACATCATCAACTACGAGGACTGCTGCATCCGGAGCGACAAACGTCGCAATGAACTCAGATGCCAGGTCGTAGGAAAAACTGCCAGCCAAGCCGTTTAAAATATTAGCTATGGCAATGGAGTGAACTGGCATTGAGAGGATGCTTATGTTTCTATCGGCGATTGTTTCTCCAATGCCTGACAAGAGAACGGTCTTTATAGTTGCTCCGTGCCTGGCGCAGGTTTCTCTTGTTCCCTCAAACAGGCCAAGTTCCACAAAAGCAAAAGAGTAGAGTCCGCTGTCCATCTCTGCATCGAATTCAGTTGCCTTATTAACGCGTTTGTGAGCGACCCTCAGATTTTCTAGAGTGGAGATGATAGAATTGGCATAAATATCTCGATTTTCAAAAATTAGTACCCTTTTTTCGCCAGGGTTTTCAATCGCGGCCAGGGGCTCGGGGCTACAGACCTTTTGCTGTAGCGTGATGACAAAGGTGGTGCCAACGCCATATTCCGACCGAACCGAAATGTCTCCGCCCATTGCCTTTACGAGGCTATAGGCGATGGGAAGTCCCAGCCCAGTGCCTTCGACTCCCTTATTGCGTGCCGAATCAACCTGGACAAAGCTGTCGAATATTTTATCGATGTCTTCGGGTCTGATGCCCTTGCCAGTGTCGACGACTTCCATCGTCAGGTCAATTGTATCCTCGCCCAGCTTCTTTCCAGTGACCGACAGCGATACATGGCCACGGTCTGTGTACTTGACGGCATTGCTCAGAATGTTGAGAAGAACCTGCCGGATTCTTAGTTCGTCTCCATGTAGCGCGTTCGGAATGCCGCAATCGATGTTGGCAGCAAAGCCGAGCTGGGTTTCAAAGACCCTCATCCTGATAATGCTGATGGTGTCATTTACTAGCGAAGAGAATAAATAATCGCTGGGGACTATCTCTAATTTGCCACTCTCTATTTTTGAAAAATCCAATAGGTCATTTATTATGGTCAAAAGATTTGCGCCAGAGCGCCTGATGGTGGAAATATGTTCCCGTGCAGTCGGTGAAATATCCTCCCGTAGCGCTAGCTCAGCCATGCCGGTGATGGCGTTCATTGGAGTCCTTATTTCATGGCTCATCTTTGCAAGAAAATCGCTCTTGGCGTTTGAGACTACCTCGACCGTCTCCATAGTTTCGTACAGCGAATCCAAGAAATATTTGATGATCCAATTAATAGTAACGAGGATCAAAAACAATAGTAGAATCATGGAAAAAAACAGCAATGTCATATTTGCATCAAATTCGGTAATTTTGACCTGTGTAAAAGACATGATATGCCATTTTAATTCTGGGATGGTGCCAAGAGCTATTTTATAGCGATCAATGCCGGAATAATAATCAAATGACTGGATTTCATCATCCCTAAGTATTTTTCCTTTTTCGATGATGCCATGGGCTATGTGGCCCAAATACTGTTCAATATTGATCTTGTGTTTCAACAACTCTTCAATGTCATCATCACTGTCGTCAATATTTATACCGGTAATTTCTCCTGCATCATTAAAAAAATAGAGTTTTGTATCCCTTGGAAAATCTTCATATATTTTTTTGAAAAATTCGTAGAGGTCTATGCCAGTTCCAACCATTCCGATGGGTTCGTGGTTGTCGTTGTGGACAGGGGCGTTGACCCAGAGCCTGATTTGGTTGATGTCAGGATTGAAGTATATATTAAAATTATATTCCCCTTTGGGCGTTTCATTTAACGTCATGTTGTACCAGGAATTTATTGGGTCATCAACGTCAACCCGGTACCTCAGGTCGTCATCAGAAAAATATACCTTGTCTGCGTCCTTTATCCAAAAAATGGAGTTTGCAGAAGTGGCCTCGCGGTACGACTGAATTTCGTCTAATGCAGCCACCCTAGTCCTCTCCCGCTCAGGGTCGGCAAAATGCCTCCTGATGAGCGGGGAGTCGGCCAATTTTTTAACAATTGCGATTTCTTTTTTTATTTCCGCATCAACCTTGATACATTCCAGCTCCAGCATCCGCGAAAGCTCGTTGCCCTTTGCCGAGCTAATAATGTTTCTCATGCTGAAAAAAAAGGCCAGCGAACCGCCCGCTAGTATCACCAGAAAAAGCAGGGCAGAAAACCTGATAAAGCGTGCCCGAAGGTTGCGCTTGTCTTCTTGGAGGGTTCGGCCTGCCGCCTTGCGCCCTTCGGCTTTTTTTTCTTTAGCAGCTATTTCAGTCGGGACTACATTCACCGGGTTTGTCATTACTGGCCGACCCTGGAAGCAATTTTGTTGAATTCTCCAGAGATGGCGATAAAAATATCCACCAGGGCCGGGTCAAAGTGGCTCCCCCTGCCGGCAACGATGATGGAAACTGCGTCCTCATGCGGCATCGGGTTTTTGTATGGCCTTTTTGAAATGAGCGCGTCATAGACGTCGGCTATTGCCATCGCTCTCCCAAGAAGCGGAATGTCCTCTCCAGCGATGCCTCTGTGATAGCCCGTTCCATCCCATTTTTCGTGGTGGTAGGCTGCAAAAATACCGGCATATTCCAAAAATGCCTGCTCCGTTGGATCCTCTAATCTGGCCATGGTCTTTGCAATGATTTTTTCTCCCAAGATAGTGTGTTCTTTAATTTCTTCAAATTCCTCTGGAGTGAGTTTTCCGTTCTTTTTTAGCACATTGTCCTTAACCGTTATTTTGCCTACGTCGTGTAGCTGGGACGACTGCAGGACTAGCTCCATGTCCCACTTTGAGATTTCATCGGAATATTTGGCCTCGCGTCGCATAGCGCCGAGCAGAACTTCAAGATAGAGGCGCACCCTGTCGATGTGATTTCCAGTAATGTCGTCCCGGTATTCAACAAGGTCTGCCATAGTTTTTATTACGGCTTTTTGCAGATCTACGACCGCCTTGGTTTTTGCCTCGACCATTTCCTTTAAGTTGTTGTTAAATCCGATCAATTCTCTTTTCTGGGACTCCAGGAGCAGATGGACTTCGATGCGTTTGAGGAGGAGGGGAGGCGAAAAGGGCTTTAGAATATAGTCCGTTGCTCCCAGGGAGAGGCCCGTCAATTCGCTTTCGACGTCGCTCTTGGCAGTCAGAAAGATTACAGGGATGCTGGCCGTTCCTGGATTGCCCTTTAGGAGCTTGATGACATCGTAGCCGTTCATTTCCGGCATTTCGACGTCAAGCAGGATCAAATCGGGGATGCTCTTTTCCAGTTTTTTCAGTAGCCTTTCGCCGGAATTGAGCCTAAGGACGTCGTACTGGCCCTCCAGCGCACTGGCACCAACGGCCAGGTTGGTAGGGTCGTCATCAACCAAAAAAATGAGCTTTCGCTTGTCCATGATTTCTAATGCCACCCAGTACTACTCTAGCATGGCTAAAGAACTTATAGTTTAGAACATGCGATCTGAAAAAAAGCACTTGGTAGCTCACTGGAACCGGTCTGTGGAATTTGTCCGGAGCTGTGTGGCTCGAAAAAGTCTAGCCCCCTACTGAAATGGGGTTAGAGCTGAACTGGCAAGGTAGTCATAGTAGCCATCGTAATACCCTGGCCATATCGCCGCCCCCCAGTTGTTACCGGTACCAATGCGGATTGGGATATTGCTGTTTGTTGTCGTACCATTGCCCAACTGTCCATAACCATTACTTCCCCAAGTCCAGAGGCTCCCGTCTGACCTAAGAGCTACGTTGTGACTGTCACCAGCCCACGCAGTCACCCAGTTTGAACCGCCTTCTACGAGGACTTCAGAAGTGCGGTTTTCACCGAAACCTGAATATCCGTTGCCCAGTTGCCCATTCCAGTTATATCCCCAGGCTCGGAGGCTGCCGTTGGCCCTCAGTGCAATAGTATAGCTGTTACCTGCCCAAACTGCCTTCCAGTCGCTTGCCGTACCTATTCGAGTGGGCACGTTGCTGTTTGTTGTCGTGCCATTGCCCAACCCTCCACTCCCATTATATCCCCAAGCCCAGAGGCTGCCATTGGTTTTGAGGGCCGTCGTGTGGGTATTGCCTGCCGACACTGCTACCCAGTCGTTTGCCAGGCCTATACGGGTGGGTTCATATTTGTCTGTACCAATGCTACTAGTGCCATCGCCAAGCTGGCCGTATGAATTATACCCCCATGCCCAGAGGCTGCCATCGGTTTTGACGGCTACTGTATGCCTTACTCCCGCTGATACCGCTGCCCAGTCATTTTCTGCACCCACGCGGGTAGGGACTGGGTATGTTGTAAAGTTGCTGGTGCCATTGCCAAGCTGGCCATAAGAATTGATTCCCCAGGTCCAGAGGCTACCATCGGTTTTGATGGCTGCTGTATGGTTTTCCCCCGCCGACACCGCTGCCCAGTCATTGTCTGCGCCCACGAGGACTGGGACTTGGCGGCGGATGGTTGTTCCATCGCCGAGTTGGCCCAAGGAATTATATCCCCAAGCGTAGAGGTAGCCATTGGACTTGATGGCCATTGTGTGGCTACCGCCCGCCGACACCATGGCCCAGTCGTTATCCGAGCCTACCCTGACTGGTTCGTTGCGGTTATTCCCATAGCCGGAAGTGTCATCTCCAATTTGGCCGTTATCATTATTGCCCCAGGCCCAGAGGCTGCCATCTGACTTGATGGCAAGAGTGTGGTCTCCGCCAGCAGAAATGGTTTTATAGTCTGGGTTGCCACTACTTGCCGGACTTACAGTCACGGCACATAGTTCCGTAAAACCACCGTCATTGGTTGTTACGATTATCGTGGTAGTGCCGGCAGTGTGAGCCGTGATAACCCCACCTGACACTGTGGCTACGGCTGGACTGGTACTGGTCCAGGCAACAATCTTGTTTGTGGCGTTAGCGGGCTGGATTGTTGCTGTTAACGTCTCGGTGCCGCCCACAGTCAGGGTTGTGCTGGTTTTGTTAAGCGTTACACCTGTGACAGGGACACTGATAGAGCTTACAGTTACTGCGCAGGTTGCCTGATGATTACCATCCTGTGTGGTGACGGTGATTGTTGCCGAGCCAACGGAGTGGGCCGTTATCGTGCCGTTGGATACCGAGACCACTGAAGAGTTATTGCTGGCCCAGGTGACAGCCTGGTTTGTGGCGTTAGTGGGCTGGACTGTTGCTGTTAACGTCTCAGTGCCGCCCAGGGCCATGGTTGTACTGGTTTTGTTGAGTGTTACACCGGTGACTGAAACTGGCGTTCCGGCGTTTACAGTCACGATACATGATGCCTGGTGGCCTCCGTCTGCCGTCCTGACTGTAATAGTGGCTGTACCTGCCTCACGGGCAGTGACCAAGCCGTTGGATACTGTTGCAACAGTTGCATTGCTACTAGACCAGCCCACACTCTTGTTTGTGGCGTTGGCAGGTAATATTGTATGCACTATCGTTTCTGAGCCACCTACGGTGAGACTGAGGGCTGATTTGTTAAGCGACACGGAACTCACAGAAACAGGCTGTTGCTCTCCTCCACCGGTACTACTGCCGGTTCTTCCAATAGCGTAATAGTCGCCGCCGCAGGACAGGAGTCCAGCTGTGAGTGCCACCATGGCTACTAATAGAGGTAAGCAGAGTTTTTTCATTGCTATGTTCCTTTCAGAAAATGCAATTTGCTTTTTCATACAAAAAAGCCGCGCTGGAAACAATTCCAACGCGGCAATACATTTGGGCTATGACTGAAGCACGAACCAGGGCAAAAAATGTTTGTAAACTTCTTATAACAGGGTATTTTCCCCCCCCCCCCCCGAATTTTCTGGAATTTGAACGCAGTGCAACACAGCGACCGGCAGGATATTGGCCTGTGCTATGTCAATGCCGATTGTGTTTTCCATGCTTACCAATCCTTCGAGCCGGAGGCAACTCTACCCGCTATCATTGAACCATGTTTTTTCTTGGTATAAGGGGAAATATTTTTGCAAAAATACTGGCTCGAATCCAGTTTTGAAAATATCGCTCATCCGGGCCCAGCTTGGTGGAGCATTGCCCTGGCCTCCTTCAGCTTGGTAGTCTCCGTAAATTTTCCCTGGAACTGTCTGCCTGAGCCCCCGCCTTTTCCATTCAGGATGGCGGCAAGTTCTCTGCCCAGTTTTGGGACGTCGGCCTGGCAGTCAGCGCCTGCTGCGAGGCTGAAGAACGCATTGTTGCTCTTTTCGGAGGTCACGAATACAAGGCGGCTGGGATCAGCCTCTAGGATGCTACGGACTAATTTTTGCAAAAATCCGGCATCTTTATTTTCGAAGTGGTTTGTTAATAAAAACCCAGGTTCTGCTAAAAGAGATTTGGCGCTGGCGGTTGCCAGGTCGTCCTCTGTGTGGCGTAGGGTGCGCTCCAATTCTTTTTCATGGGCCATTCGCAATTCGACAGCTTCAACCAGCCCATCATCGGGACGGCCCAAAATAGTTCTAAGTTGGCGGTTGCGCTCTTCATGGCCCCCCAGGCGGGCCCGGAGCCTCTTGCCGAAAACGAAAAACAGCCTGGTGCCGCCTCTGATTGGTTCAACATCAATCAGCTTTATGCACTCCAATTCTGAGGTTGAAGCTAGGTGTGTGCCTCCGCATGTGTTAACATCCAGGCCCTCAATTTCGACCAGTCTGACATCGCCGCAATGCCCATCCGGTAGGCCCCTCGAACGCACTTTCATGGAGCCGTACTCTTCCAGGGACACCCATGCTATGCCGACTTTTCTTGAGGCAATTATTTCTTTGATGACCGCCTCTTCTAGTTCCTGACGATTCGATTGAGAAATTTTGGATGCGTCAAGTTCAATATCGCAGAGCTCTGGCCCTAGGTGAAAGGCGGTGGTGGCCCAGCCAAATTTGTCTTGGGCGACGGCGGTGAGTAGATGTTGGCCAGTGTGCTGTTGCATGTTGTCAAAGCGGCGCTCCCAGTCCAGGCGTACCGTGACAGAACCTTGCCCCAGTGGCCTGTCAAGGATGTGCACTATTTCGCCTTGGACTACCTTGACGTCCAATACGTTTGCGTTTCCAACAGTGCCGCGGTCTCCTGGTTGGCCCCCGCCCTCTGGAAACAGTATGGTATCGGACAGCACCACGCATGGCTTTCCATCCAGTTCAAGGACTTTCACGACCTCGGCCCCTAACTCCCTGGAATAAGAATCCGTTTCAAATCTCTGATGTTTATCCATAAAAAAACAATACCAGCGATTGATAGATGTGCAATATTCCAGCCATAATTGAAATGATGGCCCGTTGGGATAAGCAAACATCAATACTTGTCGGCAAAGGACATTTCAATGAAAGTCAGCATCCATCTGCTTCCGCACGCCAAGGGCATGCCTCTTCCAGACCGTGCAACTCCCAACTCCGCAGGTATGGACTTGAGGGCCGCTTTGCCGGAAGGCGAGTTGGTAGTCTTGCTTCCTGGCGACCGCTTTTTGGTGCCCACGGGCTTGATTATGGCGATACCTGAAGGATATGAAGGCCAGGTGCGGCCCAGGTCTGGGCTTGCCCTAAAGCATGGAGTCACAGTTTTGAACTCCCCTGGCACCATTGACTCAGACTATAGAAATGAAGTAGGAGTCCTGCTCATCAACCACGGCCAGGCGCCCTTTGAAATCAAGAGGGGGGACAGGGTAGCTCAGTTGCTCATATCTCCAGTGCCAGAATGTAGCTGGAGCCAAGTAAAAAGCACCGACAAATTGGGTAGCACCAAACGGGGCCGGGGCGGCTACGGGTCGACCGGCGTCTGACATGATGCCAATCGAAGACTGCGTCATGGAGCCGTGGCTTGCCAGTTTTTAGTTTTGGCCCAGACACATGTTGCTGATGTAATTTGAACTTGTTATTGTTTGTTCGATGATGGACTTTGACTGTGCGTAGACATTGCTCATTTGGCTAGCTTGAATATTTCCTTGACCCTGTCGGGCGTGAGGTTTTTACTCTCTCCCATGGGAAATTTATTTCTGGCCCGGAAGCGGTCTACTACGGTTTCAGAAATATCCTCCGTCACTCCCAGTTTTGATAGATGGGTTGGCAGGCCCAGATTTTCAAAGAATGACCTAGTCTTTGATATGGCTTCTTCGATCATCTTTTCTTCGTTGCCATCTGGGATATTCCAAACTCTCTGTGCATATTGAATTAGCTTTCCTCGCTTTGAATCCCTCTGTACCCATAGGAGGTTGGGCAAAATTATTGCCAGAGTCTGCGCGTGGTCTAGGCCAAAAAATGCAGTCAATTCATGCCCCAGGTCGTGTGTGCACCAATCCCCTGGTACGCCACATGCGATTAGGCCATTTAGTCCCATGGTGGCAGCCCATACCAGGTTTGCCCTGGAGTCATAATCCGTTGGATTGGCCAAGGTTTTTGGCCCCTCGTCTATCAGCGTGCAAAGGATACTTTCAGCAAATCTGTCCTGGATGGCGGCGTTTACTGGAAAGGTAAGGTATTGCTCCGTAACGTGTATGAAGGTATCCACAATGCCATTGGCCACCTGTACCGCGGGAAGGCTGAATGTATGTTGGGGGTCGAGTACAGAAAAGATCGGAAATACCAAGTCGCTGTGAAAAGCCAGTTTTTCTTTTGTTTCAGTGCGGGAAATTACTGCGGCTCTATTCATTTCCGAGCCGGTAGCAGGGAGGGTGAGGACGCAAGCCAGTGGCACGGCAGATGTTGGCGGCTTGTCTTTGCGCAACAATATGTCCCATGGGTGGCCGCTGTATGGAATGGCTGCGGCGATAAACTTTGTACCATCAGCTACAGAGCCGCCGCCGACTGCCAAAAGGAAATCTATCTTTTCAGCCCTGGCTTTTTCGACCGCCTTCATTAAAGTTTCGTAGGTGGGATTTGGTTCTATGCCCCAGAATTCGATGAAGTCGAAACCTTTCAATGCAGCCACAACCTCATCGTACACACCGTTTTTGCGAATGCTACCGCCTCCGCAGGTCATCATTATCTTCGAGTTTTTTGGTATCTCTTTGGCAATGAGCGATGTCTGGCCACGCCCAAAAAGAATCTTAACCGGGTTCTTGAAAATAAAATTGTCCATTAATCACTCCTAAACAGAATATGACGCTTTCTGGAACATTCTACATGGATATGGGGGAGTTGGTTACACTTCAAATATTCCGTTTGGATTTCCAAGCCTTAAATTTTGTGATTTTCTTCCTGCTAGCCTGCTTTCTATATGCTCTTGCAACATCACCGCCGCCGCCGCCGCGTCAAGCCTGGAACCAAAGTCTTTGGGTTTGACGCCCTTTTGGGCCAACAGCCTCCTGGCTTCGGAGCTTGTTAAATGTTCATTGATGAACTCAACGTTCATGCCAGTCCGCATGGCCAGAGCACGGCCAAATATTTTTGCAGGCTCTGCGGTAATGGATTCACTACCGTCTTTGTGAAGGGGCAGTCCCACCAGTATGGCCTGGACGCTTTCCGCCTTGGCCAATTGGGCAAGTTTTTCTACGGAAGCATCTCCCTCCATGGGCCAGACGGCGTAAGGGCTGGAGATTATCTCCATTTCATCGCAAAAGGCTATGCCTATCTTTTTTGTTCCGTGGTCAATCGCCATCCAGCGCATAGGACACCATTTTAGCAGTGTACGCTTTTGTTGCTTGCTTAAGGGTGAGCAAAGTTGACAAACCCAAGCCTTGCATGCCATTCAAGGCTACCCCGTAGCCTTCAACGGCGCAGGGCTAGGCTTTAAAGTTGACAAACCCAAGCCCTGAAATGCCATCCAAGGCTACCCCGTAGCCTTCAACGGCGCAGGGCTAGGCTTTGTCGGCATATAGCAGTTCAACTACAAAAAGTTGAACTGTTGTAAAGACCAGTTTATCTTGGAAGCACGAAACCCAGAACTTGAAAAACTGATGTAGCATCTATTTATGGATCTGCCTGTAGAACTCCTTTCTATTCCACATAGGCGGGATGTGGCATTTTCTCGATTGACAACGGTAGGGCTGGGAGGGGTCTGCAAGTGGCTCTTTGAGCCAGCCAACGAACGTGACGCGCAACTATTTGTGAAAATTTGTCGAAAAAGCGGTCTGTGCTACAAATTGCTCGGCGGTGGTTCCAATCTATTGGTGCTGTCTGATATCGAAGCGCCGGTCATGCGGTTAGGCATGACCAGGGAACTGCACATCACTGCCCATGGCATTTATGCCAATGCATGCTACAGACATATGGCACTGGTGCGTAGCGTTGCCCAATTAGGGCTTTCTGGAATCGAGTGGGCGTGTGGCATCCCAGGTAGCTTTGGGGGAGCCATCCGAATGAATGCAGGCTCTTACGGCGGGGAGTGGGGTGATGTCCTTAACAGGGTGAGGTTTATTTTGCCTGATGGGGAAGTGGCTGAAAAAAAAGTTGAGCCGGGAGATTTCAGTTATCGCTCCAGTTTTCTTGTCGATGGCTATGTGGCCCTGGGTGCGTCGTTTAATTTGGCGAAGGGTAATGCCGAAAAAATCAAGAATGAGATGCAGCGATATCAAACGAGACGCAATAGTAGCCAGCCTCGGGGACGTAGCGCAGGGTGTGTTTTTAAGAACCCCGCCGGCAAGAGTGCAGGCCAGTTAATCGAAAGTGCGGGGCTAAAGGGACTGCGTATTGGAAATGCCCAGGTAAGCCCTGTCCATGGAAATTTTTTTGTCAATCTGGGCGGTGCTACTGCTGGAGACTACTGGGAGTTGATCCAGCAAGTGCGCTTTAGGGTGAGCGAAATGCATAATTGCGACTTGGAACTGGAAGTTGAAGTTTGGCATTAGGGATTGGATTATGAAGTTCCTTATAGCAATGTATGCTTTTGTTGCTTGCTTATCGGCGAGCAAAGTTTGACAAACCCAAGCCCTGTAATACCGAGATGCAATCTTTTGATTGCGACTCGGTATTAGGTACAAAAAGTTAAACCGCTATAAATCCATGAACTGGCGACTCGAAACTGGCATAGCGCTTGTTATAATTTTTCCCCATGCCTTTGCTTACTCAAAAGCCCCTCAGGAAACCGTGGATGCCGTGGATCAGGTTCTGTGTGGTGCTAACCCTAGTCGTTCTGGCGGGTTGGGGTGCGCTGGAGATTGGGCAGAGGTATCTGGGCATCCAAAGATTGGTCATCGAGCAAATAAATATTTCGGGATGTCAATGGGACAGGCTTGCCGAAGTGCAGCAAATTGCAGATGAATTATGCAAGGGCAAGCCTCTGTTCATGTTTGACGCCGACCAACTCCAGACAAAAATAGAATCCCTGCGATGGGTAATGGCGGTTCTGATAAGGCGGGAGCCGCCCGATCGTCTGAGTATTGTCATTGAGGAGCGCCAGCCGCTATTTATGCTGGCTCGGCCAAGCGGCGTCCTGCTTATGTCAGAGGACGGGATTATTATGGATCGGGTGAGCCAATCCAATTTGACTACTGTTCCAGTGGTGGCAGACCCAGCCAGTCAGGATGAGCAGACCTTGCTCCGGCTAGTTCAAGTTGCTCGGGCCCTAAAGGCCCAACAGCCTGATTTTTATGCCAGGCTGACTGAGCTCCGGTGGGCTAACCAAGGGTTGAGCAATGGCCCGACGGTTTTTTTGGAAGGCGTTCAGGCCCCTATATACCTATCCAAGCTGGAACCTGCCAGGAATGTACCCAGCTTTCAGGCACTCTTTATTCAGCTGTACCTGAATAAGCCAGACCTCAGCAACGTGCGCTACTTCGACTTGCGCTGGGACAAGCAGGCAACTGTCGGGGAACTGCCAGAAAACGCCGCCCCTCAGATACAGATGCGATAGCGATAATCGTTTGTTCTGGCGTCCTCGGTTACTTCATCCCCCAAGATTCGCAGTCTCCAACGCCAGCGGGCTATTCAGAATCAGATACTGAGTCATCGTCCTGATCCTGGACATCGATGTCTAAGCGCTTCATTTTTTCGAGGAAGGTAGTCCGTTTGAGGCCCAATAATTCTGCCGCCCGCTTCTTGTTTCCCCTAGTAACGGAGAGGGACTGCAACATGAATTTCTTTTCCATGTCAGCGACCACTTGGTTGAGGTCTAGCCCATCCGGGGGAAGGTCGGGCCCAGGGCCGGCAATGGGAGCCATTGGTTCGATAAACCGCGGTGCTGGCGGGATTTTGTCCAGTATGGCCTGACTCTCGCCCTCGGGTACGCGAGCCAGCAAAAAGGAAAAATCTTCCCTAGTCAGCACGGGCCTTGTGGCAGAAAGTATTATCGACCTCTCGATGGCATTTTCTAGTTGGCGGACGTTGCCAGGCCAGGGCAATGCACACAGAAGAGGATCGACGCTTGGGTGGAGGGCCTTCGGATAAAGGCCATGCTCTTTGGCTTTTCGGTTGAGGAAGTGCTGAGCCAAAAAGGGGATTTCTTCTACTCGCTCCCTTAGCGGCGGGAGGGAAATGGGCACTACGTCTAGTCTGTAAAATAGATCTTCACGGAATGCGCCGTCCTGCACTTTTTTCCAGAGATCCTGGTTTGTGGCTACCACGACGCGCACGTCGATCTTAACGGGCACTCCGCCTCCAAGGGGCTGGACTTCCCGCTCCTGCAATACCCGCAACAGCTTTACCTGGGCGGCCATTGGCATTGTTGAGACCTCATCCAAAAATATGGTGCCTTCATGCGCCTCGCGAAATTTGCCCAGAGTGTCCTTTCTTGCATCGGTAAAGGCGCCCTTGGCATGCCCAAACAACTCTGACTCGATGAGGTTTTCAGGTATGGCGCCGCAGTGGACAGCCACGAAGGGCCCACTTGCCTCTGCGCTCATTTTGTGTATGGCCTTTGCGACTACCTCTTTCCCTGTGCCGCTCTCTCCAGCTAACAATACGGTTGCCTTTGTCGCCGCGGCAGCCCTGGCTTTTGCCAGCACTTCCTGCATTGCTTGGGACAGGCCCACCAATCCCATGCCCAGCCCTTGCGAGGCGGTAAGTGCTGGCTTCTCCTGACTTGAAGGGCGCAATCCAGGCCTCGGGACCTCATCGCTTAGTATTCCCCAGCGGACGCTACCCAATTCAGACCAAGCGGCGAGTTGTTCGGTATTCAATGGGCTCGAAGCGAGCTGGCGCAACAACAATATCGGTAGAGCGGCCACTTCTCCGCACATTCGAATCAGGGCCTGAGGCGGCTCCTGATTGCCCACAGAAACAACCCACAAATCAGTTTCTTTTGGCGGCAGGGCTGGAGCTACGTTTCGATCCAGGGTTACTTCCCATTGGCCGCCCCAGCGGTGCTCTAATCCTTCGGTCGGTTCACCCAGAGTTGACCAGTGGAGGCGGGGCAGATTGGACAAATGAAAAATTACCTCAAAATGCCATGATATACCAAAAAAGGCACTATTGGTCAAAAAAATGACAGGCTGGTTTTTTTGATTTTTGGCCTCAGAACTCAAATTGCCCGCTGCAGTTGCAACTGGTTTTGGATGTATATTGACTGTAGCGGAATTATTCCGGCTCTCAAAATAGGAGTGGCCATGCGCCAATATTTTTTGTTTCCACTGGCCTTAACGCTTGTTGCTCAGGAAATACCAACCACCTTGAAAGACCAGCAGTCACTCGCCGTCACAATTTACAACTCAAATCTGGCTTTGGTAAAAGACCAGAGAGAGGTCAGATTGCCAAGGGGCCTGTGTCAGCTTGCCTTCCAGGAGGTATCTGCGCAGATTAGGCCAGAGACGGCTATTTTGAGCAATCTGACTTCACCGAAAGATTTTTGGATCGCTGAGCAAAATTTTGATTTCGACCTGCTAACCCCCCAGAAGCTCTTGGAAAAATACGTGGGAGAAAAGGTCAAAGTCATTAGTACTAAGCCAAGCATTGACGGCGGCACCCGAGAAGCATGGGAAGAAGCCACTGTGCTTGCCACAAATTCTGGCGTGGTGTTGCAGTTTGAAGACCGGATTGAGACTTCGGCCCCCGGGCGCATCGTATATCCAAATGTTCCGGCCAACCTCCGCGCAAGACCGACCTTGGTAATGACTCTGAACAGTCCAGCCGACAGGGCACAAAAACTGGAGCTAAGCTACTTGACAGGCGGACTCTCCTGGAGAGCGGACTACGTCGCCAGTCTAAGCACTGATGAGAAATCGCTGGACTTGAGCGGATGGGTAACGCTCACAAACCAGAGCGGGGCGGCTTATCCCAACGCAGCGCTGCAACTGGTTGCAGGGGACGTTAACAGGGTCAGCACGGCCGCCAGGGGCATTGAGATGGCGGACAGGGCGCCCATGATGACCGCATATGCCGCCGCGCCTCAAATGAGCCAGGAGAGCCTGTTTGAATACCACCTATACACTCTGGACAGGCCGACAACCCTTAAAGAGAACCAAACTAAGCAGGTTGCCATGCTTTCGGCTTCAAATGTTCCCGTGGGCAAAGAGTATATACTCCGAGATCAGTCGTCCAACAGACTCAACTCACAGAGCATTGGATGGCAAGACAAATTAAAGGTTGGCGTATTTGTGGGTTTTGACAACAAAGAAAGTTCGTCTTTGGGCAAGCCGCTGCCAAAGGGGATTGTCAGGGTTTACAAGAAAGACAACAATGGCCGGGCCCAATTCATCGGCGAAGACGCCATAGACCACACGCCCAAAAATGAGGCAGTGCGCCTCAAACTAGGCGATGCGTTTGACATCACTGCAAGGCGCCGGCAGACCCACCATAGCAAAATGTCCGAAAACGTGTTTGAGGCTGCCAACGAGATTGAAATAAAAAATGCCAAAAACGAGGCTGTAACTGTCAATGTCTTTGAGCAGATGCCAGGGGATTTTGTAATCTGGGAAAATAGCCATCCCCAAACAAAAGAAAATTCACGCATGGCAAAATTTTTGGTTACAGTCCCTGCCGAAGGGAGCGCCACCCTTAAATATCGGGTCAGAGTGACAAATTAGCGGCAGGAAAAAACATGCGCCGAATACTGTTATTTATTCTAGCCCTTCCCCTCGCCGCCCAGGCCTGGGACTTGCGCCTCGAAGTTCCTTTTCCTAAGGGTCAAAACCTGCCAAAAACTTTAATCGCAGGGACCGACCAACTCATTTCCGGCGATTTGGATACCGGGCAGGGTGGTATATTTTCTGTCAATCATAGACTCCTCCGCTTTGGCCCAATACTACGCATCGAATGGGGCGCAGAAATATCGCGTTGGAGTGCGGATGGAAATATTTTTATTGCCAATTCAAATCGCGCAAATTCCAGTCTTGTGCAAAGTGGCGTAGGGCTTGGCCTGAACGCCCAGTTTTGGATACCTTTCACAGGGATTAGTGTAGAGATGGGAGTTATTCAAAGGATCCAGCGATATGAGTTTTCATCAGATAGCGCAGAATCCAATGGAACCATCGGAAGGACATGGCTCCGAGCTGGGATGCGCTATAGACTGCCCTTTGTGCCGATAATACATCCCTACATTGCCGCTAGCTATCAGCAACCAATCAACAACAGCCAGCCAGTCAATGTAGATTCGGTTCAGGACATCGTGGATTGTTTTAAGATACAGGGAAAGGGCCAGGAGTTCCACCGAATGTGGACTTTCGGCGCGGGAATAACGTTTTAATTTTCGCCTACAGGCACATTCACCGCAGAAACGGCAGTATCATTCGTACCTCAGAGCGTCGATAACGTCTAATTTTGCCGCTTTGAGTGCTGGAAGGAATCCTGCGACGACGCCCACGACGCCGCTGAAGCCTAAGCCGAGGGTCATGGCCCAACTCTCGGCAGTGGCTGGCAGGTTGACGTAGGTGCGAAGGATTATTATTGCCCCTAAAGCTAAAATGAGACCCACAATACCGCCCACAATGGAAATCACCACGGCTTCCGTTAGGAACTGGCCCATAATGCTCTTTTGTGTTGCGCCCAGGGCCCGCCGAACTCCTATCTCCCTGGTGCGCTCGGTAACAGAGACCAGCATGATGTTGCTGATTCCGATGCCGCCGACGATGAGCGAAATACTTGCCCCCAAGGCCAGGAACTTGGTAATGACTCCAGCGGATTCTTCTCTCATTTTTATGAGGTCGTCTTGTTTTCGGATGCTAAAGGGGGTTTCGTCCCTGGGCATCACTCGCATGCGCTGGCGCAGGAATGCGGTAATTTCGTCCTCTGCTAAATCAGATTTCCCATCAACCGAACTTACAACGATTGAGGACAGGCGATCGTTCCCGTTAATTTTGCGCATGACCGTTGTATAGGGAGCAATTATGGCGTCGTCCGGATCGCCGAAGCCAGCAGACCCTTTTTTTTCCATCACGCCAATGACTTCAAACAGCGCTCTGCGGATGCGGATTACCTGGCCGATGGGGCTTTCGCCGTCTGTAAATAAGTTTTCGACAGTTGTTTGGCCCAGAATACAGACTTTGGCCTGTGCTATGATCTCGTGTTCGTCAAAAAAGCGCCCCTGCTCAATCTTCCAGCCCCGAATAAGCTCAAAATCCTGATTGGCCCCGTAAATCATGGGCATGGCGTTGTTATTTTTGAACACAACGGGCGAATTGGCCTGGATATAGGGGCTTGCCGCCACTACTGTGTCTGGGCACTCTTCTACAATGGAGAGGGCATCTTCCGTTCGTAGCCTCTCAACGGTGCCAGAGGCCGCTGGGCCGAAGCCGCGCCTTTGGGTAGCGTTGATCGTAAGCATGTTGGTGCCCATGGCCTGAATAATGGCGGTTTGGGCCTTTTTTGAGCCCTCGCCAATGCCAATCATGGCAATTACGCTACCAACCCCAATGATGATGCCAAGCATCGTAAGGAAAGCCCGCATCTTATTTCGCGTGATTGCGAAAAATGCCAACTTGACGAACTCAAATATGTTCATGCAAATACCCCAGTACCGTACGCTATGCCCTAAAAATCAGTGCCCTAAAAATCAGTGCTCTAAAAGCGCCGCGCGCCGCCGAATGGACTGGCTGGGGTTGCGGACTTGTTTTTCTTACCTTCCTCAACGCCTATCAAGATTTGCATTTCATCAGTCAAGCCAGTGCCAGATACTTCAGAGAACTGATTGTCGATTAAACCAACCACTACGGGAATAGATTTTGGCTTGCCCTTGTCGTCCAGTACCCAGATGCGGTCATCCCGAAATGAAGACAGCCCTCTGTCCATTACCCTTGCCCGTCTTTGTTGTTGCATGTTGACCGGTTGCCCAGGCCTCATCATTTGGGGGCCTCCTCCTCCGCCCCCACTTGGGCCGCTCTGTCCCGGGCCGAAATTGCCTGAACCGCCAGGGCCAGTAGGCGTTTCTTCCTTTACATATTGGGAGGCATTGAACCTCAGTGCAACATTGGGAACACGTAAAACGTCAGTTTTTTCTCTCGTTATAATGGTCACGTTGGCAGTCATTCCAGGGCGCAACACGTACTCTCCTTGATAAAACAGTCCGCCCGACTTAATGATAGAGCTTGCCGGTGCTTCACCGCCGCGTGGGGCCTCTGCCCGTTGCTGTGGCTGTATGCGCATAACCGGCCCGCCGCCAAAGCCAGGCCTGCCTCCGCCTCTTTGGGCCATTTGTTTCATTTGCTCTACCCAGGCTTCTTTTGTAATCTCAGGCTGTCTTTCAAGGATTTGTTCTTTTCGGGCCTCCCAGGTGGCGTCATAGTCAGGCTGTCCGTCTGTTCCAGTGATTATTAGGCCCATCAGCCCACCTTGCCCCCCTGGCCGTCTTTCCTGGGTACCATCCTGTTGTGGGCTACGAGCTTCACCTGTTCGGGTCTGCTGGCCGCCCTGGCGTTCCGCCGCGTCGCCATTATTCGTGCTACTGCCCCTGTTGCCCCTGTCTCCTCTATCTCCTCCGCCTTGGAACTGCCCGGATTCCATTGCCGCCAGCATGGCCTGACGGCGCTGTCTTTCCATCTCTTTTTCCGCTTCAATTTCTTGCTTGGTTCTATTTTGAACTTCAACTACTACCTTATAGTTGACGACGTTCTGCTGGGTGACAGGGTCGATCCTGACCTGTGCAACGGTGCCATAAAAGGGGGTGTCCGAGCCGACACTGTCAACGGTAAAATTGGCGACCTGGCCCACGGCCACTTCAGCGATGTCGGCTTCGTCCATGCTGATTTCCAATTTCATCGTGGATAAATCCTCAGCTATGGTGAAAAGCGTGGGTACATTCATGGAAGCCTGGACGGTCTCCCCAACGTCGCGGGCGCGATTGATGACCACGCCGTCAATGGGAGAGCGGATGATGCAATAACTCAGGTTGAGCTTGCGCTGTTCAACCGTAATTTGTCCATTTTCGTATCTCGTCCTGGCGGTACGGTAATTGGTTTCCCTCTGCTCGAGTTCAGCGTCAGAGCAGAGCTTATGTTCGTGCAGTTCTTTGTAGCGCAGGTACTGCCGCTCAGCATCGTCGAGTGATGTCTTTTGGTTTTCCAGGTCATTTTCGGCTGATCGAAGTTGCTGTTGCGGCAAAAGGTCATCAATGGTTGCGATGATCTGGTCTTTTTTAACAAGACTGTTGAAGTCTGCGTTCAGCGACATCACCATTCCGGAAACCTGAGTTCCAACAGGGACTTGATTCATTGCGTAAATGGTGCCCGTGGCGCTGACTCGCTTGCGTACGTCACCCTTGTCGATGGAGCCGGTGCGCCACCTGACTTCTTCATTGTCGCGGCTGAAGTACCAATACCCGCTACCTCCTGTGAGGAGAATCGCGGCAGTGGAGACAAAGAGCAGAGTGTTGATTTTCATCGCAGTTCCTCGCGGCATAGATAACTTGCTTTTAACAAAACGTACTTGGAATCTACCAAGGCTACACTATTTGACCGTTCTGAAGCAAAGGAGTTGAATCCAAACCGTCAGAATTTAAATTAATAAAATAAATATTACACTTTTTCAAGATTTTTATTCGGGGGCAACGATATCTGTCGCAGAATTGCCCAGCCCCGCTTGGATGGAGGGTCTTGAAAACCCGTCCAGGAGGCTTCCCGGAAGCAAGCCAAGCAAAATTATCAATAGGCCGCTAACCAGGACGGTGGCCCCGGCCATCGGTGCGATTTGAGTATCCGCCCGCTCGGATTCATCCGAGGAAGGTTCCATATACATAGCAATGATTGGCTTTAGATAATAACCCACAGAAACCAGGCTTGCCAGAACGCCAATTATTGCAAGGTATACATGTCCCTGTAGGATTAGTTCTTTGAACAGCAGGTACTTGCCGATAAATCCTGCAGTGGGTGGGATGCCCGCAAGGGATAAAAAGCAAATGGAGATGGCTATCCCTAATCCGGGGCGCTTCCAGCCCATGCCCCTAAAATTTCGGAATTGAGCATTGTCGCCCACCAGGCCAAAAGCGGTCAACGCGCCAAAGGCACCAAGGTTCATCAGGAGATAAGAGCAAAGATAAAACAGAATCGCCTGAAACGCCTCTCCTGTCCCGGCTACCAGCCCCAACAACAGATACCCGGCATGGCTGATGCTGGAGTAGGCTAACATTCTTTTATAATTTGTTTGTGCCAGGGCCGCGAGGTTGCCGACAATCAAAGTTGCTACCGCAAGAACCGCAATGGCGGTCTGCATTCGATCTCCCAGTTCCACGCTCTGCGTGACAGGCGAGGCAAAAATTCTAATCAGCACTATCAGGGCTATCCCCTTCGTAGCGACTGACATAAACCCAGAAATGGGGTGCGGGGCGGCTTCATAAGCATCCGGAGTCCATTGGTGAAAGGGGACTGCGCTGACTTTAAACACAAATCCAATCAGTAACAGAGCTATGCCGAGCAAGGCCAGCGAGTCTGGAGGGCCCGCGGATAGCACATAGCCAATCTGCACAAGATCAAAACTGCCGCTCAGTCCATACAGAAGGACAATCCCCATCAGGAAGCAACTCGAGGCCACTGCGCCAGTCAAAAAATATTTTACGCCGCCCTCAAGGCCTTTGGCTCTTGCACGGATTGCCGCTGTCAAGGCGTATAGCGGTATGGAAAATAACTCCAGTGCCACAAATAGCAATACCAAATTTGTGGTGGAAGCAAACAGAATCATGCCCACGGCAGAAAACAGAAGCAGAGCCAGGATTTCCACTTTGACCCAGCCTTCCTGATGAAGATGATCCCACAGTTGCATGACTGTATATGCAGCCGATATCTGCACAAAAATTGCGGCAAATTGAGCCAGGCGGTCTAGGGAAAGGTGGCCATATGATGGTTGCAGACCACTTTCCCATAGGCGGACGGTGTACCAAAACGAGGCCCCTAAGGCTATCAGGGCAATACTGAAAATGGCGGAGCGAATCCACTTTTGGGAATTTTGGTCACGATCTAAGGAAGCCATGGGAATCAAGCAAGCGGCAACGGCTGGTATTGCCAAAGGCAAAATGGTTGCAATTTCAACGTAAGTTAGGCTCATTGCTGCGCCCCCTGTTTTTGATGGCCGGATGCATCAATGATCAACGCATTTGGCGGCGGGGCCTGGGCATTTTCGAGTAGTTGCATAACTTTTGTTTCTGAAACGTCAGTAAATGTTGAATGGTGGAGCCCCATCCAAAAAACCAAGACCGCCAGGGGAGCCATCACCGCTATTTCGCGGATATTCAAGTCGCCAGTCAAGTGGGCTGTTCCACTTTCTGGTTCACGATTTTCGGGTCCCCAAAAGACCTTTTTTACCATCCAGAGCATATAGACCGCCCCCAGGAGAACGCCTGAAGTGGCAATAACTGCTACGGTGCGGCCCCAGGGAAACCCTGAGACGAATGTCCCGTTCAGAATTAAAAATTCGCCGACAAACCCATTTGTCAGCGGCAGGCCAATGCTTGACAGGGTGATGACGATAAAAAAGAAGGTAAAAATGGGCATTTTAGAGGCAATTCCACCAAAATCGGCGATTATGCGGGTGTGGGCACGGTCGTAAAGCATGCCCACCAACAGAAAAAGCGCTCCTGTACTGATGCCGTGATTCAGCATTTGCAGTATTGCGCCCTGGGTGCCTATCACTGTGAAGCTGGCGATGCCCAGCATGACAAAACCCATGTGGCTGACGGAGCTGTAGGCGACCAGTTTTTTGATATCGCGTTGCGCCATGGCTACCAGAGCCCCGTAGACAATGGCAACAACCGACAGAATGGCCAGCGGTTTTGCGTAATGGAGCGCAGCAACAGGCAGAATCGGTATTGCAAAGCGCAAAAAGCCGTACCCGCCCAACTTTAAGAGCACGCCAGCCAAAATCGCGCTACCAGCGGTAGGGGCCTCAGTATGGGCATCAGGCAACCAAGTATGCAATGGAAAGAGGGGCACTTTGATTGCAAAAGCCAAAGCGAAGGCTAAGTACAACCGACACTGGGTGCTAAATGGCAAATCCAGGGCAACCTGGGCCATCAACTCGGGTGAAAAGCTACCAGCGCGATTTGCCAGATAGAGCAGGGCTACCAACCATAACAGGCTTCCGGCGAGAGTAAATAGGATGAATTTGTTTGCCGCGTACCTGCGCTCGGCGCCTCCCCAGACCCCGATGAGGAAATACATGGGAATCAGCATGGCTTCCCAGAAAATATAGAATAGGAACAAGTCCTTCGCAAGCAATGCGCCAAGCATCCCGCATTCAAGAAGGATGAACAAGGCGAAAAAGGTGCCTGGGCGTTCCTTTATGCTGTTCCAGGTTCCAGCTATGGAAATAGGCACAAGGAAGGTGGTCAGAAGCACGAGCCAAAAATTTAGGCCGTCCAAAGAAAGGCAGTAATCGACAGGAATGTCCAATAGCGTAAAAAGGGGCAAGTGCTCATAGAACATCACTCCGGAGTGGTCTGGCGCGAGTGGAGAGAGGCGCAAAAGCGCAACGACAAAAATACCCAAAGACCCCATCAGGGCCAGCGATTTTGTTAACTGGGCCAGCTTGTTGGGCAGAGCCAGAAGCGCAAGCCCGCAAAATAGCGGAGCCAAAATCAAAAAGGTGAGGAGATGCGTTGTCATCCACGAGTTCATCGGGGCCTCACTTCAAAAAAATCCAAATAATGGCTATCAGGCCCAGTCCCATCGTCAATACATAATTTCTGACCCTGCCGGTCTGCATGCGGGCTACAATTTCGCCGCCAAACATCGCTAAGGCGGCTGGCGTGTTGACTCCCAAGCCATCGATCAATACTTCATCGAATAGTCTGGATGCCAGGCTTCCACACCAGCGAATGGGTGCAAGGATGAAGCGCTCTATCCCTTCATCCACAAAATATTTATTGAACAGGAGACTATGGATTTTTGTCAGTCTCGCTACTCGGGCCTCCGCCACGGCCAGGCCATTTTTATAGGTTTTCCATCCAAACCATGCGGCAGACAGGCAGAGGACTGTGGAGAAAGACGCCAGTCCCCATGCCAGCCCATGGCTTCCTAAATGAGATTGATGAGCGACATGACCATGTAGCTGTCCGAAGGTAAGGCTTGGAGCGAGAAAATTTTCAATTGCAAAAGTACCGCCAAAGGCCTCTGGCCACCCCAGGCCGACCGCGGCTATCGAACCAACAGCCAATACTGCCAGGGGCACAGTCATGGCGGCCGGGCTCTCATGCGCATGTTCATAGGCGTGGCTGTCTCTGGATTCGCCCAGAAAAGCCAAAGTCAAAAGCCTAAGCATATAAAAGGCCGTAAAGCATGCCCCAATAACGCCTATTGCCCACAAAAACGGCGATTTATTGTAGGCCAAATATAAAATCTCATCCTTGCTCGCAAAGCCGGATGATCCGGGAAAGCCAATGATACAAAGCGTCGCGACCAGCATTGTCCAAAACGTCACAGGCATTTTTGCTTTTAGGCCGCCCATCTTAAAGAGGTCTTGCTCATGGTGCATGGCGGTTATCACGCTCCCAGCGCCCAAGAACAGCAGTGCCTTGAACCAGGCATGTGTGAAAACATGAAAAAATCCTGCAGCAAAACCGGCGACCCCAAGGCCCAGAAACATGTAGCCAAGCTGGCTGACTGTTGAATATGCCAAAACCTTCTTGATGTCACGTTGGACTAGCCCAATTGATGCCGCAAAAAGTGCGGTGGCGGCGCCCACCCATGCAACTATGTTCATGGTGATGGGAGCTAGCTGGAACAGAGGCGCAAGGCGACAAATTAATACTATGCCGCTCGTTACCATCGTTGCGGCATGTATCAGGGCAGAAACAGGCGTAGGGCCAGCCATCGCATCTGGCAACCACACGTACAGCGGTATCTGTGCACTCTTGCCAGTAGCCCCGACAAAAATCATTAGGGTGGCAAAGGTCAGCGCCCCAAAGCCAATTTCCGGCTCCAGCCTGCCAGCGGATCCCAAAATATCCCCAACCGTTAGAGTTCCGAACAAGGCAAATAGCGTCATCATACCGATGATCATCCCCAGGTCGCCCACGCGGTTGGTCAGGAAGGCTTTCAAACCGGCGGCGGGCGCGTAGTCCGTTTCGTAGTAGTAGCCGATCAACAGGTACGAACACAGCCCAACACCTTCCCATCCCACAAAAATTAGTGGCAGGCTGGATCCCAACACGAGCATGAGCATGAAGAATACAAACAGGTTGAGGTAACAGAAATAGCGCACATATCCTTCCTCTTTGGCCATGTATCCGACGGAGTATACGTGGATAAGAAAGCCAATTCCTGCAACGACCAGGCTCATAAGGCATGAGAGTGGGTCGAATACCAGGCCGAAAGGGATGCTTAGCGAGCCTGCATTTATCCATGTGCCTGCACTGACCTCGATTCTGTGCCCAGGGGCGGCCTTCATCAGCAAGAAGGCCATAACTGCAAGGATCAATGACCCCAGCACAGTTCCGAGGGCCACAGTTGAGGCTATAGCCTTGCCATATCGCTTGCCAAAGAGGCCGTTGACCGCTGAGCCGAATAGCGGAAGCAGAGGAATCATCCAGAAGAGCTTGGGCATCATTGTTACCTCATTGCCTTAGGCTATTCGCGCCATCTGTATCTGTTGATGCGAGGTGTCTGAATAGGCCAATAATCAAGGCCAATCCGACAGCTGCTTCACAGGCAGCCACAGCGATGATGAAAAGATAAAAAACTGTGCCGGTGGCATCTCCCCCACGCCATCTGGCAAAAGCAAGAAGGGCCAAGTTTGTGGCGTTCAGCATCAGTTCGATGCCCATAAACTGAATCAGCATACTGCGGCGCAAAAGCACAACTGACAGGCCGAGCACAAAGAGCAGGAGGGAAACCATCAAGTAAGTATGCAGAGACCCATGCACAAATGCGTCTACGTTCACGGCATCTCCTTTTTGACCAACAGCACGGCGGCGATCATTGCGGCCAGAAGAAGCAGGCCGACGGCTTCTAGGGCAACTATGTGTTCGGAAAAGAGTTGTTGGCCAATAACTTTTAGTGTCACCACATCGGTCATAGGCGATGTCATGCCAATATTTGCCAGCATTTCAGAGTCTGAAACTAACTTGATGGCTCCAAAGGCAAGGACAACTAAAACTATTGCGGAAAGGACTAAATGAGCAGATCTGAGGCGCACAGCCTTTTCTTCGGTGTGAAATTGAAGGAGCATCACAACAAACAACACCAGGATGGTGATGGCACCTCCGTAAATAATAATTTGAAGGGCAGCCGCCACAGGATTTGCCAGTAGCAGAAACAGTCCCGCAATTCCAAAGAAGCTGAGGAGCATACACAGGCCAGCCTGAATGGCGCTACGTTGCATCAACAGCGCAAGCGCGCCGCCGAGGGTTATGAGGGCAAAGGCTAAAAACATTCTTGCCCCCTATTTCTGCCAAGGGTTTGAGGGTTGGGCACCGAGTTCTCTGTCGATACGCGATTTCCCGTCTACTGCGGCATAAGTATTCATGAGATCGAATTTTTCAAGCCGCATCTCTGTGCGGCCCTTACAAGTGAGTTCGTAATTATTGCGAAGCCAAATAGCGTCCTTGGGGCAGGCCTCCTGGCACATGCCGCAAAAAATGCACCTCAAAAGATCGATTTGAAATGACGCCGGTCGTTTTTCTAGCAGGCCCTGCTGAGTGTTTAGGTCGCCAATTTCTTCTGCCTTAATGGTTATGCAACGAGAAGGGCAGGCTTCAGCGCACATAAAACATGCCACGCACTTGACAGAATTGTTGTTGTGTCGCTTTAGTTCGTGGAGTCCCCGATATCCAGCAGATACGGCCCGCTTCATGTCTGGATACTGGACAGTCCTCCTCCTCTTGGTGGGGGTAATGGCCTGTTTCAGAAAATGCTTAAGCGTGATGGACAGGCCCTTGGCAACTGGCCACAAATAAGTCCTGTCCAGCCACGTCAGATCAACTTTTTTAACAACGATACCCATTCACGGCCTCCATTAAGCCACGGCCCTGTGGATTAGCCAGGCGCAAAGAAGCAGGTTTGCAAAACCGACAGGCAACATCACCTTCCAACCAAGAAACATCAGCTGGTCATATCTGAACCGCGGTAGCGTCCATCGGACCCAGATAAATACCCAACAGAAGAACAGCATTTTAATGCCAAAGGCTATCACGGAAACGATCGGGCCAGGATCGACGATAAAGGGGACATGCCAACCGCCAAAATAGAGGGTGACAATCAATGCGGCGGCCGTAATCATATGTATATATTCGGACAGCCAGAGCAATCCCAGCTTCATCCCGCTAAATTCCGTCAAAAAACCTGCCACAATTTCTGACTCGCCTTCGGCAAAATCAAAAGGCAGACGGTTGGTTTCTGCAAAGGCGCAGATAAAGAACACGATGAAGCCAAAGGGCTGAGCAAACACATTCCACAGGCTAGACTGGGCCTGGATTATTTCGTGCGGGTCATAAGCTCCGGCCTGCATGAAAACGGCAATAACCGCCAAGGAGAGCCCAATCTCATAACTGACCATGTGGGCCGCGCCGCGCATGCCCGAAAGCATTGAGTACTTGTTATTTGATGCCCAGGATGCCGTAAAAATGCCGTACACGGCAAGTGCGGCGATGGCCATTGGGTAGAGCATCCCCATTCCGTTGCCAGGATCAATCACGCTCAGGTGAAACGTATAGCCGTTCCACTCAAAGCTCTGTCCAAAAGGAATGATGGCGAATCCCATCATCGCGGGGACGAAGGCCAGTAGGGGGGCAATCCAAAACAGGGCCTTGGATACATGCAGGGGGACTAGGTCTTCTTTGAAAAACAGTTTTAGCCCGTCGGCCATCAGATGAAAAATGCCAAACAGGCGGATGTTGCCAATGATCCTGGCCCTGTTGGGGCCGATGCGATCCTGAATTATTGCCGCCCCCTTGCGCTCTGCCCAGGTCAGCACGGCGGCCAGGGACATAATGCCGCCAAAGACGGCAAAAATTTTGGCCAGCATCCAGGCCGTGGAGACCAATGGGATGTCGATGCCAAAAATTACAAAAGTGTCGCTCATGCAAGTCTCTGAAATCGAGGTAAAAAAACCTGAATACCACAGATTATCACTTGATCATTGAGTTGGCCTAAAAATATTCATATTCGTTCATGGTTGAGGTAATTTAGTTTGCTTCCAGCTCGATCTACGCTGGACATTGACCACCTTAAAAATCTGAAATATTCTAGTGCAATGTAACATGAATCGGATAGCTAGGCACAGTATGGAAATGTTTTTAGGTAGAAGAACCAGCCAAAGGCCACTGGCTAAGGAGCCTTTTCTCCGCATCCTGCCAGTCATAGCCGTGTCAGCGATATTTGCATTTTTTTTAAGCTGCAATGGCGGCAAAAAAGATGTCCCCAGTAGCACCGCCGCATCCATATTTGTGTACGGCGGGGATGTCTATGTCGCAGGGAGCCGGTGGGACCCCTCCCAGAATAAAACCGTGGCCACTGTCTGGAAAAGCGGCGCACCGCAGCACCTCGCTACACAAGCTATCGGCTCCGAGGGCCATTCCGTCTTTGTTGCCAACGGCGATGTATATGTGGCTGGCGTTCAAATCTTATCGCCGGCATCAGACAGACCGCCGGGCTACGGACCTGTAGGCTATGCTACCCTCTGGAAAAACGGCACCCCCCAGCGCCTGGGAAATGAAGTTTTTGGAACAGCCGCAAATTCAGTTTTTGTCTCTGGCGGAGATGTGTACGTGGCAGGGCATTTCGTCGATGAAGACGGCGCCCACAGCATCGCCATGAAAAATGGCATTCTGATGCCTTACGCATACCGCGACAAGGATATTGGGCGATCTATCTTTGTGTCAAATGGCGACGTTTATGTTGCGGGGAGCACCCTGCCGCCAGGGTGGGTAGGCTATTCGATGGGAGCGCTGTGGAAAAATGGTATGTTCGTGAAGCCTACCCCCGAATACGGTGACCAGCCAAACCAATACGATAGATTTAGCTGGTCAGCAGATTGCGTGTATGTTATCGGAGAAACAGTGTATGTCGTTGGAAATTTCATTCGGAATAGCCATAGGAGCCCAGTAGTATGGATAAATGAGCCGAACATTCCATTGCCGCATTTTTCCGGAGGGGCCGCAAATGGGATCGGGTCTGTTTTCGCCACGGACGAGGATTACTACCTCGCGGGATATTGCCAACAGCACTCCTCCGAAACCCTTGGAGATATGTTTGCCATTATCCAAAAAAACGACACTCTGATTCCGACCCCAAGACTGCCATCCAAGAGTCGATGGGCCAGGGCAAATTCGGTATTTGTTTCGGGCTCGGACGTATATGCGGCTGGAGAGGAGCTGTATGAGCCATACCTTTACCACGACCCCTATTACAATAGTACTCTTGTGTTCCGAAAATCCATAGCAACGCTTTGGAAGAATGGCGTGCCGCAGGAGCTAAAATGATTGGCGGTAAATGCAATTGGGATCAAAATTGAGTTTTTGGCAAACGCAATACCTCCTGCCTTATACCAGTTTCGAGCTACAAGCTACGAGTTACAAGACCAGAACCAATGTGCCATGCGGTTCTGCGTATGGTATTTCTTGCATTAGAAACTGGAAATGGTATCAAAAGGACGGATCAATCCAGGGCAGAACCTGGGAAGGGAC
>Ga0082212_10000831_pt1 | contig 45176 bp, 54 predicted proteins | sample TergutNt197P3_FD_71548 | JGI IMG/M metagenome (GOLD analysis project Ga0082212, IMG submission 71548) | Neocapritermes taracua P3 segment gut microbial communities from Petit-Saut dam, French Guiana - Nt197 P3 | ecosystem: Host-associated > Arthropoda: Insects > Digestive system > Gut ... | reverse complement strand
TATACAAAATATGCTCGCAAATTTTTATATCCGAGCGAAGCTATCTTCTGTTTCTGGCAAAAGATAGCGAAAGTCGAGCGATATACAAAATTTGCTCGCATATTTATTTTTTGATCTTTCAAAAAAAAATTACTACATTTGCACGCTTTAATGTACATATTAATATAAGCAGTATGATAGTAATCAGTTCGGCGGAATTACGCGGCAACTTAAAAAAATACCTGGATACGGCAACAACCGAAACGGTTGTCATCCAGAGAGGAAAAAACGAATCATTTCTGTTATACAGCCAGGAGCGGTTACCGGAAATATCGACCGAGGTTCCCGAAGATTATCACAGGGCGCTCACGGGGAAGGAAGTTATCCGGGCGGTTGAAACCGGATTCCGCGATATAATAAAACATAAAAACAAAACCAAGACATCCGTTTTGCCATGAAGGTGATGTTCCTGCCGGAAGTCGTCGATTACTTCCTGGACATGGCCGACGCCCTCTGGGAACGCATAATCCGTTTAAAAACCGAACGAAGCTATCTTCTTATCGTATATTTGACAACGTAACATCCTTCTTTTACCTGCTTGAACCGGAAGCTGTCCAGCTTCGTAACGCTTCTTCCCGCTCCGATGGTTATTTTTTTGAATAGCTTTTTGTCAATCGTTTTTCCACTGACATCCTGAAGTTCAACGAGCAGGTCTACATCTCGCTGTTCGCCCATGTTGAAAATCACGGGTGATACCCGGTCATCCGGGCCATATACCACATCCACATTGTCCGTCCCTGCCCATATTGCTTGAAACACCATCCGGTTGGCGTAATAGGCGAGTTTCGGAACGCCAAAGGGATCGACTAACGGCTTCTGGTAGGTGAACATGTTTGCCCCCGATTCGAGCGTACACCAGGAGAATCCGTCGTAACCGAGCAAAGTCTGCTTTTTCATGGATTCCCATGCCGAAAATGCCTGCCAGGCTTGGCTTGCCTTCCACTCTTCGGCGTTGAGACGCCGTCCGATACTGCCCCGTTCATAATCCCATTCGTAGGATTGAACCTGAAACCAGGGTTCCCGTTCTGCCAGATTCCAGTTCGGCTGCGCCGCCGATTCCTCATGTTCGAAATTGAAATAGGCCTTGTCGTTGGCAGCTAAGCAGGAGGCTGCCCAAGGGTTGGGCGCGTTTCGCAGCGACGTCCAATTGGCGCCATACCCCGTATAGGCGTCCTGGCTTCCACGTGTCATCATCTTTTTCATCAGTACGGGATTTGGCCGGATTGGATTCCCCTGAAAGTCAATGCTTCCGTCGTAATTGCCGTAGTGGGTATGCGGCCAGAACGACGTCGGCGACATGAGCCTGCTCGTATCGACGGATGCAATGGTTTCATAAATAAGATTCATGTAGTCATGCGAATCGGAAATATCGTGCGTCTTGAAACGGTTCGGATGATTGCTGGCTTCCCATAGCACGATGGACGGATGGTTGTACACCTGTTTCATGTATTTCGGATAGCCGGCGAAATCCACGCTCCATGCCTCGCCTTCCCTTGTCCAGCCGGCGGTCAGCCAGATCAAACACAAGCCCAGCTGGTCGGCATATTCGGGGTAACGGGGGTCGTTGATGCCGTCGGTCGTGTCCTTTTCGGCATGAACATGCACACGAAACATGTTTCCGTTCATCTTTTTAATCATCAACATATCCTGGATAATGGTTTCATCGTCGGCACAGCGGTTGGTTTTCGCCACTGTTTCTATCGGATACCTCCAGCCCATGGTCTGCGCTCCGTTGAGCATCGCGGGCTTTCCATTGATCAGCAACTCCCCTTCTTTCTGGTCGATCGTTCGGATGCCTGTGGTGGTGACATAATCATCTATCGGATTCCCGGCGCTGTCTTTCAGGATCGCCTCCACTTTGTACAAACAAGGCTGCTCAGGCGTCCACAACCGGGCATTTTCGACCGGCAGCCTGATGTCGATTTTATTATCGACAAAAGGACGAATATGGACGTGCTCGACGTTGGTTGTTGCCGTTATTTCACCTTCGGAAGGATACCACGGGTAATAGTTGATTTCCAAACTTCCCTCCATGGCCTCGACGCCAGAATTTTGAATCACGACCTGATGTTGCTGCTCCGCCTTGTCCGACAGGCTTGCCGTGTGTACGAACACGTCCTTGATCATGCAACGGCTGCTTAACAGCAGTTCGCTTCTTCCCAGGAACCAGCCTATGTAGTGGTCGGATGGCGTATGATGCATCGGATGGGCTATTCGATGCGGGTTGACACGCACCGCAATCATGTTCTCGCTGTTTCTTTTCAAATGCCGTGTCACATCTATCTCGACCGGATGCCTGTTATTCACAACAGCGACCACCTCGCCGTTCACCCACACCTCGCCGCCGGGGTCAACCGTTTCCATTTTCAAGACGGCTCTTTCAAAATCTTCAATTGCAACTTTCTTGCGCAGGTAATAATATTCCTCTTTTTCCCGTTCACCGCCATGTACCGAGGGCAGTTCGACCGGTTCCCAACCGCTGTCGTCAAAATTAATGTGTTGCCAGCCATCTACCGGCGGCTTCTCTTCAAAATCCTCGTCAATGACAACAGAGGAATAATAAGGCGTATGGTCGTTGTTTTCGTCCCTGATGAAATTGTACAGCAACAGGTCGTCGATCCGGAGTTCGCCGGATGTGGCGAGTTCAAGCCGGTTGATGCAGGACATCTCTTCCGGCAAAACATGCGGCTCAGGCGAGGTCGTGCCGTCGACGGTGACAAAAAAGCGTCTGTTGGCAAAGTCGCCATATACCACAACCTGAAACGGCTCGTTCGCCGGGTAGTGCATTTCGGTGGAGGAAGCGCCGTTGATGCGAACCGTTCCTTGTTCAAACTGAAGATGGATGCACCGGCGTTCATTATCCGACAAGGCAACAGAGCCGGCTAATCCTGCAGGGTACAGCTTCATTCTTAACCTGAAACGCCAGTTGAGCGGTTCTGTTTCTCTCGAAAGGACGGTATTGTTCAACACCAGTTGTCCCGATTTTACTTTCACGCCCGGATTGCCCGACTCCCACTTGGCGAGCGATGACTTCCTGATGTTCGAATGATCGTTTTTGTAGCCGTATGCTTTCCATCCGGTTAACGGGATGGTACGTCTGATGGCGGTCAGCGGCTGGGGCTTCATGTCTTTCAGCTTTTCCGATATTTCAGTCTGGCTGACTAACTTCTTGTCCAAATGAACATCCTCCCAAATCCTTGATGCATATTCGGCATATTTGTTGAGGAAATCAACTCGCTGCTCCAGTGTCATCCATTCGGTTTCGCCGTGAAAGTCGGTTTCGCCGTTTGCCTTTGGATCGGCTGTGAAATACCGCATTTCAAAAGATACATACTGCTGCGCTACCACACAAAATGAAACAGACGACAGGATGAATATAATGAGATAAAAGGATTTCATTTTCGTTATGGCCGCTACAATGTAGCGGTAGCGGTAGCGGTAGCGGTCGCTGTTGCGTTCCTTCATCGGGCAACACCTTTCTTGCATGTATTATCTTTTCAATTTGATAACCTCACTGCCTGCCAACAGAAAAGCGCCGGTACCATACACTTCCCAACTGTCGGCATTGAAGTTCTTGCGCGGGTCGGCGCCGATGGGCTGTACCCAACCGACACGTCCTTCTTCGTTCACGCAGCCGTTCAGCGCTATCCATGCCTTTTCGACAACGGGCAGGAAGGTCTTTTTATCCAACAACTTGTTGTTGATACCCCAAGCTATGGCATAGCAGAAGAAGCCGGAACCGCTCACCTCGCCGCCCGGATACGAATCGGGATCGAGCAGGCTGGCCCGCCACAGTCCGTCGGCTTGTTGTAGGGATGCAATCTTGGCGGCCATATCCCGATAGAGTTGTTCGTAGAACGGACGTTGCGGATAGTTTTTCGGCAGTTCTTTCAGGATGCGTACCAGTCCGCCCATCACCCAGCCGTTGCCGCGCGACCAGAATATACGTTTGCCATTGGCTTCGTAGCGATCGTTGCCGTCGCCCTTGATCACATAATTCAGGTCGCGGGCAAAAAGATGTTCGTCCCTGTTGTACAGCAAATCGTAACACTCCTTGAAATATTCGTCCATCTTTGTCAGATATTCCCTGTTACCGGTGGTCATCCCCATTTTCACCATCGTGGGCGGCGCCATGAACAGGGCGTCGCACCACCACCATTTGATGACTTCAACACCGCGTACAGGATAGGGGTTCGCCATGAATTTGGACAATGTGTCGATGGTCGGTCGGAGCATCTCCTGACGTTTTTCCTTGCGGTACAAGTCGATATACGTCTGGCAGATAGCCACATCGTCGGCATGATACCAACGGCGGTAAGGCTCCCATCCGGCTTTCGTGCCCATGTCCGTCATGGCTTTGTAGATGTCTTTCGACCGGGTGGTTTCCCAGGCGGCAAACATGCCGGCGAAGCATGCGCCGTTCGTCCAGTCGCGGGGATCGTGTTTCGGATTCGCCAGCTGCCATTCGGCTGCTTTGATCATGACCGAATGGATGTGTTTTTTATCGAAAATTTTTTCGGTACCTGTCGGCTGCGCAAAAGCCGAAATGATGGCGCAAAGCGCGATCAGTGCAATGATTACTTTTTTCATGTTTTTACAAATTATTTGATATGACACGCTGCAAAGATAGCGAAAGTCGAGCGATATACAAAATATGCTTGCATATTTTTATATCCGAGCGAAGCTATCTTCTGTCTTACAAAAGATAGCGAAAGTCGAGCGATATACAAAATATGCTTGCATATTTTTATATCCGAGCGAAGCTATCTTCTGTCTTACAAAAGATAGCGAAAGTCGAGCGATATACAAAATATGCTAAACGCTACCCCGCAGCGCCTCTATGAAAAAGTGTGTGTTTTTAAGTTCCCAATCGCATACAATGGGTAAACCCGAATGTGATCGTAGGTCGCAAAATTTTCGAGTGATGTACGAATACCGTATTCGGATTGCTTTTCAGCAAGAAATAAATGCATGCTTTGCATTTTTCCGCTTTTGCCTGATTTTACTTCAATAGGTATGATTTTTCCGTTACGTTGTATCAGATAATCGACTTCGGCTTGGCTGTTTTCTTTCTCCTTTGACCAAAAGTACAGATTTTCAGGCATGTATGGTGATGCGTTCTTGATAAGTTCCAAACCTGCAAACTGCTCGGCTATAGCGCCCTTATTAATAATTTCAAAATCGTTTGAAAATAAAAATTCTGAAAGTTGCAAATCCATCAAACGTTGAAAGATACCCGTATCAAGCAATAACATTTTGCATTTCTTATGATTAACGCCCGCCCCAAGTGGTATGCCGTTTGCAGAACTGCTAACGACAGGTATAACCAATCCTGCCATAATAAGCATATTAACTGCTTGTTTTATATTGTATTGACTTGTTTCAGCCGCCTTTGAATAGATGAATTTCCCGCCAGATTGTTTCACAATCGAGGCAAAAACCTCACGCAACAACAATGACGGCAGTCTCTTTTTGTATTTCGCAAAGTCGTTTTGAAACGATAAAATCAGCCGGTCAAGCGCTTTTTGGACTTTTACTATGTCGTTGTATTTTACATAATCGAATACAACGGCAGGCATTCCGCCAATAACCAGATACTTTTTCAAAAGGTCTAAGCATTTTTCGTGAAAAACAGGGAAAAGGGTTTTTTCGGGCGAGGATTTACATACCTCATCCCACAGGAGTTCTTCCCCGCAAGCAAGCATAAATTCCTGAAACGAAAGTGGATACATAAATACAGTATCAATACGGCCTACACCAAAAACGGGCAACTCTTCGAGTGCAAATTCCAATAGTGACCCAGCCGCAATTACATGAAGTTCTGGATAATCTTCATAAAAATATCGCAATGCCATGATCGCATTGGGGCAACTCTGGATTTCATCAAAAAAAAGGAGCGTTTTTCCAGGTATAATCTGCTTTTTGAATTGTATTGAAAGATTTCGGCAGATGTCCTTCACGTCTAAATCGCCGTCAAATAATGTTTTTAATTTTTTGTTCTTTTCAAAATTAACCGTTATAAAAAAATCAAAATGACTGCCAAACTGTTCTAATGTCGAAGACTTTCCCACTTGGCGCGCGCCCCTTACAAGCAACGGTTTCCTGTCGGGATCAGTTTTCCACGACAGTAACACTTTGTCCATATTCCTTTTTAAATAAGCCATTCTGTATTAATAGGATTTCAGCTGCAAAGTTACAATAAATTTCCAAAAAGCATACCAAACATGAAACTATTTTTTGAAAATACCTTATCGAACTTTATGTTGCTTTTTGAAAATACATGACCGAAATCTATGCGGATATTTAAAAATACGGCATCAAAATCTATGCGAATATTTAAAAATACGGCATCGAAATCTATGCGAATTTTTCAAAAAACGGCATCGAACATCAATCACAAACGTACGGCCCGTGAATGGATTTTATTTTGAATGATTCGGCTGAATCGTCCAGAATGTAAATCATATAATCGTTGCCTCCCGGACTGACGCGCACGACAATGTGTCCCTGCTGGCTTTTTAGTTGCATAAGTGCGCCCCCGATAACTGTTCGGGTTTCGTCCATCACATTGGTGGCAAAAATATCCCTTTCGCCCGGATAGATTCGTTTCGAGAGCATCCTTCCCAACGCGCTGTTGTCGGGCTGGCTTGGTGCAAATACCTGAACGATAATAACTTTCGGTCTGACAGCGCTTAAAAAAGGCGCTCCCATCACGTCCGTATAGGCATGATGGTTGGCCACACAAACGTCAACAGGGCCGGTCGCCAATCCTACCGGACTTTCTATATCGCGCCAGTGGCCTGGAAAATGAACATTCGAGATGTCACCGCCGGTAAAATAATCGAATTTCCCATACGACAGCCTGAAAGCGCTACTGCATTGGTTTTCGTCGGGCATATCCTCATTCGGAATGCTTTCCAATGGCGGGAAGTGATTGCGGACATTATTGCCTGCACCTGTCCATACATGTCCGTTGGAAGCAATGTTCCTGATTTCAAAGTTGGGATACCGGTCGGGATGATGGACAAGTGCGAACTGGTCGTGTGCGCCAACCCTGAATTGCTCCGCAAGGACGCCTTGATGAACGGACTTCCATTCGATAAATTTCCTGTAATTTTGCACCATCCCCTGCCTCAGTGGAATCGGCCAGTTGTAATCCGGCCAGTTTCTATCCACAATTTTGTCGAATGGTATGTTTTCGCCCACTTCGGTGATTCCACTCAATAAAAAATCTCCCTGTTCATGTTTTTTCGATTCGGGAGAAACAGCGCCCATATGGTCGTCGTGAAAATGAGTCACCATGATATAGTTCAACTTTTTTTCCGGGAGTTGACGCATCATCTGTAAAATATAGCGGGTGATCCATTCACCGGGCGTGCGGCTGTTGTCGGGCTTAGGGGGCGTGACCCGCTCGGTGCGGTTGGAGGCGCCCGCATCCACCAGCATCGTGGTGCCGTCGGGCAACAGGAAGAAAGCACATTCGCCTTTGCCCGTATTGATATGATGGATATCAAGTGTTCCTTCCGTCCAGGCAGGAAACAAGTCGCCTACTTTCGGCTGAGCCGAGACTGTTTCGAAACTGAAAATGTTAGCCATCAGGAATGCCACTACAAAATACTGTTTTTTTATCTTCATAATCTGTCATGTTTAAAAATTCGGCAAATCACACACGCGGCTGCTCGCAAAACGAACAATCCTTGATAATCTTTCCCGTCCCTGATAATCTTTCAAACAACTGACTGATAGCGCGATTCTCAAAACCGTAATATTACAGTACGGAAGCAAGTCGCCAGACTTGCCTGTTGCTGCAAAACAAAAGCATCGTTTTTTAAGGAAAAAGGCGCAGGCTGGCGCGCCTACTTCCCGGCAAAGTCTTACTCGGAAGATGCTGCTTCTTTGTCCGAATTTTCGTCGCCCGTACCCTTTACTTCGGTTTCGGGCGCGGCATCAGCTACCTCCGGCGCGGCTTCAACAACCTCCGTTGCGGCCTCAGCTACCTCCGTTGCAACCTCAGCTACCTCTGTCGCGGCTTCAGCAACCTCCGTTGCAACCTCAACAACCTCCGTTGCAACCTCAGCTACCTCCGTTGCGGCCTCAACCTCAACCGCCTTAGATGTTTTTTCAGCAGATTTTGGCATTGCATCAGCTCTTGAAGCAACTGTTTCCAATGAAGATTTCTTGCGTGAACGACGGGTCTTTCCAGTTGTTTTCTTCTTGTCTTTCAACATATTCTCGTTGAAGTCCACCAATTCGATAAAACACATGGCTGCATTGTCGCCCAAACGGTTGCCAGTCTTGATGATGCGGGTATATCCGCCCGGACGATTTTCGACCTTTTCCGATATGTGCGTAAATAATTCAGTAACTGCATTTTTGTCTTGCAATGAAGCGAATACGACACGACGTGAATGTGTTGTGTCGTCTTTCGACTTGGTCAAGAGTGGTTCGACGTATTTACGCAATGCCTTTGCTTTGGCAGTTGTCGTGTAAATACGCTTATGTTTTATCAGAGAAGAGGCCATGTTTGAAAGCATCGCCTGGCGATGCGAACTCGTACGGCCTAAATGGTTTATTTTCTTGTTATGTCTCATCGTTAATCTTTATCTAATTTATATTTTGTAATATCCATGCCAAACGACAGGCGTAATCCGTCCAACAATTCATCCAATTCGGTGAGCGACTTTTTACCAAAGTTGCGGAATTTCAACAAGTCATTTTTATTGTAATGAACCAATTCGCCTAATGTTTCAACATCTGCCGCTTTCAGGCAATTCAGGGCACGAACGGAAAGATCCATGTCCGAAAGTTTTGTCTTAAGCAACTGTCGCATGTGGAGTATCTCTTCGTCAAATTCCTCGTTCACCTCCGTATCGACTACCTCTACTGCAATTTTCTCGTCGGAGAAAAGCATGAAATGATAAATCAATATTCTTGCAGCTTCTTTCAGCGCTTCTTTTGGAGGGATGGAACCGTCGGTTAGAATCTCAATGATCAATTTTTCATAGTCGGTTTTTTGTTCCACACGGAAATTCTCAACCGTATACTTGACATTACGTATCGGGGTATAGATTGAATCGATGGAAATGACTTGTATGTCCGCTGATTGATCATGCTCGTCGGCAGGCACATAACCGCGTCCCTTGTTGATGATCATTTCTATCTGAAAGGATGCGTTCGGATCGAGGTGGCATATTTCGAGATATGGATTGAGCACCTCGAATCCGCCTGTCAACTGTTTACCGATATCACCGGCTTTGAACACTTCTTTTTTTGCTACCGTAACCGAAACTTTCACCGATTCGACAACCTCTTCTCCTTCATACTTGAAACGCACCTGTTTCAGGTTAAGAATGATATTTGTCACATCTTCGAGAACGCCGGGTATGGTTGCAAACTCGTGATCAACTCCTTCTATTTTCACCGACGAGATAGCATATCCTTCTAATGAAGACAACAGGATACGACGCAACGTATGACCGATGGTGATACCGTAACCGGGCTCTAACGGACGAAATTCAAATTTCCCGAAAAATGGGTCCGCTTCTAACATTAATACCTTATCGGGTTTCTGGAATGCCAATATTGCCATAACTGATTATTTTGAATACAACTCGACTATCAACTGCTCTTTAATATTTTCCGGGATATCGGCTCTATCCGGAAGGTGTAGTAGTTTGCCTACCATGATTGCCTGGTCCCATTCCAACCACGGATATTTGCTGTGGTTGAATCCCGACAGTGCGTTCGAAATCACTTCCAGCGATTTTGAACGCTCGCGAACGCCTATCAACTGTCCCTGCTTCACGGAATAGGACGGTATGTTCACGACACGACCATCGACCGTGATATGGCGATGCGAAACCAATTGGCGGGCAGCATCGCGCGTAGGCGCTATTCCGAGACGGAATACGATGTTGTCCAAGCGGCTTTCGAGCAATTGCAACAACACTTCGCCGGTAATACCCTTTGAACGGGATGCTTTCTCGAACATATTTCTAAACTGTTTTTCCAATACGCCATACGTATATTTTGCTTTTTGCTTTTCTCGCAACTGCGTGCCGTATTCGGATGTTTTTCGGCGACGGTTGACGCCGTGCTGTCCCGGAGGATAGTTCTTCCTTGTTAAGACTTTATCCGGGCCGAAGATGGGTTCGCTAAACTTGCGTGCAATCTTTGATTTTGGACCTGTATATCTTGCCATTTTAATATAATTATGAATTATAAATTATAAATTATGAATTAATTAGTAATTAGTAATTAGTAATTAAGTCACACTCTCCGTCTCTTGGGTGGACGGCATCCGTTATGCGGAAGCGGCGTCACGTCGACGATTTCGGTCACCTCTATTCCTGCGCTGTGGATTGTTCGGATGGCCGATTCGCGTCCGTTACCGGGACCTTTGATATATACTTTCACCTTGCGAAGACCGAGGTCGAACGCAACTTTCGCACAATCCTGTGCGGCCATCTGAGCGGCATAGGGCGTATTTTTCTTCGAGCTGCGGAAGCCCATTTTCCCTGCCGACGACCAACTGATTACTTGACCATCACCGTTTGTAAGCGTGATGATGATATTGTTGAACGAGGAATGGATGTGAGCTTGGCCATACGCATCCACTTTTACTTTCCTTTTCTTTGCTGGAACTGCTTTCTTTGCCATAATTCAAATCTTATTTAGTAGCTTTTTTCTTGTTTGCAACCGTTTTCTTCTTACCCCGACGCGTACGTGCATTGTTTTTTGTACTTTGCCCACGAACGGGAAGGCCGATACGGTGACGCACGCCACGATAACAGCCGATGTCCATCAATCGCTTGATGTTCAGCTGCACTTCCGAACGAAGGTCGCCTTCAACCTTATAGTCCTCGCCAATAACCTCACGAATCTTGGCCGCCTGTTCGTCCGTCCAGTTTTTCACTTTGATATCCCTGTCGATACCCGCTTTTTCCAAAATCGAATTTGACGCGCTACGACCTATTCCGAAGATATAGGTTAAGGCTATCTCGCCTCGCTTGTCCTGCGGCAAATCTACTCCGACTATTCTTATCGCCATAGTTGTTATTTAATTATTTATTTATATTCCAAATTTTTCAACGGGCAAAGCGTGCCTTGCCCCTACATTTTTAATTCATGCATGCTACGTAAAAATCACCCCTGACGAGCCTTAAACTTGGGGTTCTTCTTGTTAATCACATATAAACGACCCTTGCGCCTGACAATCTTGCAGTCGGCAGTACGTTTCTTCAAAGATGCTCTTACTTTCATATCTGTATAATATTAATTTTCAATTCTCAATTCTCAATTCTCAATTAGCAAGGCACGCCTTGCCCCTACTTGTATCTGAACGCAATACGACCTTTCGACAAATCGTACGGAGACATTTCGACGCGCACCTTGTCGCCGGGTAGAATCTTGATGTAATGCATCCGCATCTTGCCCGAAATATGCGCTGTTATTTCATGTCCGTTCTCCAACTCAACACGAAACATTGCATTTGATAATGCCTCGACGATCAAGCCGTCCTGTTCTATTGCTGCCTGTTTAGCCATATATTTATATTTCTGTTCCTACTATTTCCTCTACATAATCGAACGATGACAATATCTGCGGGCCGTTCGGACGTAATGCGATACAATGTTCGAAATGTGCAGCACACGAATGGTCTTTCGTTCGCACCGTCCAGCCATCAGGATCGATCACCACTTGCTTGCCGCCCTGGTTGACCATAGGCTCGATACAGATACACATTCCGTTGCGAAGCATGGCGCCGTTACCCCTTCTGCCGTAGTTAGGCACTTCAGGCGATTCGTGCATGGTCCGACCGCAGCCGTGTCCGACCAGATCGCGTACGATCGAAGTGTTGCGCGCTTCGCAATAGTTCTGAACGGCATTGCTGATGTCGCCTACCCTGTTTCCGATGACAGCCTGTGCGATCCCGGCATAAAGCGCTTCTTTCGTTGTACGCAGCAACCGTTTGACGGTCTCCGAAACCTCGCCGACACAAAACGTGTACGCCGAATCGCCCACAAATCCATTCAACACGGTTCCACAGTCAATCGAAATGATGTCGCCCTCCTGCAGGACGACCTCGTCCGACGGTATGCCATGCACAACCTGGTCGTTCACCGACGTACAGATCGAATTGGGAAAGCCCTCGAACCCCAAAAAAGCCGGTACCGCGCCATGATCGCAGATAAACGTTTGGGCTATCTGATCCAGATGCAGCGTAGTAACGCCCGGTCTGATGTGTTTTGCCAATTCGCCAAGCGTTTTTGCAACGAGTTGGTTGGCTTCACGCATCAACTCAATCTCTTCATCCGTCTTCAGATATATCATAAAAAATCAATATGCGGCTACTGCGCCCGAGCGTCCCTTTATTCTCCCGGATTTTAATAATCCATCATAATGCCGCATTAACAAATGGCTCTCCACTTGTTGTAAGGTATCTAAAATAACACCAACCAAGATAAGCAACGATGTTCCGCCGAAAAAACTTGAAAAGCCCATGCTTACGCCGGCCACACGGGCAAATGCGGGTAAGATGGCAATGACGGCAAGAAAACATGCACCCGGAAGCGTTATCCTGTCCATGATTGTGTCCAAATATTCCTTGGTCGCTTTCCCTGGCTTAATGCCCGGAATAAATCCGTTGTTCCGCTTCAGGTCGTCGGCCATCTGGGTCGGGTTAATGGTGATCGCCGTATAAAAATAGGTGAATGCAATGATCATCACTGCAAAAATGAAGTTATACCAAAAACCGGTGGTGGCCATGAACGACTGCCAGAAGGGTCCGATATTCCCGCCTTTTGACATACCGACTAACGAAACGGGTATCATCATAATGGCTTGCGCAAAAATAATCGGCATCACATTGGCCGCATTGACTTTCAGCGGGATATATTGACGGGCGCCGCCATATTGCTTGTTGCCGACAATGCGTTTGGCATATTGTACCGGCACTTTTCGCGTTCCCTGCACCAAAAGAATGGCAAAACAAATCACCAGCAAAAGAAAGAGCATTTCGAGCAGGAACATCACCAATCCCCCAGCCTGCTCGTTCATCCGCGAAGTAAACTCTTCCATGAGCGAACGCGGCAAGCGGTTGATAATACCAATCATGATGATAAACGAGATACCGTTGCCTATACCTTTGTCAGTTATACGCTCGCCCAGCCAAAGTACGAACATGCTGCCCGCCGCCAAAATAACTATCGACGACATCCGGTACGTAAAACCGCCCGGAAGCCCCGATCCGATACCCCTCATCTGCATATCGAGGTTGGTCAGGTAAGCAAAGCCTTGAACAACCAAGATAATCACTGTCAGGTAGCGCGTCATCTGATTTATTTTCTTGCGACCGCTTTCTCCTTCGCGTTGCATCTTCTGGAAAGCAGGCACGAGTATCGTCATCAACTGCATCACGATGGAAGCCGAGATATAAGGCATGATTCCCAATGCAAATATGGAAGCATTCGAGAACGCACCGCCTGAGAACATGTCGAGGAGCGCCATCAGTCCGCTACGCGTCTGATTGGCCAATCCCGTCAGCATTTTCGGATCAACGCCCGGAATAACCACAAATGTTCCGAACAGATAGATGGCAACATATCCCAACGTGGTCAGAATACGCTTCCTGAGATCTTCTATCTTCCAAATATTCTTTACTGTGTCAACTATTCTCATAATATCCTAAAGTTTTGTTACAGTTCCACCAACTGCGGTTATGGCCTGTTCGGCTGACTTGGAGAAAGCGTGCGCTTCGACGTCGATCTTTGCTTTCAATTCACCCTTTGCAAGGATTTTATACAGTTTGTTTGAAGAGATAAAACCGGCGTCAATCAACTCTTCCACGCCGATCTTAACTAAATTTTTCACTTCGGCCAACCCCTGTAAGGTGGAAAGATTAATCGCTTTGTATGCTACCCTATTGATGTTTTTGAAGCCCCACTTGGGCAAACGGCGCTGCAAGGGCATCTGGCCTCCTTCAAAACCAACCTTGCTTTTATAACCGGAACGCGACTTGGCGCCTTTATGACCTCTGGTAGAAGTGCCTCCCAGTCCGGAACCCGGCCCGCGTCCAATCCTTTTACGGGTTTTTGTTGCGCCCGCTGCGGGTTTTAAGTTAGATAAATTCATATCGTTGTTTATTTTTACGCGTAATTAACTAATTTCAACGGAAACCAAATGTTTCACTTTCCTCACCATGCCTTCGATCGACGGTGTATTTTCGTACTCGACCGTCTTGTTCATCTTTGTCAGTCCCAGCGCGTCAAGCGTTTTTTTCTGGTCTTTCGGGCTGCCTATGCGGCTTTTTATCTGTGTGATTCTTATCTTTGCCATTTTCTGCATCCTCCGTCAATTAACCGTTAAACACTCTTTCAACCGAAATGCCCCTGTTTTGAGCGACCATATACGGGCTTCTCATTTCGTTCAGCGCCGCAATCGTAGCCTTCACGAGGTTATGCGGATTGGACGAGCCTTTGGATTTGGCAAGCACATCGTGAACGCCAACACTTTCAAGCACGGCGCGCATGGCGCCTCCGGCTTTCACGCCGGTACCGGCCGAAGCCGGACGAAGCAGTACTTCCGAACCGCCATACTTTGCAGCCTGTTCGTGCGGAATGGTTCCCTTGTAAATAGGAATCTTGACCAAATTCTTTTTGGCCGCTTCCACGCCTTTCTCGATGGCGCTCGTTACTTCGCCTGCCTTACCGAGACCCCAGCCGACGATACCGTCTTCGTTTCCGACAACAACGATGGCCGCAAACGTGAAAGTGCGTCCTCCCTTCGTCACTTTTGTAACGCGGTTGATAGCTACCAATTTATCTTTTAATTCCAAATCGTTTGTCGATTTTACTCTATTGTTTATTGCCATTTTTATTAAAATTTAAGTCCACCATTACGGGCGGCATCAGCCAACTCTTTTATTCTCCCATGATACAGATAGCCGTTGCGGTCGAACACTACCGACTGTATGCCGGCTTCCTGCGCGTTCTGGGCTATCAGTTCGCCGACCTTGGCCGCCAGTTCTTTCTTTGTGGCCTTGCCGGTCATCTTCAACGACGAAGCATTGGCAATCGTCTTGCCTTCCTCATCGTTTATTACTTGTGCATATATCTGCCTGTTGCTCCTGAAAACAGTCAGACGCGGTCGTTCGGCCGTTCCTGAAACCCTGCCTCGAATGCTCCTCTTGATCTTTAATCTTCTTTCAAATTTCGTTACCATAATCTATTTTTTTACGAGGCTTTATTTAGCCGCAGATTTACCTGATTTTCTTCTGATCACTTCGCCGACAAACTTGATGCCTTTTCCTTTGTAAGGCTCTGGCATACGAAACGAGCGGATTTTTGAGCATACCTGACCCAACAGTTGCTTGTCGGCCGATTCAAGAATGATAAGCGGACTTTTATTTCGTTCCGTCTTTGTCTCGACCGTGATTTCTTCCGGCAGTTCAAAATAGATATTATGCGTAAATCCCAGCATCAGTTCGAGTAACTGCCCCGTATTGTTCACACGATATCCCACCCCTACCAGTTCGAGCTCTTTCCTGAAACCGGTCGAGACGCCTATCACCATGTTGTTGATTAAAGCACGGTAAAGACCGTGCAGCGCACGATGCGCACGCTCGTCGGTAGGCCTCTCAACGGTTAGAACGCCGTTATCGACGCTTACCTTGATGTCCGGACTGACAGGCTGACTCAGTTCGCCTTTCGGCCCCTTCAACGTAACAACACCATCACGCTGCGTTACAGTAACTCCGCTCGGAATTTGAATTGGTAATTTTCCTATTCTTGACATATTCGTTTCCTCCCCATTAATAGACAAAACATAATACTTCTCCGCCAATCATCAAGTCGCGTGCCTCCTTATCGGTCATCACGCCTTTCGAGGTAGAAAGAATGGCAATTCCCAAACCGTTCAATACACGGGGCAAGTCCTTGTGACCCGCATATTTACGTAAACCCGGCCTCGAAATACGCTGTAATTTCTTGATCGCGTTTACCTTGTTTACAGGGTCGTACTTCAAGGCCACTTTGATTGTGCCTTGCGGACCCTCATCCACAAACTTGAAATTTAGGATATACCCCTTCTCAAAAAGGATTTTCGTAATCTCTTTTTTCAAGTTCGACGCCGGCACTTCCACTACTCGGTGCTGCGCCTTGATTGCATTTCGCAATCTCGTTAAATAATCTGCAACAGGATCTGTCATATTTTAATTTTGTTAAATTGATCCGGACCGCCCGGACAATATTTAATTCATAATTCGTAATTCGCAACTAATAATTAGTAATTAGTAATTAGTAATTAAGCGCAAACCTGCGGTTTGCGCGTCACCAGCTTGCCTTTTTCACGCCGGGAATCAATCCATGCGAAGCCATTTCACGGAACTGAATACGTGAAAGTCCGAACTGACGCATATAGCCTTTCGGGCGACCGGTGATTTTACACCGGTTATGCAATCGAACGGGCGAAGCATTCTTAGGCAAGGATTGCATCTCTTCAAATTTGCCTTCCGCTTTCAACTGCGCTCTTTTTGCAGCGTACTTTGCAACTAATTTGGCTCTCTTCACTTCACGAGCCTTCATCGATTCTTTAGCCATATATTAATTCTTTTTTGCGTTCTTAAAGGGCAAGCCAAACTCTCTCAGCAAGGCATAACCTTCCTCGTCTGTTTTCGCAGAGGTCACAAAGGTAATATTCATTCCCAATATTTTGGTAATATTATCAATATTTATTTCGGGAAAGATGATTTGTTCCTGTATGCCGAGCGTATAATTACCGCGACCGTCTAACTTGCTGTCGATTCCCTTGAAGTCGCGGATACGCGGTAATGCCACGCGGACAAGCCGCTCCAGGAACTCGTACATCCGCTCGTGGCGTAGCGTAACCATCACGCCAATAGGCATTTTACGACGCAGCTTGAAATTGGAAACGTCTTTCTTCGATACGGTCGAAACAGCTTTCTGTCCTGTTATCGCACTCAACTCATCAATCGCCACATCAATAATCTTCTTGTCGGCCGTGGCAATTCCCAAGCCCTGGTTGATAACGATTTTTTTCAAAACGGGCGTTTGCATCACCGATTTGTAATTAAATTCCTTTTTCAAGGACGGAACGATACGTCCCTTATATTCCTGTTTTAATGTTGCTGTCTTCATCACTTTAAATCCTCCCCTGACCGTTTAGCGTAACGTACCAATTTATTTGTCTTTGCATTCCGCTCCCGTCCGATGCGTGTAGGTTTGCCCGACTTCGGGTCTACCGGATTCAGGTTGGAGACGTGAACGGAAAGCTCCGTTTTTTCGCGTCCGCCCTGCGGATGAGTCGCGTTCGGCTTCGTATGCTTCGTCACCATGTTGATACCCTCCACGATGGCACGTTGCTCGCTGACAAGCACTTTCAGCACCCGTCCGGTCTTGCCCTTATCGTCGCCCGTATTCACATAGACAATGTCGCCTTTTTTAATATGTAACTTCATTTCTCTTAATTCTTAATTCTTAATTCTTAATTGTCAAAGTACCTCCGGCGCCAATGAGACAATCTTCATGTTTGTTGCACGCAGTTCGCGCGCCACCGGACCGAAAATACGGCTGCCGCGAATCTCGCCTGCCGGATTCAACAGTACACATGCATTATCATCGAAGCGTATGTACGAACCGTCCTGGCGACGAATTTCTTTTTTCGTGCGGACGATAATCGCTTTGGAAACAGTTCCTTTCTTCATATCGCTCGAAGGGATCACATTCTTTACGGTAACGACGATGACATCGCCGACAGAAGCATACCTTCTGCGTGTTCCGCCCAATACGCGGATGCACAATGCCTCTTTCGCACCGCTGTTATCCGCAACTGTCAATCTTGATTCTTGCTGTATCATAACTATTTTGCTCTTTCAATGATTTGAACCAACCGCCATCGCTTCGTTTTGCTCAACGGACGCGTTTCCATAATCTTCACCGTATCACCGATGTTGCAATCGTTTTTCTCGTCGTGCACGTGGTATTTCTTTGTCTTGTTGACAAACTTACCGTAAATGGGATGCTTTTCTTTCCACTTGACGGCCACGGTAATACTCTTATCCATCTTGTTACTCAAGACCACGCCGCTTCTTTCCTTTCTTAAATTTCTTGTCTCCATCAGCCTATACATTAGTTGTTTGATGTTCTCTTTGATAAAGCTCCGTCTTGAGGCGGGCTACCGTTCTGCGTAATTGCTTGATTTTTGCAGGACTGTCCAACGGTGAGATGCTATGATTAATCTTCATTTGTACGAGCGCATGCGCTTCGGCATCCACCCTCTCTCTCAATTCTTTGGTACTAAGACCTTTTACTTCTTCACTTTTCATACTGCTATACACTTTCAGCTTTCATGTCATAATCACGGCGCACGACAAACTTGGTTGTTACCGGAAGCTTTTGCGCTGCAAGGCGCAGGGCTTCTTTTGCAATGTCGAAGGATACGCCTTCCACTTCAAAAATCATGCGACCCGGCGTTACCGGAGCAACAAACCCTTCCGGATCGCCTTTTCCTTTACCCATACGCACGTCAGCCGGTTTGTGGGTGATGGGCTTATCGGGAAATACCCGAAGCCATACCTGACCCTGACGTTGCATATATCTTGTTACCGCCACACGCGCAGCCTCCAACTGCCTGCCTGTGAGCCATTTTGTGCCTAACGACTTGATTCCGAACGAACCGAATGCCAACTGATTACCCCGTTGGGCAAAACCTTTCGCACGGCCTTTCATCGGCCTTCTGTATCTTACTTTTTTTGGTTGTAACATAATTCCTGACTATTTTTTAATAACGATTCCCACCATGATTACTACGATTCCCGCCATGACTGCCGCGGTTGTCGCCATAGCCGCCACCACCGCGGTTGTCGCCATAGCCGCCACCACCACGGTTGTCGCCATAGCCGCCACCGCCACGGTTGTCGCCATAACCGCCACTACGGTTGTCCCCATAGCCTCCGCCGCCGCCACCGCGGTTGTCGCGGTCGCCGCCCCTTCTGCGTCTGAACGATTTGTCGCCACGACCCTGACCGCCATCATGGCGGTCGCGACCTTCGCCTTTACGTCCGCCTCCAAACTCTTTCTGGGCAGTAAACGCAGGCGCCAAGTCCTTTTTACCGTATTGTTCGCCACGACAAATCCAGACCTTGATACCCAGCAGCCCTACTTTCGTCAGCGCTTCGGCCAGTGCATAGTCGATATCCGCACGGAACGTATGCAAAGGCGTACGGCCTTCCTTATACATCTCCGAACGGGCCATTTCAGCGCCGTTCAGGCGGCCCGAAATCTGCACCTTGATACCTTCGGCGCCCATGCGCATGGTCGATGCGATCGCCATCTTCACCGCACGGCGATAGGCAATTTTACCTTCTAACTGGCGGGCGATATTGTTCGCCACAATCACAGCATCCAATTCCGGACGTTTTATCTCATAAATGTTGATCTGAACTTCCTTATCGGTGATTTTCTTCAATTCTTCCTTCAACTTGTCCACCTCAGAGCCGGCTTTACCGATGATGATTCCCGGACGCGACGTGCACACGGTAATGGTTACTAATTTCAAGGTACGCTCGATGACAATGCGCGACACGCTTGCCTTTGCCAGACGGGCATTCAAATACTTACGGATCCTACTGTCTTCCAGCAATGTGTCACCATAATTCTTTCCACCGTACCAATTGGAATCCCATCCACGGATAATTCCCAGACGATTACTTATCGGATTTACTTTTTGTCCCATCTACAATTAATTTTGACTTTCCATATTATTTTCAGTAGCTTCATCCTCGACAACTTTCGTGTCAACAAACAGCGTGACATGGTTGGAGCGTTTGCGAATACGGTAGCCGCGACCTTGCGGAGCCGGACGCATACGTTTCAAAGTGGTGGAGCAATCCACCTTGATGGTGGAAACGAACAGTTCTCCGGCGTCGGCCTTGCGTTCATTTTTCACTTCCCAGTTGGCAATCGCCGAGCGGAGCAGTTTTTCAACTTTCGCCGCAGCATCCTTGTTCGAGAATTTCAAAACGCCCAATGCGCGCGACACTTCCATACCGCGAATCATGTCCGCCACCAAGCGCATCTTGCGCGGCGAACTCGGTACATTATTCAATTTTGCAAACGACACGCTTTTCAACGCATCTTTTCTTGCTTCAGCTGATATTCTTTTTCTTGCACCCATAGTCTATAATTTATCTTTTTTTATTACCGGCATGGCCGCGGAATATGCGCGTCGGCGAAAATTCCCCCAATTTATGTCCTACCATATTCTCGGTGATGAACACCGGAATAAACTTGTTCCCGTTATGAACGGCAACCGTATGGCCAACGAAATCCGGAGAAATCATGGATGCTCGCGCCCATGTTTTGATAACAGTTTTTTTACCCGATTCATTCATGGCCAGAATACGATTTTCCAGCTTTATGTTGATGTACGGACCTTTTTTTAATGAACGGCTCATTGTTTTCTTTCAATTAATCAGTTTACTTTTTTCTTCTTTCAATAATATAACGTGAAGAAGCCTTCTTCGGGGCTCTCGTCTTCAAGCCCTTAGCATATAAGCCTTTACGCGAACGCGGGTGGCCACCTGTGGCGCGGCCTTCACCTCCGCCCATCGGATGGTCGACCGGATTCATCACAACGCCACGATTGCGGGGACGGCGTCCCTGCCAGCGCGAGCGACCGGCTTTTCCTGATTTTTCAAGCGCATGGTCAGAATTGCCCACGCTTCCTACTGTCGCCTTGCAGGCAGCCAATATCTTCCTGATTTCTCCTGAAGGCATCTTGATGATTGCATAGCCGCCTTCGCGCGACGTCAACTGGGCAAAAGCGCCAGCCGAACGTACTAATTTCGCTCCCTGACCAGGACGGAGTTCAATATTATGGATAATCGTTCCGACCGGTATTTGCTGCATCGGCAGCGTATTTCCTATTTCGGGCGGAGCCTGGCTGCCCGACATCACTGTTTGGCCTACTTCCAGTCCGTTCGGAGCAACGATATAACTCTTTTCTCCGTCGGCATAGTACAACAATGCGATCAACGAGGTACGATTGGGATCGTATTCGATTGATTTCACGGTTGCAGGAACGCCATCCTTGCTTCTCTTGAAGTCGATAAAACGGTATCTGCGCTTATGACCGCCACCGAGATAACGCATCGTCATCTTGCCGGTATTGTTGCGACCGCCTGATTTGTTTTTACCAGTGACAAGAGATTTTTCCGGTGTACTTGCAGTGACTTTATCAAATGCACCGATAACCTTGTGTCTTTGCCCCGGGGTAGTGGGCTTTAATTTACGTATCATCTCTTTTGTTTAAATATTGCTGTAGAAGTCGATCGTCTCTCCTTCCTTCAATGTTACTATCGCTTTCTTGTAGGTATCCTGACGACCGCTGACGATGCCCGATTTGGTATAACGGCTTTTGAATTTCCCTTCATACTTCATCGTATTGACGTCGGCAACCGTCACTTGATACAGATCTTCAACGGCTTTCTTAATCTCAAGCTTGTTCGCTTTCGGAGAAACGCGGAAGCCGAAACGGTTCGGAAATTTTCCGGTGATGGCAGTCAGTTTTTCCGTTACAATCGGTTTAATGATAATTCCCATATTAATTTTCTCCTTCTGATTTTAAGTTATCTTCCATGTCGGCTTGCACGTCTGTTTGCAAGTTATCTTCTTCCATGTCGACTTGCACGTCTGTTTGCAAGTTATCTTCTTCCATGTCGGACAATGCGTCCGGGTGCAAGTTGTCTTGAATGACTGACAGCGCGCGCTCCGTAAAAAGGATGTTGTTTGCATCCAGCACCTTGTAGGTGTTGAGTTCAGTAACGGTCACTACTTTTGCCGTTTGCAGGTTGCGTGCCGACAGAAAAATGGACTTGTTGTTTTCGGGTAACACGAAAAGGGTCTTCCGTCCGTTCAGGTTCAACACATTGATGAACGAAAGAAAATCTTTCGTTTTCGGCACATCCCATGTGAAATCTTCGACGATCGTAATGGCATTTTCAAGCGCCTTGTAGGTGAGCGCCGACTTGCGAGCGAGGGCTTTCACCTTCTTGTTCAGCTTGAAGCTGTAATCGCGCGGTTTCGGCCCAAAGATACGACCGCCGCCAACCATCACCGGCGACTTGACATCGCCCTTGCGCGCCCCTCCACTGCCTTTCTGGCGGATCAGTTTGCGCGTACTTCCGGTAATTTCGCTTCTCTCCTTCGCTTTGTGCGTGCCCTGGCGTTTGTTTGCCATGTGCTGTTTCACATCTAAATAGATGGCATGATCGTTCGGTTCAATTCCAAAAACCGTGTCGTTGAGCGTAACCATTCGTCCGGTATCTTCTCCATTTTTATTGAATACGTTCAGTTGCATGACCTAAATTTTAATTAATAAGATTGAACCTTTTGCACCCGGAACAGAACCTTTTACCATCAGGATATTCTGTTCGGGCAACACTTTTACCACCTGCAGGTTTTGTACGGTCACGCGTTCATTGCCCATCTGTCCGGCCATGCGCGTGCCCTTAAACACCTTTGCGGGATAGGAGCAGGCGCCTATACTTCCCGGCTTGCGCTGACGGTCGCTCTGACCGTGCGTGATCTCGCCTACCCCACCAAATCCATGACGTTTCATGACGCCCTGGAAACCTTTACCTTTTGATGTGCCCACAATGTCGACAAACGACGCATTGTTTAAAAAGTCGACTGTGATCACATCGCCGAGCTTGTACCCGGCCTCAAAATTCTTGAACTCGGCCAAGTGTCTTTGCGGAGCTACGCCTGCCTTCTTGAAATGGCCGACTTCGGGCTTCGTTGTGCGTCTCTCCTTTTTCTCTTCGAAACCCAACTGAATAGCTTTGTAGCCGTCATTTTCTTCTGTCTTAATCTGCGTAACAACACAAGGACCCACTTCGATAACAGTGCATGGAAGATTCTTTCCCTCGGCACTGAAAACGGATGTCATTCCGATTTTTTTTCCTAATAATCCTGGCATTTCACTATTTAATTGATAATTGATAATTGAGAATTGAGAATTAAATTCCAAATCCCATACTGTTTTATTCTCTAAACTCTAAACTCTAATCTCTAATCTCTAAACTTTAATCTCCACCTCCACCCCACTGGGCAGTTCCAACTTCATCAGCGCATCGACCGTCTTGGGGGTAGAGCTGTAAATATCTATCAACCTTTTGTACGACGACAACTCGAACTGTTCGCGCGACTTCTTGTTTACAAAGGTTGAGCGGTTCACCGTAAAGATACGCTTGTGCGTAGGCAGGGGTATGGGCCCGCTGACCGCAGCACCGGTTGCCTTTACAGTCTTTACGATTTTTTCCGATGACCGGTCGACCAGCGAATAATCGTAAGATTTTAATTTGATTCTGATTTTTTGGCTCATATTGTATTTTTTAATTATTTTATCAGTTCAACGTGTCCCTGCAATTCGGTCAGCACCTGCCGTGCTATCGAAGAAGCAACCTGCTCATAGTGTGAGAACTGCATGGATGAGGTAGCGCGTCCCGAAGTGATGGTGCGTAAAGTCGTCACGTATCCGAAAGTTTCGGCCAACGGCACTTTCGCCTTGACGATCCTTGCGCCCGTACGGCTCGATTCCATGCCTTCGACCTGGCCGCGTCGTTTGTTCAGATCGCTGATGACGTCGCCCATGTTCTCTTCAGGCGTCACCACTTCGATCTTCATGACAGGCTCCATCAAGACGGGGTTGGCCTTTTTGCAGGCGTTCTTGAAGGCATGAATCGCACAAATCTCGAACGACAACTGGTCGGAATCGACCGTGTGATACGAGCCGTCCTGCAGCACCACCTTCAGCTTGTTCACCGCAAATCCGGCCAGCACGCCATTATTCATGGCTTTTGTGAAGCCTTGCTGTACCGACGGGATAAACTCTCTCGGAATATTTCCGCCCTTTACTTCGTCGACAAACTGCAAGCGGCCTTCGAAGTCCGGGTCGGCAGGTCCTACACTGACGATAATGTCCGCGAATTTACCGCGACCACCCGACTGTTTCTTGTATACCTCGCGCAGGTTCACCGTCTGCGTGATGGCCTCCTTGTACGCAACAAGCGGTCGGCCCTGGTTACATTCCACCTTAAACTCGCGTCGAAGCCGGTCGACAATTATCTCAAGGTGCAGTTCGCCCATCCCCTGAATCACCGTCTGACCTGTCTCCATGTTCGATTCAACGCGGAAAGTGGGGTCTTCTTCCGACAATTTCGACAATCCGACGCTCAGCTTGTCCATATCCTTCTGCGTTTTAGGCTCAACGGCTATCCCGATCACCGGATCAGGAAAATCGATGGATTCCAATAAGATCGGGTGATTTTCCACACACAACGTATCGCCGGTACGGATGTCCTTGAACCCCACCCCGGCACCGATGTCTCCGCATCCGATTTGTTCCATCGGATTCTGTTTGTTGGAGTGCATCTGGAACAAACGCGAGATGCGTTCCTTCTTTCCCGTGCGCACATTCATCACGTACGACCCTGCTTTCATCTCCCCCGAATAAACGCGGAAGAAGCATAGACGCCCCACGTACGGGTCGGTTGCAATCTTGAACGCCAGGGCTGTCAACGGTTCGCCCGCATCAGGCTTCCGCTCGATCTTCGTCTCCGGATCGTCGGGGTCGCTCCCTTCGATGGCCGGCGTGTCCAACGGACTGGGCAAATAGGCGCACACGGCGTTCAGCAACGTCTGTACTCCCTTATTCTTAAACGAAGAGCCGCATATCACCGGGTTGATTGCCATAGACAACGTTCCCTTGCGAATAGCGGCATGTATCTCTTCTTCAGTAATAGTCGACGGGTCATCGAAATATTTTTCCATGACCACATCATCAAATTCCGCAACTGTTTCCAGCATCTTATCCTGCCATTCCGATGCTTCATCCATCAGAGAGGCCGGTATCTCTTCAATGCTGTATTCGGCGCCCATCGTCTCGTCGTGCCAGAAGACAGCCTTCATCTTGATCAGGTCGACGACGCCTTTAAAATTTTCTTCCGAGCCGATCGGTATCTGGACGGGGCATGGGTTCGAGCCAAGCATATCCTTCATCTGTCGGACAACTTCAAAAAAGTTAGCCCCCGACCTGTCCATTTTATTCACATAACAGATACGGGGTACATGATATTTGTCGGCCTGGCGCCAGACTGTTTCTGATTGGGGCTCTACGCCGCCGACGGCACAGAAAGTGGCGACGGCGCCATCCAGCACACGCAGCGAACGTTCAACTTCTACGGTAAAATCGACATGTCCCGGCGTATCAATCAGGTTTATCTTGAATTTCTCATCGCAGTAATTCCAAAAAGCGGTGGTAGCGGCTGACGTAATGGTTATCCCACGTTCCTGTTCCTGTGCCATCCAGTCCATGGTCGCCGCGCCGTCGTGGACTTCGCCGATTTTATGCGTCAGACCGGTATAGTACAGAATACGTTCCGAAGTGGTTGTCTTACCGGCATCAATATGCGCCATGATGCCGATGTTCCTTGTGAATTTTAATATTTCGTCAGTTTTACTCATTCGTTGTTAGATAATTGAATAATTGAATTACCGATGCACTGTTCCATGATTCAATTAAAAACGGAAGTACGCAAAAGCACGGTTTGCTTCGGCCATGCGATGCATGTCTTCCTTCCTCTTGAATGCGCCCCCCTGATTGTTGAAGGCATCAACAATTTCGGCGCACAACTTATCCGACATGGACTTACCTCCACGCTTGCGGGCATAAGAAATTAAATTTTTCATTGAAATGGATTCTTTACGGTCCGGACGGATCTCGGTAGGCACCTGGAAGGTAGCCCCGCCCACGCGGCGGGATTTCACTTCGATCTGCGGGGTAATATTTTCAAGCGCCGACTTCCATATTTCGAGCGACGACTTTTCTTCATTCGGCATTTTAACCTTCACGTTTTTCAATGCAGAGTAGAATATCTCAAAGGCGATATTCTTTTTTCCATCATACATCAAGTGGTTTACGAAACGCGTAACCCTTGTATCACCGAACACCGGATCAGGCAGAATCTGGCGTTTTTTTGGCTTTACCTTTCTCATTTTGTTGTCAACATTGTGTTCTTGTCTTTTGGCTGTTGATTAAACTTGACTTCAACGGCTCCACCGAGCCATTTACTCAACCTTCGCATGTTTTTAAAAATCAAATATCCAAATAACTTAAACAGATTTATAATTACTAGTAATTCTCTCAAACGGACAAGGCGTGCCTTGTCACTACATTGTTCATTTCTTGCCTTTTGCGGGGGATTTGGAGGTCATCCCTTTGGCGGCGGCTGCTTTGGCGGCAGCGCCCGCTTTGGGTCGTTTAGCACCGTACTTCGAACGGCGTTGCGTACGGCTGGCCACGCCTGCCGTATCCAATGTACCGCGTACAATATGATAACGCACGCCCGGCAGGTCTTTCACACGTCCTCCGCGTACCATCACGATGGAGTGTTCCTGCAGGTTGTGGCCTTCTCCCGGGATATAGGTGTTCACCTCCTTGTGATTCGTCAGGCGAACACGGGCTACCTTGCGCATGGCAGAGTTCGGTTTCTTGGGGGTCGTCGTATATACGCGCACGCATACGCCGCGTCTTTGCGGACTCGAATCGAGCGCCGGCGACTTCCCTTTCACTACCAATTTTTCTCTACCTTTTCTTACTAACTGTTGAATTGTAGGCATTTTACTACTATTTTTTTTTATTATTTTCTCTTTTTCCCACTTTACGGGCGTGCAAAGATACGGACTTTTTTTTTATAAACAACTTTTTTTGATGTTTTTTTTAAAAAAAAATAGGGATGGCCTGCGCCGAGAGCGAAAAATCGACCCTCAATGGCTGAAGATTTTCTTTACCGGCATCACAAACCGTGCCAGCAGCGACATGTTCTCGGTGATGATGTCGGCTGCTCCCTGCATGTTCGGGAGGTACGGCAATTCCTTTTTGTAGTTGGTATTCAGCCCTTCCGGCAGTTCTATTTCCACTACGTAATAGGTGGTGTTGCCCGAAGTGGCCGGAACGAGCGAAATGTTTTGAACGATGCCTTTCAACATGCCAAACTCATTGTCGGGGAAGTTATCTATCCTGATGTTGACCTGCTGACCTGTTTTTACTTTTCCCGAACGCGCGACAGGCAGCATGGCCTTGCCGATGATACGCGATTCCGACGACGGGATGACCGTAAAAACCTCCTCGCCGCCCTGTACATTCTGATTACTCACCCAATAACGCGTGAAGGTGATCTCGCCGTCGACGGGCGATATCAGCACGTGGCTCATCTCCCACGACTGGATGCTGGCTTTCAGCTGCGATACCGTCGAACGTATCTGCGAGCGGAAGTCGTTCATCTTTTCCGTATGCTGGTATTCCATGTCGATGATCGATTCGTTCAATTGCGCCAGCTGTATCTGCATGTTGTTAATCGTGTTCTGCATGGCCTCTTCCGACAGTTGTCCCTGCAACTGCCGACTTCGCGATTCGTCCAGCTCCCTTCCCGAGATACCGCCCTGCTCGTGCATCGTGGCGCTACGTTCATAGTTCCTGTCGGTCAGCGCGCGCTGCTCGCCCGTTATTTTTTGTTGACGGAGCAGGCTGCGGTACTGTTCTTCATGTTGCGGTATCCGTTCCTTTGCCAGCCGTATCTTGTTCGGATAATATTGTGACCGCAGATATTCGCGGTAGTTGAACAGGGTGATGTAGAACGAGGCATACAGCGTTTGCATGTTGCCTAACTGGAGGATTTTTTCCGGCATGTCGAAAATCGAATCCCGTTCAATATCAAGACCGGCAAGGAACCGCTTCAAGTAAAGGACGTCGTCCGTCATCGCCGGATTATGGATCACCGCCAAGTAATCGCCCGCCTTCACCAGCTGATTGTCGTGCGTGTGTAGCATGTCCAACTTCCCTGAAGAAAAGGCAATCACGCTGGCAGGCGGCGTCGACCCCGTCAGCACGATCGGCGCCTGTATCGTATCCGGATACTTAAAGAATGCGCTGCCCACAAGTAAAACCGTCACGACGCAAAACAGCACCGTAATGCCCCGCCGCAGAATCCAGGGCGGTATCTTCCCCATCACGTCCTGGAGTTCTTCGCTCCGTAGAGACGGATAACTATCCGTCTCTACATCTTCCTGTTTTTCCGATAGGGGGGCATGTCCCCTTGCCATTTCATCATTATCCATTCCTGATTTTTTCAATTATCAATTGTTCAACTGATTCTCCACCAGCCCAAAATACTTCCCCTTCAGCGCAATCAGTTCGCGATGCGTTCCTTCCTCCACAATCTTCCCATTATCGAGCACGATGATGTTATCCGCATCCCTGACCGTACTCAGGCGGTGTGCCACGACAACGACCGTCTTACCGACATAAAACCGGTGCAGTTGCTCCATAATCGCTTTCTCGTTATTGGAATCGAGTGCATTGGTCGCTTCATCCAGGAAGATGAATTCAGGATTCTTATACACGGCCCGCGCAATCAATATCCGCTGCCTTTGTCCTTGGCTAACGCCTTTGCCTTCCATTCCTATTTTGGTGTTGTATCCCAAAGGCAATTCGTCAATGTAATCGCGGATATTGGCGACCGTTACCGCATGAAGCAGTCGTTCGCGGTCGATCGTGTCCACGCCGATGGCAATGTTATTGGCAATCGTGTCCGAGAAGATGAACCCGTCCTGCATCACCGAGCCCGAATGGGCGCGCCAGGCATGCGGGTTGATGTTCGGCAGCGGAACGCCGCCGATTTTGATGATGCCCTTATTGGGCTCATAGAAGCCCAGCAGCAGTTTGACGAGCGTTGTTTTTCCGCCTCCACTCGCGCCAACGATAGCAGTCACCTTCTTTTCGGGTATCGTCAAGTTGAGATTCTCCAGCACATAATCCCTGTCGGCCCCGTCATAGCTGAAGCAAAGGTTTTCGACTGTCACCGTTTTGCTTGCCGGCAAAACGGTCTGCCTGATGTCCGACGCCTTCACTTCGTCGTCTTTTTGGTGTATCTCGCTCAGACGTTCCAAGCTGATCTTGGCATCCTGAAACGAGCGGGCGAAGCCGATAAACTGTTCGATGGGCGCAGTGAGTTGTCCGACGATATACGTGAGCGACATCATCATCCCAAGCGTCATGTTGCCTTCGACGACGCTTTTGGCCGCTAAGAACGATATCAGGATGTTTGTCGTCTGGTTGAAAAAGACCGAACCGAGTTGCTGGTATTGACCGAGCGCAAGCCCTTTGATGCTGATTTTGAAAAGTTTCACTTGGATACGTTCCCACTGCCATCGTTTTTCGGTCTCGCAGTTGTTGAGTTTTATCTCCTGCATGCCCGTGATGAGTTGAAACAGGTTACTCTGTTCGCCGGCAGCCTGTGCAAACCGCTTGATGTCGAGCTCGCGACGGTATTTCATGAAAGCAAGAATCCAGGCCACATACAGTCCGTTGCCCAGCATGAACAGACCCAGTATCGTCAAGTTGTAATACCCCAATACGAATCCGAACACGATGAAGTTGACAAACGAAAAGAGCGTGCTGATGGATGTGCCCGTCATGAACTCCTCGATACGTCGGTGGTCGCCAATTCGTTGCATGATGTCGCCCACCATTTTGGTGTCGAAGAAGCGAATAGGCAGTCGCATCAGCTTCGACAGGAAATCGGAGATGAGGGAGATGTTGATACGCGTATTGACGTGCAGCAGTATCCAGCTGCGGATAAAATCGACCGACAGCCGGGCGAGGAAGACAATCAGTTGTGCGATGAGGATCAGGGTAATAAAACTCAGGTTGTTATCACGTATTCCGGTATCGACGAGCGATTGCGTCAGGAACGGCATGATCAGTTGCAGGAGGCTGATGGTCACCATGCCGAGTATCAGTTGGATGAACTGCTTCTTGAAGGGCGTCAGGTAACGGAAAAAGAAGGAAAGTCCGCGCGTACTTTTTTCCTTCTCGTCGTCCATGTCGTAAAACTCCGGTCCCGGTTCGAGCAACAGCGCCGTACCGGTATCCTTCTCGCCTGTCCTGCTGCTGATCCAGCACCGCTTAAATTCCTCCTCGTCGAACACGACTTTTTTCGAGGCCGGATCGGCGATGGAGAAACCCCTTCGTTGGCTTATCTTATGCAAGACCACAAAGTGATTTTGATTCCAGTGGAGGATACAAGGCAGCGGAACGTCGTTTTTCAACTGTTCGAGTGTAATCTTAACGCCGCCCGTACGGAAGCCAATCGTTTCGGCCGCATCGCTGATGCCCAGCATGGATACCCCTTCGCGGGTGATAAACGACCGCTCGCGAAGGAACTGCAGCGTATAGTTGCGTCCATAGTACTTCGCAATCATCCGAAGGCAGGTCGGGCCGCAGTCCATCGCGTCCAACTGGTGAAAATGTGGAAAAGGTTTCAACATATACAAAAATTATCACAAAATAATAATGCAAATGTAACGATTTTATTTTATAAACCGAATTTTATTTGAACAATTACCGTCATTGCGAGGAACGAAGCAATCCAGAAATGAATATAATGCTTTGTTTTTCACTGGATTGCTTCGCAAGCTACCAATGACGGAAATACGGGACGTCATTGGTAATGGGTATAGCGTGCCGCCAAACAGCCGGAAATGACATCACACAGCGTCATCCTGAACTTGATTAAGGATCTCTTGATTCTGCCTCCCAAATATGAGATTGCGGGTCATAGTTCGACTATGCTCACTAACCAAGCCAGCAATGACGAGAGAGCAAACACGTCATTGGTAATGGAGTGAAGCAATCTATATATATAATATAGTGTACGCGCGCGAGGCCTTTAGCGATTTTGAGCCTGTCCAACTCTCTCCGATTCCGGCGTTGTTGGTACCCAATGGAAGCTTTATGTCGGCAGCCTTTGCCGCCTTGATAATCCTGGCGGACAGTACTTTGTGTCACATCCAAGTCCGGCCACACATGCCGGATTGTGTTCAGGATTTAAGGAATACGATCAGTTGAAAGCACGTAAGGGAACTGAAAACATTGAAATATTTCGATCCGGATGGCCGCAATTACTTTTATACGAGTAATAGCTTTTCAGAATAAGAGAAAAAACAGGTGTGGAAAATTTAATGGAAATTTTTAGGAAAATATTTGTTAACAATTCCGCAACAGTATAATATGCTAATATGTTCTATATCATTACAATAGTCGATAGTAGAAAAATAATTGTTTATAATTCTACAACAATAGCCAATATAGAAGAATCGGATATGCTTTTTATGCTTACCTTTGCAGTGAGTTTTAAATATATTTTTAACAGTAAAAAATTAATCGCTATGAGAAAGATTATGAAAAATAAAAACACATCATTCAGGTTTTTTTTGTCAGCCTATTTTTTGCCTGTTTTTTTAGTGAATACAAGCGCTGATGATTTACAAAATGAAGTTGCCGTTTCAAAAAATGAATGGTATTATACGCCCCCTGATACAAATGTATGGCGTCCTGATGTAATTTACATTGTTTATCCTGAAGTTAAATTTAAAATTAAAGCGCCGTATGAAAATGAACAGTCGGGGCTATCAAATCTGTTTTTTCATTGTAAGGAAACGGGAATTTACTTTCAACCCGATTCAATGTCCGACAAAAAGTGGCGCAAATATTCCAAATTGAAACCTGGTAATTACGAAATAAGCCTTTTATACGATGATGGAAAATACATTAGGAGTAATGATTTTTTGGTTGAAGAAAAAACAGAATTAGAATTGGACTTACTCAACTGCGTCATAAAACAATCTGACACTTTGTCTCAAAACTTGCTTTCCCGGAGATCAATAAGTGAAATACTTGCGAATGATTATAGAGATAACTGGCGGTTGAGGAAAGAGAGGATGATAAAGAATAATCCTAATATTATTGATCGATGGCAAAAAGAGGGGGTGGGGATGGTTCAAGATACGACAACAGTTTTGTATATCGCATGGAAGAATAATGAGAGAATAATATGGAAAGATTATATAGCGTCTTCTGATACAAAAGTTAGGGGTTATGTGTTTACAGACATAAATGGATATATAACTCCGGACGACGGGATGGTTTCTTATGTGGATTCTGAGGGCATTTTAAAAAGAACCAAATGTACTCTTGACGTATATTTTGAAATAGACGTTGATAAGGATGCAAGTGAAGCTTTGACAATATCATTAACCGGTCATATTGAACATGAAATTAACATGGCCGCTAACAGCCTGATTTTTATAGTAATAGAGGATGATAGATCAAAAGCCATCATTTCACACTCACACCCATATAAATAAAAATGTACGCGCGCGAATTCCTTAACGATTTTTTTCTATGCCAAAATAAAACACATCAACGCTCCATGCCTTACCCTTTTGTAGCCTGCGCACTGTATTTCATGCAAAATTGAAACATCGACGCAAGTCTGGTCGCATAATTTTCTAATCCAGAATTGTGGGGATTGAGCAGGTTTCAATATCGAAAACACGCATCTCACCGACCTCGACCGAATCGAAAAACTCTTTACCGTTGTCCTTAATCTACGGTACAAGTATTACTTTCTTCAAATTCCCTTCCCTGTGATAGAGCTTCCGGAACCATTCGGCGCCTTCGCTCAATGGCGCAACAACCGAGATCATGCCGTCGACCCGAAGTGCGCCGGAGGCAATCATATCCAGTACGATTGCATATTCGCCGCAGATGGCGCAACTGCCCTGCACTTTGATTTCGGAAGTGACTACCTTTTGAAGCGGGAACTCAATGACGGGCGTCAGGTTGCCGACTAACACAGCCGTCGCGCCCTTGCGAAGCGAATCAAGGAGCGTATTGATGGTAGCAGCAATCCCAACCACTTCAAAACCGAAGTCAGCGCCACGACCTTTCGTATGTCGCCGAACCGTTTCGGTAACGGGCTGCTCAACGGAATTAACAGTAATATCGGCGCCATATTGCACAGCCATTTTGAGTTTCTCGTCGTCCACATCCACAGCGATGACCGGCGTAGCGCCAGCCGCCTTGAGCAAGCTGACGATAAAGGTACCAATCATCCCGCTACCCATCACGACGGCGCTATCCCCAACGTTGATACCCGAAAGCCGTACTGCATGAGTCGCAACGGCGGCAGGCTCCACCATGGCGGCCTGCTCAAAACTTACCTTATCCGGTATTTTATAAAGAATATGCTGCGGCACAGCCAAATATTCCGCAAACGCCCCGTGCCGTTTATATTCATTGGGCGACACCCCAACCACTTCACGACCCTCGCTCAGGTTGTAACGACCGTTGAGCGTATACCAGTCGTTCAATGGATAGACCGTAGAATCAAAAGTGACGCGATCGCCTTCTTTCCAGCGGGTTACGCCCTCGCCGGTTTTCACAATAACGCCCGAAGCCTCGTGCCCCATGATGATGGGCGGCTGTCGGCGTCCGGTGCTGCCGTCCATCCCGTGCACGTCGCTCCCGCAGATTCCGCACGCTTTCACACGTATAAGTACTTCGTCGGCAGCCGGTTGCGGTTCATTCACATCCCTGTAAACTAATTTGTTGTATTCCTCTAAAACAAGCGCTTTCATATTCCTTTTTCCGATTGATTATTTTAAGTTTTCGTCATCCTATCATTATACATTTTCTGGTATACATTATCAGTTTGGAACTGTTGACGTCGCATACGGTTTTGACGGTTACATTGTCGTTGACTTTGCAGCAACTGACAATGGTATCCATCCCTCGGTCGCCCGTTCCGACGAGTGCCAGCACTATTTTGTCGTTAGCACCCTTGCAAGAAGCATTTTGTACTGATCCGGCATGGGTTGATGCCGCTTCGCGAACAGTACCTTCCATCAGGGAGGAAGCATGTAACAAAGCACGCGAACTCACGGCTAAGCCCGCCGATCCGCCAATACTTTTCTGAAGAAATTCACGTCTGAACATTGTATTTCGTCATTTTTTATTTGTTTATCAGATAGGTTACCACATTCAGCATCAGGTTACGGAAACTATCGATTTTCCAGTCGTCCCAATGACCGAGCGATGTATAAATCACATTCTTATTGTTGATCCACAGTACCGGCTCGCCGAGCGCTTCGGGATTGCTGCCTAACAACAATACTTGCAGGTTATCGGAGCGAAGCGGGCGGTTTTTGTACAGCCAGTTGGGGCTGTTGAATTGTGGGTCAACGCCTTGCAACAGCGGGTGATTTTCCATACCTGGCACAATAAAAACGTCGGTTCCCATCTCCAAATGTCCGTAATGTCCTTGATAGTTACCTCCCAGCACATCTTTGTCGAAATCTTCCCATTGGGCAAGAAACTCCGATTCGTTTTCGTTCGTAGCCCATAGCCCTTCGTTTGGACGCGGTATTTTGGCTTTGGCGTCAAACGCATGCGAAGCGGTACGGATAGCGAGAACAGGCCGTCCGCTTGCAACATAGTCCTTGATCATGACCATTTTTTCGGGCGCCATAGCCCTGCGTCTGATGAAAAAAACGGCCAGGTCGGCCTCTTCGAGCGCTTGTACGTTTTCCAGGTTGTGGCGTGTTGGCGACAGGGTTATCATCCCTTGATTGTCGATAGGCATACCATAAGCGGCATATTTGGCTTTCACTTCGGGTTTGGCATCTTTTCTGGCTTCAGCCATGACAGGTATGCCCAGTGCAAAATCACTGTGCATATTATGTTTCAACGCCAGTTCGCGGGCAAACTCGGGCAATCGCTGGTTAGCTCGATACTCGCTTTCGGCTGTCAGGAACGCAATGCGCGGTCGGGTGTCGTTTTTGAACCGGAATTGCTTCTTCCCGGTGAAGTCGGAAGAAACGATGGTCGGACAGACGTATGTTTCGATATAATCGACGATCAGGTCAAGTCCGGTGAAATGATTGACATAAGGCGGCATTTGGGGGTTGTACATCAAGTCGGTCATGTCGCGCATCAGTACCACGTTCATCCCCATCCTTGTCATGGCGCGAAGTCCGAACGAACGTCCGATGACGCACATGTTGGTATGCACGCCCATCAGGATCACGTTCTTGATGCCTTTTTTCTGGAAGTATGCGCCAATCTCCGCGCCCGAATCGCTGATCAAATCCCCGTCGGCAATCGTCAACGCATCAATTTGTTTCGTCCAGGCTTTGTGCGGTTTGCAATCGCCGGTCTCGCAACCCTCGTCGGACTGATCGACCGGCCACGGCGCTTCGGCTTCGGATGGCAATTTGCTGCCTTTAGCCATCCCTGCAATTTTTTGGTCTTTATACTTCATGGCTTCTTTCCTGCCGGGGTAGCTGGCATAATAATCCATGCATTCGCTTGGTGCATGAACGATTTTTACTCCCTTGTCACGGGCGATGACAATGACATGGTTCATCTCCGGCGCCATTTCAGTCACGCGCGCCGAAGCATCGTCGCACCAATGATTATCCCACATATCGCAAATGATAATGGCTGTCTCGGACGGTTTCCAGGCTTCGATGCGACTGACCAAGTCCCATGCGCCGTCTTCGAATGATGAAGCGACTTTCAGTTGCTTGGATATCCGTATGCAAACAACATCCTCTTTCTTTACGCTCATACCTAAAAACGAAAATAATAAAGTAATGACAAAAAGTTTTTTCATGCGTGCATTTTATGATTTCTTACTTTATAATTACCTATTCCCACATCGCTCAACCCGCAGGCGATTTTTCCGCTCAACGGAATCTTCTTCGGTTATAATTCCTTGATTCTGATATTCTTCCAGCGGCATACCGCATCCTCTTTCCACGAACCCTTGCCGCCATGCACCTGTAGGGCGATATGCCCTTCGCGTCCCAGTTCTTCGGCCAACTGTTCCTTGCGATAGATCGGACTCGGACATGTCTCGCCGTCGAACTCCATGATCTTGACGTTGTTTATCCAAGTGGTGACGCGTGGATATTTGCCTTCACAGCGGATACGCATCGTATTCCATTTGCCTATCTTCCATGCTTTTTTCCACTGTTCGGGCGTACAGTGATACTTTAGAAAATTCGGCTTCCATGCCTCGTCGCGGCTGTCGGGCTTCGTGATGAATCCCGTCAGGTTGCCCTTGTCGTCGAGGACGCCGTCGATGCAAAACGGACGTATGTACATCCGGTCCTTTCCTTCGGTCGAGATGAACCCAATCAGTCCATTATCGTGATAATCAAGATAAATCTGAAAGCACTCGCCTTTTTCGTTGGTACGGAAGAACACGCCGCTGTCGATGCCCCAGTCGGGCGACGCATCGAGTTCCAGTTCGAAATCACCGTACTTCTTATCGGTCATAAGCATACCGCCATTGCCCGATCCCGGCGGGTCCTGTCGGCAGGTCATCACACCCCGGTCTACCTGCCAGCGGCCGCCTGTGCCGTGGCCTATCTTCTCGCGGTTGGTGTGCCAGCCTGCCAGACTTTTACCGTCGAACAGGCTGACCCACCCTTTTTTGTTCTCAGACGGAGCGACGCTCCCAAGAACGGCACGCGGCAATGCCATGGCTGTCGGCGGCAATGCCATGGCTGCCGGCGGCAAAGCCATTCCTACCGGCGTCAAAGCCAAAAGCTTCAACAGTTGTCTACGCGTATATTTCATATATTTGATATTTTTAATTGTTATCCCAATTCCCTGACGTCAATCACCCTTCTTGCCACGGCGGCAACAACCGAACCCTGCATGATCTGTACACACTGGCGTGCAGTGTATGCGTTGGGGTAGGGTTTTTCGTCGCCATCCATCACTTTGATGAAATGACGCAGTTGTTCCACCACGCCATCGCCTTCCCGATTTTCATCTCTGAGCGAAATCTCTTCCGGTTGCGGAATGTTGTCCGGTCTGGGGAATCCGGGGGGTGAACCATACCGGAGGTAGAGATTGCCATCGCCCATCTGCACGGTGCCATTGACGCAGAAGAACGTATCGTAAACTTTTGCGCCGTAATTATATACGTTTCCGCCGTAATTCATCACCGAACCGTTGGCATACTGTACGACGACACCTGCATGGTCGCTCGAATCGCGTTTGCGAAGCGTGAAGTTGTTCACGCCCTGGATGCTGCAGACCGAGACAGGCTCGCTGTCGAACACCCAATTGTTCACGTCGATGATATGCGCGCCCATTTCGTAAACGACACCGCCACTCCTTTTCTGGTCTAACCGCCAGTAAGCCGTTCCTGCTGGATATTCATCGGCGTCCGGCACCCGCCAGTCGCCGCGAAAATCGAACAGACTTGACTGAAGCACATTACCCAGCGGCTTGTTGCGGAGCGTGTCGACCAACTTCTTGTAAGCGGCTGAATGACGACGCTGGTGTCCGATCTGTAGTGCTTTCCCTGTCCGTTCCATCGCACCGATCATGTCATTACATTCAGCTACCGTCATAGCCAGCGGTTTTTCGCACCATACATGCTTACCCGCTTCAAGTGAGGCGATCACCATGTCGCGGTGCGTGTCGTTAGGCGTGATGACGGCAATACAGTCCAACTCCTTCATCTTCAACAGTTCATCCAAGCTGTTGACGAATTTCGGTTTCACGCCTGTTTTGATTAGTTGCGCCCGTTGTCCCATTTTGTGCGGAACAATATCGCACAAAGCGGTCATTTCGAGTTCGGGAACTTTGTTTAATGCATCAATAATGGCTTTGCTACGGTTGCCGCATCCGATAAGCCCCAGCTTGTACGTTTTGGCAGCATGCGATGCTGCGACAAAAGGCTGTGCCGCCTTGACAAGATTGCCCGAAAGAGCAAGACCTGCGCCGGTAATGCCGGCAAGTCCGATGAAATTGCGTCTTGATAAATTTTGATTACTCATATTATTACATATTTTAAAAATTTAATGTTTAAAAAAGTCGACGTATTCATATATTCTTTTTCAGGTGAGCCAAAATTAGAATCGGATTATCTTCCGGATCGATTGTCTTTGAGAGCACAAGTAATTGCGGGTTTACGTCACGACCTTTTTCTTTACATTGGTCAATGTACTCCAATAATTCATACGGCCAAATGTAAGTAATCATTTTTTGTTCAAAAATACCCAATTGGGGATAAAAGAAATCCATGCCGAGCAGGTCGTCCACAAATCCTTTTCCTTTTACCCGAATTGATTTGCCGGTATTTTTGTCATAATAGATGATTGAAGGATCAGGAGGTATTTTATTTCTAACCTCTGCAAGACCAATGTTTTCTGAAAGGAAAAAAAAGACATGCGATTCCGTTTCATAAGCAGCAAGTACTCTATGCTTGTTCTCTTCCAACTTAACAACTTCAGTATCGTCCAAAGATGCGCCAACCCTTGCTGCATTCATTAAACCTCTCCATAATAACTTGTGTTTCAACATAACCTGAGTTGGAAATCTTGCCGGATGATCAAAACTTACTATCCATCTTGGCTCCAATCCGGTATCAAGAACTCTAAAAATGGTGTCGTTCACAAAATTGTAAAAAAGAACCATGTCTTTGTAGTATGTGATAAATTTATTAGCAGAATGTCCCATGAAATTTGAAGTGAGTGAGTCGGTCAAGAAAACGTTCCTGGAAGCAACCGTTTCAAAGTTTTTGTCAATAAAGTAAATCGTGTTGGGATAATTATAAACCATGAAATTTTCGTCGATATTAGTAAATACTACCCCCTGTCGTAAAAAGTCGTTCGCTCCAAATTCCCTGGCAGCAAACAGATTTCTGACTTTCCCTGTTGGTTGACCTGTGATATCGTATTCAATAAATTTGCTTCCTTCTGAGTAAAAATGGTTGTCCTTAAACACTAAGTACCCACCATCCAGCTCTTCATAAGGGCCTTGCCCATTTTTAACAATTTTACCCCAGTGCTTTCCGTTCCAGTCAAAGCAATCTCCCCAATAAAAAATGTAAGAGGGTGAAAAAGATATCAAATGGTTTTGACCCACGCCCATTAAGCTATTTGATGTCGTTTCAAAAGGAATAAAAGTCACGCTGTCGGCTATTTCAGATAACCGAACCGAATGGATATTGTCAAAACCGGCAGCCAAATCTATGATATTACTTACATCAACGCTTTCTGACGGGATTTTTACTTGACCTTTACATCCGATCAATAAAAAAATGCTTGATAATGCATAAATAACAATTCGCATATTGGTTGAGTTATTAATTAGTTGTTATGTTCCAGTATCTCCAGCATCAGGCATTCGGTCTGATCATCGGTGGAGTGTGGATGGTTTTTCCTTGCCATGACCTGTTCTTTTTAAATAAAGCACAAACGTACATGAAAAATTTGGATTTTCCAAGCGCGTCGAATAAAAAAACTTTTTTTACAGAGCAAAAATATTACCCAAGGAGTTATTTTTAAAAAAATTATCCCATATGACCAAAGCAACCGTGCAGATCATACGCGATTTGGGATCAATCCCGTCGCCGCAAAACGCGTTCATGTTCAATGTTGAAATTGAAATGCTTCGCCTGCGCGTGCCGTGTCATTCCAGAAAATGCGTAAAAGATGGCAGCGTATCTGAGCGCTCATCCGAAAGTGTCTTGGATCGTTATTGCGGATTATCCGAAGACAAATTCCATCTGTTAGCACAAAGTGTAGTTCACCCTGCAAGCCATACACACAGGCAAATGACGAACGAACAACTGATTGCTGCAGGCATTCAACCGGATTTAATCCGTTTCTCCTTCGGCATTGAAGACATTGACGACCTGATTGCCGACATGGAACAGGCATTAAATAAAAGTCGAGAAAAACTTAGTTTTAAAAATAAGATCTGTTGACTGCAATCCAAGCGGAAACGAATATTTCAACTGCAGTAATTTCTGTTTGTCCCTTTTTTAGTTTATTAGAAGATATAAAATGCAAATTCCATTTTTTATCTATGATACCTAAAAGTTGGAAATCACTTACTTCATGTTTGTGAAGACCAATTTTTTCAAGATATTTTTTACAAATTTTTTGTGCTGCTTCTGGAAATGCCGGAGTACCATCATCCCAACGGGAATTGGCGAACTCATTACCTTCACCGCTCCATAATTCCCCTCCTACGACAACTACATTTTCAGGAGAGGCTCCGAATTCATTACCAATCAGTTCAGGAAGCTTCTTTACAAAGTCATTGAGTTCTTCTTCCTTCAAAAATTTGGCCATCGTGCCAAGACCAATAAAAGCATACAATTTCTTTTCATTATCTTTCACGCTTTCTGTTTTGTTACTTTTAAACCAACTCATTTTATTTACATTTTTTCCCCTGCTCTTTCGGCTTTGCAGGTTTTGCCATTTCATTGTTATAATCAGTAAGTCATTTCTTGTGTTTAATCAGCATTATCACCGGATTATCTTCCTCATCCAATCTCGACGCAATGTCTTTCAATTTTCCGTCTCTAAAATCCCCTTTTTTATAATATTCAACAAGTCGATGGGCTTCCATAATTCGCCAAAATGCAATGTCGTCGCTTGCAATTAAGTTCCCCATATCTATTTGTCTTTTTTCCAAATAATCGTTGTTGTATACTTTGTAGTTGAAAATGGCTTTTTCCTGCCTGTCATACACCAAATATTCAGGGCGTGCAAGCACATTCATTGTTTTGACGTCTAATTCTTTCCTGTATGTTTCCATGAAATAGTATCTTTCCGTAATGTTTTTCAATAAAAGTATTTTATCCGGTGTCATAGACCGGATTGACGGAGTTCTTACAATAAACGGAGATAAGCGACCGTCCGGCGAATAGTGGTATATGGTATCAGTCGATAAGTCCACCAGCATCCAATTACCAAGAAAAGGGATAATTGAATAATCGTCCGACAAGAAGGTGAAAACATATTCCTCATGAAAAATTTTGTGTGAATTAGTTATTTTAAAAGGAATAAAAATTTCTCGGTTAATTCTTCCATCCTGTTTAGATATTACAAAATGAAATGACTGACTACCTCTATCTTCACCTTCGTTGTCATTTACAGAACAATCATAGCAAATCAAGTTATCCTTGTCGTAAAGATGTATATTAGCATAAGTGGCGCTATTGGGATGATCAAAACTACGCTTAAATTTCCCATATAAATCGTACACAAGGATTTTTTTCCTCAATAAATCGTTGACAAACATTTCATTATTATCTTCGTCAAGGGTGATCTCATGAATAAACAGATATTCTTCTGCGCCTTGTCCCTTTCGATTAATCTTTCTTAAGGCCTTACCGTTAATGTCATAGATAAAAATATCCCCGTCGTTAACTCTATTCTTTACCAACATGACTTCCTTGCCGATAGCAAGTACAAATCCTTGATTAACAAAGTCGTCACTCGTTTCCAATGGAACGTATTCTACAGTCATAAAATCCTGAAGAATTAATTCCTTTTGAGGATAACTTGCCGTAACATCAACAATAAGTAGTTCATCTGTTGATTGTTTACTATCTCCTCTGCATCCAACTATCATCGATAGGATGATCACTAATAATGTATTTACGCTTTTCATAATATGTTCCAGTATCTCCAGCATCAGGCATACGGTCTGATCATCGGTGGAGTGTGGATGGTTTTTCCTTGCCATGACCTGTTTTTTTTAAAATTAAAGCACAAACGTACATGAAAAATTTGGATTTTCCAAGCGTGTCGAATGAAAAAACTTTTCCACCGCGATTAAGGAAGAAAAAACTAAAATGAATAGTGTTGGCTGTTTCTACCAAATAAAATTTGATATCTCAAACAAATGCCTTATCTTTGTCCGCAATATCAAACATTATGAAACGAGAAAAATATACTTTACTGCCTCGGCTGACAAAAATCCTGGAGGAATTGGGCGAAGACATTAAGCTGGCACGGCTTCGGCGGAAATTGAGCGCCGGACAGGTTGCCGAGCGTGCGGGCATTTCACGTTCCACGCTATGGCAGATTGAAAAAGGCTCACCGAACGTGTCGATGGGCTATTATGCCCAAGTACTGTTTGTGTTGGGCCTGGAAAAAAATCTTCTCATCATGGCTGCCGATGATGTGCTTGGGCGGAAACTACAGGATGCGGAAATATTGGTGAGAAGACGCGCGCCGAAACGAAAAACAGTGACAGATGAACGGTAACAGGAAAATATTGGTTTATGCTGATTGGGACGGTTTGCAATCGTCTCAACTTATCGGAACACTTTCCGCCACCTATTCGCGTGGAAAGGAAATCTTTTCTTTTGCGTACGACAGGGAATGGCTGAAATCGCCCCACGTACAAGCAATCGACCCGGATTTGGGACTTTATCCCGGCACGCAGTACTTGCGCGAAGAGAAAAGCAATTTCGGCGTGTTCCTGGATTCTTCTCCCGACAGGTGGGGACGTGTGTTGATGGACAGGCGTGAATCCATACTTGCGCGCATGGAGAACCGTCAGCGACGAAATCTGAACGAATCCGATTATTTATTGGGTGTATTCGACGAACAGCGAATGGGCGCTTTGCGTTTCAAAGAACAGGCATCGGGCGCTTTTTTAAACGACAACCGGGCTTTTGCAACGCCGCCATGGACTTCCATCCGCGAACTTGAACAGGCAAGTTATCAGTTGGAAAACGAAATGATAACGAATGATTCCGAAACATTGAAATGGCTAAATCTGCTGCTTGCTCCCGGATCTTCTTTGGGCGGAGCACGACCGAAAGCAGGCGTCAGGAATGAAGATGGTTCCTTATGGATTGCCAAGTTCCCGAGCCGCGAGGACAGGTATGATATGGGCGTTTGGGAAATGATTGTAAATGAACTGGCGCAAATGGCAGGATTGAATGTTGTACATGCGATAGCGAAAACGTTTAACAGCAAACACCATACCTTTCTGAGCAGGCGATTTGACAGGACAACCAACGGGAAACGATTGCATTTTGCATCAGCCATGACACTGTTGGGCTATTCCGACGGCGTAAGTTTTAAAGATGGTGCGAGTTATCTTGAAATAGCAGAATTTATTACGCAGAAAGGCGCAAACGTCGTCCATGATTTGGAAGAGTTGTTTCGGCGCATTGTTTTTTTCATTTGTATATGCAATACCGACGACCATTTGCGGAATCATGGATTCTTATTGACTTCCGGAGGCTGGGTATTGTCGCCCGCTTATGACATGAACCCAAACCCGAAAGGTACAGGTTTGAAATTACCTGCATCCAGCCGTTTCTCGGTTCAGCATCAAAATAAAGCATGGTTGTCTTGTTACCGTCTTTTTCAACCCAAAAGTATATTGTTGGCTCTATTTTCAGTAACGTATCGATGGAAACAGTTTGTGTATGAAATTTTTACCATTCGGAGCGGGTAGTCGAGCCTGTCCAGCTCTCCGATTCCGGCGTTGTTGGCGCCCAATGCGAACTTTACGCCGGCAGCCTTTGCCGCCCTGATAATCCTTGCGGACGGAACTTTTGTGACTGCGTTAATCTCAAGAGCGACATATTTTTCATAAACGATGCAATATTTTGGAGATTATTTTAAAATATTTCCACAGGATATTTATAATCAAGCGATTGTTATTGGGCATTTCGACAGCTCGACAGCTCGACAGCTCGACAGCTCGACAGGCTCGCTGACCGCAGGTTCGCTGACCGCAGGCTCAATGACCGCCAGTCAAAATGCGCTTTCAGCCCCGCGAAAGGATCATCCACTGTTTTGTATGCGTTCAGGTAAATATCTTCTAAAAAATATCATTTTTATTTAGCGGATTTTTCTTTCTCGCGTGTCATATACTCAAAACCGAAAAAGAATGAACGAGGAAATTGAAAACTATTTTCTGGAAAAAATGGATGGGGAGGAAAGAATTGTCTTTCTTCGCAAACTGGTTTCCGATAAGGAAATGCAGGCAGAGTTCAGCCGCTATAAAAAAGCCGAAGCGTTAATCGCATTATCAGGCAGTATGGACAGCCTATCCGACGTGAAGCGCAGTTACCGGCGTTTTATGCGTCGCATGAAGTATCATACTTTATATAAATACGCGCTGCGGATATCAGCGGCCTGCGCTGCGGCATTACTGCTGTTGTTTTTATCCGTTCACTTCTACCGTGATTATTCACGTCCGGATCATTCGTTACAGGTTTCGGAAACATCGTTGTTTGTACCTGCCGGCCAGCGTGTATCCCTCACCCTTTCCGACGGCACAATTATTTGGCTGAACGCCCAGAGCCGCCTGACTTATCCGACGGCATTTGTAGGCGACAAAAGGCAGGTTTCGATCGAAGGGGAAGCTTTTTTTGAGGTGGCGGAGGATAGCGGCAAACCATTCATCGTAACCGCTAACGGGGTAATAATAAAAGTGATGGGCACTTCTTTCAATGTATATAGCTACGCGAAAGAAAATGTCAGTCGCGTTAGCCTGCTCGAAGGCAGCCTTCAGGTATATCCTGAAACATCGTCCGGTAAAATGATTGTTCTTCAGCCGCAGGAAGAGGCAACGGTTCAGCATCAAATGATTACAACAGGCAAAATCCGGAATAACAATTATTTCCTGTGGAAGGAAGGTATTTACAGTTTTGAAGAAGAACCGCTGGGTACGATTCTAAAAAAACTGGAACTGTATTACGATATCAGAATTGACGTCAAAGACGCTGCGATAAATCAGTGGAAATATACCGTCAAATTCAGGCAACGTGATGGTATAGATGTGATTCTGGGAGTGTTGCAAAAAGTCTATCCCTTAAGAATTGAGAAAGATGAAGAAACGAATACGGTAACAATCAACCGGTGAAAAAAGGCGCCGGAACAAGTTAACCTGAAAGATGCCGCTCTATAAGTAAAAAAATATGTATAACCCGCTAAATCCCTGACGCCCATGAAGTAAGAAAGAAAACAAAGAAAAAAACGACAGAAGTAGCCGCTTCTGCCGTAAAAAAGTAAACGCCATTCAAAAAAAATTAGTATTCACTTAACAATTGCAAAGGTATGAAAAAAAACAACTTGCTAATCCATTTAGTTATCAAAAAGAAGTATTTTAAAGATTTTTTAAGAATTATGAAAATTTCATTTTTTTTACTTTTTATCGCAGTATTTCAGATGACAGCCGTCATTACAAAGGCTCAAAATGTAAAAATTGAGATTCAATCAAATGAATTGTCACTGAAGCAACTCATCTCGGAAATTGAACATCAGACTGATTTCTTAGTGCTGTACAGGAATGTGGATGTAGATGTGAACCGTGTTGTTCATCTTCAAAACACGACAGGATTCATGACGATGCTGTTAGATGAGGTT
>Ga0082212_10000830_pt1 | contig 45185 bp, 41 predicted proteins | sample TergutNt197P3_FD_71548 | JGI IMG/M metagenome (GOLD analysis project Ga0082212, IMG submission 71548) | Neocapritermes taracua P3 segment gut microbial communities from Petit-Saut dam, French Guiana - Nt197 P3 | ecosystem: Host-associated > Arthropoda: Insects > Digestive system > Gut ... | reverse complement strand
GCCTAAATATGAGCATGCTTAAGGCTTTCTTAGAGATAGGCTCACCTAAGGGGTTTTTGATGGGCTTGCAATATCAGGGCAAACGGGTTTGTGCGAGGCTCACCAGGCCCAGCACCATGTTGTTTTTTTGTCTTTCAAAGATATTTATGCCGGGGATTATAGCCAAGCGCTTGAAAGGCTCGCAACAAGGATCGGCAGAGAAGCGAAAAGGCTTGGCATTAGCAGTTTTGCAGAACTCGATGAAGACGAGCTTGCAGCCATCAGAAAGCTGTCAAATGAAACAGCAACAGAAAATAATGTTGCTGACAGCCTTTATTTAATAACCAGCGCTTTGTTTCGCCATTATGGCAAAAAGGCGATAGTGCTTATAGACGAATATGACGCACCAGTAAACCACGCTTACCAAATGAAATACTATGATGATATGGTAAGGCTGTTTAGAGGGCTGCTCGGGCAGGCGCTAAAGAGCAACCCGTATGTGGAGTTTGCAGTGATGACTGGAGTGCTGCGGCTGTCAAAAGACAGCATATTTTCAGATCTAAACAACATACGCGTTTATTCTGCTCTTGAGCCGCAATACAGCGCCCGCTTTGGGTTTACTGAAAGTGAAGTGCTTGAGATGCTGAAATACTGCGGCTTGGATGAGCGCATGCAGGGCATGAAGGAATTCTATGACGGCTGCAGACATCTTGTGCACAAACGAAACCCTCAATGCCGCAATCATAATTGAAGAGAAATTCTCGCGTTCAAAGAGCGATGAAAGCCTGGAAAAAAAAGCTCAGGAGGCCATAGAGCAGATAATAAGCACAAGGCATGCAAATGCTGTTGTCGGCTATAGCACAGTCATTGCCGCAGCCGAAGCAAAAAAATGGAGGCTTGATGCCTCTTTTTGGCAAGGTGTGGATTGCCGCATTCGGAATCACAAGCGCTAAAGCTTCCAGAGCTTACCTCAGCTTCCTTATTACAATCTTGCTCCTTCTGCTTTCGCATGCAATCCCAGCCAGAAAAGTAGTAAAGCATCCTAACTGCAAAAAAAGTGGCAGCAACAGCAGCATGCGCCTTTGCCCCTGCCTTGGGCGCCATCGTTCGGCTAAAAAAAAGCAAATGCAAAAAGATTGTAGCGACGCAGGCGCATATCTCAACAGCATTCATATTATCTGCCCAAAAACTTCGCTGCTGTAGGCATCTAAAAGCTGCCTTATATGCTTGCGGCTTACAGGAAGCTCCACTAAGCTGTAGCCTTTTGCAACTGTGACAGAATAGGGGATTGTTGTTTTTATGCTGTTGATTTTTCTAACTGCAACTGCATAGGATCTGTGTATTTGGACAAATGGGTCGTCATCCCCCAAAATTTCAAGAGCCTCTTTCAGAGAGCGCCTTTCCTTTGCGGAATCAGCAGCTGTATGGTAAGTAAGCGTATGGTTTTCGATTTCCACATAAGAAATGTCAGCAGCTTTTATGCTTTTCAGGCTGCTTTCGGTTTCAATTCTCAGCTCTCTGGCATTGCTCTTTTGCATTAAGGCTCTGTCCAAAAATAACGCAAGCCTGTTTTTGTCAGCAGGCTTGCTGAGATATCCCGCTGCTCCAACCACATAGCCGTCCAGCGCATGCGACACATCGCCTGTAACAAAAATTATTGGAATCGAATTGCCTGCCATGCGGATTGCCTTTGCAGCCCCAATGCCGCTGATGGATTTTTCACCAAGCAAAATGTCAAGAAACACTAAATCTATGTCTGCGCATAATGCAAGGCGATCAATTAATGCTTGCGGTTCATAAAACTTTAAGCATTCCAAGCTGGCATTCCTCTCTCTTGCCCATTCAAAAACTGTTGCTTCAAGAAGTTCAATCCAGTACTGTTCGTCTTCGCAAATAGCAACTTTCATTCCATTTTTCTCCCTCTAAGATAGTTTAAGGCATGTGAAGCATAGCTGCAAGGCGTATTTTGCGCTATTCACGCCACCAGCGCGCTATTTGCGCCATATGGTTGAAACGTCATAATTTACCAGTTATAATCAATTACAGATAGCCACTGCATAATAATTGTGGAAAGAGGAAAAATCCCTGAATGCTAAGGCTTTGTCATCGATGATTCTATCTGCTGCGAAAAAGCATCGAGTGCAGTTTGCGATTGGAGGACTTTCCAGCCTAAAATCCCCAAAAGCCTTTTAGATAGTTCAAACCATGCAGAAGGCGCTCAAAACAGCGTATCTGCAAATCTGAATGTGTCGCCAGATCTTGTAAAAACTAGGCGTTAGCTTTTCATCTATGGTTGGAATTTAAGGCTATAAGTGTAATTGCTGGTGCGATTCGATAAATCCTGTTTATAAAAGAAAGGAACAATCAAAATGAAAAAGAAAATATTGTTAGCCATAGCAGTCTTGCTAGTAATCTCAGTCATTCCAATAGTGCATGTTATGGCAGAGGAGGAAGGCGTCGACCCGTGCGGCTGTGGCGGCTCCTACGCGTGGTCGATTGCATCCTCGCACCATTACGGAAATGGAAATGGCTATTGCAATGTTAAGCACGACTATGTTGAATGGTATAAGTGCTCAAGATGCAGCTATGTTATCAATACAAGAATAAGAACCATAATTGGAGGCTGTGGCGCAAAGCTATGAAAAAATGGCTGCTATTAACTGCTTTATTCCTTTCCGTAATTGCTTTTTCTAATGCTCCAAAAGAGTTAGGGCTTTTGCCAACTGCCGCAGTCGAAAGCGCTAAAGAATGGTATGTAGACATGAGCGGGGTAAAAGGCATTGATCTTGATGAGCTAATTGACATGGCCTCAGAGCTGCCTTTAGCAGAGAAGCATGCCCTGCTTGAGTCATATGGCGCTGTTGTAACAGAGCTTAATAGCCAAGCAGAACCTAAGTATACAGAATATGGCTTGGCAGTAGCAGCTGGAAACGAATGGATATTTAGCCCTGAGCAATTGGAAATTATAAAAACTGCTCGCAACCACCAAGAGCTTTGCTTGCCAGAAGAATGGTATGTAAACATGGGCGAGGTTAAAGGCATTGATCATGATGAGCTAATTGACATGGCCTCAGAGCTGCCTTTAGCAGAAAAGCACGCTTTGCTTGAGTCATATGGCGCTGTCATCACAAGAATTGCGCCAAAAGCCCGTTAAAACCAGGTGTCGAAGGCTTAGGCGCACAAAATTTGCGAGGAAAAATCTCTGAATGTGAAAGCGGCAAAGGCTTTGGCATCGCTGATTCTTTCTGCTGCTAAAAGGTATCGAGTGCGAGGCCCTATGCATGAAGCAAACACAAATAGGCTCATTGCAATCGTATTAAGATGCAAAGGAGCCAATCCTGTATGCAGCCCGCTCATGCGCGATTGCATACAGACTTTATGGTTTGGCGAAACAAATGCATATACATCAACTTCATTGGCGTGTATGCATTTGTTTTATATTCTAGATAAGATGAAGTTACAGGTTCGGCATAAAAACTATACCCGGATGGTCGAAAGTGTGAGCAGCTATGAAAAAAGGAATAAGTGTTGCTGTTATTTCAATGGCAGTGCTTTTATTGGCAAGCACTGCTGCTGCGCAAGAGGAAAAGGAGCCAATGCTTTATGCAGTTCTCTCAAGCGCAATAACAAACAGGTATTATGGCTATGGCGATTTGAATGCATACACATCAACTTCGTTCAAGCTTATAAACGAGAATTTCGAGGATGTAACTGGCTATATCAATGGGGTTTATGATTATATATTTGTATGCGGCTCATTGTACGGCATCCAAATTCGCAACTACCAAACCGGGGAGTGGACGAGTTTGAAGCTTAGCGGAGAGAGGATCAACGATCTCAACAATATTGTCTACCTGCCGCACCGGCAAGCTAACATGCTAAAAAAGGTTCTTATTGTTTCGAGCAAAGAAGCTTATGAGGCGTATAGCCCAATTAATGACGAAAAACCGAAAGAGGGCCTGTTTGACGTTTGCGCAGGCAAGCTAGCAGTGCCGGTAGAATATGAAGATCTATACATGCTGGAGCACATTGTGCTCGGAAGAAAAGGCAATACTGTGCATGTTATTGAATACAGCGGCAATATCAGATCTAGCTTTGAAGCTGCCCCATGGCAGCGCCTAAAGCTTAAAAGCAATGGCCAAATAATCCTATTCGGCAACTACACTTTCCGTGACAGCAACGGCAGCAGTTTTAGCGAGGAGCCTGATAATGAAAACTACGGGACGCGAGATGAGCCCCTTTATCAAATGGGAGGCTTGTTGCATAAAAATGATAATGGCATGGTCTGGCTGTATTCCCAAGAGCGCGTAAAGCTCTTTGATAATAAACTGAAAATTGCAATTGCTGCCCCGGACAACAAGTATATCTACATAGATGACGGCAAACACTCTGGGCTCATAAACAACAGCGGAGAGTGGGTTTACAAACAGCCTTCACGATACTCTTCACTTAGAGATTAGCCGGGGCGGGCGATTTTTACAAGCATTGTAGAATCCGAGCATATATACAAAAGGCTGATGGAATCCTGCCAGATTCGCATCAGCCTGCTTAACTCTAGCTATTTAGCTTTAAAGGCTTATGGCCTGAAAGCCTTTCGTGCTGGTATTCGCATCACGCTGATAACGCTCAAAACGGCAAGCCCTACATCAGCAAAGATCGCTTCGCCTATATGGGCAAAACCCAGAGCCCCTGCTAAGAGGAACAAAGCCTTCACGGTGACAATAAATACAGTATTCTGCTTTATAACAGAGAGCGTATGCCTTGACACCCTCACTGCTTTAGGCAGCTTTTTAAGGCTGTCATTCATAACCACTATATCTGATGCCTCTATTGCAGCATCGCTACCCAAAGCGCCCATTGCAATGCCAACACCGCTGGAGGCAAGCGCTGGAGCATCGTTTATTCCTTCGCCAACATAGGCTTTCATGTTTCCAGGCTCACTGGCAAGCTTGCTTATTTTTTCCTCAGGGCTAAGCCTGCCGTATGCAGTGCCTATGCCGCATTCAGCGGCTGCCCTTTCAGCCTTTTCAGCGCTGTCTCCTGAGAGCAGCACTATTTTTTCAATCCCAAGCGCCTTTAGCTCGTCAATGGACTCTTTTGCGCCTTCCTTAAGGGCATCCCCAAAGACGGCATACCCTGCTGCTTGCCCGTCTATAGAAAGGTATACAGCGCTGTCCGGCCCCTCTGCGCCTATAAAAGCAGCAGTGCCTGCCATTACTTGAGATCCTTTGTACTCAGCAATAACGCCGTAGCCGGCGATTTCTTTAAAGCCGGAAACTTCATCAGCGCTATAAGTTCCCTTATACGCTTCTTTTATGGCCATAGCAATCGGGTGGCCGGAGTAATGCTCAGCGGCTGCAATATACTCTTTAAACTGCTCAAGGCTGTCTGCGTGCTCTTCTTTAATTGCAAGGCTGCCTGTTGTAAGGGTGCCTGTTTTGTCAAACGCAAATACATCGGCTTTGGCTAGCCTTTCAAGCGCGTCAGAGCCTTTTATAAGAATGCCGTTTGCCGAAGCAGCCCCAATGCCTGCGAAATACCCCAGGGGCACTGAAAGCACAAGTGCGCACGGGCAGGATATTACCAAAAATACCAGAGATCTTCTAATCCATTCAGTTAGCGCGCCAAACCCGAATAATGGCGGGACAAATGCCACAAGCGCAGCAAGGCCTACAACAATAGGCGTATAATGCCTGGCAAAGGAAGTTATAAACATTTCTGATTTGGCTTTTGTTGCGCTTGCTTCTTTTGTAAGATAAATGATCTTTGCAACCATGGAATTCTCGTATGGCTTCAGCGCTTTTAAGGACAGGGCGCTGTCTGTTGCAATATAGCCGGCATAAACAGTGTCGCCTTCTTTTACATAGATTGGGGCGCTCTCCCCTGTTATCGCCTTGGTATCGACATAGCCTTCGCCTGAGAGGATAACAGAGTCCAGCGCAGCCTGCTCTCCCGGAAATACCGTGTATACATCCCCTGCCTTTGCTTCTGATGTAGCAAGCAGCGTTTCCTCTCCACCCTGCATTATCCTGATATAAGGCGTTTTTAGCTTTAACAGCGACTCAATTGACTCAACGGCCCTTTCAGTAGCGTAATCAGACAGTGATTCGCCAATCATATAAAAAGCCATTACATACACAGCCTCAGCAAAGTCTCCAATCGCCATTGCGCCTAAGGTGGCAATCGCCATAAGAGTGTTTTCGTCAAATACCCTGCCACTAGCAATACCCCTTGCCGCAGCGATAAGCACGTTTTTGCCAATCATCAGGTAAGCTGCGAGCAGCAGGCCCACCTTGGCAGCTCCGGATGCCGGAATGCTGGCAGCGAGCATAGCAAACCCGCCAACCTCGATAGCGCGCTTTCGCATAAAGCTTCTCAGGCTGCCTGCTTCATCGCCATCGGCGTGCATGCTGTCTAAACCAGCCTTGCTGGGCACATGCCGCACTACCTCAACATGAGGCTCAAAGCTGTGAACAAGCTTTGTAAGCCAGCTTTCAAAATCCCCCTCGTCTGTTTGCCCGTTAAGCTCTATAGCAAACTCTTTGGTAATGAAATTAAAATTGCTTGATGCAACATTCGGGTTTGCCGCAACGGCCTTCTCAATAGCGGCACTGCAGTTGGGGCAGTCCAGCTCTTTTAGTATAAATCTCATAAAATTTCCTCATTGTCGTGTATATCTTCATGATAGGAGTGCAGAACATGCGTAGCCCCTATCTTAAAAATTTGCATGATATGTTCGTCATTTAATGAATATATGGCATTCTTGCCATCCCTGCGGGATTTAATAATGTCATTTTGCTTAAGCAGCCTGAGCTGATGGGATACCGCTGATTGAGTGTACCCTATCTCTTCCACAATCGCGCCAACATTCATTTCGCCTTTTGACAGTGCGCTTATTATCTTAATGCGCCCGCTGTCGCCTAGCATTGAAAATAGCAGCGCGAGCTTTTGTTGGTGAAACTCGCTGAGATCAAAATCCATTGTGCCTCCTATATATAAGGCATTTTAACATATGAATCATTGTTCATATGTTAAAACGTGCACATTTCTATATTGCTATTTTTTGCACAGTTATATTATATTAGTCATTTTAATGAGTTTTTGTTATGGAATTATGCATTATATCGGATAATATTTGCATTATAGGGTAAATTATTTGGCGAAAAAGGCGATTCTTTTGGAATATCAAAAAAAGTTGCCATTAATACCAATTTGTGAATGCAAATCATGTTCCGTAAGCAGTGATCGTTTGCATGGTTATGTATAAATATATAGTAGGATATATAATAATATTGTGCCTAATATAGAATATTGCTGTGCGAAACATAAAATAAGATAAGAATACAAAAATCAGATACTATTATTCGGAAAGGGAAGCAGATTGCCATAAAAAGGCTGCGTTGAGCTTGTTTATGAAAGATCCATACGAAAGCCTTGATAGAGTTAAATATGCACAATCGCTTGGCAACATAGCAGAGCTATATATCCAAGCCGAAATATGGGATAGCGCGCTTCCCATAGTAGAGGAGCAGCGCAGGGTGTTTGAGAGGGCTTTTGGCCTTGCCCACCCTAGCACTATTGAAGCATGCACAATGCTTGCAGAGATCTATAGAAAGAAAGAAATGCCGAAAATGGCGCTAAAAGCCGAGCATTCAGTATATGAGGGCAGCTTGGCTTTGCTTGGCGGCGGGCACGTTGACGTTGCCAACAGCTGCATTCGCCTTATGGAAGGCTATTTGTCAATAGGCGAGCAAAAACAGGCTGTTTCGTTTGCCCTTCAAGCCTTTCAAATAATTAAGCTTAACAGCGCATCTGATGATGCAAAGATTCCGGAAATGGTCCAAAAGATCATAGACATGTATTTTACTGTTGGCGAAGGCAAATCAACAGAGGAAAAGCAGTTTGGCTATGAGCTGAAGGCATATCAAAACCATGGCATAAAAACAAAGGCCAGGTTTGCGCCCCCGCTTAAGAAGCCTTATGCAAGCGAGAAAGCTTTTGGCCATGAGACATGGAAGCTTGCTGTTATGTCGCCATCAACGGATGATATTCTTTCATACAGGCTAACTGAGAGCCAGTATGCTGCAGCGAAGATCGCATGCAAGGGGGCAAATGCCGAACAGATAGCATATGAGCTGGGCATAACTGAGCAGAATGCCCAAAGGGCGCTTAGCAATGCTGTTGCAAGAATAAATGCCCTTATATCAGCAAGCTGCATTACGCCAAAAGGCAAGCCTGCCATAGAAGCACCCGGCAGCGCCTGGCTTGAAGTAATTAAAAACCACAAAGCAGCCGCCTACCTTGACAATATCCTTTCATACAATGAAATGGAGGCGATTGCTTTGCTCGCAGAGGAAAGAAGCATTGAAGAGATAGCCAGCTTCTTTAGCATTAACCTGCATCAGGCACAGATGCTCACAGAGAGCATACGCAAAACAGTCAGCTGCTATATCGCTGAGGGCAGCTTATCCGAATTCCTGGCCTTTAAAAGCTCGCTTAAGGCGCATAGGCGCATAGCCAGAAAAAGGTGCCAGGCTGAAATGCCCGCAAATGATCCGATGAAGAGCAGGATAGCCCGTAAGAGCAAGCGCCAGAAGTAAAAACAAAAAAAGTCCGGCGAATGTTTTTGCGCCCTGAATATTGCATTGATACAAAAAAGAGGCTGATGGAATCTATAGCGTTAGATTCACAGCAGCCTCTTTTATTTATTGCGGGCTACTTAAGGTAGTCTGAATGCGACCAGCCGTAGTACGCTTCGCTTGAGGGGTGGATAATGTGCCTCCAAGCCCCGCTTGATCCGGTTGAAATAACGGTTGTGCCATTTTTGAGGAGGGCAAACGACGTAGCTGAGGTTGTTGGCCTTGGCCTCACGGCCAGTGATGTGTCAACATTTACTTTCAAAAAGTTTGCTGACGGCACTGAACAGCTCACATAGTCTTTGTGGATAAACCCTATCTGGCATCCATTGGCAAGGCACATAAACCAGTCGCCTGTCATGCCAAAGATCCTGAGGGGATCTCCATTATTTAAAAGCGCTATAACAGCATTCGATGTTGAAGGCCCCATTCTGAAGTTGACTCTGGTGTCTACATCAACAACTCCGGTTGTTGACGGTATTGAGCTGATATAATCTGAGTGTATATAGCCGTATTGGTCCGGGAGGTATTCTACATACAGCCAATCGCCTGTTTTTGATATAACAGCGACCACCCTGCAATCTGTAATCCTAAAGATTACCTGGTTTGAAGTTGACGGCCCTTTCCTGACGTTGAGCACATCGCCTCCAAGGTTGGTTGCATACCCAGCGAAGCTGTAGTTGCTTGGTTTAGCGCTGACAGCATTGGCGGGCAGGCATGCGAGAACTAGCGCTAATGATAATGCTATTGCAATTTTTCTCATTTTCAATCCCATTCTCCTTCTAATTAATACCTGGCTTATTGTAACACAAATTTAATTGTCCATGGCATTATTGACAGCATTCTCCACAATTTTTGATAATAATCAATGTAGAAATCTGTGAAGGCTTTCATTATATATAGTGCACAACCTAGAAAAATGTGCATGCTTTTTTAAAAATATGGGTTAGCATATGCGCTTTTATTATGCAATACCGGCTGAAGATGAGTTTTTGCAAGAATCTATGAAATATATGCATGTGCATTAACAATCGATTAGCACGTAAAATACACAATTAATTCTATTTAAATATTCAATATAGAATATATTTGTCCAAAATTAACTATAAAATCACCATCATATTTCAAAAACCTATAAGCCGCATGGATTTTTGTTGCGGCGCTTTTAATGTTGGATTATAATTCATTTATATACAAGGCGCAAAATTCCAGCAAAGCATATGGCAAAAGCCATGTAAAAAATATCGGCTGTGAAAGAATGCGCATAATGCCAAATGCGCCCTAGGCCCGAATTGCAAAGAAGCTTTGCGTGGCTTGAAAAGCGCAATAATGCAGGAATCCGCCCTATTGCAGGAACAGCCACGAAATTGATCTGGGCGAGATAATTATGGTAAGATAATATCTGGAGCTAATGATGCATACTTTTAAAAGTGACATCGTAAAAACATTGCTGGCGCTAATGGGATATACTCCCTTTATTTTTTCAAGTATGTACATGGTGCTGAAGAATGTCTCTCAATATACGCCAGAAAGCTTGGACAAGCGCTCAATCATACTGATATGCGGCGCCTTTATTGCGTTGTTTACAGTGTCATTTTTGAACTTCTTTTATGTAACCATTGAAACACGCCCCAACGGCCTTCGCCTCAGGCGAGGCGGCATCACGTATGCATACCTGCGCTATGCCAGATACAGCGTCAAAGCCCAGGAAACCTCATATGCATTTTTCTTCATGCCGAGAACAAGGTTCCTGATAGAGTGCCATGGCCTGGACGACAGCTACAACAGCAAGAAAAAAGTTTATATATGCCATTTTTTTGATCCGGAGTCTTTCGTGCTCTTAAGCGAGGAAATGGAGAGATCAAAAAAAAGCTGGCTTGAAGGCTCAAAGCTAACTAAGTAGCAGCTCGGCAAGCTCTTTTGGGCTTAAGCCGGCGATAGGAATTAAGGCAGGCGCAATAGCCTCAATGGCCCCATACCTGAGTTCCATGCCGGCAAGCAGGCTCTCAAGCTCGGCTACAGGCCTGTCAGAAAAAAAGTCGCCGCTAAACTTGCACGATGAAATAACCCCGCCTTCGGCATTTATGCCTACGCTTATAGTGCCTGCGCCAAAGCGCATTTTTTTGTTTACGGCAAAACTTGGGGACTGGCCAAAGTTGTGCTCCCAGGTTGAAAACTTTTCAGCAACAGATTTCTCAACAGCATCGGTTTCAGCCCGGGTAAGCTTTCTTTGCTGTGCGTTTGACTCTGCGATAAGAAAGCTTGCAAGATAGGCCTTAAATTCATAAATATCGATCTCTTGTGAAATGTAGCCCTTTAAGTTGGCAACCCTGCTCCTGACTGAAGCGATCGCCTTGCCCTTAAATTTCTCAGCATCGGGGTTTAGCGCTGAAACCATGTTTTCTATGCTGACATCAAACATCAAAGTTCCATGCGACAGGACACGATCTTTTTTTATATACTGCGCGTTGCCGGAAAACTTCTTTGATCCGACAAGCATATCGTTGCGGCCTGAAAGCTCAGCATTTACTCCAAGGCCTCTAAGGGCGTTTATTATAGGCGATGTAAAAGGCTCAAAGTCAATGCCTTGCCTATTATTGCCTGAAACAATATACGAATAGTTAAGGTTGCCGTAATCATGGTAGACAGCGCCCCCGCCGCTTATTCGCCGGGCGACATAAATGCCGTTCTTTTCAATATAAGGGTAATTTATTTCATTGTAGGTGTTTTGGTGGCTTCCAACCATGACAGAAGGCTTGTGTATATAAAAGAAGATGAAATCGCCGCTGTCAGGCTCATTCATTAAATAATCTTCAAGTGCCATATTGTAGTAGGGGATGTCCCAGTCTGTGTGCAAAAACTGCATTTGGCCTCCATAGCGCTAAAATTCCACATAGATAATATACCATTTGCTGCTGTGAATCTAATGGCGTTAGTTATTTTAGCATGCTATAGAATGCTTGCAAACCGCAAACAGGCCTTTTGCCGATTTATTTTGGCCGGCAATGCAGCTATGCGGGATCAATAGCGCCGGCCGGGCCTTGCCTGCCATATGCTCTGCAGCCGCAAGCCATATATTATAATTTAAAGCTCCATTCGCCTTCTTGTGCTGCACTGGCCCGGCGAATTTACAGCCTGGGCAATTTTGTGCCGGCCTGGCAAATGCTGCGTAAGCCGCATTGCAAGGCTCGATCTTGCTGCCAAAGCAGCAGTGTTTGCTTTTTCGCTGCTATTTTTTGCATTATGCACAAAAATGCCGAAAATGCATGTTGACTACCTGCAAGCCTGGGCATATAATAGTTTAACGCAGCTAGCATAAGCGTGAGGCGATAATAATTTATCGAAATGCATTTTGGCATGAGGCTGTTCATGCCTTTTTTGCGTATAGCCGGGAGGAACCATGCCAAATTTTACAGCCCCAAAAGGCACAAACGATATCTTGCCTTCACAGACGCCAATATGGAGGCAAACGGAAGAAAAGCTTGCAGCCATAGCCGCTTCATTCGGCTATGAAGAGATTAGGACTCCAATGTTCGAGGATACCAACCTCTTTGCAAGAGGTGTAGGGGAATCAACTGACATTGTCACCAAAGAGATGTACACCTTCTTGCATAGAGGCAAAGAGTCGCTGACGCTACGGCCTGAAGGCACAGCTCCGGTAATAAGAAGCTATATTGAAAATGGCATGCACAGCGATGCCCAGCCAGTAAAACTTTATTACCTCAACCCTACCTTCAGGGCAGAAAACCCCCAAAAAGGCCGCTACCGCCAATTCCACCAATTTGGCGCTGAAGGCATAGGCTCATACGATCCGTCTATGGACGCTGAGATAATTATGCTGGGCAAGGCTGTTTTTGATGCTTTTAAGATAGACTCGGTAACACTGTATATAAATTCTGTCGGATGCCCAAAATGCAGGGAGAGCTACTATGATACGCTCAGGGCATTTTTAAGCCAGCATATAGGCGATCTTTGCGAAGACTGCAAGTCCCGCCTTGGCAAGAACCCCATGAGGGTGCTTGACTGCAAGAATGAAAACTGCCAGAAGCTTACACAGAATGCCCCTGTGATGCTTGACTACCTGTGCAGCGAGTGCGAATCGCACTTTGAAAAGCTTGCAGAATACCTTGCTGCCTCAAGCGTTGAGTACACTGTAGACCCGAAAATCGTTCGCGGGCTGGACTACTATACAAAGACAGCATTTGAATTTAAAACAGACAAGCTGGGATCTCAAAGCGCTGTATGCGCCGGCGGCAGGTATGACGGCCTGTCTGAATCGCTTGGAGGCCCGCCAGCGCCGGGCATAGGCTTTGGCCTGGGCATAGAAAGGCTGCTGCTGCTTGCAGATTTAAGCGCAAACGAGCGCTATACCGATATATACTTTGCCCCGACAACTGACGAAGCAAGGCTCGTATCCTTTAAGCTTGCAGCAAAAGCGAGAAGCCTTGGCAAAACAGTACAGACAGACACCATGCAAAGAAGCCTTAAGGCGCAAATGAAATTTGCAGACAAGATCGGATCTGTGTATGTGGCCATACTTACAGAAGAGACTCTTAAGGCAAACAGCATGACAATAAGAAATATGCTTACAAAGGAGCAATTCGACATAGCCATTGTCGACTTAGAGAAGATATGGGAGAAGTAAGTTTTTACAAAACATCATATAGAACCCACATGTGCGGACTTTTAGCTGAATCGGATGTAGGCACTGCCGTTACAGTCTGTGGCTGGGTATCAGCCAGAAGGGACCTGGGCGGAGTATTGTTCCTTCATTTAAGGGACAGAACCGGCATTATTCAGGTAGTGGCAAATGCAGAGTCAAATGCCGGAGTATTTGAGAGCGCTGACAAAGCCAGAAACGAATATGTGCTTCGGGTTGAAGGCGAAGTAATAATGCGCAGCCTGGAGACGGTTAACGAGGCTATTCCAACCGGGACAATAGAGATATACGCTTCGTCTATAACTATTTTGGACACTTCCCTGACGCCGCCTATATACGTTGATGACGATGACACAGCAAATGAAAGCCTGCGCCTTGAGTACCGATTTTTGGATCTCAGAAAGCCAGGCATGCAATCAAAGCTTATGCTCAGATCCCAAATGGCGCGCCTTACCCGCGATTACTTCTCTGACAACGGCTTTATAGAGATAGAAACCCCCTATATGACCAAGCCGACTCCGGAAGGCGCAAGGGATTTCCTGGTGCCCTCGCGCATGCAAAAGGGCAGTTTTTTCGCCCTGGCCCAGTCGCCGCAGCTGTTTAAGCAGACCTTAATGGTAGCAGGCCTGGACAGGTATTTTCAAATTGCCCGCTGCTTCAGGGATGAAGACCTCAGGGTTGACCGCCAGCCGGAATTTACCCAAATAGACATTGAGATGAGCTTTGTTGACGAAAACGACGTTATTGCAATTAACGAGCCATTTATCAGGGAGCTTTTCAGGCAGGGCGCCGGATTTGAAGTAGGCGAAATCCCGCGCATGGCCTACACTGAGGCCATGGAGCGCTTTGGCTCAGACAAGCCGGACTTGCGCTTTGGGCTCGAGCTTGTCGACCTGACAGACATTGTTGCAAACTCAAGCTTCAATGTATACGCCAATGCAGCAAAAACAGGAAGCGTCAGAGCCCTTTGCGCCAAAGGCGCAAACAGCATCCTCAGCAGGCGCGACCTTGACAGCCTGGTTGAATTTGTAAAGCCGTATGGCGCAAAAGGCCTGGCATGGTTTCAAGTGGAAGAAGATGAAGTGAAATCGCCTGTCTCAAAATTCCTGACAGAAAATGAGATGCAGGCGATATTGCAAAGAACCGGAGCTGAGCCTTCAGACATTATCTTTACTGTCGCCGATTCTGACAGCATTGTCTTTGCCTCTCTCGGGGCATTGCGCTTAAAGCTTGCCAATGCGCTTAATCTGTACGAGGGCGCTGAGCGCTATAAGCTCGTTTGGATTACAGACTTCCCGATGTTTGAGTATGACGAGAAGGAAGATCGATGGGATGCAATGCACCACCCTTTCACCTCGCCAAAAGACGAGTGCATGCAGTACCTCAAAAGCGATCCTTCCAAAGTATTTGCCAAAGCTTATGACATCGTGGCAAACGGAGTTGAAATAGGCGGAGGCTCGATAAGAATCCACAGCAAGAGCGTTCAGAATGAAGTTTTTAGCGCGATAGGGCTCAGCGAAGACGAAGCCAGCGAGAAGTTTGGCTTCCTGCTGAATGCACTGCAATACGGAGCCCCTCCCCATGGAGGCATTGCTTACGGATTTGACAGGGTTATAATGATACTCGCAGAAACAGAGAATATCAGGGAGGTCATTGCCTTCCCAAAGACCCAAAACCACGCCTGCCCGTTTACAAAAGCGCCGGCGCCGGCCGATGAGCTTGCGCTAAGCGAATTGGCAATCGAGCTAAAACCTCAAGAAATCTAAACTGTTATAAGCCGGGCAGGGCCTGCCCGGCTTTTTTCGATCGAAAGCGATTTTCATAAAAGCTTTGCATAGCCTTAATTGCCTGCATAAAAAACCAGCTCAGAATATTCGGCTCGTTTAGAGAGCGATCAAGTTGCCAGCCAAGCCAAAATTGGCATATTCACAAAGCAGCACGCTCGAGAGCATGGCAATAGCCTGATGTGTTTGGCATTCATTTACATTGCTCTTGTTGTATACGCCCTGCAATGCTATGATCCGATCAAAGCGCTTCCTGCTTTGGCAGGAAACAAACATAAAACCGCAGGGACATGGCAGCCCAACTAGTTTGCCATGCCTGCAAAGAGCAGAGGTTATGGATACAATAATTGATATTTCAAGCGTACTTATATCAACACCGCGCTTAACGCTGCGCCCTTTCAGGCCAGAGGATTTAGAGGATTTTTTTGCTTATGCATCTGTGCCGGGGGTTGGCGAAATGGCAGGCTGGCCGCACCACGAGACAATACAGGATACTGAAAGCATTTTAAATACCTTTATCAGCGAAAAGAGCGTGCTGGCTATTTGCATCGATGGCAGGGCCGTAGGCTCTCTTGGGCTTCATAGCTCATGGGCAAATGAAACAGCCGAATACAGCCACCTTATTATTAAGGAAATAGGCTATGTGCTTTCAAAAGAGCACTGGGGCCAAGGCATAATGCCTGAAGCTGTAGGCGCTGTAGTCGAGTATGGCTTCAATGCGCTTGGCATTGAAGCTTTTACATGCAGCCATTCACCGGATAACAAGCGCTCGCAGCGCGTAATCGAGAAAAGCGGTTTTAGCTTTGTCAGGCAAAGCAAGCACTTTTCGCAGCAACTGCAAACAAGCCGTGACACAAAACAGTATATACTTCTGCGCAGCGAAAACCCGGTGAACCTGTTGGCCCGCTATTATAGCGCATCCGATGAGGAACTGCGCCTGGAAGGCAATCACGGGCAAGTTGAGTTCCTAACCACTATGCGCTATATTGAGCGCTATCTGGCCCCTGGCGCGCAGGTATTGGAGATAGGCGCAGGCACAGGCCGCTACAGCAGGGCGATTGCCGATCTTGGCTATAGCGTTCAGGCAGTAGAGCTGTTTCAGAGCAATATCAACTCGTTTAAGGAAAAGATCAAAGATGGCCAGGATATAGCGCTGTCACAGGCAAATGCAATCGATCTGGGGATTTTTAGCGACAATTCCTTTGACATCACTTTGCTGTTAGGGCCGCTCTACCATCTGTTTACTGAAGAGGACAAGCACAAAGCGCTGTCAGAAGCGCTGCGCGTAACAAAACAAGGCGGCATTGTCTTTGCAGCGTATTGCATAAGCGATGCCAGCATTGTGCTCAGCGGCTTTCAGAGAAAGGCTTTTGACATTGCGGAATATATCGCCAGAGGCAAGATTGATCCGCTATCTTTTAACACAGTGTCGCTTCCCCATGAAGACGCGTTTGAGCTAATCCGCAAAGAAGGCATAGACCGGCTAATGAGCAAATACAGGGTGCAAAGGCTGCACTATATAGCTACCGATCTGTTTGCCAACTATATGCGCGATGCCATCGATGCGATGGGCGAGGATGAGTTCGCTTTATATATGAGCTACCATTTTTCAGCCTGCGAACGCCAGGACATGGTCGGCATTACGCACCACAGCCTTGATGTTTTCAAGAAAGAATAATGGCTTAGCTCAGAAATATTGCCAGTTTGGAGGGCAAGTAAATGAATGCTATTGAAAAGCTGCTCGCGAAGAAGACTGCAAGCGATATCGCCAGGATGAACGAGCTTGAGAAAGCTATAGCAAGCGAAGAGGGAGCTATAAAAGCAGATGCCTCTTCGCCGGTAAAGGCCTGGCCGCGAATAGAAAAAATCCCTTCAGGCTATGAGATTCCATTAACGCTCAAGTCGATAGCTGCAATTGGCAGGCTTCAGCTGTCAGCAACAGCAAGCTCAATGAAGAGCTTGCAGCCGTACAGGCCAAAGCCGTCACGAGACAGCCTGGCAGCGGGAGAGCTAAGCGAGCTGCGCATGTTCTGCGCACAAAAGGGCGTCGGCATCATTGGATTTACGGACATGCCTGCCAATCTCATTTTCCGCGACAGGGCAATCCTGTTCGACAAAGCAATAGTGCTGCTTTATGAAATGGATGAGGAAGCAGTGAATGCTGCACCCGGTGTCAAAACATTCAAGATGAGCTTTGAAACCTACGACAGGCTGGGCGCCATTACGAATGAATTGACAGAGAAGATAAGGCAAATGGGGTTCGCTGCACATGCAAGCCACCCTATGGGAGGCCTTGCGCTATACCCTCCACTGGCCAGCAGGGCAGGCCTTGGCTCTCTTGGAAAGCATGGCATGCTTATAACGCCTGAGCTCGGCCCCCGCCAGAGGATATCAGCAGTATTAACGAATATTTCAAACCTTCCGGTTGCCAACAATGAAGCGGTGATGAGCGATAAGTGCGCAAGCTGCAATGCATGCGCTTCGTTATGCCCCGCCGGAGCTTTTTATGAAGAGCCCATAAAACGCGATTATGGATACACTACCGTTGACATAGACAAATGCGTGCGCGAATTTTCTGCTAACAATGCTTGCTCTGTATGCCTGAAAGCCTGCTCGAAAGCAAACGCGGGCAGCGGGCTATGAGCCCTTAATTTGCGCGGCCAAAGGGCAAGTCAGCGCCAAAAAATAAAAGCCAAGCGGGTTTGATCGCCTGGTTTTTGCTTTCTATATGCGCGCGAACAGGCAGCAAGTGTATAATAAATCTTATGATAATTGACATGCATATACACACAAGAGCCTCAGATGGCATGTTTACTGTAGAAGAAGCTGTTTTTGAGGCAGTTTCAAAAGGCGTAGGAGTGTTCTCAATAACAGACCACGACTCGATAAAAAGCGTATCAGCTGCAATGGAGATTGCGCGATCACACAACATGCTTTGCGTTCCGGCTATAGAAGCTACAAGCGTGTACATGGGATTGGAAATCCATATACTCGGGTATGGCATTAACCTGGCCAGCTATGAGCTGCTTGAGTTCATAAACAATACTGCTATCCTTCGATACTCAAGGGAAATAGAGATAATCAAAGCTGCCATGAAAGCATATGACGGCTTAAGCCTTTTAGAGTTCCATGAGTTCACCAAGCAGGATATTTCCGGAGGCTTTGCGAGCCTTAATTATCTTGTTGACAAGGGAAAAGTCGAAGATCTCAAATCATTTCAGGAAGCCAAAAAATCTTTCATGCCAAACGATGCTGATGTCTTTGCGCATGCTTCAAAGGTAATAAAGATACTCAAAGATGCAAATGCAATAACAGTGCTTGCACACCCGTCCTACCATTTCCCGGGAAATGTGATGGATATAAAAACACTTGACAGCTTTGCAGATTTAGGAATCGACGGCGTAGAATGCTATTCCCCCTACAACGATACGCAGGAGCAAATATCGTATTACAAAGCATTTTGCGAAAAGAGAAACCTCGCAATTTCCGCAGGTTCAGACTCCCATGGGCCTTACCTCTCAAGAAGCGTCGGCTACCCTTATGCTGACACCAACAATACATCCATAATCGATGTGCTTCAGGGGAGGGGCCTTGGCATCAGCCAGTTCAGATCCCAAAAGGAAAGCGATCGCTACTTTCCGTAAAACTGCACCTTAACTTCAGTGCCAACGCCAAGCTTGCTTTTAAGGGAGAGCTGCCAATCATACAGCGCGCATATATGCTTGACTATAGCCAGCCCCAGCCCTGTGCCGCCATTTCTTACTGAGCGGCTTTTTTCTATGCGGTAAAAGCGCTCAAACACCCTTGACTGCTCTTCTTGCGATATGCCTATGCCGTCATCATGCACAGTTATGCTGGCCTTTGACTTACTGCTTTCAATAACCACTGAAACCTTGCCGCCCTGGTTGTTATACCTAACAGCGTTCTCAATAATGTTTTTGACAAGCTCGTACACATGCTCAGGCTCAGCAGATACAGTGGCATCCCCAACAAGCTCAAAGGCTATGGACTTGCTTGTTATCGCCGGCAGCAAGTTGTCGTATGCCTCATTTACTGTCTTGGCTATCGAAACATCAACAGGGTTTGTTACCTCTGAGTTCTCGAGCTCTGAGAGCTTAAGCATATTCCCAATCAGCATCAGCATGCGATCTGTTTCCCGGGAAATACTGTCTATGTACTTATTGATCCCGTCATCTTTGTTGTTAATGGCCATTAGCTCATTAAACCCCTTAATTGCTGTCAGCGGGGTTTTAAGCTCATGGGAAGCGTTGGCAAAGAAATCTTCCCTTCTCTTTGCATTTTCGCGGTTTTCGGTAACGTCAGAGAGAACAACCATCGCCAGCTTGGTGTTTGGAAGCCTTTTTACGGTTGTAAGAAATATCCTGCCGTTCTTTGCGTATTCAAAAAGGGCGTCCTCTCCATCGTTGATGCAGCCCTTAATCTTCTCCACTATTGCTTTGTCATAGGTAAGGTAGCCCAGGCTCTTGCGCGACAGATCAGGCGCTGCGCCGAATATGCTGAGCGCAACTGAATTTATCAGAACTATTTCGCTGTCTTCATCAACAACAAACAGCCCGTCGCCAATATTGCCCATGACATAATCCAGCTTTGTTTTTTCCTCCCGCAGAGCGTCGATGCTGCCCTGCAAGACATATGCGATTTCATCAATCTCGCTGGTTATCTTGTCTATCTCCTCATAGCTGCTGGCGATTGGATCAGCTTTGTATTCCCCTTTTGAGAGCACCCTTAGCTTTTCCTCTATGGAGTAAAGCGGCGCTAGCGCCCTGTTTGTCATGCTGCGTATTAATAAGAAGCATAAGAATACAACAGCCAGCATTGAGAGCACAAGCAGCGGCAATGCCTGCGACAGATAGGCATCAATCTTGGCAACAGGAAACGCGGTCCGGATAAATACATACCCGTTTTCGCTTTCTGCTTTCAGGGCGTAGTATATCAAATCTACGCCAAGCGTCTCTGAATAGCGGATGCTTGTCTCGGGGGCCCCGTTTGCCGCTGCCTGGATTTCAGGGCGGCTCAGGTGGCTGTCAAGCGAGTCTATGTTGACAGGGCGGCTGTCTGCGAGGACTTTTCCGTCACTGGATACGACTGTAACGCGCGTATCTGCGTTTGTTTTCACGAATTCTGCCAGATCCGCTGAGCCGGAATACAGCCTTGCATATATGTTTGCGGTTTCGATAACGGTATTTTTGGCAATGCTAAGGTTGCTTGTATGGGCTACATAAACTGACATGCCAAAGAAGCATATAAAGCCTGCTGAGACAATGATCGTTATGTATAAAAACAGGCGCTTTTTCATGAGAGCATGTATCCTACCCCTCGAATGGTCTGAATAGCCGCTGAGCTTTCGGCTTCAGCCAGCTTCTTTCTCAGTTCCTTGATATGGATGTCAAGAGTTCGCGTTTCGCCAAAGAACTCTTCCCCCCATACCTCCCTAAATATAGTTTCCCTCTCCTGGACTTTTTCTGCGTTCCCGCATAGGAAGCTAAGGAGGTTGTATTCTTTTAGCGTCGCATTAATAAGCTTGCCGTTTATCGTAATAATGTGCTTTGAAAAATCGATAATGATATCCTTGTATGCAAGGCTTTCCGCCTCCGGCTTTCCGGTTCTTCTCAGGTTAGCCTTAATTCTGGCGATAAGCTCCAAAACGCCGAACGGCTTTGCTATATAGTCGTCAGCGCCCATGTTCAGGCCTTTCACTTTAGACGGCTCCTCGCCTTTTGCTGATACCATTATTACCGGGATTTGCGCTGTAGAGCTGTTTTCTTTCAGGCGCGCCAGTATAGCAAACCCATCCTCTCCGGGCAGCATGACATCAAGCAGTACCAGATCCGGCACTGCCTCGGCAAGCGCTGCGCTAAAGGAATCGCCGTCATCAAAGCAACGGCAGTCAAATTCGTTTTCCAGCGAGTATATATATAGCTCCTGCAATGCAGGATCGTCTTCTATTGCAAAAATCATCTGCTTCATTTAGCTGCTTCTTTCCTCGGATGCCTGCCCGTTATCGCATATTCAGCCCATTTGCCTACATCAAGGCAGTGATCGCTTAACTTAATAAGGCATTTGGCTGCCATTACAGCCAGTATTGCATGCTGCGAGCCAAGCGCGCGATCCTTGGCGCTGTTTAATACGCCTTCATACAGGCTGTGGGCCTTTTCGCCCATGCTGGCAAGCGGCTTGCTGAGCTCCATATCCCTGTTGATATAAGACTGAATTGCATCTTTGGCCATTTGGGCGGCTACAAGGCACAGCTGCGAGAGCAGATCCGGTTTTTCGGGATAGTTTCCCTCACAGAGCTGAATTGCGATTTCAGCAATTTCCAGCGCTTGGCCGCCTATACGGTCAAGCTCAGATGCTATTTTAAGCGCGGTTGTCACTTCATAAAAGTCGTTTGCCACCGGATGCTCCATTAGCAGCAGCCGAAAGCAAGAGCTTTCAACTTCCGCCCCCATCTCGCCCATCTCCATTACGCTCTCAAAAACTTCCTGTGCAATCAGCTCATCCCTGTTCAAAAGGGCATTCGCGGCACTCTCAACTGCTGCCTGTATATATCGGCACATCAGAACAAGGCTGCTGAGAGCGTCCTTGAGCTCCTTTTTATACTGTGCCCGCATTGGCATAATTATACTCCATTCAAATGATCTATGCTTAGCCGAACCTGCCTGTTATGTAGTTTTCGGTTCGCTTATCCTTTGGCAGTGAGAAGATGGACTCTGTTACGCCAAACTCAATTATTTCCCCCAGAAGAAAAAATGCTGTTTTGTCCGATATGCGGGTTGCCTGCTGCATGTTGTGGGTGACGATTACTATCGTGTAATCTTTCTTAAGCTCGCTTAGCAGATCCTCAATTTTCCCGGTTGAGATCGGATCAAGCGCGCTGGTCGGCTCATCCATAAGCAGTATTTTGGGGTCGGCTGCAAGCGCTCTGGCAATGCACAATCTCTGCTGCTGGCCTCCTGAGAGGCTCAGCGCGCTCTTGCGCAAGCGATCCCTTGCTTCATCCCATAGCCCTGCCTGCTTAAGCGACTGCTCAACAATGCCGTCAAGCTCCGCCTTCTTTTTTATTCCAAACGTTCTGGGGGCAAATGCTATGTTGTCATAAATGCTCATGGGAAACGGGTTTGGCTTTTGAAACACCATGCCGACATTCTTGCGCAGCAAGGTAACATCAGTGCCCTTTGCATATATATCCTGCCCGCCTATCATGATTTCCCCTGTTATGCGGCAGTTTTCCACAAGGTCATTCATCCTGTTAAGCATCTTGATAAAAGTAGACTTTCCACAGCCGGAAGGCCCGATCAGCGCTGTTACCTCGCGCTCCAAAATGTCAATGTTAATGCCCTTTAGAGCCTGAAAATCCCCATAGTGCAGATCGCAGTTTTTTACTGTTATGTTGTATTGCTCATTCATTTGCCAGATCGCCTTTGCCATACTTTTTGCCAAGAACAGTTGCAATAATGTTTATTGTTACTACGAGCACAAGCAGCACAACGCCTGTTGCAGCAGCCTCATTCGGATAGCCATGGGAGCCAAAGTAGTATACATCAAGCGCCAGGCTGGTTCCCGGAGACGAAAACCCCTTTGGAACTTTATTTACTACCATGCCAATAGTCAGTATCAATACCGCGCTCTCTGACATCACCCTGCCTATAGCCAGAATCAGGGATGTCACAATGCCGCTGGCAGCGCAAGGCAGAACTACTGAGAATATTGTCCTTACCATTGAGGAGCCAAGCGCAAAGCTTCCCTCGCGAAGCGAACGCGGCACGCTAAGCAGGCTTTCCTCAGTTGAGCGCACTATAACAGGCAGAATCATTATTGACAGCGTAATGCCGCCGCCAATAAGCGAATACCTGTATTTCAGCGCTACTACAAAAACAAGGTACCCGAATATCCCGTATACTATTGAGGGTATGCCTGCCAGGGTTTCGACAGCAATCCGAATTGACTTAACCAGCCTGCTATTTGATTTAGTGTATTCAGTTAGAAATATCGCGCTGCCTATGCCTATAGGAGCAGCTATGCTCACAGAGATGGCAATCAGGTACAGTGTTCCCAAAAGGGCCGGCTTTATTGAAGGGTACTTGCCATAATCGCCAAAAATAAGCTGCATGCTTATATAAGGCAGCCCGCGAATGGCAACAAACGCTATAACGGCAACCAGGGCGATGATGCATATAAAGAGCGCTGCAAGGGATGCAAACTTGCATGCAGCATAAATAAGAATCTCCCTCTTATGGGCATTATCTTTCCCCATTGGCTTCCCCTTTCAATAATGAAAAGCTGATATTAAGCAGCATTGTAAAGAAGAAAAGCACAACTCCGGTAGCTACCAGCGCTGTTGCTGCATCGCCTGAGAGCTCAGTAGCCCCCATTGCTATATTGGCTGTCAAGGTCCTCACTGACTGAAACAGGCTTTTGGGCATGACCGGGGAGCCGCCAATAACCATGATTACTGCCATCGTTTCGCCTAAAGCTCTTCCTATTGACAATACTACCGCTGCCAGCACCCCGCTTTTTGCAGCGGGCAGCATTACCTTAAAAACACTTTGCTCTTTTGTAGCCCCAAGCGCGAGCGCCCCTTCGTAATAGCTGCCGGGGACTGCATTCAGCGAATCCAGGCTCACGCTCACGATAGTAGGCAGCACCATAACCGCCAGGACAAGGCTTGCTGAGAGTATCCCGTAGCCGATGCCATTCGGGGATACATGATCGCGCAAATACGGGACTATGACTATGAGCCCGAAGAGCCCGTATATAACTGATGGGATTCCGGCCAGCAGGTTTATCATCTGCCGAATCGGCCCAACAGCTTTTTGAGGGCAGAATTTATACAGGCTGATTGCAGTAAGCAATCCGATAACAACCCCTATGGCTGTTGAAAGCGCGGTTACATAAAATGACGCTGCAATCATGGACAGTATGCCGTATGCCCCGCTTGACAGGTGCCACTTCCTGCCGAAAAAGTTGCTTATTCCGGTTTTAGCGATAAACGGCAGGCCGTTGGCAAATAGAAACACGCAGATGCAGCTGAGGGCAAGTATCGAAAACGCTGCACAAAATAGGAAAATGCCGCGCATCACGGCATCCCTTGCCTTTATATATTGATAGGCTTTGCCTGTCATTTTGCTATTTCATTCCAGGTTGTAATTGCTTCTTCTCCGGCTTCTTCATCGTAAATTCTCTTAAGCTGCTCCATTGAAATGCTGTCTATTTCATTGGCTTTATTTACGATGACAGCTATGCCGTCTTTGCATACAACATGGAAAGTGCATGATGGGGCTTTCTCGATATTAAACTCTTCGCTTATCATTCCAAACTCAGAGACGCCCTCTTCAGCGTTTTGATAGCCTGTACCGCTTCCGCCGCCGGATACGCTCACTTCCACATTCGGCTGCAGGCTCTCAAAGTCAGAGGCTAAGAGTACCATTACCGGCTGTAGCGAGGTTGATCCGCTCACATCAATTTTGCCGGACAATGCTCCATTTATGGTATATTCAGCAGCGTTGTCAATTATTGAGACATAGCCTTCATCAGATATGATTTTTTGCGCATTGCTTGATTGAAGGTAGTCATAAAACGCTTTATATGCTTCATCTTCAAGAGTTTCCTCCTGGTAAATCACTGAGAGCGGGCGGGAAATTTTATATGAAGCATTCTTTATGTTAGCTGTACTCGCTTCTACTCCATCGACCTTAAGTATCTTCACATCGCTTGTAGCATAGCCAAGGCTCTCATATGCTATTGCAGCCGGGTTGCCTTTTACTTCAGTCAGAACGCCTGCTGTGCCTGTCTGTATAATCACGTTTTCAGGGTCTGCTTTGCCTTTTAGGCCGATAATCTCCATGAAAGCTGTCTTTGTTCCGCTTCCGTCTTCGCGGGCGATTATTGAAATAGGCTTTGGCTCGTCAGCATTGTTGTTGTTTGTGTTGTTAGAGTTGTTCGTGTTGCTGTTTCCGCCGCAAGCCGCTATAAGCAAAAGGGCCAGTGCCAGCGAAACAGTTGCTAATTGTTTTTTCATTGGTTTTCTCCTCATAGTGTTCATGAGGGCATTCTAATGCATTCTGCCAATGTGAAAAATCAGTAAAATGTATGCAGCATGTAAATTGTATGTAAAGCCGGACAAGGCATAGCGGCGAAATTCGCTTTAACAAGCTTGCTGCAACCAATGCTTCTGGCTGTATTTTTCGCTAATGCTGTTTGAGGCTGCCAAAAACTTATAGCAGCGCACGAAACCGAATCCCGGCTTTCAGCAAGCTGGTTGGCTAATGGTGCATAAGCCAGATTCATATTTGGTTCATATGCAATTTTATTCCAAATTTAATAGATATTTCAGATATTTGGCAGCAATAAATTGTATGCTGCCGAAACAGGCAAGCATAGGGCCAAAAGCAGTGCAATGGCAAATTGCGATAAAATTCTGCCAATAGCGCTTTGTTCCGGTGATTTGTGCAATAATAGAGAATGTGATTAAAAAAATGCTGCTTGTTAGCCGCAAAAGAATTAGAAGGGCAAAACATTGAACCCGATTATTAAGCCTTCAAGTGAGCTCCGCAAAAACTACCATGCGATAGCTGAAATATGCAAGGAAACCAAACAGCCTGTTTTCATAACTAAAAACGGCAGAGGCGACACCGTGATAATGGATATGCAGTCCTTCAGCGAGCGGGAAGAGCAAATTGCTGTTGCCCAGCGCTTGATAACAGCCGAGAGAGCCAGGATATCCGGAGCAAGCGAAGTTACGGTAGATGAGTTTGAACAGATTGCCTCAGAGGCAATAAAAATTGGATCCTGCGATGAATAGCGAAGGCGAGCGCGAGCCCTATGAAGTGCTTGTATCGCCCAGGGCGTGCGAGTTCGTAGCAGAGTTCATGCAAAATATGGCGAAAACAGACAAAACAGGCGCTGAAAGCTTGCTCAGCCGCCTATGCTCTGATCTAAGGTCCCTCGAAAAGCTGCCAAACCATAAGCCTTTCTATGAAAGGCCCTACTTGCCATACGGCAAGTACCACTATATTCTTTCGTCTGGCGGCAGGTTTGTTGCCATATTCCAAATTGACGGGGCGAAGGTGCTTGTAGACGAGATAGCTGACAGCAAAAAATATATTGACACTATTGAGAGCAGCCTGTTTTAGGCTGCGAAGCATAAAAATGCATAAAGCGGGCATTTGCAATGGCCCCTGGCCCCATAGCCAACGTTTTTTTCAGTTTTAATTGCAGCAGAGTCTGCGCTTTTTCGGTTATGTGGTAATCTAAGCATAGATTATCACTGTCGAAAGGCGTCAATAATGGCAGCTCATATTGGGAATGATTGGGACGATCTTCTAAAGAGCGAGTTCGAAAAAGAATACTATCAGAAGCTAAGGCTAGCATTGATTGAAGAGTATAAAAACTACAGGGTTTACCCCGGCATGCACGATATTTTTAACGCTTTGAAGCTATGCAGCTATGCAGGCGTGCGCGCAGTTATACTGGGCCAGGACCCCTATCATGGAGACGGCCAGGCCCATGGCCTGTCATTCTCAGTGAAAAAGGGTGTAGCCATACCTCCATCGCTTCATAATATTTATAAAGAGCTTGAAAGCGATACGGGCTTATCCCCTCCAAGCCATGGCGAGCTGACAGATTGGGCATCATCAGGAGCGCTTCTCTTAAACAGCATTCTGACAGTGCGCGCTCACGAGCCAACATCGCACAAACAAATAGGCTGGGAGGCATTCACTGACAGAATAATCAGTTTGCTCAATGAAAGGGAGGCGCCGGCTGTATTCATTTTATGGGGCGCTTATGCCCAGAGCAAGGGGAAACTCATCACAAATAGCCGGCACCTTATACTCTCGTCGCCGCATCCTTCGCCTTTGTCAGCTTCAAGGGGTTTCTTTGGTTCGAAGCCGTTTTCGAGAGCGAACGAATTTCTCCGGTCTATAGGAAACGATCCAATAGACTGGGCTATAAAGGAGCTGTAAAGCAGCTAAGCTTCTGTGCGGGGACGAAGGCAGCGAATAAGTATCGCATCTAGATCTCTGCTTACTTTTTGCACAATGGGATCAAGCAGATTGTAGTTTGCTCGATTTAGCGCAGTATCGAGCTTGCGTTTTAGCATGTTTATTTGGAACTGGAGATCTTCCTCAACAACGAGCACATGCGCTCCATTGTCATCGTCCAACAATAAACTATACAAAGCAATAATCTCCTTTCTTTTCGCATTATATTTATTGTCTTTTGTATATTTTGTCGAATATTGCCACAGTCAATTAATTTATGGTTATATTTGCAAATTTCTGAGAAATCATTAATAATATTGCTGTTGTAACAAGCAAAAAACACGCATATGAAGCAGTTTTCTGGTTAACGCTAATAGTGAAAACCAGTAAAACGCTGAAATTTCGCCCTTGCAGACTGCTATAGCTCAGCCATACCAAAAACAGTGCATTCTCATTTCGCTTTTTCTGTATACAAAAATGTGATAATATAAACTCGATATTAAAGGAGAGGCAGCTTAAACTATGAGCGAACAAAACCAAGAAGGCGGAGGAGTAATCCGCGATATTTCTGAACTGCCAGATGTCCCGTCAGCACCAAACCTTACGCTTGACGAGTTAGCGCAGGCAGACATAGCCAGCATGCTTGCAATAGACGAGCCTGAACAAACGACTGTAGCGCCAGCTCCTGAGCAGCGCTTCACGCCTGAAGAAATGAAGGCAATTGCGGAGTTTTCCGAAAAGATAGATATTTCGAACACAACACTTGTGCTCCAGTACGGCTCAGGCGCCCAAAAGAACATTGCGCGCTTTTCCGAAACTGCCCTTGACAAGGTCCGCACAAAAGATATGGGCGAGATCGGCGGAATGCTGACCAACCTGGTCATAGAGCTAAAAGGCATCAACGAGGACGAAGGCGAAAAAGGCATAAAGGGCATGTTCAAAAAGGCAGGCAGCTCTGTTGCCAAAATGAAAGCCAAGTATGACAAAGCCGAAGTCAATGTGCAAAAAATCGTAGAAATCCTTGAAAAGCACCAAGTCACGCTTTTAAAAGACATAGCAATGTTCCAAAAAATGTATGATCTGAACCTTGCTTACTATAAAGAGCTGGGTATGTACATTGAAGCCGGCAAGCAGCGCCTGGCGCATGTAAGGGCTGAAGTTATCCCTGCGCTCAAAAAGCAGGCTGAAGAGTCACAGCTGACAGAAGATGCCCAAGCTGTAAATGACATGAACAACATGGCTCTCCAATTTGAGAAGCGCCTGCACGATCTTGAGCTGACCAGAGTTGTTTCGATTCAAATGGGGCCCCAGATACGCCTTATACAAAACAACGACTCCATGATGGCAGACAAGATCAATTCGTCTCTGGTAAACACCATACCATTATGGAAGAGCCAGATGGTGCTAGCCCTTGGCATGGAGAACTCCCGCCAGGCTATGCTAGCCCAAAGGGAAGTCACCAACATGACCAATGAGCTTCTGAAAAAGAACGCAGACATGCTCAAGCAAGGCACTATTGATGTAGCCAAAGAGAGCGAAAGAGGCGTGGTTGAAGTTCAGACCCTTGCTTATACAAACGAAAAGCTGATCTCTACGCTTACTGAGGTTATCCAGATCCAGGACGATGGCTTCAAAAAGCGCCGTGAAGCAGAATCCGAGCTCAAAAAGATAGAAAATGACCTGCGCAACAAGCTTCGCGAAATTCGCGACAGCAGCCAGCCATAACAAAATTTAAATAGATATAAATTGCATTAAGGCAGCTTGCAACAGCTGCTTATTTGCCATGCCAATCAGCCTTTAAGATGATAAAAATGAAGAATGGGCAGTACGCGCGAAAAGCGCATCTGCCCATTCTTTTTATGACGGCTTCTATTTGATGGTGATGCGGCCTTGCGGCCCGCTGTACTCGCTTCCTACAACACCGCCCAGCACTTCAGCTATGTATCCTACCATAGCATCTTCAAGCGACAAGCCTGTTTCATAGCCTGTAGTTGTATAAGCATACCTAAACGCGTAGTAAGTGTCGCCGCCGGCTGCGGTAAAGTCATTTGAGGCAATAACATATTCCTTGTTAAGATCAAACGGCTCTCCGCCAACGCTCTCGATTGTTACCCTGCTGCCAGGCTGCGCCGGCCCAAAGTAAGTTGATTCGGGATAAGCTTCCCCGTTCGCATATTCAGTTGAAGTGTCTATTGAAAACACTATTCCTGCTACCTGCGGGAATGCCCCTATCGCTGCGGGGGTTGTGCATGTAGCCGCTTCAAGCGCTTCAAGTAGCTCGCTTCCGGTGACAGTAAGCACCGCAACCTTGTTGTCAAACGGGAAAACTGTCTTCATGTCGTTCATGGTTATATCGCCCGCTTTGATCGTGGCCCTTATGCCGCCTCCGTTAGTAACAGCTGCGACAACCTGTGGCCCCACTTCCTGCTGTGCTCCCCATAAAATAGAGTCAGCAGCCAGATTGCCAAGGTTTGTCTCCATTGTGCGAACCCCGGGATCCCTCTCTCCATTCAAATCGGTTTCGCATGTTGCAAACACTTCCCCGAGCTGTTCATTGACTGCCCCGTTTGCTGCTGCAATGTGCTCAGCAACCAAAGCGTCCTTGCCGGTGTACAGCCTTGCGTTTAAGGCTTCGCCGTTGTATGTAACCAAGCCTATTGACTTAAATGCATATCCTGTGCTGACAATGGCTGTATCGCCAATTATATCAGGCTCTTCCATCTTCGTATGGCTATGGCCGTCAATGAAAAGGTTAATGCCGGTTGTGTTCTGGACAACATCAGAAGAGCGGTTTGGCTGGCTTTCTGCATCCACTCCAAGGTGTCCAAGGCAGATAATAAACGTAGCGCCGGCAGCTTTTAGCTCATCAATCTGCGCCTGGGCGCACTCATACAGATCTTCTCCCATGAGAAAGTCGATGTCCCTGATTTTATCAGGGTGCGATTTCGTCAGCGTCTCAGGCGTTGCCAGCCCGAAGACTCCAACCTTCATTCCATTGGGCATGGTAAAGATTTTGTTGGCTTCAAAGACAAGATCCCTTCCTGTCCTTCTTACGATGTTTGCTGCAAGCAGAGGAAACTCTGCTGTGCTGGCATTTTGCAAAAGGTTGTCTGAGCCCCAATCAAATTCGTGGTTGCCTGGAGCCATGGCGTCATAGCCTGCAAGGTTCATAAACTCAAATGCAGATTTGCCAAATCCCAGGTTGACTAGAGGCGTGCCTTGCGATGCATCGCCAGCATCAAGCAAAAGCACTGATGCGCCCAGCTCCTGAAGGCTTTTTTTCAGCTGCGACAGCGCAGCATAGCCAATAGCCCCACTCGATACATCCTCGAGCGCTTGCCCGTGTATGTCGTTTGTGTGCAAAATGACCAGCGTGCCTGATAGCTCGCCTGACGGAGGCGTTGAAACTGACCTGTTGTTTTGCGCGCATCCGCATGCTAAAACCAGCAATGCAGCAAGCGCAAGAGCAAGTAACTTTTTCCCCTTCAACATCTTACTCCTTTTGTATTTACTGACATTATTCTAGCAAGAATCTATGTTAGCGTCAACATTATGCTGCCACAGCGTGTATGCGCAATGTAAATTATTTGTTGCTTAAACATAAAATTGCAATGTTGGGCGAACATCGCCTCCATTCAATGCATGCAGGCTTTGCACCACAGTGGCACAAGCGCCGGGCGATTGATTCTGATTGCTTTGTGTGGCATATTGTTACCAATGATGAAATTGTTTACAGATATGGGAGGGGCTATGCAGGCGGTATATGCCAACAGTTTGTCAAAAGTGTATGACGGCGGGAAAAGGGCAGTTGACAATGTCAGCTTCGAAATATCAGCAGGCAGCATATTCGGGTTTCTTGGCCCTAATGGCGCAGGCAAGACAACAGCGATCAAGCTGCTAAGCGGCATGCTCTCGCCAAGCGCAGGATCATGCGAAGTGTTTGGCATTGATCCAGCCCTGCACCCTGAAAAAGTGCACCAAATTGCAGGGGTTGTTACTGAGCATGCGCAAATGTATGGCAGCCTGACAGGCCTTGAAAACCTCATGTTTTACGCAAGCCTGTTTGGCATGGGCCGGGAAAGCAGCCAGAGCGCTGCCTTAGGGCTGCTGGGCGAACTGGGCCTTGCCGATGCTAAGGGCAAGAAGCTTGAAACGTACTCAACTGGCATGCGCCAGCGCCTCTCGCTAGCGCGCGCAATGATCCACAGCCCCAAAATCCTCTTTCTTGACGAGCCGACATCAGGCCTTGACCCTGAAAGCGCGCTAAGCGTCAACAATATGATCAAAAGCCTCGCTGAGAGCGAAGGCGCGACAGTGTTCATTTGCACCCACCAGCTAAGGTACGCACAGGAAATATGCACTTCATATGGCCTTATCGACAACGGCAGCCTGCTCGCCCTGGGAAGCCTTGATGAGCTGAGGGAGCTGGTTTTCCCAGGCATGCGCGTTAGCATCAAAGCAAGCAAAATGGCACAGGGAATGCAGTATAAAACCACAGGCGAAATGCTCTATGAAATGGATGTATCCTCAGAGCAGGGCATAGCTGGCATCGTAAGCCAAATCGTCAGCCAGGGAGGCAGCGTATACAGCGTTATGTCAAGACAGCTTTCCCTCGAAGAGATATACTTTGCGCTCATAGAAAGAAGAAACAGGAAGGAAGGGCCGGGCAATGCCTAATTCAAAGCAGTTGGCAATTATCACAAAGGATATAAAGAGCATAGCAAAAAACAGGCGGCTTTTTCCGATTTTGGTTTTTATGCCTTTGCTGATGTCAGTCGGCATTCCTTCCCTATTTGTTTTTATCGCGCTTTACAGCCCTGAAGAATTAAAGGATTTTGAGCAAATGCTGCAAATGGCGCCTACTCACTCTGATGATATAACAACAATGTTTATTGAGCTTATAATAAACAGCATTATGCCGTCTTTTTTTGCGATTATTCCGGTCATGGCATCCTCAGTTATGGCCGCTAGCTCCTTTGTCGGGGAAAAAGAGAAAAAAACTCTTGAGACTTTGCTTTATAGCCCCTTGCCGCTTAAGGAAATCTTTTATGCAAAAGTAATGGCTTCATTTGCCCTTAGCATGGCAGTTTCATATGCTGCCTTTTTCGCAATGGTGATTGTTGTCGAGATAGAATTGCTGCTTGCTGCCGGCATCTTTATAATGCCAGGGGCAAGCTGGCTTTCTATGATGCTTATCGTTTCGCCTTCTATATCGCTTTTGGCCATAACGGTGATTGTTAGAGGATCTGCCAAATCGCAGACAATGGAGGAGTCCCAGCAGAAAGCAGTTTTTCTGGTAATGCCGCTGCTTGCCCTTATTATTGGCCAATTCAGCGGCCTTTTGCTTGTCAGCGCGTGGCTGCTTACAGGCATTGGCCTTGTTTTTGCAGCGCTGAGCGCGCTCTTTCTTAAAAGCGCAATGCGAAAATTTACGTATGAGAAATTGCTGGGCTAGCTAAGGGGGATATTGGCGCAAACAAGCTGTAGCCTTAAAGCGCTGTTTTTTTAACGTATGATACCAAACATGTAAAACCGCTCTGGCATGAGCCTGCTTATCTCTGCCTGCTGCATGCCTCCTATTGAATCGAAATAGCTGTCAGCATAGACGCTGTACTCATCAAATCCGTTGCTGATTTGTTTTTCCAGCTTGTAATAAGCAATCTTCGATTTCCAAAAAGCAGCACCTGTAGCCAATGCTTGATGCATTGCTGAGAGGGCAGGATTATTAATTATATTTTAATATCATAGATGAGGTAGGCTCATGGAATATTTGCACAGAAGCCTGGAACAGAAATTCCTGAGAATGAGCAGCTTTTTCAAAGCATTGCTTGTAACTGGCGCTAGGCAGGTAGGCAAAAGCACTATGCTTAGGCATCTCGCTGAAGGCCAAAACCGAACTTATATCACTTTGGAAGATATCAATGCAAGAACGCTTGCAATATCTGATCCGGATCTTTTCTTTCAAATGTACAAGCCACCTATAATCATAGATAATGTTCAATATGCGCAAGAATTATTTAGCCAGATAAAACTATTATGCGATGAAAGCGAAGAAAGGGGGCAGTTTTGGCTAACAGGCTCGCAGCGGTATGGAGCAATCAGAAATGTGCAAGAGTCGCTAGCTGGAAGAATAGGCATATTTGAGCTGTTTAGCTTCACAAAAAATGAGATTGCCGGTTTGAAATTTGCTAACGAGCTGGATTTTACTTACTCTTGCTTTGCAGAGCGCCAAAAGACAGCGGAAGTGAATGATGTTGTAAGAGTGTTTGAGCATATATGGCAAGGCGGGATGCCTTTAGCCATCGGCGCAAGCCCTGAAGAGAGGGAGGAGTATATAAGTTCTTATATAAGCTCGTATATCATGCGTGATGCTGCGCAGCTCGGCGGCGTGTCTGACTCATATCGCTTTGGCAAATTTTTGCATGCTTGCGCGTCGCTTGTATCACAGCAAGTAAATTATAAAACGCTTGCTGATGTATCTGAAATATCACAGCCGACAGCCAGGCAGTGGCTTGAACTGCTTGAATCGCTTGGAATTGTATATCTTATGCAGCCATATTACAACAATAGCATGAAGCGCCTTGCAAAAGCGCCTAAGCTTTATTTCCTGGACACAGGCCTTGCTGCTCACCTGACAAGGTGGACTTCGCCGCAGACGCTTATGATGGGGGCAGCCAATGGACATTTTTTTGAGAACTATGTTGTAGCCGAAATAGCAAAGAATCTGTCTTACTCAGCTACAAAAGCAAATATCACCTACTACAGGGACTCAAACGCTAAAGAAATTGATATATTTATCGAGCGGAATAATTACATACACCCTTTCGAAATAAAGATGTCAGCCAACCCTGACCCCCGTGAAGTGAAAAAGTTTGAGCTCCTCGATAAAACGCAATACGAACGGGGCAATGGCGGCATCATATGCATGTGCGATAAGCTGGTTCCGATCGATGCCCAAAACAGCTTAATTCCTTGCAGCCTTATTTAGGCGCTTGTTATGTTCCAGCCCGTGACCTGCTCCCACCACTTTCGCAAGCGCTCGCGCTTGCTTAGAAGCGGTAGCTTCCCGAATACTCTGCCAAAAACCTTGGCTCAAAACGCGGGCATATGCCGTGGCCCCCACGGCCATGACGCTGGCTCATCAGCGCTATATTGCTTTTTGTATGCCAAGCATTCGCATGGCCTCTTTTTTATGCTGATGGCTGCATCGCGTCTCTGTCCATTACGCTTCCGCAGCACTCGCATATATATGTTCGCTCTGACAGGCCAAGCTCTTTTTTCACTGCCCCGCATTCAGAGCTTGATGGGTACCATTTGCCTACTGTTGCGAGGATCTTTGCCTGATCCTCCAGCTTGTACTTTAGAAATCTTGCAAACATTCCCCAGCCGGCGCCAGAAACAGATTTGCCAAAGTTAAGCGCCTGGGGCATCGCATGCATGTTCAAATCCTCTATAGCTGCACAGTCGCAGGAATTGGCTATTTCCCTAGACCGTTATGCAGAAAATCTTTTCTCTGGCATGCTACTGCCGCAGACTTAAGCCTATAGCCCTTCCCTTGCCTAATCTAGGTTATGAGCGCCATATAGCACCTGATTACCTTCTTGCTTTCGATATAGAAGGTTTGGCTTGAGTGCCAGTTGTCGATTGTTTTTAAATACCTCTCGCCGCTTTCGTATTCGCGGTACCCAAGAGCATTGGCGTAGTGCCAGTCAGCAAGGCCGGCTGTGAGGAGCAATATGCCCATGCAGCCATTGTCAATGCAAGCTTTTGCATGCGCGTATGAGCTGCCAGGTTTTGATGCAAATGCAAACCCGGCCTGAAGCGCATATAAGCTAAGGCCCCGCTTAAGCTTATAGAAGAGCACAGGGCCATTGCCAATGCTTTTGTGCAAAGCTTCGAATGAGTCTTTTCTGCTGTTATTGACAAACAGGCGGCTATTTTGGTAAAGGCCCTTGTAGTAGTAGGCAGTATTAAATGCTGCAGTCGCAGCACAATGGTTTTTGGCGTTTCGAATGCTTTCAAATTCGCCGGTCGTTCCCCAGTTGCGCAGCTCGCTCTTCGGCAGGGCTATTTCATAATGATTGCTTTTTGGCAATTGGCTTTCGCTAAGAAAGCCGTACTTTTTTTCATCAGCCAATGATGATACCACTTTTATTTATTTTTTTGCCATTAAGGAGTCCTACAACAATGCTCACAAAGGCTCAGCGCTTTGAGCAAATTATTGCATAAATCGAGCATTTCACTTAATTTGAAGGCAAGGCTGCTTTGCCAAACATTGCTCTCGCAATGCTTAGCAAGCGGCTTTCTTTAAGTGTCCGGCACGCTGCAACGCGCAAAAACAGTGTATATGATGCCTGTTTTTAATTAATAGAAAATTTGGGCCACTGCTTGCGAATATGCATTCGCCGGTTACACTAAATGGATTGTATCACAAAAAATGTTGCTAAATAGGTTTTTTGAAAAATACAGATTATTTTGGCGCGGCGCCTTATTGCATAGCTATGCATTAGAAAGCGGCTTTGCTTTATAATCTATCTATATGGACAAATATAAGAATGAGTTTATTGAATTTCTAATTGAAAGCAATGCGCTGACATTCGGCGACTTTACCGCAAAAAGCGGAAGAAAAACCCCTTTTTTTATCAATATGGGAAGCCTATGCAGCGGCATCGCGCTTCACAGGCTTGGGGAGTTCTATGCTGAAGCAATAAGCAAGGCTTTTGCCGGCAGCTTTAATGTGCTGTATGGCCCTGCATATAAGGGAATACCTCTAGCTGCTGTGTCATCAATATACCTAAGCAAGCTTGGCATAGATGTTAGCTATTGCTCTAACAGGAAAGAAACAAAAGATCATGGCGAAGGCGGCGGACTACTGGGCGCGCCATTGGGCGCAGGCTCGAAAGTTTTGATAATCGAGGATGTCATAACTGCCGGCACATCAATCAGAGAGTCAGTTCCAATTATTGAGGCCTATGGAGCAGGCGCAGTTGGCTTAATAGTAGGCGTAGACAGGATGGAGAGGGGGTCCTTTGGCCAAAACGCTCTTATTGAAGTTTCTGAGGCGTTTGGCTTTGCATCAGCTTCGATTGCCAGTGCATATGACATCGTATCCTACCTGAAGAGCCATCCCGAGTCGCTTGGAAGCGATTATGAAGCATGTATGGATAGAATGGCAAGCTACTACAAAGAATACGGCACATCTGAAATGCCATTTTAGATCTGCCGAAACCTTTGTGTGCTGCTTGGCAGAAACATGCCTCATGTAAAGTGGCACTGCTTTTACAGCTCTTTGAGCGCGCTTTGGCATCGGGCTTAGCTTGCTATGAAATGCCAAAGGTTTGGCAGTTTAGCGCTTTGCAGCTAAAAGCGCTCACAATCAGCAGCTTCAGAACGCGCTCAGCCCAGTATTTGCATATAGGAAGCATAGGATTTTCTGCCCCAGGCTTTTTTACAGCATAGCTTTTAAAATGATAGCCGCAGTGACGCAGCTATCATTTGTTATATAGCCGATTTTCTAGGGCATGTATCCTTCGCGCATAATTGACTTGCGCGTCATAAGCTTGATGAGCTCAACTGCAGGAACAACCATGAATGCAAGCCCTACTGCTATTAAGTATTCTTTTAGCGGCAGGATCGTAAACTCAAATATTGCTGCCAGCACTGGTATGTATATAACTGCCGACGTAAGCACAAGTGAGAGCGCCATAGCGCCTATCAAATAGAAATTTTGCTTTTTCAGGCCAAAGGCGCTGTATTCAAGGCTTCGCATGTTAAAAGCATGAAAGATCTCAGTTAGCGAAAGCGTCAAAAATGCCATTGTTGTGCCTAAATCGCTGTCTGTAAAAGCTAGCCCTGCATACTGCATGTAATGGCCGTATGAAAAGCTGAGCATAGTGCACATAGCCATAAAAGCGCCCTGCAACAGCAAGTCTATTGTTATTCCGTCAAAAATGCTTTCATTTTGCGGCCTTGGCTGGCGAAGCATAATATCGCCTTCGGCTTCCTCCATGCCAAGGGCCAGCCCTGGCGCACTGTCTGTTACAAGGTTTATCCATAGCAGATGGCTTGCTTGAAAAATGTTAAAGCCTATCAATGAAGCTATAAAGACGCATATGACTTCAGCTATGTTTGTAGAGAACTGAAACATTATTACTTTTTTAATATTGTCATATATCCTTCTGCCCTCTTCTATGGCAGTAACAATCGTTGCAAAATTATCATCAGCAAGCACCATATCTGCGACATTCTTGGTAACATCGGTGCCTGTTATGCCCATGCCAACGCCAATGTCAGCAGTCTTTATGGCTGGGGCATCGTTAACGCCATCTCCAGTCATGGCAACTACCTTGCCATGCTTTTGCCAAGCCGAGACAATCCTGACTTTGTGCTCCGGCTGCACTCTCGCATATACTGAGATCGTGTCTACCATTTTATAAAGCTGATCATCTGATATAGCATTAAGCTGCTCTCCGGTTATAGCTTCAGAGTCACTATTTATAATGCCAAGATCAGTTGCAATAGCTATTGCGGTGTCCCGATGGTCCCCGGTAATCATAACGGGCTTTATATGCGCTTTTTTGCATACTTCAATAGCAGCAAAAGCTTCCGGCCTTGGAGGATCCATCATTGCGGCAAACCCGATAAAGACCATATTGCGCTCCAGGTTTTGAGCATCAAACGATGATGGCTTTGATGGGTGCTCGCGCATGGCTGCAGCCAGCACTCTAAGCGCGCCGTCAGCATAGCGCTTGTTTTGCCTTAGGATCTCAGCTTTGTCTTCGCTGCTTAGCAGCACAGGCTTTCCGCCCTGCATTTTGTGGGTGCATTTTGAAACGAGCACATCGACAGCCCCCTTCGTGTACTGAATATATTTGCTGCCTGATGAATGCACTGTTGACATCAGCTTTCTGTTGGAGTCAAAAGGAGCTTCCCCTACCCTTGGGAATTGCCTTTCAAGGCTCTTTTTGCTCAGATTCTGTTTTCTGGCCATGGCAACCAGCGCGATCTCGGTTGGGTCGCCAATGCCTGTTCCATCTTCTTTAATCTCAGCATCGCTGCATAGGCACATGGCCTGTGCAAGCAAATTCTTGTCATCAGCATATGTGCTGACAACATCCATCTTATTTTGCGTCAGAGTCCCTGTTTTGTCAGAGCAGATAACCTGGGTTGATCCTAGCGTTTCCACAGCCATGAGCTTTCTTATAACGCTGTTGCGCTTTGACATCCTGGTGACTCCCATAGAAAGAACAATCGTTACAACAGCAGGAAGCCCTTCCGGTATGGCGGCGACTGCAAGGGCAACAGCAAACATGAAGCTCTCAAGAATAGCCGCAAATTTCCAGCTGCCTGACTGGATAATGTTTGAGGCAAATATCACAGCGCAGATGCCCACTACGATTTTTGAGAGCAGGCTTGAGAGCGACGCAAGCTTTTGCTGAAGCGGTGTTGGCTGTTCAACAGCTTCCGCTATTGCAGAGGCTATCTTTCCCATCTCTGTATTCATTCCAGTGCTGCTAACAGCAAAAGCGCCTCTTCCGTAAGTTACTGTTGTACCCATGTAGGCCATATTGCGCCTGTCGCCCAATGTAATATCAGATGAAGCTGATGAGAGCTTCATCTTTTCAATAGACTTTGTGGCCGGCACTGATTCCCCGGTCAGGCTTGCTTCCTCTATTTGCAGGGATGCCGCCTGAAAAATGCGGCCATCAGCTGGCACCAAATCGCCTGCCTCAAGCAGAACGATGTCGCCAGGCACTATATGCTCGCTTTTCACTTCAACTACATTGCCATCCCTAAGCACGCTTGATGAGTCTGCTGACATCTCCTTAAGAGCGTCAATAGCCTTTTCAGCTTTGCTCTCCTGCACAATGCCCAAAGCTGCATTGACTATGACAACGAACAGTATAACAAAAACATCCGTAAAGGACTCGTCCAGATAAACTGCAGTTGCAGTTGATATCGCAGCTGCAATGAGAAGCATGATTATCATTGGATCAGAAATCTGGGCAATGAACTTTTTAAGCAGCTTTTCCTTTGGGGGCTCGTGCAGCTTATTGCTGCCGTGTTTGGCTAAGCGATCGCCTGCCTCTTTCTCGCTAAGTCCGCTTTGTGTTGTTTTCAGCTCTGCCATAGCTTCGTATGGCTCCATTAAGTATTCTTTCGTTTGTTTGGGTATATAGCTTGTATCAGCCAAGATGAAAGCCTCCATTTCCTGCTCTGTGCAATTGGCCTATGAAGATAATAATATGCAGTTGGCATAAGTATTTTGTCGCTTTGTCCATAACTCAAAAAAAAGACTCTCGGAATAATACCGAAAGTCTCACAGCCTTATTAAGGCGAACACAGCCAGTAAGCCCGAGCTTACGTGTTGTTGGCTGAATTCTTATGTTACTCCCCTTCAAGTTAAAGCCATTCTAGCATGAGCCGAAAGCCTTGTCAAATAGTTAGGCAGATGCATATTGTTTTATATTCTATTGCCAATAGCGCATAATCTTGCTGCTGTGATATGGTTTTTGATCTCAACAAAAGCTATTTTATCGAAATAGAAGTGATAAACAAAAAGAGTATTTGGCATTGCATTCCTATTTTGACAGGAAACAGGCGCTGGCAAGCTTTAGAATCCATTTAAACGATTGCATGCGATAAAAAGAACCAGGAGAGAGCAATATGGATGAGAGCGCAGGCTATAGCATAAATATTTTTGAAAGCATCATGGATAGCTATAACGAACTGGCAAGCAAGTATGTGCAGCTGATTGACTACTACTCTGCTTTGCCTGACAGAAGCATTAAGCAGACAGAAGAATTTCTAAAGCTTGTTGTAGAGTACAATAATTTGGCAAAGAAGCTTGAGGCAACTATCGATGCGCTCGATAGCATAAGCAAAGCTGTCAAAGCCGATCCAAATGCTGATAAAGCATATAGCCCTTCTTTGGCAGCAGACAGCGCCCGCGCCCTAAGCGCGGATCTGAAGCGCCTCGAAGAAAAAAGGCTGGCTGGCCCCTCTGAAGAGGAGCTGAAGAAAGTTCAGGGCCTGGAGGCGCCTTTGCATGAGCTGGCTGAACAGATAGCACAAAAGCTGGGAGAGTTTGATCAAGAACAAAATACATAAAGCGAGTTAGGCACTCAAAGGCTGCCAGCGCTCCAGCTGGCGGCTTTTTTGCGTTGGCTTTTATGCATGCCTTTTTTATACAGCAAGCTTTGTTTAATGACTGCGCGCCAGGCAGAGCTTGTGCTGCGAATGCTCTGTAAAGATTAAGGCGCGCTTTTTAATGCATCGCACAAAAAAAATGGGCCGATTCAGGCGCCAGTGATCCCAGGGTATGCATCGCGTTTCGCAAAGCAGGCTCGAGGTTTGTTTTTGTTTGTTTTCTGAGCTCGGCGCAATTCAAAACAGCCTGGCTTAAGCAGTCTGGCAGTAATGCCAGTGGTTTATAGTAGGGGAAAAAATATCACATGAGGCTAATGATCGCTGCATAATGTTTCCCTCAAGGCTGTTGCTGTTCGCTGCCGGCTATGGCTTTGGCAATGCCATACAGCTCCCGCTCAAGCGCTATTTCGCCTTCATATGGGTATGTAGAAATGGTTTTTAGAAACTTGCCTTCGGCCTTGGCTGCTTCAGCTTCGTCCTTGGCTGCCAAAAGCGAGTAGGCGTAATGCAGCCTGGCTCTTGATGGGTTATATGCGATGTTTGCCTTTATATCCTTTTGCAGGCTTGCAGTATAAAGGGCCTCAATTGCCTCCGGTTTGTGCTCACCGATAATCTCCATGAATAGCAATTCGCATCGCAGCTCGTTTTTGTGAAGTTCAAGCATGTTGTCTGAATTTTCCAGGATCAGTTCTGCGAATGCCTGTGCCTGTTCAAATTCATGCATGTCTAAAAGGCGCCAAAAGCTGTAAATTGCGATAGAGCCAGCAATTGCATTATCGTAGCCGCCTTGCATATTAAACCACTCAGCAGGCATGTCTTTATACCGGATGCCATTTGCGGCGCTTGCATGTGCATTGAGCATAGTACGGAAAGCATGCCTGGCGCTTGCGCTATTATTTAAAAGCCGCACATTGTAGCCGTCATTGGGAATGCCGTAAGTCTTAAGCGGGATAAGGTTTGAGGCGCCGCAAATAAGCCCTGCGAATATAGTTGGCAGGTATATTGCCCTTGAAATGTTCGAGCTGCTGCTAAATATTAAAACTACAAAAAGCACAGCGCTTAACAAAAAGTTGGCTAAACCCCCGCCCAGGTTATATAAGCGGTACGGAATTTCATCGCCGGCATTTTCAGCAGGAGCCATAAGGCATTGGCCTGCGGTACCGCCAACGCGCACTTTTTTTATTACGAGCTTGCCATTTTTCATAATGGCGACTGTGGAGAAAATGCGAAAAGAGCAAAATCGGTAGCCACTCAGCAATCCGGCTGCCAGGTGGCCTGCTTCATGAACCAGTATATGCAGTCCGGTTCCGATATACAGCGCATGCACTGCAAGCAAAGCAAGTTTTTTGAATATAATAACAACTGCAATGCCAATTGCAAATCCTATTACGAATCCAAGAATCATTTCAAAGGCGCGTTGCACCGGTTTTTTGTCTTTTTTTGCTGTACTGTCCATATTAGCCTCCACATTGCCGCTGATAAATTCAATAGTATACAATAAAAATATAATATCAAACTGTTGATGCAAGATTTTCTCAGTGATTTATAATAGCCCTGCCTGCCGAAAAGGTTCCTCCAGCTGAGACACAGGCATTATGGGATATTGCCATTATGATCAAGTGGCTTCATAACACTTCGTTCTAGATATATTGCCCCTTCCCCCTAGCTCTGTCCTGCTCTCTTTTGGCATCTAGCGAAATGTATGTGCTGAGGCCATAGTGCCGGTTTACCGGTATACGATCTGAGGGCCTTTGAATCACAAAAGGCATCTTTAGTTATCACAACAACTTTTTCGACAGTGTTAAGGGTTGTTTCAAGCATGTAGGCCTGACTGCCTTGGGGCGACAAGCATTGCCAGGGCCTCGCGCCAGATGCATATACGAGCCTTGTGCATTTTTTTCATGCAAACCCATGGGATGCCAGCAGTCTCACGGCCCATGGGCCGCAGCCCTCAAGCCCTTGGTACAAAGAGCTTGCAGAAACATCTGATCCAAAAGCAAGAGAAGCGATAAGAAGCGCGCTGAAGGCAACAGAGGCATTTGATCAGATCCCGGCTATAGGATGGGGCTGATGCAAATGGCCTCGCTGACGCTTGGCTGGAGCAAAGAAGAGCGTCGATGGATGCGCACGCCAAGCAAAAAGTGCCCCTCAGAGGCAACTATTGCAGTATATATGGGAAGGCGCATTCTAATAGGCATCGAAAACTGCAGCTATCTGCCAATAATGGGATATATCAAAAGCAAGCAGGGCAAAAGCTTGAAAAAGAAGGCTTAGCAATTTGCGCCTAGAAAACTTTGGACTGATAAGTTTTTTATATAAGCCATATCGGCACTATCAGGTTATTTCGATCAAATGCTGAGAGTTTGTCGCTCAAACACAAAACGGCGCTTGTCCCGCGTATCAACGGCGACTTATCAATCACGCTAAAAGCTCGAGTAGTCTGCGGAGCAGGCATTGTGGCCTTTTTTATTTCCATGGGGTACAGTTTTCCATCACTCTCCATTATGATGTCGATCTCCTTTGTATCCTTATCTCTGTAATAATACACAAACGGCTCCAACCCGCAGTTGTTGTAGCTTTTTATAATTTCGGAAACAACGAAGTTTTCTAAAATAGCGCCACTCATCGCCCCTGACATTAATGTTTCGCAATCACTCCATCTTGTTAAGTAAGCAACAAGGCCTGAATCGAAGAAATACAGCTTAGGCGTTGAAACTGTCCGTTTAAGCACGTTATTTGAGTAAGGCCTCAAATAGAAGATAATGCCCAGCATTTCGAGTATGCCCAGCCACTCTTTAGCTTTTGCCTCACTGATTCCAGCGGCCTGCGCTATAGTCTTGTAATTCAGCATTTGGCCTGTCAGAGCAGCAGCTGCAGTGACGAAATTCATAAATTGAAGCGTATTAATTGCGCCTGAAATATCTTTTGCGTCACGCTCGATATAAGTGCTAACATAACTGCTGTAAACAGCTCTCCGGTCAGTGTATTGCCCACTTAAAAGCGCAGGCATTCCGCCTTCCCATATACGCTGATACATTTGCACAGAGTCGATATATTCAACTTCCTTTTCCCTTGTTATGAGTTTTTCGAGATCGATTTCAAATGGCCTTGTTGGAACACCACAGGCTTCAGCTTGAGAAATCGAGTGCATATTGAGCAGGCAAACACGGCCAGCGAGTGATTCCTGGATGCCTCGCATTTGACGATATGCTTGAGATCCGGTGAGCCAAAAATCTCCTGGATTGTTATGTTTGTCTATATAGATTTTGATATAAGTGAAAAGCTCCGGCGCATGCTGCACTTCATCGATAAAAATAGGCGGCTTATGTAGTTCTAGGAACATTTTTGGATCGTTTTTCGCAATGTCCCGTTCAAACAGGTCATCAAGGCTGACATAATCCCTGTTATTACCCTCTTCTTGCATCAACTTCATAAGCATTGTTGTTTTGCCTACCTGGCGCGGCCCTGTTACCAAAACAGCTGGAAACTGCTCTGAAAGCCGCAAAAATGTATCTTCCATCGCACGTTTAATGTAATTCAAATTGTCACCTTTACCAGCTAAAACCAAGTATATGAACATTATAACCGATAAAATCATGTTTTTATGCATTATAGTATCAAAGTGCTTAGAGTGGTTCAGGCTTGCTCTTATTCAATGTATAATTGCCAAGCCAGAGGATTGCTGTGAAAAAGCTATCACGTGAGGCGAAGAGTTACATGAAACGCAATGCTTTAAGTGTTTCCTCTTCACCTGTGCAATCCCTACCCAGCCAGTTAAGCTACAGGAAGGTATATACAGAAAGGCCATCTATTGTCATAAACTAGCTATTGTTTACTGAAGAAGGGCGATTTTAAAGCGGCGCTGTCTCCTCATCAGAGTATCCATACTCTGCTTGGATTAGAAGCGCGCTAAGGGGCATTCTGAGAGGCATTCCGAAATCTTGAAATTTGAGCTGCTTGTCTTGCTTCTTATACATGCCACCCTTCAGGCAGGTGCAAGGTTTTTGCAGATTTCCTTGCATCTATGATACCATATAGCCTTTTTGGCTTTAAAACGTTGTTTTTAGTTATTCAATAAACACTAAGCACGTCTGTACGGCTAGTTTTGAACTGTAGGCACGGTTGGCGCTTAACTATTAAAAAAGCTATGAACTAAGCGGCGCCGTCTCCTCTTGAAGCCGGAGGCTGTAAGAGGGTATGCTACACATATGCTTAACGCAACCTTTTGTGGTATGAACTGAAAGGATTGGCCTATAAAATAAGCGAATGCTATAGTTGTATAGAAAATAATCCAACACATATTCACAGCGCTTGGCCCCCTTCAAAATTATTCTTTCAGCATGTTGAAAACTGGCGAGGGAAGGTTTACAGTGTTGCTTTTTTGCTATTTTCGACTTTGGCAGACATTATTCGCATCAATTCTTCAATAACGTTATATGTTATACAAAAACTGTTAACGCGAAAAGTTCTGGCTACATCGCTTGCCACAAACGCATAATAATATTGGTTGATATCATTTATTAGATAGAAAGCTAATCCGATTAAAATGCTTACCCAAAAAAATACATGATCATTTGTTTGATAATTATCCATTGTTATGCAGTTTTTTGCACGGGCACGAACCATAAAAACATTAAGAAGAGTGGCCAAATAAATTGAAATATGCACAAAATCATAGAAATTAACCTTCTTTCATGGCTTTATAAGCACACTTAGGTGTACCATTACAAATGGCGGCTGGCCTTATACGCATTGCCGCTTGTTCATTGATAAGATATTTCCTGTATATGCACTTTGTTCCAACATTTAACCAAATACATTATAGCAGGTTTGATTATAGAATTATATCATTTGGCGCAGATAGCGACAGCTCTGATGAGTTAAGCGCATTTCTGATTAAAAACTACGAAAACTGGCCTTATTGCACCCCATTCGAACACCCCCTTGCAGCAGCTACTGGCATAAGGCATTCTTT
>Ga0082212_10000829_pt1 | contig 45232 bp, 37 predicted proteins | sample TergutNt197P3_FD_71548 | JGI IMG/M metagenome (GOLD analysis project Ga0082212, IMG submission 71548) | Neocapritermes taracua P3 segment gut microbial communities from Petit-Saut dam, French Guiana - Nt197 P3 | ecosystem: Host-associated > Arthropoda: Insects > Digestive system > Gut ... | reverse complement strand
GTTGGTAGTTGGTAGTTGGTAGTTGGGAGTTTGTAGTTGGTAGTTGGTAGTTTGTAGTTGGTAGTTTGTAGTTGGTAGTTTGTAGTTGGTAGTTGGGAGTTGGGAGTTTGTAGTTGGTGGTTGGTGGTTGGTAGTTTGTAGTTGGGAGTTTGTAGTTTGTAGTTTGTAGTTGGTGGTTGGTAGTTGGTAGTTGGTAGTTTGTAGTTGGTAGTTTGTAGTTTGTAGTTTGTAGTTGGTAGGGGGGAGTTGGTAGTTGGTGGTTGGGAGTTGGTAGTTGGGAGTTGGGAGTTGGTGGTTTGTAGTTGGGAGTTTGTAGTTGGTAGGGGGTAGTTGGTAGTTGGTGGTTGGTAGTTTGTAGTTTGTAGTGGCTAGTTGCTGGTTTTGTAATTTGAGAAAGGAGTACGAGATGTTTGTGGACAGAAGTTGTGAAGATTTTATAAAGCTGTTGGGGAGCGACGCGCCGGTGCCTGGCGGCGGCGGGGCGTCTGCTTTGGTCGGCGCCGTTGGGACGGCACTTGGCAACATGGTGGCGGCGCTGACGGTCGGAAAGAAAAAATACGCCGCAGTGGAAGGTGAGATGATATCGCTGATCAGCAAGGCGAACATACTTCAAAGCGAGCTGCTGGAGCTTGTTGGGAAAGACGCAAAAGCTTTCGAGCCTCTTGCAAGGGCTTATGGCCTGCCGAAGGAAACGGATGAACAGAAGGCAGAAAAAGCGAGAATACTTGAGGAGGCTTTGCGCACAGCTTGTGCGCCGCCTATTGAGATCATGGAAAAATGCTGCAATGCAATCGACATGCACAGAGAGTTTGCAGCCAAAGGGAGCGTTATCGCGATTTCAGACGCCGGCGTTGGGGTCGAATTCTGCAAGGCAGCATTGAAGGGGGCAAGCCTAAACGTGTTCATAAACACCAAGGCGATGACAGACAGGGAATACGCGGAAGGCATAAACGAACGTGCAGAGGCTATGCTTGAAAAGTACACGGCGGCGGCTGATGAGATATTTGACAGTGTTTTTGGGCGGTTGAGGTAGCATGGACAAAAAGCATTTGGAGGAAATACTGAACAGCGTAGCGTCCGGCGCGGTGGCGCCTGACGCAGCGATGGAGAAGCTGAAGAACCTGCCCTTTGAGGACATCGGGTTTGCAAACCTCGATCATCACAGGTATCTGCGTACGGGGTACCCTGAAACTGTGTTTTGCCAAGGCAAGACGAGCATCCAGATTGCCGAGATCATGGGGAGGCTGGCAGAAAACAACGACAACATCATAGGCACAAGGGCAACAGCCGAGGACTTTGAGGCAGTGAAAAAAGCGGTTCCTGATGCGGAGTACCATGAAGCAGCCAGAATGATCGTGATAAATAGGAACCCTGCACCGACAACCGGCAAAAAAATAACGGTGGTGTCGGCAGGGACGGCAGACATCCCTGTGGCAGAAGAGGCGGCACTGACGGCAGAGGTGCTGGGCAACCCAGTAGAGAGGATTTACGACGTAGGGGTGGCAGGGGTCCACAGGCTGTTTGCCAATTTGGACACGATAAGGGCAGCAAACGTGGTGATTGTCGTTGCAGGGATGGAGGGCGCACTGGCAAGCGTTGTTGGCGGCCTAGTGGACAAGCCGGTAGTCGCGGTTCCCACCAGCGTGGGGTACGGCGCGAATTTCGGAGGGCTTTCCGCGCTGCTGTCGATGCTCAACAGCTGCGCCAACGGAGTAGGGATCGTCAACATTGACAACGGGTTCGGCGCAGGGTACCTTGCGTCGAGCATAAACAGGCTGTAGGAGGATGTGTGAAGATACTGTATTTTGACTGCACGAACGGGGTGAGCGGAGACATGGCGTATGAGGCCTTGAAGGGCTTGCTTGGGGAAAAAGAAAAGGATGCCTTGGAAGGGATGGAGATGCTTCATTCGCTGGACAGTCACGGCGAGCATTGCCACAGCAGCTATTCGAGCATAAAAGATTTGATAGGCAGCCTCGATATCAGCAAAGGGGCAAAGGAGAAAGCCCTTTCAATATATTCCGTAATAGCAGAGGCAGAGGCGTCTGTTCACGATGCGCCCGTCGAGAAGGTCCACTTTCACGAGGTTGGGCGGATTGAAGCTGTCAGGAACGTAGTCGGGGCTGCGGTCTGCGCTGACGCGTTGGCTGCTGCCAAGGTGTTCTGTTCTGAAATTCACGACGGGATAGGGTTTGTCGAGTGCAGCCACGGAACTATACCGGTGCCCGTGCCTGCGGTCATGGCCATGCGCAGAAATTCAGGCTTGGTGTTCGCGGCAGACGAAAGCGTCGCCACCGAGATGGTCACCCCCACAGGGCTGGCTGTCTTGATGGGGCTAGGAGCGGAATACAGCAGGGAAATCCCGGAAGGGTGCGTACTCAGGAAAGCAACCGCTTTCGGCAAACGGGAAACTGGGAGGAACGGAGGGCTTACGGCTTGCCTTGTTGAAGACTGCGCTCGTATATGTCCTTGACCACCTGGAAAAATGACTGCCCGCTGCTTGATTCGGCAGCAAACAAAGAATAGAAACGCCCGTAATTGAAAACGTACAAGTTTTCCTTCCATGAACTGGAAACAAAGCCGTCCTCGTATATGGACATCACCAAAACTGTGCGGTCTTCTTCGTCCTTGAAGCTGATTCCGCAAAAACCCTGAGAAATTGGCGGGTCATTAACCAATGTCCTTTTAAAACTCAAGGTTGAAATAAAGCTCATAAGCGATTCCAAATCTTGCGCATCGAGGGTTATGTAGCTGGAAACATCGTCATAGGCATCTGAAGACCTGCTTAATTGCACGTTGTCGGTTGGTATTTCGCTTCGCACCCCTCTTGCCTGCATGTCAGCAAACGTCAGGATTCTGTACGAATGCAGGTTTACGGCGCCAACCACTAACAACAGGCACAGCATTACCGCAATCGACGGGAACAATGCTTTTCGCCGTTGCCGTATGGTAAGCGCCAATAGCAGCAACAGCACAAAAAGAGCGCAAAAATAAAATATCAAATCAAACCAGCCGTTTATGGCCAAACGCATAAAAGGGAATATTCCAAAGAATGTTGTTGTCCCGATGATAATCCTGTCGCTTTTTGTCACAGGCGGGCGATCTTTCTTAGTCATTTCAGCACCTCATTACGGTTTAATCTTCGAGCAAAAGCATAGCACAAATTATGAAAAATGGCAACAGGTTATTGATTTTTGACAGCTGTTGGCATATAATAGAATCAGAAAATCTGCAATTCAGAAAGTCGGAGGGAAAAAACATGTTAGCTGAGTACCGTGCCCGTTCACAAATTACGCTGCCAAAAGCGATTGCCCTTAAAATCGGGTTGTCAGTAGGCGACATGCTTGATGTCGTCGTAAAAGACGGCGGTGTCTTTCTCAGGCCTGTCATGATTGTGCAAAAAGAAACGCAAGATGTTTCTGCAAAAACGGAGAAAGGAAAAAGGGAGTTGCTCCAAAACCTTTACGGAAGCATAAACGACCCCACTTTTGTTGAGCCAACGGAAATCCCTTGGGAGTTTTCCGCACCAAGAGAGGAGATCGTATGATTTACTTTCTCGACACTAATATTTGCATTTTCTATCTTAACGGCACATCGCTTCCAGTCAGGCAAAAGATTGACTCTACAGACTTGGAAAAGATAAAAATCCCCTCGATAGTAGCAGCAGAGTTATACTACGGGGCATCAAAAAGCAAAAGGCGTGAACATAATCTGGCGCGTTATGAGGAATTCATGTCGATTTTCCAGATTGTGCATTTTGACAAAGCCGCATCTCGTGCGTATGGCGATATTCGTGCCTGTCTCGAAAGAAAAGGCGAGATCATCGGAGGAAATGACCTGTTAATTGCGGCTTGTGCATTGTCGTCAGATGCAATTCTTGTTACGAACAACACTGAAGAATTCTCTCGCATTGAAAAGCTTGCCATAGAGGATTGGGTTGGTGAATGTGATTAATGATTGGAGGGAAACATGGAGAAGAATTTAGCGAAGACTTACGACCCCAAAAGCTTTGAGGAAAGGATTTACGCCCGGTGGGAAAGCAAGGGGGCTTTCAAGGCGTACAGGGATCCTGAAAAGAAACCCTACACCATTGTCATGCCGCCGCCGAACATCACAGGGCAGCTCCATATGGGGCACGCCCTTGACCAGACGCTTCAGGACGTCTTGATCAGGTGGAAGAGGATGCAGGGGTTTTCTGCGCTCTGGCTTCCCGGCAGCGACCACGCCAGCATTGCAACTGAGGTGAAGGTGGTTGAAAAAATCAGGGACGACGAAGGAAAAACAAAAGAAGAACTGGGAAGGGAAGAGTTCTTGAAAAGGGCATGGGAATGGAAAAGGATATACGGCGGCTTGATAACGCAGCAGGTCAGGAAGCTGGGCAATTCATGCGACTGGGACAGGGAGCGCTTCACCATGGACGAAGGGTGCAACAAAGCGGTTATCGAATTCTTTGTCCGTTTGTACGAGAGAGGCCTAATATACAGGGGGAACCGCATGATCAACTGGTGCCCCGTTTGCGGCACTTCCCTTTCCGACGCAGAGGTCGAGCACGAGGACAAGAACGGGCTGTACTGGTATTTCAGGTACCCGGCTACAGACGGCGGTGCCGGCATTGTCGTAGCGACCAGCAGGCCGGAAACGATGTTCGGGGATGTTGCCATTGCCGTGCACCCGGACGACGAGCGCTACAAAGCCTTGATAGGCAGTTTCGTGAAGATTCCGCTCACAGAACGGGAGATACCTGTAATAGCAGACACTTACCCCGACAGGGAAAAGGGCACCGGGGCTGTGAAAATCACGCCTGCCCACGACATGAACGACTTTGAGGTAGGGGAGCGACACAACCTTGACAAACCGTCTTGCATCAACGAAGACGCGACGATGAACGGCCTTGCGGGCAAGTACGAGGGCATGGACAGGTTCGAATGCAGGAAAGCATGGGTGCGCGACCTTGCCGAAGCCGGTTATCTGGTTAAAACCGAGGAAAAAGTCATACCGCTGGGCGGCTGCTACAGGTGCAATTCTGCAGTTGAGCCAATGCTGTCTGAGCAGTGGTTCGTCTCCATGAAGGAGCTTGCCGTGCCTGCCATTGAGGCAGCGAAATCAGGGGAGCTGGCTCATGTGCCCGACAAGTTTGAGAAGATATACCTGCACTGGCTTGAGAACATAAGGGATTGGTGCATATCAAGGCAGCTTTGGTGGGGGCACAGGATACCCGCGTACTATTGCGAAGAATGTGAAGAGATGGTGGTTTCTGCCCTTGCGCCAGCTGAATGCAGCAAGTGCGGAGGGGCGATGCGCCAGGACGAGGACGCTTTGGACACATGGTTCTCCTCAGCGCTTTGGCCTTTTTCAACGCTGGGCTGGCCCGAAAAGACTGAAGACCTAGAGTATTTCTACCCCACGGACGTGCTCGTAACAGGGTACGACATCATTTTCTTCTGGGTGGTGCGGATGGTATTTTCGGCACTGGAAGCCACAGGGGAACTGCCGTTCAGGTACGTGTTCGTCCACGGCCTCGTCAGGGACGGCGAGGGGCAGAAGATGAGCAAGTCGGCCGGCAACGGCATCGACCCGCTGGAAATCATAGATCAGTTTGGCGCAGACGCGCTCCGGTTCATGCTCACAACGGGCATCTCGCCGGGGAACGACATGAGGTTCAAGACAGACAGGCTCGAAGCGTCGAGGAATTTCGCCAACAAGCTATGGAACGCCTCTAGATTCGTCATCATGAACCTTTTGGACGATGAAGGCAACTTCAAAGAAATGGCGCCCGAAAGCCCGGAGACGCTTAATAAACTCAGGGACGAGGACAAATGGATCATATCCAAAGTCAACGAAGCTGCGCTGTACGTCACAAGCGTCCTAGACAAGTTTGAGCTTGCCCTTGCGGGGCAGAAGGTGTACGAGGTCATATGGAACGAGCTGTGCGACTGGTACATTGAGCTTGTCAAGGGCAGGCTGTACGGCGGGAGCGAAGAGGAGAAGGCCGTCTGCAGGTACGTGCTGGTGCGCGTTTTGAAAGACGTGCTGAAAATGCTTCACCCGTTCATGCCTTTCATAACTGAGGAAATATGGGGTTACCTGCCCAAAGAAGGGAACAGTGAAGAATTCCTGATGCTGGAACCGTGGCCGGAGCACAATGAGGCACTCAATTACGAAGATGAAGTCAAGAGAATAGAAATGGCAATGGAAGCCATCAGAAACATTAGGAACATCAGGGCAGAAGCCGAGGCACCCCCTTCAAGGAAGCTCCGAGCGGTCATATACGCTTTGGGCGACGACATGGAATGCATAAAAGCTGGCGAAGAGCACATAAGAAGCTTGGCGAATTTGTCAGACATAGAATTCACAGGCGACAAGTCAAACGTCCCCGAAGAAGTGATGTCTGCCGTCATGAGCCGGGCAGAGGTGTTCATACCTCAAGGCGACCTGGTGGACTACAGGGCAGAATACGACAGGCTTTCAAAGGAAAAAGAACGGCTTTCCGGCGAAATCGAAAGGATCGGCGGGAAATTGGCAAATGCCGGGTTCATAGGCAAAGCCCCTGAGAAAATAGTGAACGACGAAAAGGAAAAGCTCGCAAAATACAAAGGCATGCTGGAAAAAGTCCTTGAAAGGCTTGACTTGGCAGAAAAGAAACTATGACGGACGCAATACGGAAAATCCACAGTTTTGAGCGCTTTGGCTGCAAACTCGGTCTTGAGCGCATGGAAAGGCTCGTGAGCGGGCTTGGAAACCCGCAGAAGGGGATGAATTTCATCCATGTAGCTGGAACCAACGGCAAAGGCTCCGTATGCAGGTACATATACGAGGCGATCAGGGAAAGCGGGCACAAGACGGGGCTTTTCACGTCCCCGTACATTCTGGAATTCAACGAGAGGATCGAGTTCGACGGGTGCTGCATAACAGACAGCGAACTGGAGGCATGTGCTGCAAAGGCTCTTGCGCAGGCAGAAGAAATTACCAATCAGGGGTTTGAATCACCCACGGAGTTTGAACTGATCACGGCTGTCGCGTTTTTGTACTTCAAAGAGAAAAAAGCAGATTGTGTAGTTCTTGAAGTTGGGCTCGGAGGCAGGGGGGATTCGACGAACATCATCAAAAACCCGCTTGTTTCGGTTATTACGTCCATTTCCTTCGACCACATGGACAGGCTTGGGGGCACTCTGGCTGAAATCGCATGCGAGAAGGCCGGAATAATAAAAAAAGGGGCAACCGTAGTATCAAACGTGCAAGAGGCTGAGGCCGCAGAGGTAATTGCTAAAAGGGCCGGAGAATTGGGCTGCGACTTAGTCAACGTCGCAGAATTCAAATACGATGGCACGAAGAAGACGCGGGAAAGCTACTCTTTTGACGCAAAAATCTGTGAAACGGTTTATAATGGCGTTGAGGTTGCCATGCTCGGCGAGCATCAAATCCAAAACGCGATGACGGCGTTGGCTGCCTTGGAAGTACTGCGGGAAAAAGGGAAAATCGAAGTCACTAGGGACGGCATTTACAGTGGGCTTCTGAACGCTCGGCAACCGGGCAGGTTTGAGATTCTGAGGAAGGACCCGTATTTCGTAATTGACGGGGCTCACAACGAAAATGGCGCTGAAGCGCTCAAAAACACCATGAAAGACCTGTTCCCAGGCAGCAGGGCCCTGATGGTTGTGGGAATGCTTGCTGACAAGGACGTTTCGGGGATACTCGGGCATTTTTGCGAAATAGCCGATGATTTCATAGCGGCCGAACCTGACAACCCAAGACGGCTTTCGGCAGAAAAGCTGTGCGCTGAAATCCGTTCCGCAGGCAAGAGCTGCGTCCCAGTGGCAGATCCGGTTTCTGCCTGCGGGAAAGCGTTTGAAATGCGCGGCAATTACGATGTCATTCTGATTGCGGGTTCGCTGTACCTGCTTGGCAAGGTAAGGAGTATTATCGATGGCTAATTCAAATTCGAGGAAAAAGAAGGTTTTGCTCTTCTACAACCCTAATTCAGGGAGCGGGATGTTTAAGAACAACTTGGACTTAATAATATCTAAATTTCAGGCTAAGAAGACCATGGTAATCCCTGTCAGGGCAGGCAAGGGGGACATGCTTGAGTTTGCTTTGCAGGACATGGACCAGCAGGAATACGCCAAAATCCTCATTGCGGGGGGCGACGGAACCATAAACATTTGTGTCAACGCGATGATAAGAAGCGGCATAGACCTGCCGATAGCGATATTTCCGTCCGGTACGGCGAACGATTTCGCTTATTACTTCGACATACCATCAGAGATAGGCGCGATGACGGATATAGCCTTGGGGAACAGCTTTACCTATGCCGATGTGGGGAAGGTGAACGACAAGTTTTTCATAAACGTTGCAGCGATGGGGACCCTCGTGGACGTGAGCCAGAAGACGGATCCTGACGTGAAGAACACGCTCGGGATCATTTCGTACTATTTGAAGGGCATCACAGAGGTGCCAAACCTGAAGCCCACCATCGTCAGGCTGGCAAGCGACGAATATACAGGTGAGGAAAACATGTATTTCATGCTGATCATGAACGGGCGCTCGGCGGGGGGGTTTAAAAGGATATCGCCAAACGCGGTGATAAACGACGGGCTCTTGGACGTCATGCTGTTCAGGGAAATGCCACTGATCGATTTTGCGCCGCTGCTGATAAGCGTACTGCAAGGGAACCACACTGAAAACAAAAATGTACTTTTCTTCAGGACTTCCAAGCTGAAGCTGGAGTCAGACGTGGACATATCAACCGACATCGACGGCGAGAAAGGCGAAAAGTTTCCGCTAACCTTTGAAGTTTTGCAGAAAAGGCTGAAAGTATTAACAAAATTCAACGACATGCCAGGAGCTATATGGTGAACAAGATGAAAGAATTTAAATTGACAGAAACCGAAGACTACAGGGAACTCAGGGATTTCTTCATTGAAAACGAACTTGAGGTCTCAGGGGAAGAGCCTGTGCCGACAGACGCAGTGAGGAGCTGGAGGCTGGCCGACGAAAATTTGAAGCCTCCAAAACTTGTCGGAGGGATTACCTTGGCGAAAAGGGAAGGGGAGTTCATAATCGACGGGATTGCGGTTGACCAGGCTTACAGGAAACACAAGCTCGGAAGCGTACTGCTTGACAAAGCAGTTGACACGGTCAAGTCGCTTTCGGGGGAGCGTATATACCTAGTTGCCAGGGCGCCTGGGTTTTTTAGGACTAAAGGCTTTGAAACCGTGCCTAGGGAAGACGCGCCGACTTTTTTCGAATGCCTGACATGCCCGCAGTACGGTGTGGTTTGCCACCCTGAGGTGATGAAGCTCAGTTTATGACATTGACATTGACATTTCATTTCAGTTGGTATATAATTTTGTAAACACGGGTATTATAATCGTATTTACAAAGGATGTGGCCTTATGTTTGTGGGAAGGGAAAGGGAATTAGAAGCCCTCAGCAAGCTGTACAGGGAAGACGCCTTTCAGATGGTCGTAGTTTACGGGAGAAGAAGGATAGGCAAGACAACTCTGATTTCCGAGTTCGTCGCAGACAAACCAGCTGTGTTTTTTACCGCACAGGAAGTGAATGACACGATCAACCTAAGCAGGTTTTCCCAAAAGGTGTACGGGTTTTTCGGTATGCCGTCGTCAACCGGTGCCTTTGCAGGGTGGAACGAAGCATTTGAGTTCATTGCGGAGAAAGCTAAGGAAGGCCGGTTTGTTTTGGTGTTTGACGAATTCCCTTGTGCCGTTTCCGCCAACCGTTCCTTGAAATCCATTCTTCAGGTGGCGATAGACCACAGCTTAAAGAACACAGGGCTTTTCCTTATTCTCTGCGGCAGCCACATGGGTTTCATGGAGAGCGAAGTCCTAGGGTACAAGAGCCCGCTTTTCGGAAGGCGGACAGCACAATTGAAACTTGAGGGTTTTGATTACTTTGATGCAAGCAAGATGCTCAGCGGTTTTTGTGATGAGGACAGATTGAAGTTTTATGCTTGCATTGGCGGGACGCCGCATTACCTTTCGCAGGTAAAAGAAAGCGAAAGTTTTGAACAGAACATAAAAAGGTTGTTTTTCGACATGTCAGGCTATCTTTTCAACGAGCCGGTGATGCTTCTGCAGCAGGAACTGCGCGAGCCTGCGATGTACAATTCCATCGTGGCGACCATTGCGGCGGGTGCGTCAAAGCTGAACGAGATCGCCACCAGGATTGGCGAAGACAGCCCGAAAGTGAGCAAATACCTGCAGACCCTTGTGCATTTGCAGATTGTCCATAAAATATTCCCATTTGGCGAAAATCCGCAAACCAGCCGAAAAGGCATTTACAGGCTGGCAGACAACTGCTATGATTTTTGGTACAGCTTCGTGTTTCCGAACAAGCCGGAAATCGAGGCAGGCAGCGGAGAACTAGTCGCCGACACAGATGTGTTTGGCGAAAAACTGTCAACCTACATCGGAAAGCCGGGCTTCGAAAATATCTGCCTGCAATACTTGCAGAGGGCGAACAAATGCGGCAGGCTGCCTTTTACAGCCACGTCCTTCGGTTCGTGGTGGGGAGCTGACCCGATAGAAAGGGTGCAAACCGATTTTGATGTGATTGCCGCCAACCGCAGCAAGAAGCAGATATTCTTGGGCGAGTGCAAGTGGAAAAAAAGCTTGAACTTGGCAGCTGAGGCTCAAAAGCTCGTCAGAAAAGAGCACCTCTTGGCAGAATACGAGGAGCGGCACTACTGTTTGTTCGTGAAAGCGCCGCCAACCGGGCAGCTAATGCCAAGCGGCTTTTCTGTAGTCACGGCAGACATGCTTTTTGACGTCTAAGGATAAACCCACAAAATACTTCCTTGCAATATAATAGGGATTGGTTTACACTACAAATATGGCAAACAATTTTTTTGAAAGGAGGGGCAACCAATGAAGATAATTTTGGACGGCATGGGCGGCGACAATGCTCCTGAAGCAATAGTCGAGGGCGCAGCCCTGGCCTCGCGCCTAATCAATCACGACATCATAATAGCAGGTGATGAAAAGCAGATACTGGAGGAGCTGTCGAAGCACAAAAGCGACCACAGAAGGATATCGGTTACTCACGCATCCGAAACAATCACAAGCGACGACGCGCCGGTCAAGGCCGTCAGGAGCAAGAAGGATTCCTCGATGGTAGTCGGGTTAAACATGCTGAAAGAAGGGAAAGGGGACGTTTTCATTTCCGGTGGGAACACTGGCGCTCTTATGGCCGGGGGCCTTTTCATACTTGGTAGGGTACAAGGGATTGACAGGCCAGCAATAGCCTCGGTTTACCCGATCATGGGCCAAGGGGTATCGCTGCTTGTGGACGCAGGCGCAAACGCGGAATGCAAACCGAACAACCTGCTTGAATTCGCTACCATGGGAAGCATTTATATGGAGAAAGTGCTGAAAATAAAAAGCCCGACTGTGGGCCTTGTCAATATCGGAACCGAAGAGGGCAAGGGGACGACCGTCATAAAAGCCGCCCACGAGCTGCTCGCGAAAAGCGACCTGAATTTCATCGGCAACGTGGAAGCGCGCGAAATCCCCAAGGGCGCCTGCGATGTGATAGTTTGCGATGGTTTCGTCGGGAATGTCATACTGAAGCTGACGGAAGGGCTTGCATGGAACATCTTCAAGCTGATAAGGGCAAAGTTCACAAAGGGGACTGCTGCAAAAATGGGGGCAGTGCTGCTTGGCGGAAAACTGAAGGAACTCCGGAAAGAAGTCGACTACTCCGAATACGGCGGTGCGCCCATATTGGGGCTAAAAAGGCCAATTGTAAAGATGCACGGGTCATCAGGCGCAAATGGCGTCAAGAACACCATTTTGAAGGCCATCCCTTTTGCCGAGGAAAACGTCGTGAGCAAAATACAGAATTCGGTTGTTGAGATAGAGGAGATTCTAATAAGTGAGCAATTGTGATTTCCAAAAGAAAATCGGATACATGTTCAATGACGAAGAGCTTCTTAGAAAAGCTTTGACGCACAGTTCTTACACAAAAGAAAAGAAGAGCCACGCAGGCGACAATAATGAACGTCTCGAATTTCTAGGAGACGCCTTTTTTAATGCCATTATTGGCGAGGAGCTTTTCAGGAGGGCAAACCGGCTTGAGGAAGGGCAGCTGACCAAGTTCAGGGCGCGCTTAGTGTGTGAAAAATCCCTTGCGTACCATGGAAGGCAAATCGAAATTGGGAAGCACATCCGTCTTGGCAAAGGTGAAGAGTTTATAGGCGGCAGGAACAGGGACTCCATGATTGCAGACACACTTGAAGCGGTCATTGGTGCGGTTTTTCTGGACGGGGGTTATGAAGCCGCAAGAAGCGTGGTTTTGAGAATATTCGAAAGCAGGGTAGGCGATGTGATCGGCGGCAAGCTGGACAGCGACTACAAAACTGAGCTGCAGGAAATGCTGCAAGCTAAAGGCGAAATGAAGATTTCCTATTTGGTAGAGAGGGAAGAAGGGCCAGACCACGACAAAACATTCTTCGTCAACTTGTTCTGCAACGGCGTACTGACAGGAAAAGGCCGGGGGAAAAGCAAGAAAGAGGCTGAACAGAATGCGGCAAAGGAAGCACTGGAAAGAGGTGAAGGCGGTTGATCTTCAAGAGGATAGACATGCACGGGTTCAAATCCTTCGCCGAGCCTGTCAGCATTGAGTTCAACGACGGCATCACCTGCATAGTGGGTCCAAACGGAAGCGGCAAATCTAACATCAGCGACGCAATAAGGTGGGTGCTCGGAGAGCAGAGCCCCAAGATGCTCAGGGGCGGCAAAATGGAAGAAGTCATATTTGCAGGCACCGCAAGCAGGAAAAGCCGCGGTATGGCTGAGGTGACGCTGGTAATCGACAACGGCACCGGGATTTTGCCCATAGACTACAGCGAAGTTGCGATAACAAGGAGGATGTACCGGCTTGGCGAGAGCGAGTATTCCATCAACAACAACCCATGCAGGCTGAGAGACATCCGGGGGCTGATAATGGACACAGGGATAGGCGTCGACGGGTATTCGCTCATCGGGCAGGGCAAAATAGCGGACATCGTCAGCAGCAAACCTGAGAGCCGCCGGGAAATATTCGAAGAAGCGGCGGGAATCGTGACCTACAGGAGCAAGAAAGCTGAATCCGAAAAGAAACTTGACGCTGCGTCTTCAAACTTGGAGAGGGTAAACGACATCGTAGCCGAAATCGAATCCCGCATAGACAGCCTGAAAGAAGAAAGCGAAAAGGCGGCTGAGTACCTGACATTGAGGGAACGCTACAAAACGCTGGAAATAAACATAACGCTCAAGAACATCGAAAATCTGGAGTTGAAAAACGAATACGTTGCAGATGAAATCCTCGAGGCTACAAACGAGGTAGATGAGATAAAATCAAAAAAAGCAGGCATTGACCAGTGCGTTGCGGAAGGGCGCGAAAAAACAGATTCTCTGGACAGGCTTCTTGGAGAAAACCAAGCCAAGCTGATAAGCAGCGTGGAGGAAATCAACGCGTTGGCAAACATGAACCAGCTTTCGGACGAACGGCTTTCGTCGATGGAAAGGGACGAGGGCAGGCTTTTGGAGGAAATCTCCAGATATTCGGGTAGACTTGCAGAGGAGGAGTCAAACGCAAGGGAACTGCAAAACGCGAAAATGGAAATCGACAGCAGGATGAAGTCCTTGGAAGAGAGCCTCCGGCTGAAAGTGGGTGAGCACAGCGAAAAAACACTGAAATTCTCGTCACTTGGGATGGGGATCGACGACAGTAAAAACGAATTGTTCAGGTTCCACAACGACATCAGCTCAAAGACGGGGGAGATCGGCAGCCTAGAAAGCCTAAAAGGCACATTGGGCAGGAGAAGGGAGCAGCTTCTTTCTGAAAAAGAGGGCGCGGGGCTTGCAAGGAATGGTTTTTTGGAGAGCTTAGGGAAGGCAGTTCGGGAGATATCAGAAATCAAGGAAAGCCTCGCAGGGCAGATCACAGAAAGGGACAGCCTGAGAGCGAAGCAAAGCGAATCGGCGCAAAACGAGAAAAGGCTTGCAAGGGAGCTTGAAGAGCTGAAACTTGCAATTGGGCAGCTTTCGGCAAGAAAAAAGACGATAGAGGAGATGGAAAGCAACTACGAAGGGTACAACGGAGCTGTGAAATTCATCATGAGAACTCGGCTCAGCGGGATTTGCGGGGTGGCGGCAGAACTAATTAGCGTCCCCCGCGGCTATGAAACCGCCATAGAAACAGCCCTTGGGGCGGCGCTTCAGAATATAGTCTGCGAAGACGATGCAGCCGCGCAATCTGCAATAAGAGCCCTCAAAGAAAACAAAGCAGGCAGGCTGACTTTCCTTCCAATAGGCTCCATAAAGGCTTCGCCCAACAGGGACGGGAGCCTTGTCAACGAAAAGGGGTTCATTGGCTATGGCGCGGACTGCGTGTCGTTTGCCCCTAAATACAAAGGCGTAATGGAATACCTCTTGGGAAGGGTCATCATCGTAAAGACTCTTGAGGATGCAGTAAGGCTTTCAAAATCAGCGCGAGGCAATCTGCGGTTTGTCACAATGGAGGGCGAGATAATCAACGCAGCCGGCGCCATAACAGGCGGCACCTATAAAAACCGCACAGCGAACCTCCTTGAGAGAAGAAGCGAAATCGACAGGCTCGGGCTGCAGATAAGCGAAATGAACGAAAAGAAAGACAGCATTGCGAGGCAGCTTGAATCTTTACGGGTTTTGATGGAGAAGGCTCAAGGCGAGGCTTCGGCGGCAGACGACAGGATCAGGGCTGCCGAGGTGGAACTGCTAAGGAAAGAAAGCGAGCAAGGCGCGGCGCAGAACGCGGTTGCAGACTTCGACAACAGCATCGCCAAGTGGGAAAGGGAGCTTGACAGCATCGAAAACGAGCAGTCAGGATCGGACAAGATGGTCGAGGGCATCAAGGCCGCAATAGCAGGCTTGCGCGAAAAGATAGCAGCGACAGAGGGCGAGTTGGAAAAATCTCTATCGGAGTATGATTTGCTGAAGTCCGGCATCGAACAGTCAAGCGAAGACATAACAAGGGCGAGGATAGCAGTTTCCTCATGCGAAAACGAAAAGGCGAACGCTGATTCCCATGGGTCGCGGTTGCAGAACTCTATTTTGGAGATGTCTAGCGAGAAGCACAAGAGGGAAGCAGAACTGGCAGGGATCGTTTCTGAAAGGGAAGCCCTCCTTTCTGGCAGGCCAGGCTCTGCCGAGGCCTTGAGGAGGAAGGAAGAGGAAAAAGCGTCCTTGGAAAGCTACATTGAGGAGCTGGCAGAGGAGAAGGCGGGCGTTGCCAGGGCGCTTGCAGAAAGTACGCAGGAGAAGGACGGCTTGGACGGGAGACTCTCGGAGCTCCAGTCTAAGAAGTACGAGCTGGAGATTAAAAAAGCGCGAAACGAAACACAGCTTGACAATTACAAAGACAAGCTGTGGGAAGAGTTCGAAGTATCATACATACAGGCGATTGAGTTCAAGAAAAAAGAATTTTTCATGCAGGCGGCTTTGAAGGAAAGCAGGGAGATCAAAAACAGGATAAAAGAACTGGGCGAAGTGAACATCGGCGCTATTAAGGAATACGAAACCGTGGGCGAGAGGCACGCATTCCTGACCGGACAGCGGGAAGACATCTTGGAAGCCATGGGCAGCCTCCGGCAGATAATAGACGATATGGACAAGACGATAAAAGAGAAGTTCAAGGAGAGCTTTGACAAAATCGTCGTGAACTTCGCCGATATTTTCGGTTCACTTTTCGGGGGCGGGTACGCCGAACTCAGGCTTGAAGACGAAACAAAGCCCCTTGAATCAGGCATAGAAATAATTGCACAGCCCCCAGGAAAGAAGCTGAGGAACATAAACCTCATGTCCGGCGGGGAAAAGACGATGACAGCGATTGCCTTGATGTTTGCAGTGCTTAAGACAAAACCTACGCCGTTTTGCATCCTCGACGAGATCGAGGCGGCACTGGACGACGCCAACATCGACAGGTTCGCGGAATACTTAAAAAGTTTCGAGGGCATACAGTTCACACTGGTGACACACCAAAGGGCGACGATGGGCCACGCCGACGTGCTGTACGGCGTCACGATGCCGGAACAGGGAATATCAAAGGTTATTTCATTGAAATTTGGTGATGAGTTCCAATTGTAACAGAAAGGGGGCAATATGGTTTTTGGAGAGAAGAAAAAGTCGTTTTTCGGCAGGATGTCAGAAAGGATTGCGGACGCTATTTTGGCGCGCCCGGCTATAGACGAAGGGTTCATGGAGGAGCTGGAAGAGATACTGATAACCTCCGACATCGGCATGGCGACCACGATGAAGATAACAGAAAGGCTGAGGGGCGACATTAAAAGCCAAGGCATCAGGGATCAGGAAGGGGTGCGGAACCAGCTCAAGAAAATAATAGCAGAACTCATGGACAAGGGCGAAAGCCACAGATTGAGCGATGAGACGCCTCTGATCATCCTAGTGGTGGGTGTCAACGGAGGCGGGAAAACCACCTCCATCGGAAAAATAGCACACAGGTTCAGGCAAAGCGGCAAGACCGTCCTGCTTGCGGCGGCAGACACCTTCAGGGCAGCAGCGGGGGAGCAGCTTGCCATATGGGGGGACAGGGCCGGCATCAACGTCATAAAGCATCAGGAGGGGGCGGACCCTTCGGCGGTCATCTACGACGCCATTCAATCAGCCAAAGCCAAGTCGACGGACGTACTGATTTGCGACACGGCGGGAAGGCTCCAGACAAAGAGGAACCTCATGGCTGAACTTGAGAAGATGAAAAAGATTATAGACAGGGAATACCCGGAGGCAGCAAGGGAAACCCTGCTGGTCCTTGACGCCACAACGGGCAAAAATGCGGTTTCTCAGGCGAAGGAGTTTGGAGAGATTGCGGACATAACGGGCATAGTGCTCACGAAGCTCGACGGTACGGCAAAGGGGGGGATAGTCATAACGATCGCTGACGAATTCAACATCCCCGTAAAATTCATCGGAGTAGGCGAAAAAATAGACGACCTCAAGGAATTCGACCCGGCAGGGTTCGCCGGAGGGATTTTCGATGAGTAAGCCTGTTGTCGCGGTGGTTGGGAGGCCCAATGTGGGCAAGTCGACGTTTTTCAACAAGATAGTCGGAAAACGCATTTCAATAGTGGAAGACACGCCGGGAGTCACGCGGGATCGGATTTACGCTGAAGCGGAATGGCGCAGCGTTCATTTTGCTCTGATCGACACAGGTGGGATAGAGCCAAACAGCTCAGACGCAATTCTGGAAAAGATGAGGGAGCAGGCGCAGGTGGCTATGGAAACGGCAGACGTGATACTGTTCATGGTCGACGGCAAAGAGGGGCTGACGTCCGCAGACAAGGATGTTGCCGAAATGCTCCAACGGACGGGAAGAAAAACAATTTTGGTAGTCAACAAGGTTGATTCACCGAAGCTTCCGGAAGACTACTACGATTTTTACGAGCTGGGGCTGGGCGAGCCCCACGCGGTGTCAGCTGCAAACATGCTGGGGCTTGGCGAAATCCTCGACGAAGTGGTAACAAGCATAGCAGCCGGTACTGAGGATGAGGACGATGACGCCGTAAAAATCGCGGTGGCAGGAAAACCGAATGTTGGCAAGTCCTCCTTAATCAACTGCCTGCTTGGCGAGGAGAGGGTCATAGTATCGGAAATAGCCGGAACCACAAGGGACTCGATTGACACCCCTTTTGAAAAAGACGGCAAAAAATACGTTTTGATTGACACTGCCGGGGTCAGGAGAAGGTCGAAGGTGACGGGTGACATTGAAAGGTACAGCGTCATCAGGGCAATTGCTGCCATCGAGAGGTGCGACGTGTGCCTTTTGATGATTGACGCCCAGGACGGGGTCACTGAACAGGACAAGAAGATAGCAGGGATCGCCCATGAAGCCGGCGTGGGAATCATAGTTGTAGTCAACAAATGGGACCTGATAGAAAAACAAACCAACACGATGAAGGAATACCAGAAAAGGATTGCAAGCGAACTTTCCTTTATGTCATATGCACAGGCGGTGTTTATCTCGGTGCGCGAAAGGCAGAGGGTGCTAAAGGTGATAGACATGGCAGAAGCCGTGGCTGAAAACAGGGCGCTCCGCATTTCCACTGGGCAGTTGAACAGCCTTGTGTCGGACGCAGTGATGATGAAGCAGCCTCCGTCGGACAAGGGCAAGCGCTTGAAGATATACTACGCAGTCCAAGTGGCGGTAAAACCGCCGCTGTTCTCGTTTCAGATCAATTCCAGGGAGCTGATGCATTTTTCGTATGCAAGGTATTTGGAAAACAAGATCAGGGAAGCTTACGGGTTTGAGGGGACTTCCTTGAAATTCGTGTTTAGGGAAAAGAGCGGAAAGAATGGCAGTTAAAATAGCGGCAGTCGTAATTTCATATTTCCTTGGCAATATTTCGCCGGCGATAATACTGGGAAGGATGTCGGGGGTGGACATCAGAAAGGAAGGCAGCGGCAACGCAGGGACCACCAACGTCTTGAGAGTGCTTGGGAAGAAAGCCGCCGCCGTCACCCTTGTCATCGACGTGGCGAAAGGCGCCGTGGCGGTCCTGCTGGCGATGTGGCTTTTTGGGCAGGACGTCGCCATGGTGTGCGGGATTGCAGCATTTTGCGGACATATTTGGCCGGCGGCGTTCAAATTCAAAGGCGGAAAAGGCGTAGCCACGGCGCTGGGAGTCATTGTGGCGACGGCGCCCGCGCTGGGGTGCGCGGTGCTCGCATTTGCGCTTGTCATCATCGCCGCCACGAAGAGGGTCTCTGCCGGGGCTGTATGTGCAGCTCTGGTGTTTCCTGTGGCGGCAGCGTTTTACGACAAGAGCCTGCTCGCCTGGGCAATAACCCTCGCTGTCGTTGTACTGGTCAAGCACAGGCAGAACATCGTAAGACTGGCTAAGGGAGAGGAGCCGAAGGTGGGGGGTTTTTAGTTTTTAGTTTGTAGTTTGTAGTTGGGAGTTGGGAGTTGGTAGTTTGTAGTTGGGAGTTGGGAGTTGGGAGTTGGTGGTTTGTAGTTGGAAGTTGGTAGTTTGTAGTTGGGGGTTGGTAGTTGGCAGTTTGTAGTTGGTAGTTTTTAGTGGGGAGTGGGTAGTTTGTAGTTTGTAGTTGGTAGTTGGTAGTTTGTAGTTGGGGGGGAGTTGGTGGTTGGTAGTTTTTAGTTGGTAGTTTGTAGTTGGTAGTTTGTAGTTTGTAGTTGGTAGTTTGTAGTTGGTAGTTGGTAGTTTGTAGTTGGTAGTTGGTAGGGGGGAGTTTTGAGTTGGTAGTTAGGAGTTGGGAGTTGGTAGTGCTGAGGCGCTATTTTTTTTGCAGTTATTGCTAATGTAACAAATGGGTGATTTCAATGAAACATTCTAGCTGCTCTAATGTTTGTTTGAAGATTAACCATAATAATCCCATAGCCATTCACATTTGATGAAAATTATTGATTCAAGAAAAACGTTGGAAAATCAATGCCTACAATGCTTTTGTATTCAATAATCACTTGTTGCATGTATATTTGCTTGAAAATATGTCGAAATGTAACCCTCATGTAACTGGAGGGTGTTATACTTAGAACATAGAGAAAAAACAGAGTGAAAACACGATGACGAGTTACATGATGAAAGAATAAAAAAGTGAAAGAGTGAAAGGATGAGTGATTATGAAAAAGGATTTAGCAATGCGTACAATGACCATAGTGTTTGCGATTACATTGATATTGGGGACAATTACCATCTCAGGATTTGCTGACGAGGACACAGGCGAGGCCAACGGTGCTGCGGTTAACGCACAGGTTGATGAGAATGACAGCCAGGTTGATGGAGCTGACGGCACGGTAGACGAAAACGGCGGCACGGTAGACGAAAACGGCGGCACGGCGGATGAGAACGGCGACCTGGCGGATGATGACGGCGACCTGGCAGATGATGACGTAAGAGCAATGGGCGACGACGTTTCAATCGACAAAAGCAGTGAGGCTGCTGGCATAAGCGGCTTCGACTATGAGGCTTTCTACAAAATCGTAAACGGTTACGGCAACGGTTATGTGCTTGGGTATCCCGGTTTGAACAACACAGGGGACATCTTCACCATCGGCATTAGAGACGAAAATACAGGCATGGCATATCCGTCATTTTGCGCCAATGCCGGTTCGCATAGTTTCGCAGGCGAAGGCGGGCACGGATGTTCAGGATACTTGGTTTCTATGGAAGAGGCACCCAATGGGGTTCCGTGCGCGGATTTTCTAAAAGCATACAACTACATTGAAAAAAACTATGGCACAGTTGACAGCTATAGAGCCGTTACACAGATAGTCACTTGGGCGCTGCTCGGTACGGTGGATGTCCGCTCAGAGGCATTCGACAACATTAATTGGGGCGCGGTTGAAACCGGCACAGGGGCAATAATGGGCATACCGGGCGCAAAAGCCATCGTTAAAGACGTAATGGACAATTACCGCAGCTGCGTGTCCGGCAGTGGGGAAATAGTCAGTATAGCTTTTATGGTCTGCGAATTGGGCGGCAAGGAAAACTATGCAACTTGCCAGCCCCAGCTTGTACCGATCTACGGCAGCGGCGATGGCAGTAAAAACAAAGGCAAGTACCGCTGGGCAAAGCAGCATTGCAATAACGACAGCGATATCGAGGAACCCGGCGATTATGAAGAGCCCGACGATTTCGAAGAGCCTGGCTATATCGAAGAACTTGGCGACAGTGGCAAGGACGGCGGCAGCAAAAACAAACGCAGTGCAGGGGGCAATCTTACAGACAGCACATTTGGCAGCGTAAGCGAAGAAGACGTGACAATCCCAAATCAGGACGTCCCGCTGGGTTTCTTGCCTGAAACGGATATCGCTCCAATAGATTTGACAAGCGAAGAAGTGCCCCTTGGAGACATTCCTCAAACAGGCGTAGAAGAAACGGCGCTTGGGCTGGGGCTGCTCGGACTGTCATTGTCAGCTCTCTTGGCACTGCTAATATCAAAGAAGAGAAAAGAAAACTAAAAGATGATGGTGAATTAACAGGTGTACGAATGAAAGGATGGTTGATTATGAAAAAGAATCTGTTTAAGCGCACTATTGCGATAGTGTTCGCGCTCACACTGATGATTGGCACACTTACCATTTCTGGATTTGCTAACGAGGGTACTGACGACGAAAACGACGCTAATGCCACTGCTCAAATGGACGTGGACGTTACCGCATCCGTCGCGCCGTTCGTGACAGTTGTGTCGGTTGAGCCCCTGCACAACAGAGAATACGCAAAGGTTGGCTTGAAACAGTATTCCAGCAACAACAATACTGTTGAAATAGCGCCAGGCATCATATTGACCACAGCAACCGGCAACGGACAGTGGACGCTGCATTTCGCAGACGGCGTTTCGGGCCAATACAAAGTGTACGCCCACCATGGCGGCAATCAAGCTTCCGTGTTCACAATAGAGGCAGTCGGTCCGGCTGAATGGGTGATAGGCGACGGCGGCGGGCATTCCAAGTCGATCAACCACATCAAATTCGGTGCCGTAGGGCAACCAGAGCAATATCCGGCAACACCTATTGTCACAGTCTTCAAAAACACAAACATGGACGGCGAGTTTCGATTTGTGGTCACCTTAAATGGCGCAACAGAATATGTCAAAATCAGGACGAAGAGCGGCACAGGATACTATGATTATGAATTGCCCGACAATTTCACCGGAACGATGGCTGTAAGCGAATCTGCATGGTACAACGGGAGCGATTTGGGGCTGGACGGATGGGTATTTGACAGTGCAGAATACGAGCTGGTATTTGATAAAGGCGAACTGGTTTCGCCAAAAGACGCAGAACTTGAGACATCCTTCAACAATTGCTACGAGGCGGTGGAGGAAGAAGAAGAGCCCTTATGCCCAGAAATAACCGTGATGAAAAAGTCAGACGCAGGGGAGGGCGGCGAAGTCGTTGTCGGGCAGCCTGTCAACTACATTGTAACTGTCACAAACACCGGCAATGAAGACATATGGAACCTAGCAATCAGCGACGACAGGTTTGGGATGGTTACAGGGGGCGTGACGGTAAGCGTCATGCAGCCGGAAGACAGTGGGTTTAGAGCATTGGATGAGGAGCAGGGCGACTACCGCTTCGAGGGGGCCATAGTGTTTGCAGAAGATTTTGTCCTCAAAGCTGGTGGAATTATAGAGGTCGAATACGCGATTGCTTGGGCCGGCGAAGGAAGCCACACCAACACAGCCATGGCAGAAGGCAAGGGCATCGAGACAAGGGAACCGGTGTCAGGCGAAGGAGTTGCGACAGTTGTCATAGCAGGCGGCTCTGACAGGAAAGACGGCGGCAAAACCATGCACCGCAGCACAGAAGGCAACACAGCAGACAGTGCCTATGACGGAGGCATGACAATCCCAAGCGAGGACGTTCCGCTGGCTGCCCTGCCTGATGCATATCCCGTGCCGATTGAAATTGCAGGTAGTGAGGTGCCTCTTGGGGACATCCCTCAGACTGGTTCTGAAGACATGGCGCTAAAGTTCGGACTACTCGGGCTTTCGCTGTCGGCCTTCTTGGTGCTGCTCCTTACAAGGATAAGGAAAACAAACTGAATACAACAAGGCGTTTGATACAAAACCTTTCATGCCGGCGGGATAGTGAATCCCGTCGGTTCTTTCATGTGCGCACAAAGTTAGGTTGCGGACGCAGTCTGCCCTATGCTATAATAAACAAGACGCGACAATTGTTGCGAAATGTGATTACTTTATATCAGTTGACAAGCAATTACTCAAATATTCAGGCACAGAAATTATTGTATGTGATCCTGTGGAATTTCTAAGAATGTGGGAGGCAGAGGTATGAACAACGCAACACTTTTAAGCAAAGGCATAGAGTGCCTTATGAAAAACTTGGGGTTAATTGAAGCCGAAAGGTTTATTTCGCTTATTCACACTGAGAAGTTCGATTATACTGAATGGCGTAAGGACAATTTGTTTGTGGGCTTGACAGTAGGCGAACTCGCTGAAGAGGCAATGCATTATAGGAGGGAAAAAGCGATAAGCTAATTGAATCTATGCATTGCCAGCATCTTGGATTTCATGCCGGCGGGATAGTGAATCCCGTCGGTTCTTTCATGTGCGAACATCTAGAAGCCATAAGGGAACCTGTTGTTTTGCAAAAAATTCTTAACATTGTAATTTGTTTTTATTTTGCTGATGAACAATTAATCATTATGTGGAGCTCTGGTTAAAAACGTCACCCATTCTGCTTAAAAATTTGCTTTGGCACGTTCCATAATGCATGTGTTAGCCGTTGAAAAACAAGCGGTTTGCGCCATTTTGCCCATTGTGAGTATGCAAATCCTCAAGCCAAAAACACGAAATGCGTTATTGTAACTAGGATGTAACTAGAATGTGATAAGCTTGTATCTATGAAAGAGAGGGTGAATCATTATGAAACGGAAAACGATTAAGCATGCCCTAGCAGTAGCGTTTGCGTTCACATTAATAACAGGAACGCTATCCAATCTAGGGTTTGCAAAAACAGTCTTCGAAAACGATGACGCAGAGTACCCCGCAATTGCAGAGGCAGTAGACGGCAGCTTGGGCTCATCGGCTGGCGGCGGAGAAAGCGACGCCGTGACTGACATCGAAGAGGACGGCGCAGAAACAGAAGCGGGCGTTACGGTGATATCGGTCAGCCCCATAGCAAATTCAGAATACGCGAAAGTCAATCTGGTACAGTATTCGAGCAACAACGACAATGTTTTCATTGCACCAGGAGTGAAGTTGTCAACAAAGACCGGCAACGGGCAGTGGATATTGCATTTTGACGAAGACGCTTCAGGCGTGTACGAAATATACGTCCACCATGACGGAGGCGCCTCCCTGTTAGCATTATCAGTCATTGGCCCAGCTGAATACATTATCGGCGACGGCGGAGGGCATTCCGAGTCGATCAACCACATCAAGTTTGGTAAAACCGGCGGAGCAGGAAACCCTGGAGACGGCGGAGAGCCTGGCGACGGAGGAGAGCCCGGTGACGGAGGAGAGCCTGGCGACGGAGGAGAGCCCGGCGACGGAGGAGAACCCGGTGACGGAGGAGAGCCCGGAGACGGAGGAGAGCCCGGAGACGGAGGAGAGCCCGGAGACGGCGGAGAGCCCGGTGACGGCGGAGAGCCTGGTGACGGCGGAGAGCCCGGTGACGGCGGAGAGCCCGGAGACGGCGGAGAGCCCGGAGACGGCGGAGAGCCTGGAGACGGAGGAGAGCCTGGAGACGGAGGAGAGCCCGGAGACGGCGGAGAGCCCGACAACAAAGACCCAGACGGAAAGGGCAGTGGCAATAACAGCAGCGGCGGTGGTAAAAAGCCGGCGTTCGCAACAAGCAGCACAGTGAAAAAATCAGATGACGAGGCTGCGCAAATTGAGATTGACGACGACGACGATGTTCCGTTGGCTGTCATGCCGATAGTCATCGAGTTGATAAATGAGGAAATACCCATGGGAGACATACCAATGACGGGCATCGAAGACATGACAATCGCATTCGGAATGTTGGGGCTGTCATTGGCATCAATCATGGCGACGCTCAACAGGCGAAAAAACGAAGAAAATTGAAAAATCAGTAATGCACTTGAAATAATGCCTTTCATGCCAGCGGGATAGAGAATCCCGCTGGCGCTTCATTTGCTGCGATTCTGTAAACTGAATGTAACTTGAAAGTTCTGAAACCGTTTAATATAATAGGAGCTAGGAGATAGCAAGCAATAAGGCTGTGATGAGAGGAACGAAAGGATGGAATTATATTATGAAAGCAGTTTTTTTTAGGCATGGGGCTAGAATAGCGCTCGCTCTCATGCTGATTGTGGGGACGCTTACAATACCGGGAATCGCGTTCGAAGACCCGAGGGAGGAGGCAGGCGTAACCGTGGTGTCGGTTAGCTCCCTGACCAATTCCGAATACGCGCAAATCGCGTTAACGCAGTGGTCAAGCAACAGCGACAATGTGCAAATACTGCCAGGCGTGAGGCTCACAACATCAACCGGCCAAGGCCAATGGGTTTTGCATTTTGCAGCAGGCACTTCAGGGACGTATTCCATATACGTGCACCATGGCGGCGGGAACGCATCCTATGTTACGATAGAGGTTGTGGCGCCGACTGACGACTCTGCTGTTTCGTGGGTGATTGGTGACGGCGGAGGGCATTATGCATCAATAAACCATATTAAACTTGGAGGCGAAGGCACTCCCCCGATTGAGCCGGACGTGCCAGTCATTACGATCGTCAAGGACACAGACAAGGACGGCGAGTTTAAATTCGCAGTAACCATAGGCGATGATACGGAATATGTACCGTTAAGCACTATGGATGGGACAGGTACCTGCAGCTTGGAATTAGACGAGGGCTTCACAGGCACCGTGTCCATCAGCGAGGTGGAATGGTTCAATGGCGATTCGGACTTGGACGGTTGGATTTTTGACGATTCTGTCTACGAGTTCGAGTTCGCAGACGGCGAGCTGGTCTCACCGGAGGATTTGAACCTCGAGGCAAGTTTTGAGAACAGCTACACCGAATCCGAAGAGCCTGTGGAACCAGAAATATCTGTTGCAAAAAAGGCCACCAATGTGGGCACAGACGGCAAAATTACCAGTGGGCAGACGGTAGAATACGAGGTAATTGTTGAAAATACGGGTGATGAAGCCATTACGAATGTTGTAGTCAGCGACAATAGGTTCGATAAAGTAACAGGGGGAACAGGAGGCATTGTGGTAAGTGCCAGCCAGTCAGGCGATGACGAGGGCTACATTACCTTGGTTGAAGAGAACGACTACAGCTTCGTTGAAAACGAAGGCGCAATTTCAATTGAATTTGCCGAGGGCTTTAAGCTTGAGGTCGAAGGGAAGATTAAGATCGAATACAAGATCGCGTGGACAGGAGCTGGCAGCTACAAAAATGTAGTTTCAGTGACAGGGGAAGGCGTACAGTCAGAAGACAAGGTGTCTGGCAGCGACGACGTTACCGTCACCATACCAAACAGCAGCAACAACAATTCCGGTGGTAAAACTCCTCCAAGGGGCGGCGGCAGCACTACGATTTCAGATCCTCCCGCGCCGCTTGCAGTGCCGGATGACCCACAGCAGGATGACCCGCCGGCAACATACACGCCTCCGGCAGACATACCGCCTGTCAGCGTGCCTCTTTCGGACATTCCGAAGACAGGCCTTGCAGGGCTGGCGGTCCCCTTTGTGATAGCGGGGGTATCGCTGGCAGCGTTGTTGGCAGTGTTCTTTTCGAGGAAAAGAGAGACTAAGTAAACAGCTATGCGATTTTTGCAGCAGGCGGGGTGCCATAACTCCGCCTGCTTGTTGTGTCTGTGCCGATTTCCGCGCAGGCTTTCGCAGCTTTCGCAAAAAAACTATTGAAAATTGCAGCAGAAGCATGATAAAATAAACTGTTCTGTATTTTTTAGGTATAGAACATTAGTTGCAGCAATTTAGAGGGATATGATAGTGAAAGATGCAAGTAAAGTAAAATTATACGGTTTCAACAACCTAACCAAGACTTTGAGCTTTAACATGTACGACATTTGCTATACAAAAACAGCTGAAGACAAGAAAGCTTACGTCGAGTACATCGACGAAGAGTACAATTCAGAGAAACTGACGAAAATACTGAAAGAAGTCACAAAAATTATCGGCGCAAGCATTTTGAACATCGCCATACAGGACTACGACCCGCAAGGCGCAAGCGTCACGATACTCATATGCGAGAGCGGCACCGACCGGCCGGGCGGCGAGGTGAACGAGCGCAGGCACCCGCCAGGCAACGGCGCCGCCGTTGCGGCGCATCTGGACAAGAGCCATATCACGGTACACACTTACCCTGAATACCATCCGAACAACGGGGTCTGCACCTTCAGGGCTGACATTGACGTTTCTACGTGTGGGGAGATTTCGCCGCTTGCCGCGCTGCCTTTCCTGATCGACAGCTTTGACACGGATATAATGACTTTGGACTACAGAGTCCGGGGGTTCACGAGAGACATTAACGGCAAAAAGATTTTTATCGACCATGAGCTGACTTCGATACAGGATTACATTCCGATCGAGATAAAAGAGCAATATCAGATGATTGACGTGAACGTGTACCAAGAAAACATATTTCACACGAAATGCAAATCCAAGGACGTAAACTTGGACGAATACTTTTTCAACTTTTCAGTGGGCGACATTTCGGAACCGGAAGTGAAAAGCATATTGGCGAAGATCCTTGAAGAAAGGGATGAAATATTCTACGGGCGCAATTTTGCGCATTTTTAAGAAAGGCTTGGGATGATGTGATGAGCGATTCTTTCGAATGGAGCGACATATGGTATTCGGAATACTGTCTGCCAGGTGTGAAGCTGTCTTTTAAGGTCGATGTTTTGTATTCGGAGCAGACACCTTTTCAGAAGATAGTTTTTATGAAAAACGAAGTTTTTGGCACTGTTTTGACCCTTGACGGTTACGTTCAAGTGACCGAGCGGGACGAGTTCATGTACCATGAAATGATCGCCCATGTCCCCATGGCAGTCAACCCCGGCATAAAAAGGGTGCTGATAATCGGCGGCGGCGACGGCGGTACGGCGCGCGAAACAGCAAGGTACAAGGCGGTTGAGAAAATTGACATGGTGGAAATAGACGAGGCAGTCGTCAGGGCCTGTGAGAAATACATGCCGCAAACAGCGGCCGTTCTTTCAAGCGAACCGCGCCTGAACCTGAAATTCGAAGACGGGCTCGCCTTTGTCAAATCTGCCAAGGACAATTCATACGACCTGATAATAGTGGACTCCACGGATCCTTGTGGGCCAGGAGGAAGCCTATTCACAACTGATTTTTACAGGGATTGCTACAGGGTGCTGAGCGATGACGGCATACTGGTAAACCAGCAAGAAAATGCCTTCTACGATGTGGAGCGCGAGGAAATGGTAAAAGCGCACCGGAAAATAAAGGAGATATTCCCCATTGCGAAAATTTACGGGTTCAATATCGCATCTTATGAGTCAGGGTACTGGTATTTTGGATTTGCGTCTAAAAAATACGACCCAATAGAGGATCATAGAGCCTCCGAATGGGAAAAACTCGGGCTCAAAACGGAATACTACAATTCTGACATTCACAAGGCAAGCTTTGCGCTTCCGAATTATGTGAAGGAAATACTGCAATCTGATTAAGAGGCATTCATGGTTCCATAGGAGATTTTGAGTGAAAAAAACCAATGCCCTGACAAAGTTCGCGATTGTTTTTGCGTTCGCTGCTGTAACGGGGTGCGGAGGCGACCCAGTTGAAAACACCCCCGAACCTTTAGATGCTTTTTACAGCTGCATTTCGACGGAATACCCGCTCAGCGTTGCCGAAGCCCTTTCTGAATTCGGTACCAGTGCAAGGTTTGGGTTCCGCACGTCAGGGTCGTCTGCCGAACGCGCAGCGGCAGAGTACCTTTTCGACGAAATGCAGATGATAGGGCTTAAGAACGTGACACGGGAAAAACTCGCTGTTGACTCGTGGGAGTTTGCAGACGCGGAGCTTGTTTTCGAAAACAGCAGGGGCGATGTCCAAAGGATCGCAATGGCTTCATATGCTTCCCATTTTGTCTGCGAAGACGAAGAAACCGTCTTGGTTTACGCCGGGCGGGGGACGCATGATGATTACATAGGCATAGAGGCAGAAGGGAAACTGGTGCTGATCGACATCAACCAGAAAGAAGACTGGTGGATAAATTGGCCGGCTTACCAAGCGAGCCTCAAAGGGGCAAAGGCCGTAATAGCGATCAACGACGGCGGTTTTTTCCAGTACAGCGGCGACACTTTAGGGGTTCATAACATACGCGGACCAAAGGGCGCACCTGCGTTTTCTGTTGCATCGGGCGACGGCGACACCCTAAAGAGGCTTATTGCTGATTCGGAGGCAGGCGAAATAACCGTCAGGCTTACAGCAGACAGCAGGGTTGAGGAGAACAAAGCGGCATATTCAATAATAGGCGAAATTCCAGGCACTGCTGATGGCGCTATTCTCATGGTGGCCCATTACGACGGGTATTTCCGGGCGTTTGACCGCAACGCTTCAGGGGTCGGGGCGGTGCTCGGCATAGCCAAAGCGCTTGTGGGCAGCGGGTACGAGCCGCAAAAAACCATAAGGTTCGTCTTTCACCCAGCGGGGGAATGGGGCATTTCCGACTCAAGATACGACTGGGCAAGGGGGGCGTACCTAACGCTGAACAACCACCCCGAATGGGTAGAAAACGCCTTTGCGGTCGTCAGCATCGACGGTGGGGTGACGAGCAATATCGCAGAGGGGACAGAGATAAACGCATCGTGGGAAATTAGCGATTTTGCCATGACAGCAGGGTACGACGTTGAAGGCAGCCCGTTCAGGTATTTTGACGTAGTGTGCCCGGATTCGGTTTGGATTGAGGGTTTTTCTTATGCACAAAAAGGCATACCTGTGATTTGTTCAGGTTTTTCTGGCATTGATGAGCAAATTGAAGAGGTTTGTCATTCAAATATGGATGTTGAGGATTATTTCTACAACGAAGACGCGTTCATTTATGCGCAAAAACTGTACGGCACGTACCTGATAGAATTCGACCGCTTGCCAGTCAAGCCCCTAGACTACGTTGTTTTGTTCGAGTGCATGCTGGAAACCATTGACGCAAACGCAACACCAGGCGCTGAAGCCTTGGCAAACGCGGTTTACGATGCTGCCGACGCCGCAAGGGAACTTTCCCGCAAAATCGAGGGCGGCAATTGGGAACAGGGCAGGGAGGAAGCAATCAATGGGGAATTGTGCAGGATTTCAAGAACTGTACAAGAAAAGCTGATAACGCTTACATGGGATGACAAGATTGTCTTTGCCCACGAGAGGTACCAACGCAACGCTTCGATGATAGAGGAGGCTATAGGTGCCTTGTGCGGCGGGAACGAAAAGGCGGCCGTTGACGATTACCTTGCAGAAGTGGATTTGAACGGGTACGCCCGGTATTTCGACAGGGAGACATACGACTATTTTGTCAACCAAGTGTTCGGCGCGGGTGCGGTGAATTCTTGGGGAAATGGGTACATCAGGGACAATGTGCAGCTCCATGATGTCATATGGGGCATCAGGCAGAAAACAGAGTTGCCGGCTGAGGAAGATGAGCGAAGCTTCGAAGATGAGCGAAGCTTCGAAGACGAACAAAGCTTCATTTCCGAGATGGCAACATTGGAAATAGAACTCGCTGACCAGCAGAAATTATTGAAAGGTGCGGTGTCGCAGATGACAAAAGACGTCATTTCGATTACCAGGGCGATTAACCGGCTTGTTGAGCAATCATTCATTTAAGGTTCGGGAGGGATGAAGTGGACACGATAGGAGTTGTTGGCGCCGGCAGCTGGGGGACAGCCTTAGCGGTTACTCTTGCAGGGAAGGGCCATGAAGTGAAAATCTGGGACGTGGATGACGGGCACCTACGCGAACTAATAGAGAACAAAGAAAATAAAAGATATTTGCCGGGAGTGCCCTTCAACGAAAAGCTGACGCCCACAGGCACTCTGGAAGAAACACTGGAGGGTGTCGGGGTTGCCATTTTTTCCGCACCTGCTCAGCGCTTCAGGAGCGCGCTTTTGAACGCTATGCCGTTTTTAAGGGAAAACATGGTTGTTGTGAATGTTGCGAAGGGCATTGAACAGAAAACGTTAAAGAGAATGTCTGAAATTGCCAGCGAACTCATCCCTGGGTTTTCCTACGCAGTGCTGTCAGGCCCGTCCCATGCAGAGGAAGTCGGAAGGTTCATGCCAACAACAGTAGCTGTGGCGTCGGCAGACGTCAAGGTTGCCGAATATGTGCAGGACGTGTTCATGACGGACAGGTTCAGGGTGTACACCAACCATGACGTGGCCGGGGTGGAGTTCGGAGGTTCGCTCAAAAACATTATTGCCTTGGGCGCCGGCATATCTGACGGCATGGGTTATGGCGACAACGCCAAAGCCGCTATGATGACGAGAGGGATAGCTGAGATGGCAAGGCTTGGGGTGAAGCTCGGCGCTGACCGAAGGACGTTTTCCGGGCTTACAGGCATTGGCGACTTGATAGTGACCTGCACCAGCATGCATTCCAGAAACCGGAGGTGCGGGGTGATGATAGGAGAGGGTGCCAGCCCAGAGGAAGCAGTTAAGAGGGTAGGCATGGTAGTCGAAGGCATGTTTACGACTGAAGCAGCATACGAGCTAGCCGAGGAAGCGGGCGTCGAGATGCCGATAACGGAAAGCATATACGGCGTCGTCAACGGGAAAACCCTCGCAAGGGACGCAGTGGACAGCCTTATGGGCAGGAACAGGAAGCACGAAAGCGAATAAACCAGCATGGCAGACAGAAAAAAGAGCAAAACATATGCAATCACGACCTTCGGATGTCAAATGAACGAACGCGACTCAGAAACGATAGCGGGGCTTCTTGATGAGATGGGGTTTTGCGAGGGCAGTGAAGCGGATACGGCAGACATAGCAATAATAAACACCTGCAGCGTGAGGGAAAATGCCGACAACAGGTTTTTTGGCGCATTGGGCCGATTGAAAAAAGCCAAGGAGGCACGCCCGGATTTCATTGTCGGGGTGTGCGGGTGCATGATGCAGCAGCAGCATGTTGTGGATAAGCTGAAAGAAAAGTACCCGTGGGTCGACTTGGTTTTTGGCACCCACAACCTGCATGAACTTCCGAAATTGCTTTCAAGCGTCATTTCTGAAAAACGAAAGCGGATTGAAGTGTTGGAAGAATCCTGCGGAACAGTCGAGGGCCTTCCGGCGAAGAGGCTGCACGCTTTCAAGGCCTTTGTTAACATAATGTTCGGGTGCGACAATTTCTGCACATACTGCATCGTGCCGTATACCCGTGGACGGGAGAGGAGCCGGCAGCCTGAAAACATTATTAGCGAAGTGCGCAGCTTGGCAGAAAGCGGCGTAAAAGAGGTGACGTTGCTCGGCCAGAACGTAAATTCGTACAGGGGTGCAGAGAAAATCGGGTTTACCGAGCTGATATACATGCTGAACGAAATAGATGGCATCGAAAGGATCAGGTTCACGACTTCACATCCGAAAGACTTGTCGGACGGGCTTATCGACGCGTTTTCAGAATGCGGGAAGCTTTGCGGGCACATTCACCTCCCCGTGCAGTCGGGAAGCAGCAGGATACTGGAAAGGATGAACAGGAAATACACGAAGGATGACTATTTGGAGCTGTCAGAAAAGCTGAGGAGGTCCCGCAGGGGAATATCCATAACAACGGACATTATTGTTGGTTTTCCGGGGGAAACCGAGGAGGATTTCGAAGAGACTCTTGATGTTGTAAGAAAGGTGGAATTTGATTCAGCATTCACTTTTCTTTACTCAATCAGAAGGGGGACGCCGGCAGAAAAATATGAGGGCCAAGTGCCCGAGGAAACAAAGCACGAAAGGTTTGGCAGGCTCATCTGCTTGTTGAACGGCATTTCTGCAAAAAAGAACAAGGCTTACGAAGGGTGCACGGAAAAAGTGCTGGTGGAAGGACGCAGCAAGACGAACAAAGACGTTTACGCCGGCAGGACGGATTCTTTCAAATTGGTTAACTTTATATCGGGTGCCGACTACACAGGGGAAATCACAGACGTACTAATAACAGGAAGCAAGACTTTCAGCTTGTTTGGGGAGAAAACTACTTGAATTTTATGTGAAAAAAGCTTATACTGACTTATATGAAAAACTATACATCCGAACAAAAATCCACAATTGGCGTGGTTATGATAACAGCGTTTGTGGCTACGTTCACTGGAAGCGCCCTCAACCTCTCAATACCTGCGATGGGAAGGGATTTCAATGTGAGCGCAAGCATGATAGGGTGGGTAGTAACAAGCTACATGCTTACGGTCGCCGCTTTGTCGGTGCCTTTTGGAAGACTTGCGGACATTACGCAGAAAAAACGGGTGTTCTTGCTAGGCTTGCTAATTTTTTCAGTTTCTTCGCTGTCTTCCGCTTTTGTGTGGGATTTTGTTGGGATGGTTGCGCTTAGAGTGCTCCAAGGGATAGGCGGTGCCATGATTTTTTGCACGAACACAGCTATACTGGTCAGTGCATTCCCCGGGAGCGAACGCGGAAAAGTGCTGGGCTACTCGATAGCGTCCACATATGTGGGCCTGTCGGCGGGGCCAGTAGTTGGAGGCCTTTTAAACCACTATTTCGGATGGCGCTCGATTTTTCTGTTGACGTTCGCCATCAGCGGGGCGGTTTTCTGCACTGCGCAAAGTAAACTTCCGAAAGGAAAAAGCGACAGGAAAAGTGAATTATCATTTGACATATTGGGGAATGTGTTGTATATTACTATGATAGTTGCACTTATGTACGGGTTTTCGGCAATCTCGACTTCAAAACTGTCAGCAGCCATGATTGCCGCAGGAGTGCTTTTGGCAGCCGTGTTCGTGTGGCATGAGCTGAAGGCCGAATCCCCGATAGTACAAATACGGTTTTTCATTGGGAATGCCGCGTACACGTTTTCGAACATTGCCGCGCTGCTCAATTACGGATCGACTTTTGCGATAGGGTATTTGCTGTCAATATACCTGCAAGTCGCGATGGGGTATTCGTCTCAGTCGGCAGGGTTTGTGTTGATTGCACAGCCAGTTGTCATGGCGCTGCTGTCGCCTTATGCGGGAAACCTCTCAGACAGGGTTTCGCCGTTTTTGCTGGCGTCGGCAGGGATGGGGTGCTGTGCAGCCGGAATCGTTTTTTTCATCTTCATAAGCGTCGACTATCCGCTTTGGCTGATAATCGTGGCGCTGGTAATTACAGGGGTTGGATTTGCCCTGTTTTCGTCGCCGAACACAAATGCAGTAATGGCGTGCGTTGAGGCGAAGGATTATGGGGTCGCGTCGTCGATACTTGCGACAATGCGTTCGCTTGGGCATGCCTCAAGCATGGCGATAGTTACGCTGGTGGTCGGCATGTACATGGGCAGCAGCGCCCTCGAAAGCGCCACGCCCGACATTTTGATAATAACAATGCATACTTCGTTTAAGATATTTGCGGTCATTTGTTTCGTTGGCATATTTTTCTCAGCGAAAAGAAGAAAGTAAACAGAGGTGCCGTTATGGCTAAAATTTCGAACAAAGACATTAACACTATTACCCAGTACAGAAAATGGAACAAGCGCCTGTTCCGTGTTTATTGGACAGTTTTCGGGGTGTTCATAATTTTCGCAATCATCTTGTATTTTTATCAACAGCTCAGAGACACGGAGTTCGCCATGCAGTTCGATTTCATGTTTTACGTCGCTCTGCCCATAACGACCATTTTCATTTTGCTGGCGATCACCAACATAATTTTCTATTTAGCGGTTTCCCGCTGGCCGCCCTTTGTCCAAGCATGTTACATACTGACTGTATACATCATTCTCTGTACAGTGCTCATCAGCATCAATTACCATAATTTCATGCTTTACACTTTGTACGCAGGGCCAATCATGCTCTCGGTGCTGTATCTGGACAAGAATGTAATCAGCTACACTTGCATTACGTGCGTCACGGCTTACACTACAGCCAGCGTCGTGTTTATCATACCCTTTGGAGACCCTGACAATTACGACTGGACGACCTACAGCATTGTCCTTGCGTTCACTTTGCTCATCACTGCCTACATTATTGCCAGGCTGATCCTTGCCCGCATCAATGAAGCGGTTGAAGCCGCAAAATCGCTGGCGCGCGAAAAAGAGCAGTTGAGCCGCGAACTGGAACGCGATTCGTTCACCAGGCTTTTCAACCACATTGCCTTTTACCAGCGGTTGGATAAATTCATACAAAACGCTCAAAATGCCAATACGGTGTTTTCCCTCGTCATCATGGACATCGACGACTTCAAGAAAATAAACGACAATTTTGGGCATGCCAACGGCGACGTCGTGCTGCTGAAGTTCGTGGAGATAATAAACAAAGAAATATGCAAGGACGTTGTGGAGGGGGACCTCGCTTTCAGGTATGGCGGAGAGGAGTTTATCTTGCTCTGCCCCAAGCCGATTGATTATGCCGTTGAGGTGTCAGAGCGCATACGCAAAGAATTCGGAACTTATATTTTCCCACAGCTGAACGACAACTGCGTCACCGTCAGCGCAGGCGTGTGCGAATACGAAAGCAGCTTCGGCGGGCGGCGCGAGTTTTTCTCTGCAGCCGACAAGGCCCTTTATTATGCCAAACAGGAGGGCAAAAACAGGACGGCTGCGGCAAATGGCAGCTACAAGATTTACAGCGACATGACATATCAGAAATGATGGAGCACAATGCGGATAGAGTTGCCCGGAGGAGAAATTGTTTGATTACAATGCAGTTTTAGCGCGGATTCCTTATCTTTTGACTGCCCTTGGCACTGTCAATATTTTGATTGCGCTTGCGATAATTTTCCTGGAAAGAAAAAACCCGACTGCCTCGCTTGCTTGGATCATGATCCTTTTTTTGCTGCCAGGAATCGGCCTCGTCCTGTACATCTTCCTTTCGCAGAACATTTCGCGGCAAAAGATGTTCCGGCTTACGAAATACGAGGAGGACGCCATAGACGGCGCGCTCGCCAGCCAGATCAAGGAAATAGGCGACAACGAGTTCGATTTCACAACCGTTGAGGCCAAACGCTGGAAGGATATGATCAAGCTTAACCAAACATACGCAAAAGCTTTTCTCACCCAGGACAACAGGCTGTTCATAATGACCGACGGCGCGCACATGTTCGATTGCCTGATTGACGACATCCGGAATGCCAAACGATCGATCAACATCATGTTCTTCATCGTTAAAAATGATTATGTAGGCAGGAAGCTGATAGAAGAGCTCACGAAAAAAGCCAAGGAAGGGATTGAAACGAGGCTTTTAATCGACGCGATGGGGAGCAGGCAGATTTCCAGCTTTGACCTTGCCGGCTTTAAGCGGGCAGGCGGGAAATGCGCGTTTTTCTTCCCCCCTAAAATCAAATACCTCAACATGAAGCTGAATTACAGGAACCACAGGAAGATTGCAGTGATAGACGGCGAGCTGGGGTACATCGGAGGGTTCAACATAGGGAAAGAGTACTTGGGGCAGAAGAAAAGGTTCGGGTACTGGAGGGACACGCACCTGAAGGTGCTGGGGAGCGGCGTACAGGATATAAACGCCAGGTTTCTCCTGGACTGGAGGTTTGCTTCAAAGGAAAACGTGGTCTTGTCGGAGGCTTATTACTCGGAGGTCATTTCCGTGGGGATAAGCGGGCTGCAGATAGTGTCATCCGGCCCGGACTCGCAGAGGGAGGAAATTAAGCGCTGCTACATGAAAATGATCACGTCGGCGCGAAAGACAGTATTCATACAGACGCCGTACTTCGTTCCCGACGCGAGCATACTGGAATCCCTTAAAATGGCGGCTTTGGCCGGCGTGGACGTCAGGATAATGATACCCTGCAAGCCTGACCACATGTTTGTGTACTGGGCTACGTATTCCTACGTGGGGGAACTGCTGAATTCCGGCGTAAGGGTGTTTATATACGAAAACGGTTTTTTGCACGCCAAGACTGTGGTAGTTGACGGCGAGATCGCTTCAATAGGGTCGGCCAATTTTGACATGAGGAGCTTCAAACTGAACTTCGAGGCGAACGCTGTCATTTACGACGCTGCAGAGGCGTACAAGCTTGAAGCGGTGTTCGAGAGCGACATGCTTCGCAGCCGCGAGCTTACCAGAACAGCATATCGGAAACGGTCGATCCTTATCAGGTTTAAAGAGTCGATATCAAGGCTGCTTTCCGATTTATTGTAATTCATATTAATAGGAGGAAAAGACAAGGATGTATTTCAACAGCTTAGACGTTATTGACCCGGCTGCAGGGGAAATAATAAGAAGAGAAATGGCAAGGCAGGAAAACAAAATCGAGATGATCGCTTCTGAGAATTTTACCAGCAGGGCGGTGATGGAGGCATGCGGCAGCGCGCTAACAAACAAATACGCGGAAGGGTACCCCGGGAAAAGGTATTACGGCGGGTGCGAGCACGTTGACGAAATCGAAGACTTGGCAATCGAACGGGTAAAAAAACTGTTTGGCGCCGAATACGCCAACGTACAGCCACATTCCGGCGCAAGCGCCAACATAGCAGTGTATTTTGCCCTGCTCAAGCCGGGGGACACAGTGCTTGGCATGAGCCTGTCGAACGGGGGGCATTTGACTCACGGCAGCCCGGCGAACATTTCGGGGCAGTACTACAACTTTGTGCCTTACGGCATCAGGGACGACACTGAGACCATTGATTTCGACCAAGTCAGGAAGCTTGCCAAGGAGCATAACCCTAAGATGATCGTCGCCGGCGCCAGCGCATACCCAAGAGTCATTGACGCCGCAATATTCAGGGAGATCGCGGATGAGGTGGGCGCAATGCTCATGGTCGACATGGCGCACTTCGCCGGGCTGGTGGCTGCCGGAGAACACCCGAACCCAGTCCTCCATGCTGACGTCGTGACTACGACTACGCACAAGACGCTGAGGGGCCCACGAGGCGGGACGATACTGGCAAAAGCCGAATTTGGCGCAAGGCTGAACAAAGGGATATTCCCCGGCATGCAAGGGGGGCCGCTGATGCACATCATCGCCGGCAAGGCGGTGTGCTTCAAGGAAGCCTTGGAGCCTGAATTCAAGAGCTACCAGAAGCAGGTTGTCGCAAACGCGAAAACCTTGGCAGAGGAACTCGGAAAGTACGGGTTTTCGCTTGTGTCCGGCGGCACTGACAACCACCTCATACTAGTCAACCTCATTAACAAAGGCCTTACTGGGAAAGACGCCGAAAGGATGCTTGACGACGCAAACATTACTACGAACAAGAACGCCGTCCCCAAAGACCCGCAGAGCCCATTTATAACGAGCGGGATTAGGCTGGGTACCCCGGCGACCACTACACGGGGGTTCAAAGAGGCGGAAATAGCAGAAGTAGCAAGGGCAATATCCCTCGTGCTTGACAACCCTGGGAATCAAGGCAAGGCAGACGAGGCGAGAGCGATTGTCAAGAAACTTTGCGAAATGCACCCGCTTTACCACGCATAGCATGAAAAGGCGTTAAACAAGATGAAAAGATTTTTCGATCCGGTAACCATTTTGTTGTTGCTGTTTCTGGCGTACTCGTCGCTCACTGGCGGAAAGTTTGATAGCCCGCTTGACTGGCTTATGGAAACACTGCTGTTTTTGCCGGGCATATTGATTGCCCTTTCGTTTCATGAGTTCGCCCATGCGGTTGTTGCTTACAAGAGCGGCGACCATACGCCGAAGCTGCAAGGCCGCGTTACGCTGAACCCAGTGGCGCACATTGACCCATTCGGGTTTCTTTGCATACTTTTTATCGGCTTTGGCTGGGGCAAGCCCGTTATGGTCGACCCAAGGAATTTCAAGTCGAGGAAGAGGGACGACATATTGGTTTCCTTGGCAGGGGTTACAATGAACCTGCTGCTTGCCATTGTTTTCGCAATCGTGTTTACAATACTGGCAAAAACGGCACCGGGGTTTCTTAACTTTTCAAGTATAGGAGAGACAATAAACATAATAATACACTATATTATATCTATCAACCTGATTCTCATGGTGTTCAACCTGCTTCCGATACCGCCCCTTGACGGCTTCAACCTGGTGTCCGAAATACTGAACATCAAGTACACTGAGACGTACTACAAGATATACCAAAACGGCATGTGGATACTGATGGGACTGATACTTCTCAGCAACATGACAAGTGTCAACGTGCTGGGCGTAATTTTCGGGCACACCGCAGCCCCCCTATTTTATTTTTTGACGCACTTGTATCTCTGGTAAGGAGCGTATGCAGATGAATATTGAGAAATACACGCAAAACGCGCAAAGCGCAATAATGGGGTGCCAGAACATAGCATCAGAGGAAGGGCACCAGCAGCTTGACGGCGAGCACCTGCACCTGTCCGTCATGATGCAAAACGACGGGCTGATACCGAAGCTGCTGTCCATGATGGGCGTTAACATCGGGGAAGTAGTGGGGGAGCTCCAGAACGAAATGGAAAAACTGCCAAAGGTGTCGGGGGCAAGCGACAACATGTACACCACAAGGAGGCTGAACCAGCTGCTGAACAGTGCGGAAAAGGTTGCGGCTGAATTCAAGGACGAATACGTTTCCGTCGAACACCTCTATCTTGCGCTGCTTGAAGAAAAGGGGACGCCGTCTGCCAGAATTTTCAGGCGTCACGACATTACAAGGGAGAAGTTCCTGACGGAACTGTCAAAAGTCAGGGGAAATCAGCGAGTGACCAGCCACAACCCAGAAAACAACTATGACGCGCTTAACAAATACGGCATTGATCTGGTCGAAATGGCAAAGGAGGGCAAGCTTGACCCAGTCATCGGCAGGGACTCAGAGATCAGGCACACTGTTCAGATACTGTCCCGGAGGACAAAGAACAACCCGGTACTCATAGGCGAGCCAGGCGTTGGCAAGACCGCAGTGGTCGAAGGGTTGGCTCAGCGCATCCTGAACGGGGACGTGCCAGAAGGGCTCAAGGACAAGACCATATACGCCCTTGACATGGGGTCTTTGATCGCGGGGGCAAAATTCAGGGGCGAATTCGAAGAAAGGCTCAAAGCAGTCTTGAACGAAATAGAAAAGTCGGACGGCAGGATCATACTGTTCATCGACGAAATACACAACATCGTGGGCGCGGGCAGGGCAGAAGGGTCCATGGACGCGGGAAACCTGCTCAAACCAAAGCTGGCACGGGGCGAGCTGCACTGCATCGGGGCGACGACTCTCGACGAATACAGGAAAAACATCGAGAAAGACGCTGCCCTCGAAAGGCGGTTCCAAAAGATACTTGTTGATCAGCCTACTGTGGAGGACACCATATCGATTTTGCGGGGGCTGAAGGAGCGCTTCGAGATACACCACGGCGTGAGGATCACGGACGGGGCGCTGATAGCCTGCGCAGTGCTGTCTGACCGCTACATAAGCGACCGTTTCCTGCCGGACAAGGCCATCGACCTGATGGACGAGGCCGCGTCGAAAATCCGCACAGAGATTGACAGCCTGCCCGGGTCCCTGGACGAGATTTCCAGGAAGATCATGCAGCTTGAGATAGAGAAGCAGGCCCTGTTCAAGGAAAAAGACGGCGCTTCGAAGAAAAGGCTCGACAACATTGAAAAGGAACTCGCTGTCCTCAAAGAGGAGAATGCAAGGATGCGGGCCCAGTGGGAAAACGAGAAGAAAGCGATAGTCGACTTAAAGGCGACCAAACAGCAGCTTGAGGAAGTGAAGATGCAGATAGAAGAAGCAGAAAGGAATTACGACCTTGAGCTTCTCGCAAAACTGAAATACGGTACGCTCCCTGAGCTTGAGAGCAAGCTTCGCGAAGAAGAGGAAGTAAAAACCGAAGCTGATGAGCGAAGGCTTCTAAAAGAGGAAGTGACAGAAGACGAAATCGCCGAGGTGGTATCCAAATGGACCGGCATACCTGTCAGCAAGCTGGCCTGCGCCGAGCGCGAAAAACTGCTTCACTTGGCAGACGAGATGCATAAGCGCGTAGTGGGGCAGGACGAGGCTGTAGCAGCAGTATCCGAGGCAATTTTAAGGGCTAGGGCAGGGCTCAAAGACGAAACGCGCCCGATTGGCTCTTTCATATTCCTCGGCCCGACAGGCGTAGGCAAAACGGAGCTTGCAAAAGCCCTGTCCGAGGCGCTGTTCGATTCTGAGAAGAACATGGTAAGGATTGACATGTCGGAATACATGGAAAAGCACTCGGTGTCGCGGCTGATCGGGGCGCCGCCAGGGTACGTGGGCTTTGACGAAGGCGGGCAGCTTACAGAGGCGGTCAGGAGGCGGCCCTACAGCGTGATCCTGTTTGACGAAATCGAAAAGGCGCATTCTGACGTGTTTAACATCCTTCTGCAGCTCTTGGACGACGGGCGACTGACAGACAGTCAAGGCAGGACTGTCGATTTCAAGAACACCATAGTCATAATGACGTCAAACATAGGCAGTGCGCACCTGATGGAAAACATCAAACCAGACGGAACCGTAGGCGACGACGTCAGGGAAGCCGTCGAAGGGGAGATGAAGAACCATTTCAAACCGGAATTCCTGAACAGGATCGACGACACGGTAGTGTTTTCGCCGCTTACGGAAACGCAGATCATGAAGATAATCGACTTTGCCATGAAAGACATACAAAAAAAGCTTTCAGAGAGGAGCATAACGGTTGCCCTGACTGAAAGCACAAAACGCACTATTGCGCGCGAAGCGTACTCGCCGCTTTTCGGCGCGAGGCCCGTCAAGCGGTACCTGCAAAAGCACATCGAAACTCAAATCGCCGAAAAGATCATACGAGGCGAGGTGAAGGACGGTGAAGCCATCACCATCGACATAAAATCACAGGAGTAATTCAGCAACAGCAACTGTCAGATTCTTTGTTTTTAAGAATCTGAACAATGTCACCTTCGACCATGGTGCGGACACGGCTGCCGATCCGCGCCATGTTTTTTACTGTTTCGCCAAAAGAGCTGCCCAGTATCCCGTCTTTTGGGATGTCTCCCTGCATTTCCAATGACATTTGCGCGTTTTCAACGGCAACCCCCACACCGAGGGATATCTTTTGTGCACAATTCGGCTTGGCGCCGTCGCACAATATGCCTGCGAGGGTCTGGAGCGTCATTTGGGAAGCTTTTTCCACTGCAAGTTTGTCTCCCCCGAGCATGTACGAAAGGCCTCCAGCGAGGGAAACAGCGGCTACAATGGCGCAGTCGCAGAATGGCGTCCCCGCTTCCAGCAGCCTGTTTGAGTATCCCGCTATCAGGCAGGACATGCAGAGCGCTTTCAGCAAGGTTTCATCGCTCACGTTGTATTCTTCCTTTAAAGCAGAAAGGCCGTTGAAGATGACGACGCCTTGGTTGCCGCTTCCGAATACGGACATGACCGGCAGCGTGCCGCCGCCCATCCTAGCGTCGCCGGCGGCGCTGCTTTGGCTTTTGACTTTGAAATAAGGGTGCTTGCACACGTTTAGCGAGAAGATTTTGCTCAACAGGAACCCGGTTGAAATGCCAAGATGGCCTTCTTTACCCGCTTCTGCGACCTTTTTGTTCATTTCGATGCCTTGCCGGAGGAATTCCAAGTCCTCTGCCATAGCGTTGTTCGCAAAGTCGTATAGCTTGCCAATGCTGCAGTCGTCAAAAAACGCAAGCCTGTTTCCGTAGCCGGTGCGAACCTCCGGAGGGTGGTCAAGCAGCGTTTGCCCGTCCTTCTCGATGAAGACCGGGTTTTCATGGTGGCCGTCGAAAACCACTGTTGCGCTGCCGTTTGCAGTCGTAACGGTGATGTTTACGTAGACCTCACCCTTGTGCGGATCCACAGTTATGCTGATCGGGACTTGCTGCAAAAGCTGCCGGGCTTCGCCAATCTGCTGCTCAGTGTAGTCTTCCAGCAGCATAAGACCTTTTTTGGGGTTGCCGGCTGTGATGCCGAACATTACCGCAAAAGGCAAGCCGGCTTCTTTTGTCCCCGGGAGGATTACCCCGTGGGCGTTTTTGTATACGTCGTTGGACACGGTCAGCCGAATGCCGGCAAGCGGCCCCTTGACCAGCGAGTATGCCATGGCGGCAGCCAAGGCCGGCGTAATTGGGTCGGTGCAGCCCAAGGCCGGCACCACGTTGCCTTTCAACAAGTCAAATACTTCTTTTGTGTCGTTCATTTCAAGTGCCTCCTATTCCCTTGTCATTGAAGCAGGCTTTTTTGGTTTCACAGGTTCGTCGTCCTTTACAAGCTCCTTAAGCGAAGCGGCAAGGCCGGCAAGACCTTGGATTTCGGAAGGTATGATGATCTTCGTAGCTTTTCCGTTAGCCGCCTGTGCAAACGCGTCAAGACTTTTGATGGCAATGACCTCTTTGGAAGCGTCGGCCTCTTTCAGCATCTTAAGGCCATCTGCCGTGGCTCTCTGAACCAGTATAATTGCTTCTGCTTCGCCTTCTGCGACGCGGATTGACTGCTGCTTTTTGGCTTCTGCCTCTAGGATTACAGCTTCCTTGTTGCCTTCGGCAATGAGTATCGCGGACTTCTTTTCGCCCTCAGCCCGCAGAATTGACTCCCGGCGTTCACGTTCTGCGCGCATCTGTTTTTCCATAGCTGCTTGGATATCCCTCGGCGGAACGATGTTCTTTACTTCGACGCGATTGATCTTGATTCCCCACGGATCGGTAGCTTCGTCAAGGATAAGCCTGATTTTTCTGTTTATGTGCTCCCTTCCGGTCAGCGTCCCGTCCAGTTCAAGGTCGCCAATGATGTTCCTTAGCGTAGTTGTCGACAGCTTCTCAATGGCGACGATGGGATCCTCCACGCCGTAGGTATAGAGCTTTGGGTCCGTTATCTGGTAATAGATGACAGTGTCGATTTCCATTGTTACGTTGTCCTTTGTAATAACCGGCTGTGGCGGGAAGTCGATAACTTTTTCTTTGAGGGAAACCTTCTTTGCCACTTTTTCAATCAAAGGGATTTTGAAGTGCAGCCCAACCTGCCATGTCGAAGTGTACGCCCCGAGCCGTTCGATAACGTAAGCATGGGCCTGTGGTACGATTCGGATATTTGTCACAATGAGTCCGAGAACGATAGCTACCAACAAAACGATAATAATAAAATAAATTGTGCCTTCCATGTTCCTATTCCTTTCCTTCTGTCTTTAAAGGCTGCATGCCTTAACCGTTGGCCGGTGCGACTACAAGCTTGACCCCTTCTACGCTGACGACCACTATTTCTGTCCCCGCAGCTATGAGGGTTTTCGGGTCTGCTGATTTTGAAGTCCAAACCATGCTGCCCACCTTTACCTGACCATACGCCGCAGGCGAAATGGCATCCACGACAAACCCGGTTTTGCCGACGATCGCTTCGACGTTGGTTTTTTCCTTGCCGATTTTCAGTTTTGCCTTTAGAGGTTTTGTGAGATAAAGCAACGCAACCGAAACCACGATGAATACGGCTATCTGGACGAATATATTCGAAGTGAACAGAGTAGATATTGCGGCGGCTATGGCACCGCCTGCGAACCATATGGTAGTGAGCCCCATAGTGGCTGCTTCGATAATGATCAGTATTACGGCTGCCGCGATCCAAAACGCTGCAAGACCAATGGTTATTCCCCAAAAATCCATTGTTGCCCCCTTTCTATTGAATTGTCCATGTGTTTTTCCATTGCACAGACGCCAGCCGCCATGTCTCTGCTCTTCAGTGCGTTAAAAATACCTCTGTGCTCCGCAAGGAGCAGCGGCAGGTTTTCGGTAGTTGTGCTGCGGGCTTTCAAGGCATACGCTACATAAAGCTGGTATGAAGAAAGTACGCTCCGCAGCATCCTGTTGTGGGATGAAGCATAAATAAGCTGGTGAAAACTGGTGTTGATGTTGAGTATTTTTTCGACGTCGCCTTTTTGGGTGTAAAATTCCATAAAATCGATGGTTTCCCCAAGGGCTTCCAGCTGTTCGTCAGTCATTCGCCGGGCAGCCCATTTGACAGCCTGAATTTCGTATAGCTTGCGCAGCTCGAAGATGTCCCGGACGTCCTGCTCGGACAAGCCCAAGACGAAAGCTCCCCTGTTCGGAATGGTTTCTATCAGGCCCTCTGCTTCAAGCCGCCGAAGGGCTTCCCTGACAGGGGTGCGGCTGACTTTGTGCTTCGAACAGATTTGCTGTTCCGTCAGCTTGTGGCCATGCGGGTATTTGCCCTGCAGTATGTCCTTCCTCAGCACGGACAAGAGGTCTGTCGAACGAAGCAGTCCGGTGCCTTGGGCTTTTGGGTCGAGAAAGACATTTTTTGAATGTGGCATTTGAATGCGTTCCTTCCTTGCTAATGCATTTATCAAATGTGTGACAATATATAGTCGGCGAATTCCGCCCCTGTAGCACCGTCGGGCCTGCCAGTAATGGCAAGTTTCTTTTCCCGCACGGTGCAAATGTCCAGTGCGCCGTAGAGTTTGTCAGCCTGCGCCTGGAAGCCTATGTGAGAGAGCAGCATGGCGCCCGCCCTGATGACGCTGCACGGGTCAGCGTAGGCAGCCCTTCCTTCTTCGACCATCCGGGGCGCAGAGCCGTGTATGGCTTCAAACATTGCATACTGCTTGCCGATGTTCGCGCTGCCTGCTGTGCCGACGCCGCCTTGGAATTCTGCGGCTTCGTCAGTCAAGATGTCGCCGTATATGTTTGGCAGAACAAACACCTCGAACTGCCGCCTTCTCTTTTCGTCGATGAGTTTTGCCGTCATGATG
>Ga0082212_10000828_pt1 | contig 45235 bp, 37 predicted proteins | sample TergutNt197P3_FD_71548 | JGI IMG/M metagenome (GOLD analysis project Ga0082212, IMG submission 71548) | Neocapritermes taracua P3 segment gut microbial communities from Petit-Saut dam, French Guiana - Nt197 P3 | ecosystem: Host-associated > Arthropoda: Insects > Digestive system > Gut ... | reverse complement strand
TGACAATAACTTCCCGGGCAAAGTTACGCCGCCAAATCTTGTAAAGTTTATAGAAAACGACGGCCCTGTAAAAGTTGCAACAGAAATATACGAATCAACTGTAGTAAAATATGAATCGATTATAATGATGAACCGCCAAAAATCTGCCACAGGAGCGGCCGTCACTATCGCCATCCTGCTTAACGGAAAACCCGTTGCAACCATAGAAAACGGACAAGAGCTGAATTTACCTTCCCCAAACGGCTCACTTACAATCGTGGCCATGAACACAGCAACAGGACAAAAAACACAGGAACTGGTATTCGAAGCAGCATCAGCGGTAATAACGTTTACTACAGGGTTTAATGCCTCCGGCATATTCCTGGAAAAGGTTAAAGAGGAGCCGTTTTAACAATACGTTTAGGTTATTACCCACGCAGAGACGCAGTGAACACAGTATTCATTAATCTGCGCGAATACTGAGTTTTTGTAACTCTTCACTAAAAGCCTTGTCTATTTCTTCATCACTTTTTACACGAAGTGTTTTTATCACCTTACCTTGTCTGAAAATTATTATACTGTTACCCGCTCCGGTAATCCCAATGTCTGCATGCTTTGCTTCCCCAGGACCATTAACAGCGCAGCCCATAATTGCAATGGTACAATCCTTGTCCATGCTGTAAAGGCGGGTTTTCCAGCGTTCGGTAAAGGCGATTGTATCAAAACCATTCCTGCCGCAGCGGGGACAGGAAATAATTGTTACCCCACTGCCGAGACGGCCAGGAATTACTGCTGTATACTGCGTTGATTCTGTAGTGTCTTGATTCGATACGGCTATTTCCCGGGCGGCATTGAGGATTTCCCGGCCCGCAATTACTTCATTTTCCATTGTATCGGAAAGTGAAACACGGATGGTATCGCCAATGCCTTCTGCAAGAAGGGGCAGCAGGGCTGCTGTGTTCCTTACCGTTCCGGAAACCAAAGGGCCTGCTTCCGTTACGCCGATATGCAATGGGACATTGCTTCGGCTGCTAAAGAGTCTGTTTGCCTGTATCGTGTCGGCAACAGAGGAGGCTTTCATCGAGACCAGGAAATGTTTAAAGCCGAATTCGTCAAATATTGCCAGTTCCCGAATGGCCGCCTCGACTAGCAATTCGGCTACCGATATACCTCTTCGAAGTGAATTGCGAAAATCCACAGGCAGACTTCCCGCATTGACACCTATGCGGATTGGGATTTCTTTTTCGGCGGCTTTCTCCAGCACCTGGCGGACTTTGTCTCTGCCGCCAATATTTCCGGGGTTAATCCGTATCTTGGCAATGGGAAAATCCAGACATCTTAGAGCAATTTTATAATCAAAGTGAATATCCGCGCACAATGGCACTGAAATTTGGGATGCCAACTCACCCAAAACCTCAGCGTCTCCTATCGAAGGCACGGCAAAACGGAGAAGCCCGCAACCCATTACTTCCAGGGTTTCTATTCGGTAAACAAGCGCCTTTCCGGATTCACCCCGGACGGTATCAAAAGAAAGGCGGTCTTTCCACATGGTCTGAACAACCACGGGATGACCGCCTCCTATAAAGACGGCTTTAACATGGTCAAAGCCGCCTATTTTTAGTGTCTGCGAATTCATATTACCGATAAAACGGCATTAGTATTTACCGCTGCCGTTTTACTTAGCCAAGCGTTGTCATGGAGAGAACCATGGCAAACAGAGCAACTGTTTCGCAGATACCAACTACGGCTATATAGTTTGCAAAACCCTTGCCTGTTTCGCTTAATGCATCGGCACCGGCGGCTCCCGCCTGGCCCTGTGCAATAGCGGAAAAAGCCATAGCCAGACCCGAACCAATTCCCATGCCAAGAAGCTGCCCTGCGTTATTCGCAGATACAGAGTTTAACATCTGTTGCATCAGAATAAATCCGTAAAAAGTCTGGGTTAAAGGTGCACCCGCAAAGGTAAGCAGGGTCATAGGCGCAGGTTTATTAGCCTTATAACAGCGCTTCCATGCGCCGATTGTAGCAGATCCGGCAATACCAATACCTATTGCAGAGCCAAGAGCAGCAATTCCCATTACAAGACCAGCGCCTATCAATCCTAAAACATTTGAACCCATAAAAAACTCCTATTCCGTTTAATCCTCAGTATATCTTACCAAAATATTACCGTTTAGCAAACGGTTTGTATGCAAAACCTGACCATGTTAGCCCAATATGGGAAGAAAACTCCAGTGTATTGAGCCGCACCCCATGAACCAAAACTGACAATACATTAAGTACCATGTTAAAGCCGTGACCGAACACAAAAAGCGCCACTCCAAAGACAAAGAAAATAAAGTGGCTCAACAGAGGACTGGCAAAATTACCCACCGTACTGGCGATAGAAGCTCCCGCCAAACCAACCGCCCAAAGCCTGATGTAAGACATAATATCGGAGAATACATTGGTTACACCCAGCACATTGGTAATGATATTTGCAAAGCTTGTAATAATGGATTTAAGAATACTGCCTTCATAATTCCCAAAGATAAAGACCAATGCAAAACCGCCGATCAGGGAATACAACTGCCAGGGCTTTACCCCGCCGAATCCGGTATTAAAAACGACAAGGGAAAGTACTACAAAGTACATTCCAAAGAGCATCCCCAATTGTCCGATTTCCGCCAGAACTTTGGGAGATTTAATGTTACTGATTATTCCCTTAAGATGGGCTACGCCAAGCTGAACCAGAGCGACGGAAAAACAGAACAACATCAGATTGGTGGTAATTGAGTGAGTCATAACCTCAACGGTTGCCTGGGCGCCAACCAGTCCCGATTGAATCCAGAAATTGTTCGCGTTGTAGGAAGCAAGCCATTCCGGCGTGTCGGATACATTTACAATAAGGGGAAGGCTGATATTCTGAAGAATCTGAGGTATATGGGCAACATCAAAGCCAAACCATGAACAAGTCAGAACCCCCCAGACCAGATTGGAAATACTCATTAAAAAGAGGAACTTAAAAATCAGGGGTACGCCTTTCTTTGATGTTTTGGCTATACAGATAAGCGAAACCAGGAAAAGAATTGTACCGTAAGCGGCGTCTCCAAAGATCATACCGAAGAACAGGGTAAAGAAAATGAGAAACCAGCCGGAAATATCAGTTTCCCGGTATCCCGGAGACATTTCAAGAAAACCTGTAAGGGGATAAATCAGTTCGGTTAGTTTGTTATTTTTGAGTTTTGTGGGAACTTCCATATCGTCTTCCGCCGGATCGTCCGCGCAGAAAGCCCAGCCGTTTTCGCTTGCCGCTCTTTTTAGCGTTCCCATATCGGGAGCCGGTATATAACCGGAAATCCAGGAAACCGCCAGATCCGCCGCATCGCCGTCCTTCATATCTTTATCGATAAGTTCCATTCCAGCCCGTGCTGTTTCAAATTCAATATCTGCAAGCAAGGATTTTTTTTCTTCTTCCAGCCGGCTTATTAAAGGCGAAAGCGAAGTCAGTTCCGCTTCAATTTTATTCATTTCGGTTCTTCTGTATAAATTTCTTTCTTTAACAACAGAAAGAGGCCGTTCCGTCAGCCGATAGGGAGTTTCATTGGGAATAGTATCAAAAGCTATAAGTTGAACCGAATGATTTTTTTGATTCGTTTGAAGAATAATAACCGGTATATCTTTGGTATTTACTTCAAAGGAATTAAGAGAAATATCGTAAAGATATGCATTTACACCGTTTTCGGCTAGATAGGCAAAGTCTGTTGGTTCAAACTCTCCCCATTTTTCAACGTGTTTCATTTCCCTCTGGTGATTAAACATATAGTCAAGAAGTTTTTTGCGGCGTTCCGAAAGGGCCACTACACGGCCTGCAAGATCACCTTCGAATTTCGGAGATTCTTCTTTTTTGTTTTTTTTGTTCTTTTTGGAGACATAGGCGGTAAGTATTCCCGATGCAATCTCAAGCTGGGTATACCGGTCCAGAACCTTTGTCAGAGCCTTTGAAGAACCGGTTTTCTTTTCCAGATGAACAACACCCAATTCACGCAGCTTTTCCAGAGAGGCTTTTTTATTTTTGTCCATCACGAGGAGGGACACTTTCTTCATCGGTACAACCATTATTGAGCCCTCTCCATTCCCCGTTTGGAAATTTTGCCGCGTACCACGGCTGCTGTTTGCTGATCCCCCAGATAAACGCCTATTTTCTTAATATTTGCTTTTGCTTCGGGGATTTTTATTTTTTCAAAAAGATTTACACGCTGGCTGGTGGTCTGGAGTTCTTTTCTGAGACGGCGCTGCTGCTCTTCCAGACACTGCATCTCCAGATCCAAAGAAAGAGCTTTCTTCATATTGTCCACAGCCATGTCAAGCCAAAGGGGTTTTTCTATCAGGTCGTAGACTTCCGTTTCAAATTCTGCACCTTCAAAAACCGGAATAGATACACCGGCGATATTTCCTTCTCCGGCTTTCAGTTTGGTAATTCGCAATATACTGGGTGTAAAAACTCCTTCCTCTCCAAAAATACCAATCCACTTTTTAAAGCTTTCCTCGGTTCGTTCTTTTATATTCCGCAGCTCGGTTACCCGGATATCCACAGTACGAATTTCCGCCTGAAGCTGCTGCTTTTTCAGCATTAATGTAGGAAGATAGCGTTGAAACATCTTGAGGCTGTCTTTTTGTTTTTTTTGCTCATTTTTTGTGAGCTTTAACTTTGCCATAACCTGTTTCTACTTTCCTTTTGCATAAATCCTATTTTTGCGGCCAGAATTCGTTGATAAGCTCCGAACGGAGTCCCGTTTCTTCACTTCTGAAGCAGCTTGCCATTATTTCCCATCCCAAATCCAGCGCCTTTTCCAGCGGAATGTTTACCGACAGATCCATCATTTCCTTTTCAAATCGTTCCCCATAGTTAAGCAGCTTCCCGTCCCAGGCGCTCATGGTAAAACCCATGGATTTCTTTTCCATGGTATCTTTGTAGGCCGAATAAAGCTTGATCATACCGTCCATAAGCGCACGGTGATCTTTGCGGGTTTTGCCGTTTACCTGCTGTTTAAGCCGCGAAAGGGAACCGAACGGTTCAATGCGTCCGCCGCGCAGGTAGTACTGGCCTTCTGTAATATATCCGGTATTGTCGGGAACCGGGTGGGTAACATCATCGCCGGGCATTGTAGTAACCCCAAGTACGGTAATGGAACCTGCTGTTTCAAAGTCAACGGCCTTTTCGTAACGTGAAGCAAGCTGTGAGTAGAGGTCTCCGGGATAACCGCGGTTACTGGGTACCTGTTCCTGGGAAATGGCAATTTCCTTCATTGCGTCGGAAAAACTTGTCATATCGGTAAGGAGTACCAGGACGTCCTTGTTCTGCAGGGCAAACTGTTCGGCTACAGCCAGAGAGATGTCGGGGATCATAAGACATTCAACCGTGGGGTCTGCGGCAGTATGGACAAACATAACAGTTTTGGAAAGAGAACCGCCCTGTTCCAGGGTATCTTTAAAGTAGAGATAATCATCGAATTTCAATCCCATTCCGCCCAGAATAATAACATCGACTTCTGCCTGCATGGCGATACGTGCCAACAGTTCGTTGTAAGGCTCGCCCGAAATGGAAAAGATCGGAAGCTTTTGCGAAACAACCAGGGTATTAAAAAGGTCAATCATGGGAATACCGGTTCGTATCATACGCTGCGGAATAATACGCTGACTGGGGTTAACCGAAGGGCCGCCAATGGGAATTAGGTTTTCTGCAAGTTCCGGTCCGTTATCACGGGGGGAACCCGATCCGGTAAAGACTCTGCCAAGAAGGTTTTCCGAAAAGGAAACTTCCATGGGATGACCCAGGAATTCTATTGTGTCGCCGGTCGAAATACCGCGGCCTCCGGCAAATACCTGGAGAGACACCATATCTCCTGCAAGACGGTTTACTTCCGCAAGTGATGTACCAAAACTGGTTTCTATCTTTGCCAGGTCACCGTAGCGGACTCCTTCGGCTTTAACGGTTATTACGTTGCCGGTTATCGATTCTATCTTGCTGTAAATCTTTTTCATCGATCCATTCCTTTCTAAACTATCTTTCCGTCCTAGCGGGCTATTAAAGCTTCAGCTGCCGGTTCTATGCCGCTGGATTTGTTGGAGAGCATATCAAGTATTTCAGCTTCGATGCTCTTGAACTCTGCACTTTCCCAGGGCGAATAGTTATAGTCAATAAATTTCTGGCGCAATCCGTTAAACCAGGTACGGGCATCTTCCTTGTCGGTAAATGCCAGGTTGGTTCCCAAAATACGGAGTATATGCTGGAAGACATACTGCTGGCGTTCGATACTTGCCGCCTGATCCACCTTGTCGAATGAATTCTGCTGCAGGTATACCGCATCAAGGAACTCACCTTTAAGGTAAATGATAAAGTCTTCTACACTGGTTCCTTCTTCGCCTACTACCTTCATCATCTGTTCTACTTCGGTACCGCGAATTAGGATTTTAGCAGCATAGTTGACCCTTTCGTGAGGAATAACACTTCTGTATTTGGACCAGGAATCCAGAGGATGAATGGCGGGAAACTTGCGGGCATCGGAACGTTCACGAGAAAGACCGTGGAAAGCGCCAACTACCTTAAGCGTTGCCTGGGTTACCGGTTCTTCAAAATTGCCGCCGGCAGGACTTACCGTACCGCCAATGGTTACCGAGCCAGCTGAACCGTCTTTAAGCCGCACAAGGCCTGCCCTTTCGTAGAACCCTGCAATGGTCGATTCCAGGTAGGCAGGAAACGCTTCTTCGCCGGGTATTTCTTCAAGGCGGCCGGACATTTCACGTAAGGCCTGTGCCCAACGGCTTGTAGAATCCGCCAATAAAAGTACGTGGAGTCCCATTTGACGGTAGTATTCCGCCATGGTTACTGCTGTATACAGTGATGCTTCACGGGCAGCTACCGGCATGGAGGATGTATTACAAATAATAACGGTCCGTTCCATAAGTGATTTTCCGGTCTTGGGGTCGGTTAACTCAGGGAATTCCTTGAGGACTTCCACAACTTCACCGGCGCGCTCTCCGCAGGCTGCAACAATTACGATGTCAACATCGGCATGCTGGCTTGTCTGGTGCTGTAGCACAGTTTTTCCGGCGCCGAAGGGCCCGGGAACACAAAAAGTACCTCCACGGGCTACGGGGAAGAAAGTGTCGACAATACGAACCTTGGTTACCATCGGTTCTTCGGGTCTGAAACGTTCTTCGTAACAGTTAATCGCCCGCTTGACCGGCCAATGGAAAGAAAGGCAAACGTTGGTCTCTGCGCCTTTGTCATCGATTAATACCGCAATGGTATCGTGAATTTTGTAGTTTCCTGCAGGTTTTACCGATTTTACGGTATATTCTTTGTACATATTAAAGGGAACCATAATCCGGTGGGTAAAAACCCCTTCCGGTACGGTACCGATGGTATCTGCACGTATAAGTTTATCCCCTTCTTTTGCAACGGGGGTAAATGCCCATTCTTTGTCAAGCGGAAGCGGCTCAAGATACACTCCCCGTTCAAGGAAGAATCCGCATTTTTCTGCAAGCTGTGGAAGGGGGTTTTGAAGGCCGTCGTAAACCTGGGTAAGGAGGCCCGGCCCCAGTTCTATGGCAAGCATGTCTCCGGAAAACTCAACGTTATCCCCGATTACAATACCCTTGGTCATTTCAAAAACCTGGAGGCTGCAGGTATTTCCCTTTATTCGGATAACCTCACTCTTGAGTTTTTTCCCTTCTGTTTCGATATACGCCACTTCGTTCATCATAACGGCGCCGTCAAAATTAACAGCTACCATGTTACCGTTTACAGCGGCGACTTTTCCCTTGGTTTCTTTCATTATCTATTCCTCTTTAAACCTTGGAGTTGTATTCATTTAATATTGAATCGTAAAGTTCCTTGTAATTGGCAGCGCCCTGGATAGCCTCGAAACGCTGCCGCCGTTCCATTAACTGAAGTTTTAACAGGTATGCGTAAATATTGTTTACCCCAAAAAGATTAAGGCCCACCATGTCGTCCAGAGCGCCCCAGCGGCCTTCGTCTATATAGATTGTAGCTTCCAGTGGGTCGTCCATTTCGAAGGCGGTTTTTCCGCGTGCTTCGGCACGGGGCACATCATGGGGAGGATCCCCGGGCGAGGGGCGCTTGAGTTTGGCTGCCCGGATAAATGCAAGGTTCAACACCAAAACCCGTTCCCTTAACATAAGAAGATCAATAAAGGCCGAACCTGTAGTCTGAACCGTCTCGACAACCAGTTTGGCGTCATAATAACAATATTTAAGAAGGGCCGCATCGTCGGGATGCAAAACGCTGTTACACTGTTCCCTAAACTCTTCCGAACTTACGGGGGGCTTGTCACCGTAATTGAGCGATTGAAGCGAAGCCACAAAGTAGTAGTAGTTCCGGGAACTCAAACCTATATCCCCTTTCCTGCTGTTTTAATAACTTCGGCCAGGCGGGGGTTAAGATAGGCAGATAACATTCTGGCGACAGCCTCGGCTGAAAAATCGTAGAATGCAGAACCGTCTTTTTCGGCAATATGAAAACCGCTGTCGAGGCTTTTTCCTACCTTTAACTCTACCCCACCCTTGAGAACAGAGACAAGTTTAGCCTTAAAAGCATCGTCAAGCTTCTTTAAATCCCCTTCGGAAAGCACTACGGAAAGGGAATCGGTGTTTTTTACCGCCCAGTTTTTAATTAAATCGGGCAGAACACTTTTAATTACATCGGCGGAATAGGAAGAACCCACCGCTTCTGCTATACATTTATCCAAAATCCCCTGAATTTCACCCTTAAATGCAAGAATCAGATTGCGGGAGGCTTGTTCTACTGCCGCCATACCGGCTTTTTCGCTCCGCTCTGCGTCAGCTTTGCCTCCGGCGATTATTGCTTCGGCCTCACGCTTTGCGCCTTCGATTATTTTTTTTGCCTCTGCTTCGGCATCGGCCCTGAGTTTGGATGCTCCTGCCTGGGCTGATTCAATTCCATCTTTTTTTATTTTTTCAATAAGTTCATTAAGTTGGATTTCCATAGATTCCTCTTATATGATCAAGATACGGCTTACATAATACCCGAAGGTTTGTAACAATGCAAGCAGTGGATCACTAAAAAAATTAAAAAAAAATCAAATATTAATGCTTTAATAGCTGATATTACCAACTGAAAGCAAAAATTGCTTGCTCACGATAAGGTTTTTCTGGACCAAAGAGTGCAGATGGGAAACTGTCCTGGTTCGGTGAATCGGGAAAATGCTGGGTTTCCAGGCAAAAACCGGCGTTTTTATTGTATATAGATCCTGTTTTACCTTCTATTCCGTCCAGGAAATTCCCTGAATAAAACTGTACGCCCGGCTGAGTTGTACTGAGCCTGAGCAAACGGCCGCTTTTTGCCTCACGGACTTCGGCACAGGGCCTTAATACCGGTTTGCCGGCAGCGGATTCTTTTCCTGTATCGCCTGTTCCGCCCTGTATTACATAACAATGATCGTAACCCTTGCCGATAGCTGCAATATCGCCTCCGCAGACAGACTCAAAGTCAGCATTTATGGATTTGGCCGCTGTAAAATCAAAGGGTGTTCCTGCCACGGGAAGTAGCTTTCCCGTAGGGATAAGATTTGAACTGCTTTCCACATACGAAGAAGCATAGAGCAGCACCTGATGTAAAAGTATGTTACCATTACCCTCCCCTGCCAGGTTAAAATATGCATGATTTGTAAGGTTGACAGGACAAGGTGCATCAAGTTCAGCCCGGTATTCGGCAATAATTTCATTGTTGCCGGAGAGGCCGTAGGTTACGGCGGCTTTACAATTTCCCGGATAACCTTCTTCGCCGTCAGGACTTTCCAGTTCAAAGCGGACAAAAACGCCGTTTGAATCCTCGTAAGGGAAAGCATTCCAGAGCTTTTTGTCAAAACCCTTTCTGCCGCCGTGGAGGGTATTTGCGCCGTCGTTTTGATACAGTTGATATTTTTTTCCGTCTAAACTAAACGCCGAATTCCCTATTCTGTTTGCAAAACGGCCGACAGTAACACCTATAAAAGGGCCGTTATGCAAATACCCGTCCAGAGAAGAAAAGCCCAGCAGCACATCGTCCCTGCCGTTCTTGCCGGGCATAATGAGCGATGTCCATGCAGCGCCGAAACTGGAAACAGAAAATTCCAACTCTCCGGCTTTAAGGGTAAAGAGTTCCGCTTCCCTGCCGTCGGAAAGAATACCGAATGTTTTTTTTGTTATATTCATGAATTGCTCCCCTGATTTTATAATACCATAAAAACCATTCCTGAATACCTATCACTCATCGCATTGTTTTTCCTTTTAAAACCCGCTAGACTTTAATTATGCGCACACTAAAAGCCGCTGTAATTGGCGCTGGAAGCACCTATACGCCTGAGCTAATCGAAGGTTTTATTGACAGAAAGGACAGCCTTAATTTTGAATCATTTTATTTAATGGATATTAACGAAGAAAAGCTAACAACCGTCGGCGGACTTGCACAAAGAATGCTTACCTCAAAAGGTTTTACCGGCAAGATTATACTGACACGGGATTTGGACGAAGCAATTGACGGCTCTGATTATATATTTGCCCAAATAAGAGTCGGAGGGCTTGCTGCACGGATTCGGGACGAAAAGATTCCTTTAAAACACGGCCTTTTGGGACAGGAAACAACAGGAGCCGGCGGTTTTATGAATGCGCTACGGACAGTGCCGGTAATGCTTGACATAGCGCGGCGTATAGAAAAACTGGCACCGCAATCATGGCTGATTAATTTTTCCAATCCTTCGGGGATAGTCGCGGAAGCTTTGTTAAATCATACATCAATAAAAATGATAGGTCTTTGCAACTGTTTCATTAACATGAGTGCCGAAATTGCAAAAACCCTTGGTACTGATAAATTTGACTATGACTACATAGGGTTAAATCACTTAAGCTGGATTACTTCCGTTACGGTAAACGGCGAGAACATGTTAAGCCAGCTTGGAAAGAAAGGCAGCGGCAGGTTTAAAAACATACCGGAAGTTGATTACGACGAACGCCTCCTGGAAGCGATCCCCGCCATTCCTTCATCGTATTTAAGTCATTACTATTTAAGGGATACACAATTTAATAAAGCTTTGCATGCGGAAAAAACACGCGGCGAAGTTTGTGTTGAAATTGAACAAGCCCTTATAGACAAATATAAAAATCCCGATCTTAAAGACAAACCCAAAGAACTGGAAGAACGGGGCGGCGCTTTATATTCCACAGCGGCAGTTTCGGTGGTGGATGCCATGGAAAACGATAAAAACGAATACCATGTGGTAAACGTAAAAAACAACGGTGCTGTTCCTTTTATGGACAAAGATGATGTGCTGGAACTTAAATGCACGGTAAATCGTAAAGGTGCAGAGCCTGTTCAGTTTCCAAATCCGGACAACCCTTTTATAAAAGGCTTGATGCAGGCGGTTAAAGCCTACGAAAAACTTACCGTCAGGGCGGTTGTAAACCAGAGCAGAGCTGATGCACTTGCTGCACTGATGATCCACCCCTTAATTGGCGACTACCACAAAGCTCAAGCGGTACTTGATGAAATGATAGAGGCAAATAAGGATTTTTTACCAAAAGGACTTTTGATTTAATAATTGCGGAGATAAAAATTGAATGAATATGTATTAGGCCTGGATACGGGCGCTACAAAAAGCCACCTTGCACTATTCGACATTTCGGGGACACTTGTAGATTTTTGCCATTGGGGGCCGCTTAATCATGAATCGCTTCCCGGTTCATTTACCCAATTCGAAGATGAACTCGGACAATTTATAACGCAAACCCTGTTAAAACATAAAATCACAATAAAACAGGTTTCTTATTCCGTACTTGGCATAGCGGGCGCCGATACACTCCTTCAGCATAAAATAATTTCCAGAATAATTGAAAACATCGGCCTGCAAAAATTCACCCTGGCAAACGACGCTTTTCTGGGTATTCCTGCCGGAAGTCCGCTGGGAACAGGTATTTGTGCAAATAACGGAACAGGCTGTACCCTGGCCGGCATTGACAGCGAAGGAAAAATGCTGCAAATTGGCGGCGTTGGTTTTATTTCCGACGATTACGGAGGCGGCGGGTTTCTTGGGCAAAAAGTTGTTTCCGCAGTGTACAGCGAACTCTTCCGAAAAGGGGAAAAAACCTGCATGACGGGCGCTTTGTTCGAAAAACTCGGCATTTCAAACAAACATGACTTTATAGAAAAAATCTATGAAAAAACAGATAACCGCAGATTTGAGCTTGGTTCCTGTACCAAAATACTGTTTGAAGCAGTTTCAAAAAATGACCATATTGCAAAAAAAATTGTTTTAAAATCGGCAGATAACTATGCCAACGGAATTTCATGCATGATTGAAGAACTAAACTTTAAAACAAATGAAGAACTGAATATAGTGTTTGAAGGCTCGGTTTTTGTAAAGGGCGAAGATCCCCTGTTGGTTGAAGCAATAAAAGAAAAAATTATTAATAACAATCCGGGTTATCGTTTTAAATATACCCTTCTGGATGTTCAACCGGTAGCAGGTGCAGTTATTTGGGCGCTTAATATGCTTGGAGAAAAGGGCGTTTTTTATAATAAGGTTTGCGCTCAGTTGCAGAAGTAAATACTGTTCTTTTGGCTGCCATGGTCAGCGGTTCAGGTATCCATATTGCCGGAAGGGTTTATTTCACCGGTAGAATCAAGTTTTCTGTGTAATGTTTTTCTGCCTATGCCCAGTACTTCAGCCGTTTTACTTTTGTTGCCTTTCAGAAAAGCCAGCGTATCCTGAATGATTATTTGTTCACATCCGTCCATGTTTGTACCAATGGGAATACGTATCCAGCCTTTGTCGCTGTGGGCCCTGACAGTGGGAGGGAGATCCGAGTCTGCAATAATATTTCCCTTGGCCATTACCACGGCGCTTTCCATGCAATTCCGAAGTTCCCGGACATTTCCCGGCCAGTCATAAGCGTACAGTGCCGTACGTGCTTTATCGTCAATGCCTTCTATTTGCTTGCCGTTTTCCTGCGAAAATTCACGGAGAAAAATGCTTATAAGCATCGGAAGATCGTCCTTGCGTTCCCGTAAAGGGGGAACACGGATATTTACAACATTAAGGCGGAAAAAAAGATCCTCCCTGAAAGCGCCTTTTTCTATTTCCGCTCTAAGGTCCCTGTTGGTAGCGGCAATAATCCGTACGTCGGTTTCGATGGTTTCTTCTCCCCCTACCCGTTCGAATTTTCTTTCCTGAAGTACCCGCAGCAGTTTAATTTGTATGTTCTGATCGATTTCTCCAATCTCGTCCAGAAAGAGTGTTCCTTCGTTGGCAAGTTCAAATCGTCCCCTGCGCCGGGCAACAGCACCGGTAAATGCCCCTTTTTCATGGCCAAAGAGTTCGCTTTCAATAAGCGAATCGGGAATGGCAGCGCAATGAACCTTAACCATGGGTTTTCCCTTGCGCGGAGAAAGTTCGTGAAGGGCGTCGGCGACCAGTTCTTTTCCCACACCTGATTCACCGGTAATAAGTATTGATGCCTTGGACGGAGCCGCCCTGCTAATCATATCAAAAACCTGTTGCATTACAGCGCTGGAACCAACCATGGTTTTATATTGGTTGTTCTTTGCCAGCGCTTCTTCGAGGTTTTTATGCTTAAGTGAAAGTTCATGATTAGCTAAAGCACGCTTGACCAGCATGGAAAGGTGATCAAGATTTACCGGTTTGGTAAGAAAATCATAAGCGCCGCTTCTCATGGCTGCAACAGCGTTTTCAACGGTGCCATGCCCTGTAAGTATGATCACCGGAAAACCGGGAATAGCGGCTTCGATTTTTCGCTGAAGTTCCTCTCCGCTTAAACCGGTCATACGTAAATCGGTAATAACCAGATCTATGTCTCCCTTTCCAAAACGCTGCCAGCCTTCCGTACCGTCGCTTGCGGTTACCACTTCATAACCGTCCATTTCCAGTCCTGCGGCAAGGCCTTCTCGGATATTTTTCTCATCATCCACGACCAATAGCCGGAAATTCATTTTGCCTCCAGAATTGCAAAACGCTTATCACCTTCACCGGTATCCTCCGCCGAGCCCAAAGGGCGAAGGTTCCCCTCCGGATACTCCGCCGAGCCCAAAGGGCGAAGGTTCCCCTCCGGATACTCCGCCGAGCGAACAGTAGGGATCGTCGCGAGTGAAGCATCGCGCGATTCCCTTCCGGAAGGTATAAGACGCCTGTCCCTTTGCGGAATGGGAAGCGTAATGGTAAAACAAGTTCCTTCACCTTCCTTTGAAGTAACGTTTATTTCTCCTCTGTGCTCACGGATTATTTTAAACACAAGCGTTAACCCAAGACCAGATCCCCGTTCTTTAGTAGTAAAATACGGTTCAAAGATTTTTGCAAGGATTTTATCGGGTATTCCCGTACCTGTATCAATAACACTCAGAATTGCTTCGTTGTCTTTTCTTTCTGTTTTCAGGATTATTTTTCCTCCCTCTTCAATGGCTGCCACAGCATTTTGGATCAGGTTAAGCAGCGCCTGCTTCATAAGCTGTTCATCAAAATCCAGAAGGGGAAGCATTTCGTCAAGTTCGAGTTCCAAATCAACCAGGGCATCGGAAAGCTCGTAGGCGGTAAACTCCGCCAGTTCCTGAAGAAATTTGTTAAAATTCGATTCCTTTAAATTCAAGGTCATGGGACGGACTGCAAACAGAAAATCGACCACAATATGATTAAGGCGATCTATTTCTTCGTTAATCACATCAATATAGCGATGGAACATGGAAAAATATGCTACCGGTCCTTTCTCTCCCTGGTTAAAGTTCGGGTCAGGCCTGTCTTCCGGATGGGAAAGGTAATACAGTTCTTCGTTCTTGGCAAAAGCTTTCTGCAAAAGCTGTATATGAATGGAAATAGAACCGAGGGGATTTTTAATCTCGTGGGCAACTCCTGCGGCCAGAGTTGTCAGGCTTGCAAGGCTTTCTATTTGCCGCATTCTGGCTTCTTTTTTTCGTTTTTCGGTAATGTCGTTCACGTGAACAAGGGAACCGGTAATCTGGTAGTCCTTAACCAGGGGGAAAATACTGATCGACAAGAGCCGCCTTATTCCCTTAACTTCTGTTTCAAATTCACGTTCGTTTACCCGGTCGCCGGAAAGCAATGCTGTTTTTAAAAATGCTGCAATTTCCCTGTCATCAATAAGTTTCCAAACCCATACATCTTCCCTTTCTGTCCGTGAAATAGGCAATAGACGTTCGGAAAATTTATTTGCCAGGATCAGGTTATGTTCAGAATCGCATACAAGGATCCCTTCTGCAAGTGAATCCAGCACTGTCCCCAGACGTTCAATATCGTCGATTAAGGAATGAAAATATTCCTGTATCTGTTCGGAATTGTTCAACTTTGCAATTATTTGCAGTAAATGCCTGACTATTTGCTTCATAACATTCCCGTTTTTAATGCTTCAAAAAGCCGTTCTAGTACCATTGGCGGACCAATATTGAAAGAATCGTTTTCCGCCGCAGATCGATTTAATTCCCTGTGCCACAGCTCCGCTGCAATACTTTTCTCCAAAGAAGAATTCGGATTATTGCCTTTATTATGCAGCCATGATGAAATAAGCGCCGAGCAATGCTTTAAAAACCGCCTAAAAAGACCGGGGATTTCAAACTGTTCGGCCGTATCAAGAACTTTTTGTATTGCTTCCTTCACACTGCCAGCAGGCCTTCCCATGGCCCCTGTTTCGGCAATATCTGCGGTATACTTTCCCAAATCAATTAAAACTTCCGGAATATCAGGAGATGAACCGAGCAAGCCTTCATTTGCAGCGTTCACGTTAGTCTGCCCTGTTGAGTATGCCCGGTTTTTTACCCGTGTTTCCCTTACAGCTTCTGCCGCAACAGAAGCGGCAAAGAATGCTCCCAGAGCATAAAGTGTATCACTTTTAACCGGCAGAAAAGAATCCAGATATAACTCAATGGAAGATGCCATTGTCTGTGTTTCACGAAAAATACGGTTTAACACTTCTTTTTCCTCTTCTGTTTTCCGTCCGGCAAAACGGTATTCCCTGAGCCGGGAAAGCATGGTGGGAAGAAGAATCATTGGGCGGGTACTGGTAAGAATGATCGAAAGATACGGCGGCGGTTCTTCGAGAATTTTAAGAAGTGAATTTTTTGCACCTTCCTGCATGTTTTCCGCATTTTCCAGGATGATGTATTTATGTCTTCCCAGCGGAGCAAGGCGGCTCCAATATGCAGCTCTGCGAATCTGCGCTATGGGAATAAGTTCACCAAGCCCGTCAGCCTGCAATTTTACGGCTTTTTTTACGATACCCTCGCATTTTTTATTAAGATCAGCATTGCCGCCGGCAATTTCAATATCTTCCAGTTCTTCTTCCAGATTATCAATTTGGTTTTTTAATTTTCCCAATTTGGGATCATCTTCCCAAAGTATGTTGTTAAACCGCAAAAGGAATTTACGGACAGAACGTAAAAAGAGCATCTTGCTCCCGGGGTTTTCCGGGTTGCGAAGAAAAGTTCCCGAAGAAGCGGAGATTTCTTCAAAAAAACGCCGTCTTCCCAGGATTAACAGATCCGGTGAAACAAGGTTTTTATGGCGAATACATGACGAACAGGAACAATTCCAGTTTCCCCGCAACGTTTCATTTTCACAGCTTTGAACCCGGGCCAATTCCAGCGAAGCCGTTCCCTTTCCCGAATATTCAGGGCCGGAAAACAAAATGGAAGGTGCAAGGGAACCGTTTTGAATATCGGACTTTAGTTGATCAATTACCTGGTTTTGATAAAGGATATTTTCAAACACGGAAAGCCCTCACAAACGGCAGAAAAAGCCGGGCAAAAAAACTTTGTTCAACAAGCGGAGCGGGATCAAAAACGGGCTGGATTGTTAAAACAAACAATGAAAGAACAATAAGGGCAAAACTCTCGGCCAGCCCCAGTATTATCCCAAGTATTTTATCCAGGACATTCATATTAAGACCGGTGATAATGTCTTTAATGACATGCTCGGTAATTTTTCCAATAATAAATACTGCGATAAAAATTATCAAAAAGGCAAGAATCTCCGGAAACAGTTCCATTTGTAAATAACGTGAACGTAAAAAACCGGCGCCGGATTTAAAAAAAAGAACTGCAACTATAACGGAAAAAGCCACAGAAGCAATAGAAAAAAATTCTCCGGTAAAGCCCTTTAAAAAACCCCTTAGGACAAGCAATCCTGCAAGAATTATATAAACCAGATCCAGTGCCTGCATTACTTTACTCCCCCTGTCTGGTTTGTTTTCTGTTTAAGCGTATCAATCAAAAGCCGGACTATATTTCCCGTTCCATCGGAACTTCCGACCCTGGCAGAAGCCGCCGCCATTGTTTCCCGTTTTTCATCCGTCAGTTTTTGCAGCACTTCTTTCAGATCCGCCGCAGTTCTTTTATCGGGAGGCAATACTATAGCTGCACCGGCATTTTCAAAAAACCGGGCGTTTTCTACCTGATCCCCTCTTGTACCTGTACCGGCCAACGGCAGAAGCACCATGGGTTTCCCCGCAGTTGCGCATTCCCATACTGTACCCGCACCGCTCCTTGCCAAAACCAACTCTGTCGCAGCAAGTACATGGGGAAGTTCTTCTTTTATGTATGGATACGGTTTATAACGCTGTGATTCAATTGTTTCATGTTTCCATGATGCGCCCCCAGAAGAAATTTTTGTAGCCGAAGAATCTATTGGGAGGCACGCCGTGTTACCTTCATTGGAAAAACACGCTCGACTTCTCGCGTGCTGTTTTTGGGCGCCAGTCTGATGCACTACAATGTATTTTTGTGTAAGTTCATCCAATGAACCAAGTACAAGTTCATTTAACTCCTGAGCTCCCTGGCTGCCTCCAAGTACAAGGAGTATACGATCGCCCTCTTCCGCTCCAAGAAATGTCCTGCCCTTTGCCGGATCGGCAGTTTTAAATACTGTCCTTACCGGATTACCCAATACAACAACTTTATCCCGAATTTGTTCCGGAAACCGTTGCATGGTTTCAGGGTATGCAGTAATAATGTGCCCCGTGCCTTTTGCGGCAAAACGTGCATTGATCCTTGTAGCAAGTCCAGGACTGTAATCCGATTCATGGGTAAGGACAGGTATTTTTAACGATGCAGCTGCTGCACAGGGGGGAACACTTACAAAACCGCCTTTGGAAAAAAGCAGGGCCGGGTTTTCATGCTTTAGTATTTTCCTGGCGGCAAAAAAGCCTGCCGCCACTTTAAAAAAATCGCCGATGTTACGAAAAGAAAAATTCCGTCTTAACTTTCCGGCCGGAATTGAAAAAAAATCAATACCAGCTTCGGTTACTATGGAAGCATCAAGTTTATTATTTGAACCAATCCAAAAAATCCGGCATTCCAATTCCTGTTTAAGAGCAGCGGCGACCGCCAGTCCGGGATAGATGTGCCCTCCCGTACCGCCGCCGGTAAAAGCAATACAAAACTCACTTTTTGCCATTAACTAAGAGTAGTATATCACGCCTGTTTTCGCAATTGGTAAGAAAGACTTGTTAATATCCAACCACAGATTACACAGACAAATTCGGATAACACAGATCATTAATAATATTCAAAAAAATACTATCTGTAAAAACCTGCTTCTATCTGTACAATTTGTGGCAGAAAAAACCAATTATTTTTTTCGTGCAGCTTTCTTTGCTACTGTTTTTTTGGCAGCGGCTGTTTTTTGTTCAGCCCGGTCAATGGCACTGGCAGGAAATACTCCTGTCTGCGCCGAATGATCATCGGCAAACCAAATTGTAAAAATTTCCTTTGTCTCTTCATCAATGGACTGGACAACCATTTTTGCACTGTTCGGCAGCCCTGAAGCAATTACTACGTCGCCGATAAGTCTTTCTGTAGCTCGTACGCTCATTATAACTCCTTAAAAATACTGGAAATGAGCCGCGCAGGATTCGAACCTCCGACCACCGCCTTAAAAGGGCGATGCTCTACCTACTGAGCTAGCGGCCCAAAATAATAACTAAAATCAAAAATACACAATTAAAATAATAAGGTCAAGTCCTTTTTTAAAAAAAAATAATTTACGGTCGCTGCAGATAGGCGGTGTGGGCATGGTAGCTTGTACGTGCCAGAGGCGAAGAAATTACATAGCTAAAATCTTTTTCCAGTGCGATGTTTTTCAGCCGGGTAAATATATCGGGGTTAATATATTCCTGTACAGGAATTTGTTTTTTTGAAGGCTGCAAGTATTGGCCCATTACCAGAATATCTACCTTTGCGGTCCGGAGATCATCCATTACAGACAGAATCTCATCCTCAGTTTCACCCAAACCCAGTAGTAAACTGGATTTTGTCAGGATATCAGGGCGAATATTCTTAACTTCGGATAGAGTTCGCAGGCTTTTATCAAAAGAAGCGCGGCTGTCCCTGATATTCTGTTGCAGAGAACGAACTGTTTCTACATTATGGGCAATTGTCTCCGGCATAGCGTTGATAACCGCCAGCAACTCATCGCCAAAATAATCAGGAATAAGCGCCTCTACTTTACAGATGGTATTTATTTCCTTGATTACACTGATGCATCGTGCAAAATGATTTGAACCCCGATCCGGTAAATCATCCCGGTCTACCGAAGTTAGCACAACATAACTAAGATCTAACTCCTTTACTGCCTGGGCAAGCTCAACAGCTTCTGTGTCCGGGACAGTCCTGCCTGTTTTGGCAGTTGAAACACCGCAAAATCGGCAATGCCTGGTACAGACATCCCCCAGGATCATAAAGGTTGCCGTTCCCATACCCCAACATTCTCCTTTATTGGGACATTTAGCTTCGTCGCAGACTGTATGGAGACCTCTTTGATCAATTATTGATTGTACCTTTTTCCATTCCTCCCCGCCGGGGGCGCGAACTCGTATCCAATCTGGTTTTTTTTCAGGATCAACCACTGGTAGATACTATAAAAAAATAGTCAAAAAGTATACACTTGATACATGGCTAAACTAAATTACGATGAATCAAAAATAAAAACTCTTTCTTCTCTGGAACATATCAGGCTCCGGACGGGAATGTATATTGGCAGGCTGGGCGACGGTTCCAATCCTGACGACGGTATCTATGTTTTATTAAAAGAAGTGATCGACAACTGCATTGATGAATTCATTATGGGAAACGGTAAACAAATCGAAGTGATGATCAAGGATAATGGGCCGGGAAAATCGGTGGTAAAAATCCGGGATTTCGGCCGCGGTATACCTCTGGGAAAACTTGTAGAATGTGTGTCGGTTATCAATACCGGGGCCAAGTACAATGACGATGTATTTCAGTTTTCGGTGGGCCTTAATGGGGTCGGAACCAAAGCGGTAAACGCACTTTCCTCCCATTTCCGTGTGGTGTCGATACGAAACGGGGATTTTGCAGAAGCTGTTTTTGAACAGGGCATATTAAAAAATCAACGCAAAGGAAAATGCGCAGCATCAATGCCTGCTGCAGCGCGCAAGGACGGAACTTTTGTTGAATTTACACCGGATAATTCCATATTTGAAAACTATCGTTTTAATGCAGAATTCGTTGAAAAACGAATACAAAACTACACATACCTCAATTCGGGTCTGACTCTGACGCTGAACGGTAAAAATTATATTTCCAAACAAGGGCTCTTCGATCTGTTAAACGAAGAAACAGGAGACGATATACTCTATCCAATCGGTTATTACAAAGGTCAGCACATTGAATTCTCCTTTACCCACACCAACAATTACGGGGAAGAATATTTTTCCTTTGTAAACGGTCAATACACCGCTGACGGAGGTACGCACCTTTCAGCTTTTAAAGAAGGGTTTCTTAAAGGTATACAGGCGTATTTTAAAAAAGACTACAAAAGCGAAGACATCCGGGAAGGAACAACAGCAGCTGTGGCGATAAAAATAAAAAGCCCTGTTTTTGAAAGTCAAACCAAAAATAAACTGGGAAACACCGACATCAGATCCTGGATAGTTCAGGCAGTACGGGAAGGTGTGGATGAATGGCTTCACCGTAATCCCCTGGCTGCAAAAAAACTCGAACAGAAAATTGTTTCCAACGAAAAGCTCAGGACGGAACTTAACGCCGTTAAAAAAGAAGCCAGAGAAGCGGCAAAGAAGATATCGCTGAAGATTCCCAAACTTAAGGACTGCAAGTATCACCTGGAAGACGGAAAACACGGAGAGCTTTCCACCATATTTATTACCGAAGGTGATTCCGCCGCCGGATCAATGGTTACAAGCCGTGATGTTATGACTCAGGCGATCTTTGCACTTCGGGGCAAAATCGAAAATATGTACGGCAAAAAACAAACGGCAATTTATAAAAACGAAGAACTGTACAATTTAATGACCGCCCTTGGTATCGAAAACGATATTGAAGGACTCCGTTACGCACGTATCGTCATTGCAACCGACGCAGACTTTGACGGCTTTCACATAAGGAATTTACTGCTTACTTTTTTTCTTTCGTACTTTGAAGAACTTGTTACAAGCGGACATATTTTTATCCTCGAGACTCCACTTTTCCGTGTAAGGACAAAAAAAGAAACACGGTACTGTTACAACGAAAAAGAACGCGACGAAGCTTTGGGAGCTTTGGGCGGTTCCAGTGAAGTAACCCGTTTTAAGGGTCTGGGCGAAATTAGCCCAAAAGAATTCGGTCAGTTTATAGGGGAAAAAATGCATCTTGTACCTGTATCGGTGAATACCCTTAAAGCAGTACCCCAGGTACTTTCTTTTTATATGGGAAAAAACACACCGGAACGGCGTGAATATATCATGAAAAATCTTATTGAAGACGCTGGATAATTGCATGAGGGCATTTGGCCCTCGAGCGGAAGGAAATTATTATAATTCGCCGCTAAAGCGGCGTGTGCATGCGAGCCGGCGAGATGACAGCAGGAGGACTCGTTTAATGAAAACAGTTCTGGTAGTTGACGATTCAAGAATTGTGAGGAATATCGATAAAAACACCTTTTAAAAATATTACAGGAAACAAATGGCGCTGATAATAGTCCGGCTTTTAATTTTTGCATCCATTACCCTTACCGTATATATGTTCGTTGTTACCATTGAACGGTGCCGAAGCGAAAAACGTTATAAGTTTATATACTGCCTGGCATTTATCTTTTTTTATAACCTGGGGTATTTGCTCGAAATATCAAGCGGAAGCGTGGGAGGAGGAATTATTGCCACAAAAATAGAGTATCTTGGCGGTACATTTATGACTCCGTTTTTCTTCTTCTTTGTGGCAGAGTACTGCGAAATACGTTTACCCAAAAAATACTACTTTCTCCCCATACTCATTGTTCCGATCCTGTTTTATCTTGTAGTTGCAACTTTTGAATATCATCAATTGCTGTATTTGGAGTATAATTATGATGTTAACCATCCTATTTTGGGGTTATATATCGTACCTGGCCGCCTCTATCTGGTTGGCACTTTTTATCCGCTTTTTTGTATTGCCCTTACATTGATTGTCATTATCCGCAGCATGGTAAAGCAAAACCGTACACAGCGGCTTGCCCTTATTCTGCTTTTAATCAGCGCCCTTGCACCGCTTATTGCCAATTTCAGTTATGTTGCACTTTCGTACTTTTTCGAATCGGCTTTTGCCGGCATCCTCTTTACTCCATTTGTTATGGTCATATCCAATTTTATAATTTTCTATAACATAATCATGAACGACATGTTTGACCTTGCGCCCAAGGCCCATGCCATCACTATGGATCTGATTCGGGATGCCTTTGTCGTTCTTGATCGTGGTATGGCTTATACGGGATCCAATAAAACGGCCCATGAACTATTTCCCGCATTGGGAGAAATTCAAAAGGGCGCTTCTATACAGGGTCTGGAAAATTGGCCGGAAGAATTATTGACAGGTCTGCACGCAGAAAAAAGCGGCGGTCCCGGCGAATCAGAACTCCGCAGAGAAATTGAATTTACCCTGCCCCACAGACCTGGAAAGATCTACTCCGGGTGGGAAAACCGCGTTACTTCCGAATCTGGCGGCACTCTGGGTTTTGTTATTCTTATCCAGGATATTACCGAAACAATCAGTTTAATTCAAAATATCCAGGCCCAACGCGACGAAATTGCCGCCATGCGTGACAACCTAAAGGAAGGTCTTTTTTTAATGGACAGGGAATATAAAATACAGCCTTCTTATTCCAAAGCCATGGAAGACGTACTTTCAACCAGGCAGTTACAGGGTAAATCGTTTACCGCATTGCTTAAAAAATCGTTTAGTGCAAAAGAACTCGGCATAATCGGCGATTACTTTACCATGATCATGGACAAATCAATAGATGCAGAAATGCTGGAAGATATGAATCCCCTTGCGGAATTTACATATATCAGTACCGAAACAAATTTCAGCAAGACATTACGTTGTCTCTTTGCCCCTGTAGATCAGGGCGGCGGTGAAATATTTGTAATGGGCACAATACAGGACATCAGTGCCGAAACTCTTTTAAAGAAACAGCTTGCCGAAGAAGAAGCGCGGCAGCAGAACGAAATGCGCAATCTTTTTGAAGTAATGCAGGTTGATCAGGACGTTTTTGCGGATTTTATTGAAGATACCGATGACGAGTTTGGCCGTATTAACGCATTATTAAAAAACAAAAAAATCAAAAACAGGGAGCTTTTGATAAAACTGTACCAGCTTGTCCATGCAGTAAAATCCAATGCAGTAATTGTAGGGCTTTCCGCTTACGGTGAAAAACTCCATGAACTGGAAACAATAATAAAAAAATTGCGGGAAAAAGAAACAGAGATTCAATTTGACGAAATACTGCACATTACCGTTGAACTGGAAAAACTTCAGAAAGAAAAAGAAAAACTGGAAGATATCCTCAAACGGATTCGGGATTTTAACAGTTCCGCAAAAAACGAAAACAAAAAAGAAGAAGATGTATTTATTGATGCTTTAAAGCAAATATGTAAACGGGTTGCTGCCGACGAAAATAAAAAAGCAGCGCTTACCGTGGAAACATTTGACAAAAAAACTCTGATCCATGATCAAAAGCGTGCGATAAAAGAAATTCTTACACAGCTTGTACGTAATGCCGTTTACCATGGCATTGAAACGCCGGAGGAACGACTGGCTCTGGGCAAAAGCGAAGAAGGAAAAATTACCCTTAATGTAAAAACAGAAAATGGCAGGGTCCGGATAATACTTGCCGATGACGGCAATGGGCTGAATTTTGATGCAATTGCACAAAAAGCATTGGCATTGGGCCTGTTAAAAAACCCGGAGGCCGATAAAACCAACAAACAACTCCTTTCAAACCTTATTTTCAGTACTGGTTTCAGTACTTCGGAAAAAGAAGACCTTCACGGCGGGCGGGGAATAGGCCTAAACCTTGTACGGGACTCATTAAAAGAAATACAGGGAACCATACAGCTTAACAGCAAAAAAGGACATGGACTCACCTTTGACATTACAATACCCTTTTAAAGAAACCTAACCAAAACTACCGGAGTTTTGGAACAAGCTCAACCTCTTGCTACTTTCCGCCGTTTGCCGTAAATTGTTAAGTGCCTATGGCTTACATTAAAAATCTATTTGACAGAAATTTCCTTGAATATGCAAGTTATGTAATCAAGGACAGGGCTATTCCCGATCTTGAAGACGGTTTAAAACCGGTCCAGCGCCGTATACTCCATTCTCTTTTTGAAATGGACGACGGAAAATTCCACAAAGTTGCCAATATAGTCGGCCATTGTATGCAGTACCACCCCCACGGAGATGCGTCCATAGGCAGCGCCCTGGTTGTTCTGGCCAATAAGGATCTGTTTATAGACAGGCAGGGAAATTTCGGCAATATCTATACCGGCGACGAAGCATCGGCGCCTCGTTATATTGAATGCCGTTCGACTCCCCTGGCAAAGGCAATTTTTTACAATCCCAAGCTGACTCCCACTGTAGATTCATATGACGGCAGAAAAAAAGAACCTGTTCTTTTTCCGGCAAAGATTCCCGTAATTCTTGTTATCGGTGCCGAAGGAATTGCCGTTGGTATGTCCACCAAAATACTGCCGCACAATGTACTCGAAGTGCTCGAAGCGGAAAAGGCCTGCCTTCAGGGAAAGAAATTCGAACTGTATCCCGATTTCCCAACCGGAGGACAGGTAGATGTCTCGGATTATCAGGACGGCAACGGCAAAGTACTTGTCAGGGCAAAGCTTGATACTTCGGACCCGAAACGTATTGTTATCCGTGAACTTCCCTACGGATCAACAACAGAAAGCATCATTAACAGTATAGAAAATGCAGCCAAAGCGGGACGTATTAAAATACAGGGAATAAGCGACTTTACTACGGAAAAAGTAGAAATTGAAATCCGCCTTGCACGGGGAGTATATTCCGAAGAAACGGTTGACGCTCTTTTTGGCTTTACAGAGTGCGAACAGTCCATTTCGGCAAATCTTCTTGTTATCAGAAACGGCCTTCCTTCGGTTATGAAAATAACCGATGTAATTAAGTATCATTCCAAACTACTGGTAAAAATACTCACCAAAGAACTGGAACTGGAAAAAAGCGAACTGCAGGATAAACTTCACCTTAGAAATCTGGAACGGATCTTTGTTGAAGAGCGAATTTACAAAGCAATAGAAAAAATGAAAACCGTCAAGGGGGTTAACGATGCGGTAATTGCCGGCTTTAAGCCCTTTGCCAAAGAAATCGGGCCGCGGGGAGTCAGCACCGGTGATGTTGAACATTTGCTGAGAATTCCCATCAGACGGATTTCGCTTTACGACATCAACAAAGCCCGGGAAGAAATGGATACGATTAATGCCCGGATTAAGGAAATAAATCATCACCTGAAAAACATAACAGCCTATGCACTGCGTTTTCTGGACGGTATTATCGGTAAAATTAAAGCCGATGAAGAACTTGAAGGAGGAAAACGGCGAACCAAGGTCGGTCTTTTTGACAAGATTGACGTAAAAGAAGTAGTACGCAAGGATGTGCAGCTTAAATATGACAACACAAGCGGCTACCTTGGTACTTCCGTATCCGGAGGCGAAGTAGTAGCAGAACTTTCTCCTTTTGATCGCATTCTTGTAATGCGGGGCAATGGTCTCTGGTCGGTAACGGATATTCCGGAAAAAGCTTTTATCGGTCCAAAAGCGGTATATATAGGACAAGCAAACAAAGACATTATTTCTTCGATAATCTTTACCCTGATTTATGCGGAACCAAAAACCGGGTATCCCTGTATTAAACGTTTCCAGATTGAAGGGTGGATAATGAATAAGGATTATGCCCTGCTTCCCGACGGTTGTACGGTTCTTCATGGCGATACCAGACCCAAATTTACATTTGCCGTTAAATACAAGCCAAAGCCGCGTCTTAAAGTTCTATCCGAAGCATTTAAGGCTCAGGATTACAATGTAAAGGGCATTAAGGCAGGCGGTGTACGGCTTTCGGCAAAAGAAGCGCTGGCTGTAGACAGCGGAAAATAAGCGAGGAACCATGGATACCGAAAGTAATTCATTTTCCGTTGATAGTAAAGCAATTGAAATATTTTCTGCGGAAGAACGAAACGAAATCAACGAGCATATAGAAGCGGCTTCTACCCGCGATGCTGTTACCGCTCCGGGCATTCCGTCCAAAGAAGAGGCATTAAAGCGGGGACTTTTTCCGTTATTTGTTAATGCTGCCGCTGTTGTACTTCTGACGGCCGGAGTACTGCTGCTCTTTACGTTTCAGCGGACAGATGCAGCGGAAATCCGCAAATCAGGCGCTGTTCTTGGCGTTACCGAACGGGCTTTGATTAGGGAAATTCGCAAAGAAATTAACAGTCAGCTTAATGAAAAAGATCAAGCTATTGAAGCAATGATTAAGCGCTTAGCGGAAATTGATAGCGAGCTTAATATACTTAATTCACTGGAAGTGTTAACTGCTGAACAGCAGAAAACAATGGAAGAACTTTTGATCAGGCAGGAAGAATACCGGGAAAACCTGACCGTCTTGCAGCATGAAAGAACGCAGATTTTAACACAGGCAAGGATTCGGGAAGCAGAGATCCGGCAGAGGGAAGAAAAACTTCTGGAACAGCAGTTGATTCTGGAAAACATATCCGCCCAAAGCAGGGCAGAAATAGAAAATGCCAGGGAAGAGCTTTTAAAACTTTCAAGCGAAGCGGAAAAAACAACCCTTATCGAAAGGCAGCTTGCCGCATTCTACACAACTATTTTACGCCAAATAGAAGAACGCCAGTTTAGCGCTGCAGAAAACAGCATAGCCGCCCTCAATGAATACCTTGCAACCTCCGCTTTTAGTTCCATAAAAACCATTCAGGCCAGGTACGCAAGTGATGTTGCGGCGGTACACGCCCTTTCGCTGCTCCTTTCCGAAGCGCAAAAGTCCACGGACAATTCTGCAGTTGTTGTTCAGGTTGAAGCACTGCCGCCGGTTCCTCCGGGAGCCGATGCGGAAGCTGCCCTGCGGCAGCAAGTTTCCGTTCAGGCCGAATCCATTGCCAAACAAAATACCGCTCTTGCAGAACTGCAAAAAACCATGGATGGTTTGCAGCAACAAAATGAAGTAATATCACAAACCATTGCAGAGAGGGACAGACAATTGGAAAGCCTAAGATCGCAAAATGTTTCACAAGCCCAACAGATTGAATCGCTTCAAAAAACAATTACCAACATTAACTCCGCACTTCGGGATAACCAGCAATGACGAATCCCGCAGACGAATAAATGGCAAGCGATGCACACGCACATCCATTGGATTTACTTGATTTGCATCCTAATGCCGAAGAAGAACGCCGTTCATTGAACATAGCCTGCGCCGCAAGTTCCTGCGGTAAAGAAGAATTTTTACTGCATGAAAAATTGTCTGCCGCAGCCAAAAATGAAGGAGCAGCGCCGCTGTTTCTTTGTTTTGCCGTTCACCCCCAGCTTCCGGCTTTAGTAGTAAGTGAAAAAACCAATTGTTCTGCCGCTGATTTTCGGGATCAACTGGAACTTTTATCTGCCCTTGCAGCCGAAAACAGAATTTCCGCAGTGGGAGAATGCGGTTTTGATTTATATTCGCAGAACTATAAGAATACAGAAGCCATTCAGGATGAATTATTTGCCGTCCATCTGGAAATTGCAATGCAGTATAATTTACCTGTTGTCCTTCATGTCCGGCGGGCTATGCACAAAATATTTCCTTATGTAAAAATCCTCAAAGAACTTCCGGCGGTTATCTTCCACTCCTGGTCAGGTTCACCCGATGAAGCCTCTGCCCTGCTTCGTAAAGGCATACCTGCTTTTTTTTCTCTTGGAACAACTCTGCTCCTAAACCATAAAAAAGCAATACAATCATTCGCCTCCCTTCCGGCAGAACGATTGCTGCTGGAAACCGACGCACCCTACCAGCCATTGCAGGGCAAAATGTTTTCCTCCTGGCCGGATATGCCGGCAATTCTGGAAGCAGCGGCAAAGATACGAAAAGAAGCAGGAACAATGGAGGGAACCAATGCAATCGAATTGGAAGAGATTGTTGACAGGAATTTTTTTGGTATTTTTAAGAGTGAATAACATGTTTGTGATTTAGGAGCGAACGTTTACAAAGAGGACCGCGCCACTCGGAAACCAAGACCAAACCACGGGGTGGAAGGACTGACTGAATTCCGATTGGCCGAACGTAAATCCCGGCCATTATAATTCCATGAACCGCCGCGTACTACTCTATTGGAACCTGAATCCGGCCCTTGAGGGTCTTTTTGGTCTTCAGATGGATATCTCTCATACCAGTCCCAGCACAATTCCCACACATTCCCGTGCATATCATAAAGTCCCCATGGATTTGGCTCGAAGCTTCCTACAGGCATTGTTCTTTCCCGCCACTCTCCCCGGGCATTATCATTGAATGGATAATATCCATTATAATTTGCCTGATCGGTTGTAATATTGTTCCCTGTACTGAATGGTGTCGTTGTTCCTGCACGGCAGGTATATTCCCACTCTGCCTCGGTCGGCAGCCGGTATCCGTTTGCTTTACGGTTCCAAATTACATTTTTTCCGTCTATGTTATACGCAAGTGTTAATCCCTCTTGTTCGCTAAGCCAGTTACAATATTGTACCGCATCATTCCAGGTTACCGATGCCACAGGATGATTATCATCCTGTTCGTAATGTGGATTTTTCCAATTCACTTCCGTCTTTTTTCTCCATTGACCGTATCCAATATCAGATACAAACGTACCGTCATTTTTTTCAGCGTCTGTCTTGTAACCGCTCGCGTTTACAAACCTGCGAAATTCACCCACTGTTACTTCACATTTCCCCATATAAAACGAGCTTATTTTTATTTTGCGTTGCGGACCTTCTCTGCCACCGTCCATATGACCATCGCTGCCTCCCCGCTGCGGCTCATCAGCAGGACTCCCCATGGTAAATGTTCCGCCATTTATTCGTACAAAACCATCAGGTGCATTCGCTTTCATGCAACTGTTATATCCAAGAATAAGCATAGTAAGAAAAATTATGTTCAAAATCATTTTTTTTGTCATATAACCCTCTAAATATTATTTAGCAAAAAAAATAATTAATATAATGAACATTTTTGATCATTTTTAATCAATTTATTTATCTTACATGAGAAAATGCTTTATAAAGTTGGCTTACGATGCGGCTTTCTGTCTGGCTTTAAGTTCTTCCAGGGGCAGGTTTTCCAGATAAATATCCAGGGTTTCTTTTTCTGCGCCGGGGAAAGAAAGAAATTCCAGGGTGATAATCCTGTCTGTCCGGCGTACTGTACAGACAGGAGAAAGTATATCCTCACCAACACGCAGGGAACAGTTATGAATTTCGGTATTTGTTTTTATGTCTTCTACAAGACCGGGATGATCGGGTTCAAAAGAAATACCTGTCGCGGATACTGTCTTAACAATACCGGTGATAAGTTTTTCATCAATAGGATGAGAAAAAACAAAACCTATATTATTCCAGTTTTCCGGACGGTAACGGCGGTTTGTCCGTTTATCATCTACTGCAACATAGCGGGCAAGAAGGGTCTGGATCTTTTCTGTTTCGGCGGGGTTATTAAGTGATTCCAGCACAAGGCCGTTGACTTCCAGAGCCATGGCCTTGTTTATCTCTTCTTCGGGAAAGGCATCTCCTTTAAGAATAACAATCGGACATTCGTTCTTGGGCCTGAAACAACGGACAAAGCGTGTCATGGTTTTCCAGTGCCGGGGAAAATCCTTTGCGCTGATGATGATCCCCTCTGGATCAATTTCATCAACATTATCCATGGCTTTCTGGACATTACGGTACCGGATCAGATCAAAACCAAGCGGTTTCAAAAACAACGAAACATTTTCGAAAGTTTTGTCCGAACCCAGCGCTAAAAGTAATTTCATTCAGTTCCCAGCTTGGTTACAGTATAATCCTGAATTGTCCAAACGTCATCCCTTCTGCGGAGATTGTACTCGTAACGGCGTCTTTCTGTATAACGCCCTACCTGGAACCATTGAGTAACTACTACCCTCGCTGATTCTCCGTTGTGGGAAGTGTTCTCTATTCTGAAATCAGATGGAATAAGGGCAATATCTTCGTCAGCCATGGAATTCCGGAGGTCGTCCCGGTATTTGGCCATCATTCTGATGCGCCCTTCTTCGGATTCATTAAGCCAGCTCCGCCGGCGTACGGCGTCATTGGTGATCATTGCTTCCATATCCATGTAGAGAAAGAATTTTTCCCATTGGGATTTTTGGCGGGCGGTAAGCATATACGCAATTACTTCATCGGGAGGCAATTTTTCCCGTACCAGAACCGCTCCTGTTTCTACATCCATCTGGAAGGGAATACTGTCGGAACCGGGCAGAGCCGGCGGCCGAAGGTTTAAATTAAGCCGGTTGGAAACCAAAGGCATTCCACGGGGTGTCGAAACTGCCGTCTCACGGAATAATTCGGGAAAAATGCGGGCCTGAACCACAAACGAACCTGCATCCCTTAGGGTTGCGTAGTTTCGTATATCTTCAACAAAAGAAAACGATTCTCCGGGTTCAACGGTAATTTCCCTGAAATACACATTGCGGCTTTCGCTGCGTTTACGGCGTAAATAATCCGCTATTTCCAGGCTTTGATTTGAAAGGTTTCGAATATCAAAATCTATAGAAAAAACCCTTTCGTCGGCCAGTTTAAACCGGAAAGGAGCAGGGCTCCGATTGGTTAATGTTACCTGTACATAAATCGGTTCACCGGAAAGTCCTGAAACATGGTAGATCTTTTTATCATAAAAACGGATGGACAGTTCGATGTCCGCTGCAAAAACCGGTATTATGCAAATTACCGCCAGAAAAACAGAAAAAAACCATCGTATTTGAGCTTGTTTCACCGCTTAACTCCTGTTACAAAAGAGAGATTTCTATTATATAGTTATCGGTAAACCGGATTAAAAGCCTTATGCCAATTATGTCACAAAACCCGCTCCTTGAAGCACTCCGAAACGATCCTTCTGTATTGAATCTTTTGGATCAATATAAAAATTGCCATGATACAGGCCCATTGGAGATTGAAGGCCCGGAAGGATCTGCTCAATCCATGATTCTGGCCCTGCTTCGGCATAAAGAACCTTCTGTGCCGGCCATAGCAATAGTTCCAACAGAATGGGAAGCGGAAGATTTGGCCGGAGATCTGAACGCTATCCTGGCGGCAGCAGAGCCAAGGCTTTTGCCGCAATTATTTCCATGGTGGGGAACTCTGCCTTACCGTGAAGGCTCCCCGCTCTCATCGGTTTTTGGAGAAAGGTCAAAGGCTCTTGCCGGACTATTAAGCTGCAGCGACGGATTCGCAAACAACTCCCCGCTGCTTATCGTTCCAAAGCGCGCTTTTCTTACTCCCCTGCCCCCTCCGGGTTATTTCAATAAACTTCTTATTCCGATTAAGGCAGGCGATACCATTAACACCCCGGCTCTGGCAACTTATCTTTCGGAACGAGGTTATACAAGAGTACCGCGGGTTCAGCTTCAGGGAGAATATGCTTTACGGGGCGAAGTGCTGGACATCCTGATGGGCGGAGACGACGAAGCTTACCGAATACTGCTGGATTTTGAAAAAGTGGAATCAATTAAACGTTTTGATCCTCTGGACTCCAGTCAGGGAACCAGTAAAGAAAAACTCACGTCGTTGATCATCCGCCCTCTAAAAGAAGTGATCTGGACAAACGAAACGATAGTTACTCTGGAAAAAAACATTGCGGAATTATCCGAGTTTACACGGGGTATCGGCAAGATTGCTGCTTCGGAAGCCATAACACAACTGCTGGATAAACTAAAAACCTGCGGTACGATGAGCGGAGAAGAGCTGTTTTTTCCTCTGGCTTTTAATAACGAAGAAAAAACCGGTCCCGGTATATCGACAATTCTTGATTATCTTCAGCCGGAATCACTGGTGTTTTTTCTTGACAGGGAAAGAATGGAAAATTCCCAGGAGGCTTTGGAAACGGAATATCAGGGTCTTTTCCGTAAGGCATTACGGGAAAGACCTGTTCCTGCTCCAGGGCGAATACTTCTGAAATTTAACGATATGCTTGCCATGGCAGAGAAGAAGTTCCGTACGCTGTCTTTTATGGCTATACACAGCGAAGGAAAAAACCGCATCCGCATACCATGCGACCCGCCGCGGAGTTTTTTCGGCAATATCAATTATCTGAAAGAAGAATTTTCTTCGCTTGTTACACAGGGCTGGAATATTACTGTAGCGGCGGAATCAGAAGTCCAGTCTGAACGGATCAAACAATTACTGGAATTGAAAAATAAAAAAACCTCTGTTGGGAGCCCTTCAATATCGGTCATTTCGCTATCGTTAAGCGCCGGATTTTCATTGCCGGACATTAAACTTATGGTGGTCGGGGAAAACGAAATCTTTGGACGCCGCCGACGCATTCCCCGTTCATTAAACCGGGTAAAGAGCAGTCCTATCGACACATTTGTGGAACTAAATCCCGGCGATTATGTAGTTCACCTGAATTACGGCATCGGTCTTTTTAAGGGGATTGAACGTGTTCGCGCACTGGGACACGAGCGGGATTATGTGAAGATTGAATATCAGGATGATGAATCGATCTTTGTTCCCATTGAACAGGTAAACATGGTACAGCGCTACATAGGCAGCGACGGTGAAGCTCCGCGGTTGGACAAGATTGGTTCAAAGAACTGGGAAAGCCGAAAAGGCCGTGTATCAAAAGCCGTGGAAGATATTGCCGAGGAACTGATAACCCTCTATTCAAAACGAAAATCCGCACCCGGTTTTGCTTTTCCCCTTGACAGTGAATGGCAGCTGTTGTTCGAAACAGCTTTTCCATTTGAAGAAACAGAAGACCAGCTCCAATGTGTAGAAGAGATTAAAGCGGATATGGAAAAACCTCATCCTATGGACCGTCTTGTCTGCGGCGATGTTGGGTACGGCAAAACCGAGGTTGCTGTCCGGGCATGTTTTAAGGCGGTAATGGGAGGGAAGCAGGCTGCTTTTCTTGCTCCCACCACAATACTTGCAGAACAGCATTATGATAATTTTCTGGACAGGTTCAGTCAATTTCCCGTTAAAACTGCCATGCTTTCCCGCTTTGTAAAACCCGGAGACACGAAACGAACTCTTAAAGAACTGGAAAAAGGAGAAATAGATATACTTGTAGGCACTCACCGGATTTTACAGAAAGACATAATTTATAAAAATCTGGGGTTACTTGTTATAGACGAAGAACAGCGTTTCGGCGTCAAAGACAAGGAGCGGCTTAAAGAATTAAAAACCAATGTCGACTGTCTTACCTTAAGCGCCACCCCCATACCGCGAACCCTTCATATGAGTCTTCTTAAAATACGCGATATGAGTCTTTTGGCAACGGCACCTCAAAACCGGCATCCTATCGAAACAATTATTGGGGAGTTTGACGAAGAGAAAATCGTTTCTGCCATAAGGGCGGAAGCCGAACGGGGAGGACAGGTATTTTTTCTTCACAACCGGATAGAAACATTAAAGGATACCCGTATCATGCTGGAACATCTTGTCCCCGAAATGTCCATAGAAACGGCCCATGGGCAAATGGACAGCCAGGCGCTGGAAGACGTGATGCGCCGGTTTATCCACGGCGGTTTTCATGTACTGGTGTCCACGACAATTATAGAAAACGGCATTGATATTCCCAATGTCAATACGATTATCATTGACAGGGCCGACATGTACGGAATTTCCCAGCTTTACCAGCTCCGCGGCAGGGTTGGCCGTTCAGACCGGATTGCGTATGCGTATTTGTTTTATCCCCGTGACAAAGCGCTTTCGGAAATTGCAATTAAACGGCTGCAGGTTATTTCCGATTTTACTGAACTTGGATCGGGTTTTAAGATTGCAATGAAGGATCTGGAAATCCGCGGGGCAGGAAATCTTTTGGGTAAAGAACAAAGCGGCGATATTTACTCCGTAGGTTTTGATCTTTACCTGAAACTTCTTGATGAAGCTGTTCAAAAACTCTCCAACGAAAACTATGAAGCTGAAACCGAAACACTACTCGAACTGGAATACTCCGGCTTTATCCCCGAAAACTATATAGACGGTCAGCAGGAAAAAATGGAAATGTACAAAAAAATCGCTGCTGTAAGGAGCAAGGAAGAACTGGAAAGAGTACACGCAGAACTTGTTGATCGATTCGGACCGCCGCCGGATGAAGCGGAGAGCCTTCTGGCTCTCGCAGAAATTCGGATCATCTGCAGAGAACTTGCCATTTCTTCGCTGAAAGAAAAGAATGGTTTTGTTAAAGTAACATTCAGCAAAGTAAACAAAGTTCAGGTTGACAAACTCCTGCGGCTTATTAAGGAAAGCTCCGGAAAAGTTAAACTGGATCCAAAACAACCCAATGTAATACTGCTGAAAATCGGCAGTATAGGGCTTAAGGAAAAAAGTGTTTTTATCCGCGAAAAACTGGAAGCCCTTACCGGATAAAACAAATCTGTTCTTCCCCGTAAAGCAGTTTTATGCTATAATGGCAACAGGAGCTGATGTGAGCATAAAGGCAGTTGCATTTGATTATGGCGGAGTAATAGCATTTTTCCAGGACGCAGACGCCATGAAGGACATGGCAGATATGGCAGGAATAGATGAATCTCTTATGAAAAAAATATATTGGGACAACAGGTCAATTTATGATCAGGGTCTTGTTGATGGAATTGGATTTTATAAACATATTTTAACAGATATTGGGGTCTTTGCCGATCCGGATTTGCTGGAAAAACTTATTGTCCGTGACATGGAAAGCTGGTCCCACGTGAATCCAAAATCGGAAAAGCTAATCAGGGAACTAAAAACTTCCGGTATTAAGCTTGGGATACTTTCGAATATGGTCCAGGATTTTTTGGATCGTATAAAAGATACATTACCTGTCTTTGATCTTATGGATACCAATGTTTTTTCCTGCGAAGTGGGGAGGGTAAAACCGGATAATAAGATATATGGTATTCTTTTATCACGTTTGGGTTGCAAAGCAGAAGAACTGGTATTTTTTGACGATCTGGAACTGAATGTTAATGCCGCATTGGCCATGGGAATTCATTCATTTTTATGGACAAACCCGGAAGAAGCCCGCAAGGATCTGGAATTACTCGGCGTATTTTGATCTGAGACTGTTCCAAAATGTCAGGTTTAGATCAAACTCATCTGACAGAACAAAAAAGGAGCGTTTATGGGACTGATAAAAACAGTAATGATTTTCATCGTTACCACTATTGTCTTGCTCATCTTTGTACCGATTGCCATTCCTTTTTTTATATTACGTTTTATAGGTTTAAATCAATCAATGGATTATTTCCTTTATAAACTTGCCCAATTCTGGGCAAGAATTGTAACGTTAATTTCCGGTTGTTCAATGACGGTAACGGGAAGGGATAATATCCCTAAAAATGGCGGGATCTGTTTTGTATCCAATCATGTTGGAATATTTGATATAATCCTTGCACTGGCTTATTCGGGCCGGCCTTTTGGATTTATTGCCAAAAAAGAACTTATGTTAATACCGGGAATAAATCTATGGATTTTTCTTTTGGGAGGATTTTTTATTGACCGCAAAAAACCGCGAAAAGCGCTAAAAACCATCAATCAGGGAATAAAAAGAATAAAGGCCGGAGGAGCCATGCTTATTTTCCCGGAAGGAACAAGGAGCAGAGGATATGAAGTCGGACCGTTCCTTCCAGGCGCCCTAAAACTGGCTACTCATTCTGATGCACTTATTGTTCCCATAGCAATCCGCGGCAGTTATGATGTATTTGAAAAAACCTACCGTGTCATTTCAGGCCCTGTAAGTGTTCATTTTCTAAATCCTGTAAATCCAGCGGATATGTCCCCCCAGGACCGGAAAACACTTCTTGCCGAAAAACTCCGTTCAAACATAGTGGAAGCTCTTGAACAACAATAATTATTAGCAAAATAAATCGAGGATTTTTATGGAAAGTAACACTGCATTTTCATTGTTGGAACTTTTTAAAATGGGCGGGATTTTTATGTGGCCGCTCCTTGTTTTTTCCGTAACTGCAATGGCGATAATTATTGACCGTGTTTTGTATCTTGTCCGGCATAAGCTCCAAATCAATGAACTGGCTTCCAAAGTGCTTGATACAACTAAAAAAGGAAACATCAAGGATTCCGCAGCTTTTCTTGAGCCTATTGCCGGCAGGAACATGGGAGCCAGGGTTCTTCTGGCGCTGGTACATCACTCGGATTTAAACGAAGACAGGCTCGAAAAGGCGGTAACAACCGAAGCTCTGGGCTGCATCAATTCTCTTGAATCCGGTTTTAACTTTTTAACGGCCATTGGCTCCCTTGCGCCGCTGACAGGTTTTTTGGGAACAGTTTCCGGAATGATTGGAGCATTCCGTTCCATTGCAGAAGCAACAGAAGTTAATGCCCAGATTGTAGCAAATGGCATTTATGAAGCGCTTATTACCACGGTTTTTGGCCTTATTATTGCAATTATTGCCATGAGCGCTCACTACATACTTGCAAGTTTTGTAGACCGTTTTGCAATAAGAACAGAACAGGCCTGTTCGGAATTGATCACTGCTTTGTCAAAAGGTAATGCACATACATCAGCAGGTAAACATGCTGATTAAACGAAAAACCCGCAGCGGCATAGAAAATTCAAGCGTTCTTTCCGACATGGCTTTTCTTCTTATCATATATTTTATTGTAATTGCGGGTTTTAACGTTAACAGGGGATTTTTGTTAAACCTGCCCAGAAAAGATTCGGTATTATTGGTGCCCCGGGACGAATTACTGCGCTTTAGCATTGATCAAACAGGCTCGCTTTTTTTTATGGGGAACCCATTGAGTTTTGATGAAGCTTCCGGAAAAATTCGCTCTGCAATTGCCGAACAGCCAAACACAGCTGTAATCCTTAGCATTGACGAAAATGCTCCCTGGCAAAATGTGGTTTCCTTTGTGGAACTGGCACAGGAAAACAGGGTTGATTCATTTTCTTTTTCGCTGCATAACCGCGGGGAATAGCCGTGAAAATACTGCGGGAACGAAGAAATCCCATCGTACCGATGAACGCCATGAGCGATGTGGCTTTTCTCCTTTTGATATTTATTATGCTTGTTGCATTGATTAACTTTCGCCGTGAGGTAAAGATAGAATATCCCGAAGCGGACAGGGCAAAGCGAACCAGTTCGGAAAAAAATCTGGAAATCTGGATAGACAAGGATGGGGCGCTGTATCTCGACGGGCTTCCTGTAGAATTAAACACGGTAGAGGACGCTTTGGGCGAAACTTACCGCCGTGCCCCCGATACAAGGGTGCATATTTTGGCGGATAAAAACACACCATACGGCAAGATAAATTCCGTAATCGAAATTTTAAAACTTCTGGAATACAGGGTTGTAAGTTTTGTGGTAAAAAATGATTAAAAAATCAAATATTAGGGATCGTGCCGTATCAATAAGTATGGCGATCCTGATTCATGTATTGCTTCTCTTTTTTGCAGTATTTACCATTAAAACGGTAGTAAGCGCGGTGGTAGAACGTCCCGATATAATGAAGATCACAGACATTAAGGAAGAGCTTCCCAAACTTCCCCCTGCAATTTCAACAACATCAGAAACCGTCGCAGAAGTAATAATGGAATCCGACGATATTGAATCCGGTGAGACATATACGGGCGGAGGAGATGCCGTTGAATTTTTTCCAATGCACCTTGTTTCCCAATTGCCCAGATTTTCGGAAGAGGAATTAAAGAGAAGAGTGATCTATCCGCCCATAGCCCAAAGATCGGAAATTGAAGGAACAGTTTACCTGGAAGTTTTTGTAGACAGCGAAGGACTGGTAAGAAGCGTAACTGTATTAAAAGAAGATCCCCCCGACCGCGGGTTCGGCGAAGCAGCTCAAAAAGCATTTCTTGGCCTTAAAGGAAGCCCTGCAATGGCCAATGGGCAGGAAGTGGCTGTTCGTTATCGTTACCCGGTACGGTTTACCCTGCGCTAAGACAAAGAAACCAAATCGAGAACCAGTGGCAAACCGCTCCGACAAGGACAAAAACATGCCAAATCACATGACCGCAGAACAAACGTTTACGCATTTTTGAAGGCTTGTCTTTTCCGGCACGGTACCAGAATGTTCCGGCAGTGTATGCAAGGCCGCCTGCAAACAGAAGAAGATAACTTTGCACCGGCAGGGCGCTGGCTAAAGGTATAAAGCCTACAATTATTGCCCATCCCATTAGGATATAAATGATCATTTCTATTTTTTTTATTTTATTAAAGCTAAGCGCCGAAAGTATAACCCCCGTCAGTGCAAGCATCCACTCAAAGCATAGTAAAATAATACCCAATGGGCCTTTAAGAGCCAAAAGGCAAAACGGAGTGTACGTTCCTGCAATAAAAATATAAATAGCCTGATGATCGAAGATTTGGAACAGCTTCTTTATTTTTTGTACAGGGAGAACATGGTAAACCGTCGAAATAAAAAACATAAGTATCATCGCCGAAGCAAAAATTATTAAAGCCGGCAGAGATGACTTTGCATGGTTAATCAGAAGTACCATGCCGAATATTCCCAAAAAGCCGCCTATACCATGAAGAGCAGAATTTGCTATTTCTTCTCCAATTGATTGATCGTCCTGAAAATAATAGTTTTGTTTCATAACTATTATTGTTGACACTGCCAAAGCTGTTTAGGTTGCAGATATAATGTTGTTTTTTTTCTCTAAATTTGCAATACTTGTAAGAATGAAAAAGTATATAGTTTTTCTTGCAGCGGCAGTATTGGCTATTTCATGCAGCCACACGGAAAAAGCCCCAAGCCATCCCAGCATGATAGCCAATGTTGATCCTTTTTTAATAGGTTCCGTAAACGTTTCTTTGGATCAACTCCTGTCATCCCAATTAAAAGAAACAGCTGTAGAAATAGTTTTCTATCCGCGGCAAAATGAAGTTGCCCTTGAATGGAGTCATAATATGGCCCAATACCAGCAATTCTGGGATGAAGCAGGACGGCAGCTTTTTGTTGAAGCATTAAACCGTTATAATGAAGATTTTTCCAACAAAAAACTTACTGACACATATAATAAATCCAGAGCAGTTTACGGAAAATTTAAAGGACGATTACTGTGGAAGACATTAAAGTTTTCCGCAACATACAGTTCTTCGCCATTTATTGAACTGGGTTATCGCTTCAGGAACAATGCACCATATTTTGCTACCCGCCAAATGGCTGCCAAAGAAGAAAGCGGCGTCAACAAAAGTATTTCAGAATCATCTGCATCTTCCATGTATTTTACCCGCGTCCAGGGAGAGGAATTGGCTAAATTGTTTGATCAGGCCTTTCTGCTAAAATCATTGGAAGGAAAAGCTTCTTCACATTCCGCTGACACAGACAGAGATGAATATTATCAGTAAAACAATAATGCAACGCCTGAACGCATAAAAGACACAGTACCTGAACAAAAAGACAAACTTTAAGATGCGTAACACCTGATATTTAAGCAGAAATTGTTCGGAAACCACGGCTTCCGAACAACTCACCTAGATTTACGGGAAAAATCGGTTAAAAAACCGATTTTTCAAACAAGCTTAACTATTTATTCCTAATTACCGCCTGAGCGCCGGCAAGCCGGGCCAAAGGTACGCGGAACGGCGAACAAGACACATAGGTCAGCCCGGAACGGTAACAGAAGTCTATAGTCTGCGGATCGCCGCCGTGTTCGCCGCATATCCCTACCTGCAATGAAGGATTCACTTTCCGGCCTTCCGATGTTGCATGCTGGATAAGGTAGCCTACTCCTTGTTCGTCGATAGATTTAAAAGGATCCACATCAAGCACATTCTTTTCCAGGTATACCGGCAGGAAGGATGCCACATCGTCCCGGCTGAATGCAAAAGTCATTTGGGTAAGGTCGTTGGTGCCAAAGCTGAAGAAGTCTGCATACTTGGCTACATGTGCAGCCGTAATTGCGGCGCGCGGTACTTCGATCATCGTACCGATCTTTACATGAAGCTTAATACCGGCTTTGTCAAAGACCCGCTTTAACACCGCTTCCGCATTGGGCCGCAGAAGTTTGAGTTCCCGTGCGGTAATAACAATGGGGATCATGATTTCCGGATTAACGGGAATCTTCTGTTTTACACAATCCGCAGCGGCAAGGGCAATGGCCTCTACCTGCATATCGTAAATTTCAGGGTATGTAACGGCAAGACGGCAGCCGCGGTGACCCAGCATCGGGTTTGCTTCGTGAAGAGCATCGATTTTAGGCTGGAGAGCGACAGGCTTTACCTTAAGGTAAGCGGCCAGTTCCGCCTGCTCTTCTTTGGTGTGGGGAACGAATTCATGGAGCGGCGGATCGAGAAGCCTGATAGTAACAGGCCGGCCTTCCATAGCCTTGAATATCCCGTAAAAATCTTTTTTCTGAAGCGGGAGTATTTTGGCAAGGGCGGCTTTTCGTTCTTTTTCCGTTTCGGCAACGATCATTGCCCTGAAATGTATTAACTTTGCCTTGTCGAAGAACATATGTTCTGTCCGGCAAAGGCCAACTCCCTGAGCTCCGAATTGAAAGGCGCGCTTTGCATCTCCCGGCTGGTCTGCATTGGTCCACACTTCAAAACCTTTAAGATTTCCCCGTACAGAACCGGCGCGGACTTCATCGCACCAGGAAAGGAAGGTACTCATGTCTTTGGAAATTTTCGGCTCAACAAGGGGAAGCCGTCCGTCAAAAACATCTCCGGTAGAACCGTCTATGGAAATCCAGTCCCCTTCCTTGTAATTCTTGACACCAATTGTTACTTTCTTTCCCTGGACGAAAACGCCCTTGGCTCCTGCAACACATGGCGTACCCATGCCGCGGGCAACAACTGCCGCATGGCTTGTCATGCCGCCGGTAGAAGTGAGGATACCCTGGGCAACAACCATACCGCCGATGTCTTCAGGGCTGGTTTCTTTACGAACCAAAAGCACTTTTTCGCCCTTGGCATGCCATGCTTCGGCATCGTTAGCGGAAAAGACAATACGTCCTGTTGCGGCGCCGGGGGAAGCGTTGAGACCTTTGGTAAGAGATTTGATGCCTTTTAACGCCTTGGGGTCGATCATCGGATGAAGAAGCTGATCAAGATGACCAGGTTCGACCCGCAATATCGCTTCTTCTTTGGTAATGAGTTTTTCCGCTACCATATCGACGGCGCACTTAACCGCTGCGCCCCCGGCCCGTTTACCGTTCCGGGTCTGAAGAAGGAACAGATTACCCTGCTGAACGGTAAATTCCAGATCCTGCATGTCTTTAAAGTGATGTTCCAGCTTGTCTTTTATTGCTATTAGTTGATCGTAAACTACTTTGTTTTTCTTTGCCAGGGTAGCGATCTTTTCCGGTGTTCTGATTCCCGCTACGACATCTTCGCCCTGGGCATTCATTAGATATTCACCGTAGAATTCGTTCTTTCCGGTAGAAGGATCCCGGCTAAAGCAAACTCCGGTACCTGAATCTTCGCCAAAGTTGCCAAAAACCATGGACTGTACATTAACGGCTGTACCTTTAACATTTTTGATCTCATTAAGCTGCCGGTATTTGATCGCCCGTTCGTTCATCCATGAACCAAAAACGGCATTTACCGAACCCCATAGCTGTTCCAGCGGCTTTTGGGGAAAGTCCTTTTTACTATGCTGACGGACGAGTTTTTTGTATTCCTCTACGATTTTTTCGAGGTCTTTTGCATCCAGAGCGGTGTCCAGTTCCACTTTTTTTGCTTTTTTTGCAGAGCTTAATGCATGTTCAAAAGCCTCGTGCGGAACTCCCATTACCACATCGCCGTACATCTGGATAAAACGCCGGTATGCATCCCATGCAAAGCGGGGATTTCCTGTCTTGCCGGCAAGCCCTTGAACGGATTTATCGTTCATCCCCAGGTTGAGTATTGTATCCATCATGCCGGGCATGGAAACAGCAGCGCCTGAGCGTACCGAAACCAACAACGGATCGTCGGGATCGCCGAGTTTCTTTCCCATTACCTTTTCAAGCCTGCCCAAAACGGCAATCACTTCTTCTTCGAGACCTGCGGGGTATTTATTATTATTTTCATAAAATGCAGCGCATACGTCGGTAGAAATAGTAAAACCCGGGGGAACGGGAATACCCAAATTGGTCATTTCCGCCAAATTGGCACCTTTACCTCCCAGAGTATTTTTCATCTTTGCATCTCCTTCGGCCTTTCCTTCGCCAAAGAAATATACGTATTTTTCGTTAGCCATCAAAATCCTCCAATATTTTAATCATATACCATATTCCGGCATTTTATACTACCTTTATAGTATGAACTATTTGGATCTTCCTGTATATCAGCATAAAGACCGTATCCTTGCCGCTCTAAAGGGAAATCAGGCAATTGTGGTAGAAAGCCCTACCGGTTCGGGAAAAACTACCCAGCTTCCCGTAATACTTCGCGAAGCCGGTTATTCAGTGAATGCTGAGTTTAACAACGATGGAATTATCGGTGTTACCCAGCCCCGACGCATTGCCGCCCTTTCGGTAAGCGATTTTATTGCACGCCAATTAGGGTTTAACAGCCCCGGAGATCCGCTTTGCCCGGTCGGTTACAAGATGCGTTTTGAAGACCGGACAGGTAACAATACCAAAATTAAAATTATGACAGATGGAATACTTTTACAGGAAATGAAGCTTGACCCGTGGCTTTCCCGGTACTCGGTAATGATCATCGACGAAGCCCATGAACGGAGCCTTAACATCGACTTTATTCTGGGGCTTATTAAACGGGTGCTTGAAGAACGCAAAGAATTCAAAGTAATTGTTTCGTCCGCAACAATCAATGCCGTTGTCTTTTCCGAATATTTCGGCCAATGTCCGATTGTTAAAATAGAAGCGCAAACTTTTCCTGTTACCCTGGTGTACGATCCGCCGCTTCTTAATACACACACTGTACAGTCGGAAAGGGCGCATGGTAAAGACACGGAACGGACAAACACCAGAAACAAAAAATGGGGGGAACGGGAAAAACGCGGTGGCGGAAATGTAAGCGCAGAAGCCCAGCTCCTTAAAATCGAAAACATTACGGAACGCTTTATCAGCGAAAAACGTCCCGGCGACATCCTTATCTTCCTTCCCGGAGAAAAGATAATCAAGGATTGTATGACACGTCTGACCAATGGTACCGCAGGAAAATATCTTTACATACTTCCGCTGTACGGCAGGCTTGGCAAGGAAGAACAGGAACGGGTTTTTGAAGAGGCACCGCGGGGGAAAACCAAGGTGGTAATTGCCACAAATATTGCGGAAACATCGGTAACCATAGACGGGATTACCGCTGTTATTGATTCGGGTCTTTCCAAGTTGAATTTCTACAGTCCACGGACATTTACTTCGAGCCTCGTGGAGTCTCCCGTTTCCCGTGCATCAGCTAACCAGCGCAAAGGCCGGGCAGGCCGTACACAGGAAGGAAGCTGTTACCGCCTTTATACCCGCAAAGATTTTGAAAGCCGACCTCTTTTTACAACCGAAGAAATCCACCGTACCGATCTTTCCGAAGTAGTGCTCCGCATGGCCGATCTGGGAATTACCGATTTTGAAGGATTTGATTTTATTTCCTCACCGGGGAGAGAAGGCATTATCGGCGCCATAGAAACGCTTAAACTCCTTGACGCACTGGAAGAAGACAGAACGCTTTCATCCATCGGGAAGATGATGACGGAATTTCCCCTTCCGCCCCGGCATTCAAGGATCATTGTTGAAGCATTGCTTAAGTATCCCCAGGTAATTGAAGAAACGGTAATTGCCGCAGCGTTTCTTTCTACGCAAAGCCCCTACCTGCTGCCGCCCGGCGAAGAAATGGACGCACGCCGGGCACACCATCGTTTCCGCGACCCGGACGGAGATTTTGTTTCGTATCTAAAACTATACAGCGCTTACACCAGCTCAGAACACAAGCAAAGCTTCTGCGATAACAATTACCTTGACGAACGTGCTATGGCGGAAATTGCCAATGTTACCATTCAACTGGAAGAAATCGTTTCGTCTATGGGTATTCCAATCTCGGAAGGAGGTAGTACCGAAGATTACCTGTGCTGCATTGGCCGTGGACTAATTCAGTTTGTTTGTGTACGGGACGGGAAGCCCAGAGGAAGGCTTGCACCGGAAACCTACAGGAGTCTTACGGCAGACAGAATTATGATTCATCCCGGATCGGTTATGTTCAAGCGTGGTGACGATATTGCTTCACCGCGGTATATTGTGGCAGGAGAAATAGTACGCACAACAAAAATGTACGCCATGTCGGTAAGCCCTCTTTCACTGGAAACCCTTAAGCGGATTAGTCCTCTGCTTCTTTCCGAATTGGGAGGGGTGAGCGACGGCCCGGAAACAGACGTCCGAAGAAAAAGAGCCGAAAGAAAACAACGGCCGGATTTTACCAACACCATAAAGCTGGGAACAGAACTCTTTCCTGTCGAAACAGTTAAAGGAAAGAAATATGTTACCCTGGATTGGGAAAGGCTAAAAACTGTAAAAGAACACTACGATGAGATGATTATTGATCGCAATCAATACCGTGGGCTGCGGGGAAGCATAACCTATAAAAACCGCACACTGTTGGCCGGAGAAAAGCTTTTCCTGATACTTTCCCTGCTTCCCATGCTGGAAATGGAAGGTTCGCTTGAACGGGAATGGAAACGAAAGAAAAACTTCTTTTCCGGAGAAGCGAGCCTTGCCAAACTTGCCAACGAACTGCCCAAGGTACTGCTTCCTGCACTTGCCGGAAAAAAACCGGGAAAGGAA
>Ga0082212_10000827_pt1 | contig 45241 bp, 46 predicted proteins | sample TergutNt197P3_FD_71548 | JGI IMG/M metagenome (GOLD analysis project Ga0082212, IMG submission 71548) | Neocapritermes taracua P3 segment gut microbial communities from Petit-Saut dam, French Guiana - Nt197 P3 | ecosystem: Host-associated > Arthropoda: Insects > Digestive system > Gut ... | reverse complement strand
GGCATGTCTTTCCGATCATTGCCCGCAATGGCGGTGTGCTTGTCCGAACGGGGCAAACGGAAGGGTCTGTGGATCTGGCCCGCCTTGCGGGATGCGTTCCCGCCGGTGTCATTTGCGAGGTCATGAGAGATGACGGCGAGATGGCGCGGATGCCGGATCTTGAGGTCTTTGCGGCGGAGCACGGCTTAAAAATTGTCTCCATAAAGCAACTGATCGAGCATCGGATGCGCTGCGAGCGGTTGGTGCGCCGCAGCGACGGCGTGAAGATGCCGCTTAAAGGCGCGGGAGATTTTATCGCGTACGCCTATACGAACGAGCTTAGCGGCGAAACCCACATTGCCATGGTCAAGGGAGAGATCCGCCCCGACGAGCCTGTGCTGGTTCGGGTCCACTCGGAATGTCTTACAGGCGACGTATTCGGGTCCATGCGGTGCGACTGCGGGGAGCAGTTGAGAAACGCCCTGCACCAGATAGATAAAGCCGGGAAAGGCATTCTCCTTTACATGAGGCAGGAGGGGCGCGGCATAGGGCTTGAGAACAAGATCCGGGCCTACCACCTGCAGGACGAAGGATTGGACACCGTCGAAGCGAACCAGAAGCTTGGTTTCAAGGCCGATTTGCGGGATTACGGGGTTGGGGCGCAAATTCTGGTAGACTTGGGAGTCCGCACGATCCGGTTGTTGACGAATAACCCGAAGAAGATCATCGGAATCACCGGATACGGTCTCGAAGTGGTGGAGCGGGTGCCGGTCGAGGTGGCTCCGAACGAGGTAAACGTCCGGTATCTACGGACCAAGATGGATAAACTGGGGCACATACTGAGCGTGGAGTAAGGGAGGGGAAACCGATGGCGCGGGTGGTCGAAGGGGAACTTCTTGGTCAAGGCGTAAAGATTGCTATCGTCGTGGCCAGGTTCAACAGTTTCATCACGGAGCGTTTGCTCGAAGGAGCCCTTGATACGTTGCGCCGGCACGGGGTGGATGACGGCGACATCAGCGTCTTTAAGGTTCCCGGGGCGTTCGAGCTGCCGCTGGCTGTCCGCAAGGCGGCTGAGACAGGCGGCAAGAACAATATCGACGCGGTGATCGCGTTGGGCGCGCTGATCCGGGGTGGCACTCCGCATTTCGATTACCTGAGCGCCGAAGTCACCAAAGGGGTTGCGCATGTGATGCTTGATACGGGAATCCCCGTATCCTTTGGCGTACTCACGACCGATACCATAGAGCAGGCGATCGAACGGGCGGGGACAAAAGCCGGCAACAAAGGGGCCGAGGCGGCCCAGACTGCCATCGAGATGGTCAATCTGCTTCGGAAAATGTAGTGCGCAGGGAATCACGGGAAAAAGTTTTCCAGACGCTGTTCATGATGGACGCTCTGGGGGTTGGCCCGGAAGAGGCCATCCCCCTTTTTGCTCTGGCTTCCAATTCTCCCTCAGATACGGATTATTACCAGGAAACGGTAACGGGAGTGTGGGACCGGAAGGCGGAGATAGACGCTCTGATTGGCCGCGCCGCGGAGCATTGGCGTATCGAGCGTATGGCGATGGTGGACCGGAATATCCTGCGGCTGGGGGTGTATGAGATCTCCTACGGAAAGGATGTTCCCTACGTTGTTGCGATCAACGAAGCGGTTGATCTGGGGAAACGGTTTGGGGCGGAGGAATCGGGAGGATTCATTAACGGGATTCTGGACAAGGTCTCCGAACTGATGGACAAAAAGATGAGCCATCCGGAAAATGCTCCGGACTAAAACGCGGGAGGAAAGGCGTGAAGTATAAGCCGCAAGACATAGAGAAGAAATGGCAGGCGAAATGGGACGAGACGGGGGTGTTCCGCTGCCCGGATGAACTTTCCGCTCCGAAATATTACTGCCTCGAAATGTTTCCATACCCGTCCGGCCGCATCCATATGGGGCATGTGCGGGTTTACACGATCGGCGATCTCCTGGCGCGGTTCAAGCGCACGCGGGGGTACCAGGTGTTCCATCCGGTCGGCTGGGATGCTTTCGGGCTGCCTGCCGAAAATGCCGCTGTTCGCCACAAAACGCATCCGGCGAAATGGACTTGGGAGAATATCGCCTTTATGCGGGATCAGCTCAGGCAGATGGGGTTCTCGTATGACTGGGACAGGGAAATAGCCACCTGTTCTCCCGATTATTACCGTTGGGAGCAGCTTTTCTTCCTCTGGATGATGAAAGACGGGGTGGCGTACCGCAAAAGAGCCACTCTCAACTGGTGCGACGAATGCCAAACGGTGCTGGCAAACGAGCAGGTCAACCGCGACGGCACCTGCTTCATCCACGACCATACGCCGGTAAAACAAAAAGAGCTCGATCAGTGGTTCTTTGCGATCACGCGTTATGTTGAAGAGCTTCTCGAAGGACACAATGAGCTTGCCGGAGGGTGGCCCGAAAATATCCTCGAGATGCAGCGTAACTGGATTGGCCGCAGCGAGGGCGCGGAGATCATTTTCCCGCTGGCCTCCGGAGAAGGCTCCATCACCGTATTCACCACGCGTCCGGATACGCTCTATGGCGCGACGTTCATGAGCATGGCGCCGGAGCACCCGATGGTCATGGAGTTTGCCCGGCAGTCAGGAAGAGAAAAAGAGGTCGGCGAATTTGTCGAGCGGGTGTCCCGGCAGGATCGGGAAACCCGCACCGGCGAGGAGCAGGTCAAAGAAGGCGTTTTCACGGGCGGTTACTGCGTCAACCCGGTAACCGGAAGCCGGATTCCCGTTTACGCGGCAAACTTTGTCCTTTACGAGTATGGGACCGGAGCGGTCATGGCGGTTCCGGCGCACGACCAACGCGACTTCGAGTTCGCGCGTAAATACAACCTTCCTGTCGTTGTCGTCATTCAGCCGGAAGGAGAGCCGCTCGACGACGCCACGATGCGGGCTGCGCACGAAGGGCCGGGGAAAATGATCCGGTCGGGAGAATTCGACGGCGCTGACAATGAAGAGGGAAAGAAGGCGGTCACACGCTATCTCGAAAGCAGGGGAAGCGGCCACGCCACGGTGCAGTATCGCCTGCGTGATTGGGGCGTAAGCCGCCAGCGCTACTGGGGCTGCCCGATTCCGGTGATTCATTGCGAGGCGTGCGGTATCGTCCCGGTGCCTGAAAAAGATCTTCCGGTCATCCTTCCGGAAGACATCCCATACTCCCGTGAACGCGGAAACCCGCTGGCATCCGTCGAGGAATGGATCTGCGTGCCGTGTCCGGAATGCGGCAAGCCCGCGCGCAGAGAGACGGACACATTCGATACATTTGTCGAATCAAGCTGGTACTTCCTGCGTTATATCGATCCCAAAAACGACAAGGCGCCGCTTGACCCGGAAAAGATGCGCCGGTTTGCGCCAGTGGATCAGTATGTGGGCGGCGTGGAACATGCCTGTATGCATCTGATTTACGCCCGCTTTTTCCACAAATATTTGAGAGATAAGGGGTTGGCTCCCGGAAACGAGCCGTTCCTGCGGCTGCTATCACAAGGCATGGTCTGCATGCAGACTTCGGAATGTCCCAAGCACGGCTGGCGGTATTCCGAGGAGGTGGACGAAAAAGGGCTGTGCCGTCAGTGCGGCGAGAAAGTGATAGTGGGCCGGTCAATGAAAATGTCGAAGTCAAAGCGCAACGTGGTCGAGCCGTCCGAGTTGATAGCGCGGTACGGCGCCGACACGGCGCGCGTGTTCGTCCTGTTTGCCGCGCCGCCTGAGCGTGATCTCGACTGGAGCGAGCAGGGTGTCGAGGGCGCCTTCCGGTTCCTGAGCCGTATTTACCGGCTGGTTGTTCAAAGAGCTGACGCCGTGGCGTCCGCGCGTCTTGCCTGGGATGATTCCGGGGAGGTCAGGCGAATTCGCCAAGTGACGCACCAAACACTGCTCAAGGTGACGGGAGACATCGAGGAACGCTTCCACTTCAACACGGCTATCGCGGCCATTATGGAAATGGTCAACAGCCTTTATCTTGTGGAGGACGCCGCGTGGAGCGAACCGGCGACCGCCGGCGCGCTAAAGGAAGCCGTTGAGATTTTACTTCATATGCTTGCGCCGTTTGCCCCGCACATCGCGGAAGAGCTTTGGGTTGAGATCGGCGGGAAGGATCTGCTTTGCACACGTCGGTGGCCTGAAGCGGACGCGGCTGTCGCGCGCGAGGAGCAGGTCGAGGTGCCGATCCAGGTAAACGGAAAGATCCGCGCGAAGATCACCGTAAGCCCTGATGCTTCGCAGGAGGAGGTTGGCGCTCTTGTGATGGCCGAGCCGCGCGTGCGGGAACACCTTCAGGGAAAGACCGTCCGCAAGACGATCTACGTTCCCTCGAAACTTTTCAGCATCGTGGCGAACTAAATGCGTTGGCTGCGCCTGCTTTTTACCGCCTTGCTGGTCTTTGCGGCCATGTCTTGCGGATATAGCCTTCAGCCGGAAGGGTCCGGGCGGTTTCCGGACCCAACGGTGCGCATTGATCTTTCCTCTTTTATGAACGATACGCCGGAGACGGACGCGGGCTCTTATATCGCGTCGAAACTGCGCAATGAGTTGAGACAACGCGGGTTTGGGGGATCTTTTGGACGGATAGAGGCGGACTTTATGATCTCCGGAAGGGTGCGGGAGTCCAGAGATGATGTGTTGTCTTACGCCGCCGTCCGGTTTGCCCTGGAGAACCGGCTCACGCTGACTGTGGGAATTAACGTGATAGATATTCGCACTGGAAGCGTTCTCTGGAAAGATGACGCGTTGAGGGAAAGCGTTTCTTATTATTCCGGGTCGGATCCGGAATATACGGCAGCCAACCGGCGGGCGGCTTTCGAGGAAGCGGTCCATCGCATTACGTTGCGTATGGCGCAGACCATACGCCTGATACTGTGAGCAAAAGAGGCGACATACATTTGTTCCGTAGCTGGTTTGCCAGCCCGCCTGCTCCGGCGTATTTACTGTACGGCGCCGGATCGGGACTTGCCGGTTTACTGGTCAGCGGCTGGGAGAGGAAGCTGCGCGGCGAGGGTGCCTCCTTCGAGATATTCCGCTGGACAATGACGGATTTTGAAAAGGAATCGCCCACGCTTGCCTGGCGGTCTCCTTCTTTTTTCTCGCGCACGAGAATCTTTGTCCTGCCGGACCTGGCGGAGATGAAAAAGGTTCACCGGGATGAGGTTAAAAGCTACCTGTCGGCTCCCGAGCCGTCGGCGACACTTATTTTGCGAGGCACGGATTTCAGGCAGGCAAAGACATTCTCCGGAACTGCCAATCTGCTGTCGTTAGCGCCGAGAGAAGACCAGGCAACCGAAGTTCTTGCCGGGTACGCGGTCAATGAGGCGAAAGAAGCGGGGATTTCACTATCTCGCGGCAGCGCGACGTTCCTTGCCCGGTTTACAGGCGGTTTGTTCGAGGCGCTTGATGCCGAGTTGCGCAAGCTGCTTGTTTTCGTCGCGGGGAAAGATACTGTCACCGAGGAGGATATAAAGGCCGTATGCGTTTTTCGCGGGGAAGTGAACCCGTTCCATCTCGCCGAGGCTTTGGAGCGTAAAGACGTGGCGGCAACCCTTGGCATGCTCCGGCGATTTGCCCAAAACGCGAAAGACGACGAATATCACCAGTTGACCGGCGCGATTGCCTGGCATCTGCGGGAGAGCGCGCGTGGAAAAAGAGGCTCGATATCTGTTGAACGCGCAACGAAGCTATTCGAAGTTTTATCGAGGATTGACCGGGAAATAAAAGGGGAGAGCAGGCTCTCCCCTCGGCAGGTTTATGAAATACGGCTGCTTTCGGCGCTGATGTAGAGTGTCAGGCCGGTTTTGCGGCCTTGTGTACGGCCTTGGCAAGCCGGGCGATCTTCCGGGATGCGGTCTTTTTGTGGATGACGCCTTTAGATCCGGCTCTGGCAATGACCGAGGATGCCTTATCAAGTGATTCCGCGCCTTTTGCGGCGCTTTCTTTCATGCCTTCGTGTACGGATTTTACGAAAGTTTTGACGGTGGCGCGGACATGCCGATTGCGGGCTCGCCGCTTCAAGCTTTGTTTGTGGTCCTTTATACCTGACGCTATCTTGCCCAAGCTGTCCCTCCGATAGGAAACGTGTTCCGTGATTTGTAACAAATCAATTTACTGCAAGAAGGCAGGAAAAGTCAAAAAGAAAACAAACGGCTTTTGACGGTTTCCTGTTCGTTATCGTTTGTCGGGATTCTCCTTTGAAGGAAGATTTGCGAGATACGCCGTTTGCTGTTCGCCTCGACTGCTTAAATAATAGGCAATCTGCTTAAGGTTCTTACGTTACTATTCCAATCACAAAATTCAACAGGGCATTCCACAAATTTTCCACAGAATGTGTGGAAAACATTGCTGCTCAGGACGATTGTTTTTTAGCGAGTTCCCAAAGCCGATTCAGCGTTTCCATATTTGATTCTTTTATACAAATACCGGATTTTTCAGCGATTTTCTCCATTTCCTGGAACCGTTGCTCAAATCGGTTATTCGCCATCGTGAGCAGCAACTCAGGGTTCATGTCCAGAAAACGCGCGAGGTTGGCAAGCGTTAGCAGAACATCGCCTATCTCGTGTTCAATGTGGTCTTTGCGCTTGCCGGCCATTGCTTCCTTAAGCTCCAAAAGCTCTTCGTCCAGCTTTTCCAGTACATGTTCGGGGCTGTCCCAGTCGAAGCCCGCGCCGGAGGCTTTTTTGGACACTTTTGCCGCTCTTAGAAGAGAGGGGAAGCTTTTGGGGATTCCGCCGATGATTGAACTATGCGTTCGGTTCTCCTGCGTCTGTTTGATGTGTTCCCACTGTAAAGCCACAGCTTGAGGGTTGTCGGCGCGGGCGTCACCAAAAACATGAGGATGTCTACGTACCATCTTGTCTGTGATGGAGACAATGACGTCGTGTATGTTGAATTCTCCGCGTTCGTCCGCTATTTGGGCGTGGAACAGAATCTGGAAAAGAAGATCGCCAAGCTCTTCTTTGAGAAGAGCGGAGTCTTGCTTGTGAATCGCGTCGATAACCTCGTATGTTTCTTCGAGGAGATACTGACGCAGGGTGTCGCGCGTTTGAGCGCGATCCCATTCGCAGCCGCCTTTGGATCGCAGGCGCGCCATTATGTCTGTCAGTTTGCGGAAACCGTCCATAAAGGGAAAATGCTCCGGACAAATGTTACCATAATCAAATGGCGTCGCGGTTTTTCACAAGATGTGTGGGGTTTTTCCGATGAAAGAGAATACGGTCTGTTTTGAAGACGCTTCCGTTCTTCCGGATCTGTTTGGTGTTCACGATTCCAACTTGAGGACGCTGGAAAAGCAGTTGGGGGTGACGGTCCGTCCAGACGGCGGCAAAGCGTACATCTCCGGAGATCCGATTTCGTCGGAGTTGGCCGCGAAAGTGCTGACCGGGTTGTATCAGGTTCTTCGCCGGGGAATCATGGTGACGGGAAACGATGTGCTGGCCGCTATCCGCGTGGTTTCAGGCGATCACGGCGCGGACGTTTCCGAAGTGTTCCAGGATGTGGTGTTCCGGTCCTCCCGCAACCGCCTGATTACTCCCAAAAGCATCGCCCAAAAACGGTATCTGGACGCCATGCGCGGCTGCGACATCGTTTTTGGCGTGGGGCCCGCAGGCACGGGTAAAACGTTCCTTGCGATGGCTATGGCGGTGGGCTTTCTGCAGCGCAAGGAGGTAAAGCGGATCGTGCTGGCGCGTCCCGCTGTGGAGGCGGGGGAAAAACTGGGATTTCTCCCCGGAGACATGGCGGAGAAAGTAAACCCCTACCTGCGCCCGCTGCATGATGCGCTTTATACGATGTTGGAATATGAACATGCCGCAAAGCTGATGGAGCGTGGCGCCATAGAGGTGGCTCCTCTTGCTTTCATGCGTGGCCGGACGCTGGACGACGCGTTCGTTATTCTTGATGAAGCGCAAAACACCACCTCCGAGCAGATGAAGATGTTCCTGACCAGAATCGGCTTTGGATCGAAGGCGGTGGTGACGGGAGACGTCACGCAGACGGATCTGCCTTCGGGTAAAGTTTCCGGGCTCAACGAGGCGATTGCGATTCTCGATGGGGTGCCTGGAATCCAGTTTTGCCGTTTCACCGACATAGATGTCGTTCGGCATCCGATTGTCCAGGAGATCATCAAAGCCTATGAGCGTTTCGAAAACAGAAGCCAAGGATAATTGTTCGGCTCCGGAGCCGGGGGGGCGACGGGATTTTCAGTCCGCCCGCCTTCTGATTATGGCCGCCGGGGCGTCAGCAATAGTTGCCATACTCTTTTACTTTTGGGAAATGGAGCCTGCGCCGCGTTCGATGAGGCGGTGGGGAGAGCTGTTTCTTTTTATGGGAGCCGTTGTGTTCACAATGGCTGCCGCCATCTTTCTCAGGGACTGGTTTGTGGCGGCGCGCAAGGAAATCCGTAAATTGCGGGCTACGGCGCGCGATTTTCTGTTCCTGTTTTCTCTTTCGCTGATTCTCTTTGTTGCCGCGAAAGGAGTATCTACATTTCTCGCGGTAACGCCCGGTTTTGGCCGTTTGACGGACCCGAGGATATATGCCTGCCTGATTCCGCTTTCCGCCCTCGCTATGGTGGTGAGAGTATTGATAAGTTTCGAGACCGCCATCATGTTTACCGTCGCAGCTTCGGTTTTGTCCACCGCGGCCGTATCGGGGCGGTGGCCAGAGCTGTTGTTTCTTTTGCTTTCCGGCACGGCGGGCGCTTGTGTGGCAAGAAGAATCACTGACCGTTACAAGGTGCTCCGGGCCGGAACCTTGACCGTGCCGGTTAGCGCAATTACCGCCGGGGCGCTTGAATACGCTTTTTCCGGCGGCGGCCAGACATTGCAGGCATGCGTCATAGGCGCGGTGAACGGCATCCTCGCGGGTCCTGTCGCGCTTGCGGTCATGCCGGTGGCGGAGCTTGTTTTCGGGTATACAAGCGATATTCGCCTTACGGAGCTTGGGTCCGCAAACCACCCGCTGCTGTCCCGTCTCATGAAAGAAGCGCCGGGGACTTTTCATCACAGCCTGATAGTTGGAGCGTTGTCAGAGGCCGGCGCGCACGCGATCGGCGCGAACGCCGCCGTGTGCCGTGTGGCCGCTCTCTACCACGACATCGGGAAAGCGGGCAAGCCGCAGTACTACTCCGAAAACCAGGCCGGCACGGAAAATTTGCATGACGCGCTGTCGCCCGGCCTCTCCCGGACGGTGATTCTTTCTCATGTAAAGGAAGGGGTCAAAATGGTGCGCGAGGCGGGGTTTGGGGACCGGGTCGCGGAGATAATCGAGCAGCACCATGGGACAAGTATCCTTTATTGCTTCCTGGACAAGGCAAAGCCGATGATCCAGGACAGGAAAGCCTCCGAGGAAATGTTCCGGTACCCCGGGCCGTGTCCCAAGACAAAAGAGGCGGCGATCGTGATGATTGCGGACGCGACGGAGGCGACTGTTCGCAGCATGAGGAGTCCTTCTTCACAGGAAGTAAAGGAGGCTGTCACCGGAATTATCAACCGGGCTTACCTTGACGGGCAGCTTAACGAGTGCGAGATGACATTGCGCGACCTGAGTATCCTGGGAGAATCCATCGGCCGTGTCTTGATCGCTATCGCGCATCGCCGTGTCGACTATCCCGCCAGCGGGAGCGGGCTGGCGGACGAGGAGACATGAGCGGGAGAAGAAACCGATACGGCGTAAGCGTCCGGCAGGATCTGCGCCCGGCTCTTTTATCGGGAAGGCGGCTGAAAGAACTGGCCTTGGCGGCCCTTGAGCTTATTCCGGCGTCCGGAGCGGATCTGCGAATTCGGGTTGCGGGGGATGCCGCGATTGCCCGCCTGAACCTGGAGTTTTTCGGAAAAGATAGCCCGACCAACGTTATTTCCTTTCCTGATGATGACAGCCAACCGGAAGCCGTGGGAATAGTGTCCGGCGACATCATGGTTTCGGCGCCTACCTGCCTTAGCCAGACGCAAGCGTGGAATTGTTCTTCCGAGGAACGGGTCTTTTTTTTCATTCTGCATGGAATGCTCCATCTGGCCGGATACGACCATGTTCACGGAGGAACGCTGGCGAGGCGGATGCGCCGCAAGGAGCTTTCTCTGTTTAGGCGGATCGTTCCGGGGGCAGGCATGGGAGGCAAGGCGTGAACGCGTCAAATTGCGCCTTTGGCCGCCGAAGCATGTTGTCCGGAATCCTGTTTGCGCTGGCATACGCGGCGGGCATGCCCGGATATGATGTGCCCGCCTTGCAGTTTGTGTGCATGGTGCCGTTTCTGGACATGTCGGTTCGCGGTTCTTCGGTACGCGCCGCCGCCAGGGAAGGGTGGTTGATCGGAACTCTTGCAAGTTTGCCTTTGTATTACTGGATCTCTCACACGATTGCCGTCGAAGGAAAACTTGGCTGGCCTGTAGGCGCGCTGGCCGCGATCCTGCTTTCCGCGTATCTTGGCGCTTATATTTCCGTCGCGGCGGCCGGCGCCCGCGGGTTGCACGACCGGTTCGGAGACGCGGGTCTTTGGTTTTTTCCGTTTTTTTGGACGGGCCTGGAACTGGCGCGCACTTACCTGTTCTTCGGGTTCCCATGGATGTTCCTTGGGTATACGTTGTCGAATAGCGAATTACTGTGTCAGGCGGCGGACCTTGGCGGCGTGTATGGGTTATCTTTCCTGCTTGCGCTTTGCGGGACCTCTTTGTACCTGGCCGGAAAATCGTGGTCTGAACGGGCTTTAATCCGTGTGACGCTTTGTCGCGCGGCTCCCGCGGTTGCGGCGGTCCTGTTTCTTGTGTTTTACGGAATGATTGCCATCCGGCAGGAATCGCCTGCCGCCGGGGAGCTCCGGGTTGGGATAGCGCAGGGCGGCGTCGATCAATCCGAAAAGTGGGATTCTTCCAACCAGCGGGAAATATTGGAAATATACGAAGAGCTCACCCGGCGGACCAGCGATGCCGAGGCAAAGCTTATCGTTTGGCCGGAGACCGCCGCGCCTTTCTTCTACGGCTGGAAGGAGGAACTGACCCGGGAAGTGGATCGGATCGGCCGGGAAGCGGGAGTACCGCTAATCTTTGGGGCGCCGTGGTTTGAACCCGATGATGGCGGGAAGTTCTATAACAGCGTCTTTTTCCTGGATAGCCGCGGGGTTCCGGCAGGGCGGTACGACAAGCGGCGTCTTGTCCCTTTTGGCGAGTACATTCCGCTCAGGCGGCTTTTTTTCTTTTTTCAGAAACTTGCGGAAGGAAGCCCGGAGGATTTCAGTACGGGAAAGGCGCCGGCCATATTCCCGGTTGAAGGGGCCATGGTGAGCCCGTCGATCTGTTACGAGGCCGTTTTCCCGATGCTGATAAGAGACACGGTTCTGGAAGGCGCGACGGTCCTGGTCAACCTGACCAACGACGCCTGGTTCGGAGATACGGTTGCTCCCAATCAGCACCTTGCGATGGTTCGCCTCCGGAGCGTGGAGATGAGAAGGCCCATGGTTCGAGCGGCCAATTCAGGCATAAGCGCCATCATCGACTCGCGCGGGCGGATCGTGGCGTCGGAAGGGTTGTTCCGCAAAGGGGTTGTCGTCGGCAATATCCAGCCGGGGACGGAGAGGACGCTGTATGCGAAAACAGGGAATTTATTTGGTATTTCCTGTATTATAATCTGTTTTTTCGCGCTACTTAATTCCAATGCGAGGATGTTATGGCGTCGGGATTTTTTGAAGAGAAAACAGCGGCTTTAGAAGCTCGTTTCCAGGCGTTGCGAGGTTATCTTTGAAGTAGGTTCAAAGGAAAAACGACTTAAAGAGCTGGAAGACGAAGCGGCGCGGGAAGGTTTCTGGGATTCGCCAGAGTCGGCGGAGCGGTTCTTAAAGGAAAGGAAAAACATAGAAACGCTTCTTGGGAAGTGCTCCTCCCTTTCCGCTTCCATAGCGGATCTCAAGGCATACCTTGATCTGGCGACAGAATCCGGGGATGAAACGCTCACGGACGAGATCGAGCAGCATCTGACCGCGGTGTCGGAAGCGCTTGACTCTATGGAACTCGAGCGGATGCTGTCCGGGGAAAACGACGCGCGCAGCGCGATAGTAACCATCCACGCCGGCGCCGGCGGTAGAGAATCGCAGGACTGGGCGGAGATGCTGTTGCGGATGTATTCCCGGTTCGCGGACCGGAACGACTTCGGGATGGAGTTGGCGGAGCGGACAGACGGGGAGGAAGGCGGAGTCAAATCCACCACTTTCGTGCTGTCCGGCGACCATCCGTATGGCTATCTGAAGGCGGAAAGCGGAGTGCATCGCCTTGTGCGGATCTCGCCGTTTGACGCCAATAAACGCCGCCACACTTCATTTGCTTCTGTCTTTGTATCTCCGGAGATCGACGACAATGTCGAGATCAAGATCAACGATTCTGATCTGAAAGTCGATACCCTCCGCTCCGGGGGAGCGGGTGGGCAGCATGTAAACAAGGTCGAATCGGCGGTGCGGCTTACCCACATACCGACAGGGGTTGTCGTTCTTTGCCAACAGGAGCGGTCACAGCATAAAAACCGGGCGCTGGCAATGAAGATACTGCGCTCGAAGCTGTACGAACTCGAGATGCGCCAAAGGGCGGACAAGGCGATGGAGGCGCACAAGGGAAAGATGGACATCGCCTGGGGGTCGCAGATACGCTCGTATGTGCTTGCGCCTTACCAAATGGTAAAAGATCACCGCACAGGATATGAGACAGGAAATGTCGGCGCTGTTCTGGATGGGGATATTATTGAATTTATTCGTAAATTTCTGCTTGGGGTAAAGTCGGAAAGCGAAACCGGAGGAGAAGCGTGACCGAGGAGCCAAACGATCTGATGCGGGACCGTATCCGCAAACTTGAAGAAATAAAAGAAACCGGCGTCAGGGCATATCCGAACGATCAGCGCGTGGGATGGACCACGGCTTCCGCGAAGGAGGCGGCTTCCGGCAAGGGACACGACGAACTCGTGGCAAGCCCGATACACGTTGATATATCAGGGCGTGTAATGGCTATACGCAAGTTCGGAAAGGCGTCTTTTGCGGTGCTTTCGGATCGCTTTGGCCGGTTGCAGGCATACCTTAAAAAAGACGCGCTCGACGAGGGAACCTACGAACAGTTTCAAAAGAGTGTTGATGTGGGGGACATTCTCTGGGTCGAAGGGAACCTGTTTGTCACTAAAACCGGCGAATTGACCGTCGATGCCCGCCGGTTTCGCCTGCTGACCAAGGCGATTCGCCCGCTTCCGGAGAAGTGGCACGGACTCTCCGACGTGGAGACGCGTTACCGGCAGCGATACGTGGATCTGATCGTCAACGAAGAAGCGCGAGAGATATTCCAAAAGAGAAGCCGCATCGTCAATTTTTTACGGAACTATTTGTCCGGGCTCGGTTTTCTGGAAGTGGAAACCCCGATGATGCAACCGCTGGCCGGAGGCGCCGCGGCTCGTCCGTTCATCACGCACCATAACGCGCTCAATATGGACCTGTATCTGCGTATTGCCCCGGAGTTGTACCTGAAGCGGCTGCTTGTGGGAGGGCTGGAGCGGGTGTTCGAAATCAACCGGAATTTCCGCAACGAAGGTATAGACACCCAGCACAATCCCGAATTTACGATGCTTGAGTTCTACCAGGCGTACGCCACGTTTGAGGACTTGATGTCCCTTACCGAGGATATGCTTTCGCTGCTTGCCAAGGAACTGTTCGGAGAAATGACGTTTCAGTATCAGGGAGAGGTAATAGATTTCACTCCCCCGTGGGAGCGCATTACCGTTGCGCAGGCTGTAGCCCGGTATGGGGAAGTCCCCGAAGAAAAGCTTTCAGAGGAAGGGTTCCTTAAAGACATGGCAAGGGGCCTTAATATTCCTGTCGCGAACAAAGGGACCGCCGGAGATCTGCTGGCGGCGATCTTTGAGGAAGTGGCGGAGCGCCGGATCACGGGGCCCGCTTTTGTAACCGAGTACCCGATAGAGGTGTCCCCTCTCTCTCGCCGCAATGACCTGCGCCCGCATATCGCGGACCGCTTCGAACTGATCGTGCGGGGCAGAGAGATAGCGAACGCCTTCTCCGAATTGAATGATCCCGCGGACCAAAAAGCCCGGTTCGAGGAGCAGTTGCGGCGCAGGGAGCGCGGAGACGAGGAGGCGCACTTCCTCGACGGCGACTACATCAGGGCGCTCGAATATGGGATGCCGCCGGCTGCCGGAGAAGGAATCGGAATCGACAGACTGGTGATGCTGCTTACCGATTCGCCGTCAATACGCGAAGTAATCCTGTTCCCGCAGCTTCGGAAAGAGGGATAGGGGATTGCGCGTCCCCATAGAGCTTCACGTGGCCATGAAATATCTTCTGGCCAAGCGGAAGCAAACGTTCATCTCCATCATTTCCTGCATTTCGGTCGGCGGGGTCGCCATCGGGGTCATGGCGCTCATCATTGTTTTGGCGGTGATGAGCGGTTTTGAGAAGGAACTTAAAAGCCGCATACTTGGGGCGACGGCGCATGTGGATGTCACCAGTCTCGAAGGCTCCATAGTTAATCCTTCCTTGATCGCCGAAGCCGTGCGCAAAACAGACGGCGTGGTTTCCGCTTCGCCTTACGTCATCAGCCAGATGATGATTTCCTCCGGAGTCGGGTCTGTTGGCGGGGTGTTCCGGGGCGTGGATATAGAGACGTCCGGCGGCGCGGCGAAACTTGCCGACGACCTGCGATCAGGGAAAATAGAAGATCTTCGCCGTCCGGAAAATGGAGGTCTTCCCGGCATCATATTGGGCAAGGAACTCGCGGCAAGCCTTGCGGTGCGCGATGGAGATATCGTCGAGGTTCTCGTGCCCGGAGGGTCCATCACTCCGCTGGGAGCTTTTCCGAAAACCGCCCGGTTTCGCGTGACGGGAACTTCCGAGTCCGGCATGTACGAATTCGACGCGACGTTTGCCTACATCCTGTTCGAGGAAGCGGGCCTTCTCCTGGGTATCCCCGGAAGGGCCACCGGGATTGAAGTAAAGGTCAAAGACATCTACGCGGCCGCCGAAATTGCGGGGCGCCTCCGGTCCGCGCTGGGATACCCATACTGGGCAAAGGACTGGATGCAAAAAAACCGTAACCTGTTTTCCGCGCTGAAACTCGAAAAAATCGCGATGTTTATCATTCTTGTTCTGATCGTGATGGTGGCGGCTTTCAACATCATCAGCACCCTCATAATGGTTGTGATGGAGAAGACCAAGGATATAGCTATTCTTATGTCGCTTGGGGCTACGCGCGGCACTATCCGCCGCATTTTCGCGCTTGAGGGCTTTATAATCGGGGTCGCGGGCACGCTCCTTGGCGCCGTGCTGGGCGGGATTCTCTGCTATATCCTGCGCAAATACGAGTTCATCCATCTTCCAAGCGACATCTATTACATCACTACGCTTCCTGTGAACCTGGAGTTGGGCACGGTTTTGCTGATCGTGGTCAGCTCGATAACTATTTGTTTCCTGGCTACCGTGTATCCCGCGTCCCAGGCTTCGCGCGTTGACCCGGCGGAGGCTATCCGTTATGAGTGACGCCGCGGTCATTCAGGCGAAAGACGTTCGCAAGGTGTTCCGTAGGGACGGGCACGACGTTGAGGTGCTAAAAGAAGTTTCTTTTTCCATCGGAAAAGGGGAAACGATAGGAGTGGTGGGCGTTTCGGGAGCCGGAAAAACCACGCTTTTGCAAATCCTCGGAACGCTTGACCGTCCCACATCGGGAAGCATCCTGTTTGAAGGAGAAGACCTGTCTGGTTTTTCGGAGGACCGCATGGCCGCGCTGCGGAACCGAAAGATCGGGTTTGTTTTCCAGTTTCATAACCTTTTGCCGGAATTCACCGTCATAGAGAATGTGATGCTGCCGTGCCGGATTGCCGGGATCGACATGGACAAGGCGCGGCAAAGGGCGGAATCGCTCCTCTCCGAAGTAGGCCTGTCGCACAGGCTGTCGCATCGCCCCGGAGAAATATCCGGCGGGGAGCAGCAGCGCGCGGCGGTGTGCAGAGCTCTTGCCATGGAGCCTTCGGTGCTTTTGGCCGACGAACCGACAGGGAATCTTGACCGGGAGACCGCCTCGGAGATGGTGGATCTTCTGCTTGATATCAACCGTGAGCGGAAACTGTCCCTTTTGATGGTGACCCACAACGAGCAGGCGGCTTCCCGCCTCCATAGAGTGGTGCGGATAGATGACGGGCGGATCGCGCAATGAGGGTCCGGTTTTTCACGGCGCGGATACTGCCGGCGGCGCTGTTATGGATACTGGTTGCGGCCGGAAGCGTTTCGGGGGAAGGCTTCAAGATTACGGCGATAGATGTTCGCGGCGCCAATCGTGTTCCCGCTGATTCCATCAGGCAGGCCATGTCCACGCAAGTCGGACAGGAACTGGACCTTGATAAAATCAAGGACGATATAAAAGCGATCTCCCGGATGGGGTACTTCCGCGATGTTTTTATCGACAGTGAAGAGGAGCGCAAGGGGTTCCGGCTGACAGTCGTTGTAACAGAAAAGCCGATCGTGGGAGCGATTGCGATTACGGGGAACAAAGATGTCGAACAGAGTACGCTTCGTGAAGCTCTTGCCTTGAAAGAGCGCTCCCTGTTTTCTGAGGACAAGGTTAAAGAGTCGGTGAGCAAGTTGAAAGAAGTTCTTCAAAATCAAGGCTTTATTGATGCAACCGTCGAGTCTTCCGTAACGCAGGAACAAGACGGTTCCACACGGATCGAGTTTGCGATTTCTGAAGGCGAAAAGCTCAAGATCGAGAAGATTGTATTCTCCGGGAATCTGTACTTCTCCAAGAGACAACTTTTGAAGAAGATGGAAACCAGCGAAAAAGGGTTCTTCTCTTTCATCACCCAATCCGGGGTCGTAAAGAGAGACGTTCTTGAAACCGACATCCTGAAGATAGAGGCGACGTACCAGAACGCCGGATTCATGGACTCCAAAATTTTTGATCCGCAGTTTCAGCGCGGAAAAGGCGGGATGGTTCTTCTGATACGGGTGGCGGAGGGGAAACAATACCGGGTTGGGAATATCACTTTCATCGGTGATCACGGTCTTGCCGAGGAGACGCTGCGCAAGACGGTGAAGCTTAAAAGCGGAGATATTTTCAATCGCGAAGAACTGGTTTCAGACCTGCTTGCCTTGACCACTCTGGTAAACGATGACGGGTACGCGCAGGCGCTGGTGTCGCCGGGCGCGGAGAGGCGGAAAGAGTATCCCGTTACCGATGTGGTCTATCGCATTGACCGTGGCGCCAAGTTTCGCTTCGGCAAAGTCGATGTTTCGGGAAACACGAAGACATACGACCGGATCATCCGCAGACGACTCCTGTTTTCGGAAGGAGAGACCTACTCGGCTACCAACCTGAAAGAAAGCAAGGAAAACCTTACGCGTCCCTCCTATTTCAAAGACGTGAAAATCACAACGGCTCCGTCGGGCAAGCCTGGCGAGATGGATGTGAACGTCGAAGTCCAGGAGGCGCCGACAGGCACCCTGTCGGGCGGAGCCGGGTATAGTACGATGGACGGGCCTTTCGGAATCATCCAGCTCAGCGAGAACAATCTGTTTGGGCGAGGATGGCGGGCCAGTCTCTCGTCGCAGTTCGGATCGCGCCGCAACATGTACATGTTTGATTTCATTGCTCCCCACTTCATGGATACGGACTTCAGCTTGATCGGGTCGCTGTACAAAACCAAGATCCGGTACAACGATTTCGAGAAAGACTCCGTCGGAGGAAGGGTCGGAACCGGGATCGACCTGTCCCGATTTGTGAACGCAAGCGTTGTATTTTCGGTGGATAGCACCAGGATTTCCGCGCGGAGCAATGTCAATCCGTCAAGGCTCATCCAGGAAGAGATAAATAAGGGACGCCGGTCGACCCACAGCGTTATCTTCAACATCGTTAGAAATACGACCAACCGGTTTATGGATCCATCGAAGGGGAAAGTGTATTCGGCGTCCTTGCAATATGCGGGAGGTCCATTTGGCGGAGACAGCCAGTTTGTGAAGTACCTCTTGAACTACAAGGCTTATTACCCGGTGACCGAGAGTACCGTGTTCTCAATGAATTTCAATTGGGGGCAGGTGGTTCCGACAGACGGCGGCTGGTCGCGGGGAGAGGTTCCCCTGTATGAACGATTTTTCCTGGGCGGACCTTACAGCGTTCGCGGATTCAGGGCCCGGAGCATTTCTCCGATTGATCCGGCGACTGGCGACAGCATTGGAGGGAACAAGTATTTTGTGTCGAACTTCGAATTCCAGTTCCCGCTGGCCGCGGATGTTGGGTTTAAAGGGGTGCTGTTCATCGATGCCGGCAACACATGGGGCAAGGGGGCGGCTCCTTTTCGGCACGAAGGTCTTTGGACAGGGTATGGCGTGGGTGTCCGCTGGTACTCGCCGATGGGCCCCATGCGGTTTGAATATGGATGGAATACCGACCGGCCGCCGGGCGCGCCCGCGGGCGTATTTGAGTTTACGGTCGGAACAGCGTTTTAAAGAGAGAACCTAAACTTTTTAAGGAGCGGAAACAATGCGGAAAACATCGGTTGTAGCGGTTGCGTTCTTGGTAGTGATTTTCTTTGCTGGAACATCTATTGCCGCCCAGGACATTAAAATCGCGGTCATAGATGTCAATAAAGTGTTGAACCAGTCAGAGGCCGGGAAGACGGCCAAAAAGAAGATGGAAGCCCGGTATGAAGAGTTGAAAAAGAGTATCGACGCAAAGCAGGAAGAGGCAAAAAAGCTTAAAGACGATATCGACAAAAACAAGGTTGTGCTTGGCAAAGACAAACTGAAAGAAAAGGAAGACGCGCTGGCCGCCAAGGTAGCTGATCTGCGCAAGCTTACGCAGGAAAGCGAGCAGGAGATGCAGGAGCGGCAGGGAGAGCTGACGCGGGACGTGCTCAAACAGATCGAAAACCAGATTGATATCGTTGTAAAAGCGGAAAAGTACGACCTCGTTTTAGAGCGGTCCGCGGGGGTGGTCTTTGTTATTGATTCCCTTGACATCACCGATCGCGTTCTCGGACTTGTGAACAAGAATCCGCAGGCGCCGGCGGCGAAATAAGGAGGCGGGCAGTGGAAAACAGGCTTCGTCTGTCCGAGATCGCTTCGATGATCGGCGCTGTTCTGGATGGCGACGATGCCGAAGTAAACGGCGTCGCCGCGATCGAGGAGGCGTTGCCCGGACAGGTTACGTTTCTGTCGAATCCGAAATACACGGCGCATGCGCGCGATACCAAAGCCGCCGCCGTGATAGCCAAGGACCCGGTGCCGGACGCCGGGTGCGCTTTTCTTTTGTCGCCAAATCCTTACCTTGCTTTTGCGCGCGTAGTGGAGTTGTTCCACCCGCGGGAGCGCCCGGAGCCTGGAGTATCGCCGATGGCGTCCGTGCACGCGGACGCCGCGCTTGGGAAAGATGTCTCCATAGGTCCTTTCGTTGTTGTGGAAAAAGGAGCGATTGTCGGAGACAGGGTAATCATTATGGCCGGATCTTACGTGGGCAAGGAAGTTTCCGTCGGGGAAGACAGCCTGATCTATCCCCGCGTGACTTTATATCACGGGGTTCGCGTGGGAAAGCGCGCGATACTTCATTCCGGGTGCGTGATCGGAAGCGACGGGTTTGGTTTTGCTCCTTCGGAAAAGGGATTCATGAAAATTCCACAGGTCGGGATCGTCGAGATCGGCGACGATGTGGAAATCGGCGCGAATACTACCATTGATCGCGCTACCCTTGGCATGACCCGTATTGATCGCGGGACCAAACTCGACAATCTGATCCAGGTGGGACATAACGTCGCCATAGGCAGCGATACGGTAATTGCCTCGCAAACCGGAATTTCGGGAAGCTGCAAGGTTGGAAGCCGCGTGATGTTGGGCGGACAGGTGGGGCTGGCCGGCCATATCGAAGTGGGAGACGGCGTTATGCTGGGAGCAAAGTCGGGTGTTGGCTCCTCAATTTCGACGAAAGAATCACAGGTGTGGTCCGGAATTCCGGCGATACCGCACAAGACATGGCTGCGGGTGGCGATGCTCATGTCGTCGCTGCCTGAGCTTTTCCGGAGAGTCAAACGGCTCGAGGCCGCCAAATCCGCGTCGGGGGAGGAATAAAAGTGATCTCTGTCCTGGAAATTATGGAGTTGCTGCCGCACCGGTATCCGTTCCTGCTTGTGGATCGGATCGTGGAACTCGACCCCGGAAAGCGAATCGTCGGCATTAAAAACGTTACGATTAACGAGCCGTTTTTCCAGGGACATTTTCCGGGGCATCCGGTTATGCCGGGCGTTTTGCTTGTTGAAAGCATCGCGCAGGTTGGCGGAATCCTGGCTTTGAAGGCGCTGGGCGGAGCGAAGCGGATGGCCTATTTCGCCGGTATAGAGAACGCGAAATTCAAGCGCCCCGTGGTGCCTGGCGATCAGCTTCGGATCGAAGTGGACATCATCGCCCATAAAGGGCCGGTCTGGAAGATGCGCGGGGAAGCGAAAGTGGATGGTGTGGTGGTGGCGAAGGCGGAGGTTACCGCGTCAATTGTCGAGAATACCGCATACGCTGACGCCGACAGGAAGGAAGAGGCATGATTCACCAGACGGCAATAATTGATCCTGGAGCGGAACTTGGCAAGGAGGTGTCCGTAGGCCCATACGCCGTCATCGGTCCTAAAGTAACCATCGGCGATGAGTGCGTCATCGGCTCGCACGCTCTGATCGAGTCGCATGTGCGCATGGGGAAAGGGAACCGGATTGCCTCTTTTGCCTCCGTCGGGGCGCCTCCGCAGGATCTGAAGTTTCGCGGCGAGGACACCTGGGTAGAGATGGGTGACAATAACATCGTTCGGGAATTCGCCACCATAAACCGCGGCACGCCGCATGGCGGAGGGGTCACCCGCCTCGGAAACAGCAACATGGTGATGGCGTATTGCCATATTGCTCACGACTGCCATATCGGCAATCGCGTGATCATGGCAAACGCGGCCACTTTCGCCGGGCACATTACCGTGGAGGATGGCGCAAATATCGGGGGGCTGGTGGCGATACACCAGTTTACGCGTATCGGCACTCTTTCCATCATCGGCGGAACCTCCGCTATAGGGAAGGATGTTCCTCCATATGTGAAGGCTGCGACCTTGCGTCAGGGTAAGGAGAGAAGCCTGTTCGGATTGAACCTTATCGGTTTGAGAAGAAACGGGGTTTCCGAAGAAACCATAGCTGTGCTTAAAAAAGCATATTTTATGATTTTCCGGTCGAAGGACTCGCTCAAGGAATCTCTTGCCAAGGTAGAGGCCGAGCTTCCGCGGCTTCCTGAAGTGGAACACCTGCTTGAATTCATCCGCGCGAGCGAGCGGGGTGTGCTGAGGTAGGGATGCCCAAGACGCTGTTCTTTCTATGCGGGGAACCGTCCGGCGAGATGTACGCCGTCCGGGTCGCCAGGGAATTCCGCAGGCGGTTCCCGGAGGTTCCTATGGAAGGCATAGGAGGGCATCGCCTCGAATCCGAAGGGGTAAAGCTGCTGCGTGACTACACGAAGATCTCCGTTGTGGGGTTTACGGAGATCTTGTCGCATATATTTGCGATTCGAGAAGCTCTTTCAGCCGCTAAAAAGCGTATCCGGCGCGGGGATGTCGGAGCCGTGGTCCTGGTCGATTTTCCGGAATTCAATTTCCGCGTGGGGCTTGCCGCGCAAGCGTTTGGCATACCGGTGATCTACTATATTCCTCCGCAGCTTTGGGCGTGGCGGACCGGGCGCGCCCGCACTATAGCCGGGTTTACCCGCGGAGTAGTAGTGCTGTTTCCGTTTGAGGAAACGCTTTTGCGTAAATATGGCGTCAACGCCGTTTTTGCCGGGCATCCGCTGCTCGACGAACTGGAGCCGTGGCTTGACGCGCGGCCGAATCCGGGGAGGTTTGGCTTGCCAGAGGGAAAAACAACTGTCGGCCTGCTTCCCGGTAGCCGCCAGGGAGAGGTTTCGCGCCACCTCCCGATTCTCCTTGAAGCGGCGAGGACCCTGCTTGATAAACATCCTGATATCCGCTTTGCTCTCCCCGTTGCCAGACCCGCGCTTAAGGAGCCAATAGAGCGGGAGATCAAAAAATACGGTATTCCCGTGTATCTGGTGGATTCCGAACCGTATCTGATGTTTCGGGGATTGACCGCGGCCGTTTCGGTATCCGGGACGGCTACACTTGAGCTTGCCTTGCTTGGAGTGCCGTCGGTGATTGTCTATAAGACATCGCGTATCTCCTACGGAATAGGGAAAATGCTGGCGAAGGTGGATCGGATCGGGCTTCCGAACATAGTGGCGGGCGAGAGATTCCTGCCGGAATTGATACAGGACGATTGCGCGCCGCAGCGGATTGCCGATGCCATGGGAGCTATGCTGGAAGATAACGACAGGCTTGAGGACTTGAGGGCCAGATGTCTGTCGCTGCGGGATCAGCTTCGCGGACAAGGGGCGGCGGCGGCGGTTGTCGATATGCTGGCGGCGGAGGCGCGTGAAGCATGGGTATAAAGATCTACAAGAGAATGCTGGCATACGCGCGTCCGTACATCTGGAAACTGGCGCTGGCGGGTTTGTTCATGGTCGGTTTCTCCGCCTTGAACGCGGGGATTATCTATCTGATCAGGCCGATGCTTGACGGCATTTTCATCAAGATGAACCCCCAGTATCTGTCTTTTATCCCGCTACTGCTTTTTATTGCGTATTTGCTGAGAGGAATCTGCGAATTTGCCCAGCAATATCTTATGAGCGATGTGGGGCAGCGGATCGTCCGGGATATACGGGAACACCTGTACCGGCACATGCAGTCATTGTCCATGTCTTTCTTCGGCCGGAACACCACGGGAACGCTGATATCGAGAATCCTGAACGATGTAGGGATGATGCAAAGCGCCATCACCGATGTGACAAGCGGACTGGTAAAGGATTTCTTCACGGTGATATTTCTGATCGGCGTTGTTATCTATCAGGACTGGAAACTTTCCATTGTGGCGCTTGTCGTTTTTCCTATGGCGGTCTGGCCCATCGTCAAGTTCGGCAAAAAGCTGCGCCGCACCAGCACAAAAAGCCAGGAGATCGCCGGCGTACTGACCGAGCATCTGCATGAGACGATCAGCGGCGCGAAGCTTGTCAAGTCCTTCAGCTCCGAAGAGTACGAGTCCGACCGGTTTTCGGCAAAAAACAGCGACCTGTTCAGGCTAGCCATGAAAGCTGTCAAGGTTCGGGCTATGACGGCCCCTCTTTCGGAAATGTTCGCGGGAATAGGCATAGCGGCTGTCATCTACTACGGCGGCCACAGCGTAATAAATGGGCAAAGCACTCTTGGAACATTTACCTCTTTTATGGCCGCTTTGCTTATGCTCTACAGGCCAATCAAGGGTCTCTCCGGCATCAACAATACAATCCAGCAGGGGATCGCGGCGGCGGAGCGCGTTTTCTTTGTAATAGATACACTTCCGGATATCAAAGACCGGCCCGGAGCCGTGGAGCTGAAAGAGATACGGGAAGGTATCTCTTTCGATAACGTTTCGTTTCAATACAAGGAGGACGGCCTAAGTGTTCTAAAGGGCGTTACCCTGGATGTTTCCAAGGGCACGATGATCGCGCTGGTTGGTTCTTCCGGCGCGGGAAAGACCACGATTGTCGATATGATTCCGCGTTTTTATGATCCGCAGGAAGGCGCTGTGCGCATCGACGGCAAAGACATCCGCGACTACACGGTCGCTTCGTTAAGGTCGCGCATAGGCATTGTGGGGCAGCATACCACCCTGTTCAATGACACAATTCGCAACAACATTGCATATGGCAAAAAAGGCGCGACGATGGAGCAGGTGGAGGAGGCGTCGCGCTCCGCGGGCGCTCACGGTTTCATCTCCAGGATGCGGGACGGGTACGAATCGGCCATAGGCGAACAGGGGATGAAGCTGTCTGGAGGCGAGCGGCAGCGTATAGCGATTGCCCGCGCTCTTTTGCGTGACGCCCCGATCCTGATCCTTGACGAAGCCACTTCCGCTCTTGATACGGCTTCGGAGCGTATAGTTCAGGAAGCCCTGGATCGGCTCATGAAGGGAAGGACGACGTTTGTAATCGCGCACCGGCTCTCGACTGTCCGAAACGCGGACATAATTATTGTGATCGAGAACGGACAGATCGTTGAGAAAGGCAAGCACGAAGAACTTATGGCTTGGGATTCCTTATACAGGAATGTTTATCTGAAGCAGTTTGAGGAGAGAAAATCCGTTCCCGCGGTCGATACGGACTGAGGAGTAACAACGTTGCCGCGAACCTTCCGCTCCGGGAGCCCGGAACATATCGCATATAACCTTCTTCTTTTTGCAGGCGTCGTCCTGCTGCTGCCTTTATGGGTTCCCTGGGTTTTGCTGTTCCGGAAACGCCGCGCGAATTTCTTCGACCGGCTGGGTATTTACGGTCTGCCTTCGTCATCGAAAGAACAAGGGCCTGTTATATGGACGCACGCTGTTTCAGTCGGAGAGACAAACGCGTCGGTTCCGCTTCTGCGGCGTCTGAAGGAACATCTTCCGCAAGCGAGGTTGCTTCTTTCGAATGTGACCCTGACGGGACGCGGTACCGCGGAAAAAGCGCTGTCAGGCGTAGTCGATGAAAGGTTCTATTTCCCGTTTGACATTCCGGGAGTCTGCGGCCGTTTTCTCGACCGGGTGCGTCCGGACATCGTCGTCATCGTGGAAACGGAAATATGGCCAAACTTTCTGGCTGAATGCCTTCAGCGAGGCATTCCTGTGGTGATTACGAATGGACGGATCTCCGAGCGGTCGTTTCGCGGTTATTCGAGGTTCAGGTGGTTATTTGCCTCCGCGCTCCGGACTCTAAGCGCCATTTCCACCCAAACACGTGACGACGCGGACCGGTTTGTCGCGCTTGGCGCCGACCCCGCAATCGTCGCGGTGGGCGGGAATCTGAAGTTTGATGTGTCGCACTCGGCAAAAAGCGCCTTACCCATTGTCTTGGCTCTTGAGGAGGAAAAAACAAATGGAACGCGCTGGATTATCGCGGGTTCCACACACGAAGGGGAAGAAGCGATCATACTGCGGGCGTTTATGGCGTCCAGAAAGGTTTCTCCGCAAATCAAGCTTCTCCTTGCCCCAAGACATCCCGAACGGTTTGGTCTTGTGGAAATCATGCTGCGCCAGGAAGATATTCCGTTTGCGCGCAGAACATTGATGCGTGCGGGACAAAACCTGATCGAAGAGCCTGTCTTGCTGCTTGATACCGTAGGAGAGCTTTCCTGCGCCTACGCGGCGGCGGGGCTTGCGTTTGTCGGAGGAAGCCTTATTCCAAAGGGCGGACACAATATTCTGGAGCCGGCATGGCACGGTGTGCCGACGGTGGTAGGGCCGCACATGGGAAACTTCCAGGAGATATTCGATACGTTCATGGAGGCTGGCGGGCTTATTCGGGCGGCGGGGGAAGAGGAACTTGCGGATGTCTTCGTGAAATTCGCGTCTTGCCCGGATATCTTCAAAGCGGTCGGGTGCAAGGGAAAAGAGCTCTTCGGGCGGTTCGAAGGCGCTTCCGGCCGGAACGCGGACACGATCCTGTCTGTTATGAAGCGGTCTGGCGAAGCCGTATGATCTTCGGGACGGCGGCACGGGTACGGCGGTTTCTTCATGGAACGGGAGTTCTTTCCGCCGAACGGCTGGCGCGTCCGGTTTTGTGCGTGGGAAATATCTCTGCCGGCGGAACGGGAAAAACCCCTCATGTGATGTACCTCGCGAAATGGCTTTCCGGGATTGGACGCCGGGTCGCAATCTTGTCCAGAGGATACAGGCGCGGCAGCCGCGGAGTTGTTTGGGTTTCGCGTGGGGAAGGAAAAACCGGCGGTTTTCTGGAATGCGGCGACGAACCCGTGCTGATGGCGCGTTCTCTTCCGGGCGTCCCCGTGCTTGTGGGAGAGTCGCGAGCGGCGGCGGGCGCGGAGGCTTTGAAGCATGTTTCCGTGGATGTGTTCCTGCTTGACGATGGTTTTCAGCATCTTTCCCTGGCGAGGGACTTCGATCTTCTCCTGGTGGACTGCGGGCAAGGGCTCGGAAACCGGATGACCTTGCCGTTTGGCAGGCTGAGGGAGCCCCCCTCCCATGCGCGTTTTGCGGATGGCCTTGTGGTGACGAAATGCCCGGATATTGCCGCCGGAGAAAGGGTTGCGCGTTCCGTGCCGTTTCCCGCCGATAGCCCCAGGGCTTTTTCCCGAACGGTTCCAAAGGGAATGGTGGGGCTCGACGGCAAGCCGTATGATCTGGCTCCGGCGGGTTCAGAGGTTTTCGTGTTTTCCGGGCTGGCGGGGAATGCGCAGTTTCGTGAAACGCTTTCGCTGGCCGGATACAAAATCGGCGGTTTCGCGGGTTTTCCCGACCATCACCCGTATGACATGCGGGATCTTGCCCGGATCGCCAGGGAATCGAAAGGACGCCCTATCGTTACAACCGAAAAAGATCTTGTTCGTATCCCGGCGGACACGCCGTTTCCGGTAGGCGCGTTTCGCGTTGAGGTGGAATTTTTGGACGGATGGGAACGATTGTCCCAAAGTATTCTCAAATCCCTGGACGGAGCCTCGCGATGAAAGAGCGACTCGCCCGGTTCTTGTTGCGGCTGCTGGAAGCGATCCCCCTTGCCGTTATGGCGTTTTTTCTCGAAGGGTTGATGTTGATTGTGTGGGCAATCGACCGGAAACACCGGCGCATTGCGCGAATAAACCTCAAGATCGCGTTTCCGGAAATGGATGAAAAGGAAGCGGGACGGATCATCCGGTATTGCTATAAAAGAGTAGGCACCTCCGCCGCGGAGTTTCTGCATATTCCCAAAATGGACGAACGCTACATTCGCGAGCGTTTTCGCATAGAGGGGCTGGAACATATCGAGAAATCGGCGCGGGAAGGGCGTTCGATCATTGTGCTGACGGGACACTTCGGAAACTGGGAACTTTCGTCTCATGCGTACAGCGTGCTGGTCGCTCCGATGGCCTTTATCGTAAAGTCGCTCCGAAGCCCGATCCTGGACGCTATAGTGACGGAGCGTCGGCAAATCAGAGGGAACACCGTTATCCGGCAGACCGAATCCGCGAAGCATATACTCAGGTTTTTACGTAAAAAGGTCATGGTCGGAATTCTGATCGATCAAAATGTGGACCGGCATAAAGGGGTTCCCGTAGAGCTCTTTGGCCGCAAGACTTACACGACCGACGGAATTGCCCGGCTGGCGCTGGCGTTGCGCGCCGCCATTCATCCTGGTTTCGTTTTCAGGGACCCCGCGGATAAATTCCGCCATACGGTGCGATTTGGTCCCGACGTGCCGATGGATTTCGACGCTCCGAAAGAAGAGGAGATCGTTCAGCTTACCCGCCGCTGCAATCAGGAGCTTGAAAAGGTCATCAAAATGGCGCCCGATCAGTGGATCTGGTTTCAGCCGCGCTGGAAAACCCGGCACAGCGACGAACCGGATGTTTATAGGGAGGGAGTTTGAAGGGGATAGTGTTCATGGACCGGGACGGGACGCTGATAGAGGATACAGGGTATCTGCGTGATCCGATGAGCGTCAGAATCCTTCCCGGCGCGGCGGATGCTCTCCGGAAACTGGCTTCAAAAGGATATGTTCTTGCCGTTCTTTCTAATCAGTCTGGGCTGGCGCGTGGAATATTTACGCGGGACGAGATGGAGACGGTCCACCGGGCGTTTTTGGAGAAGTTTCGGGCGGAAGGGGTGGTTTTTGACGCTGTCGAGTATTGTCCGCATCATCCCGAAGGGGTTGTGGAAGAATACAGAAAAGCCTGCTCTTGCCGTAAACCGGATACCGGGCTTGCCGAAGCTGTTTTGCGCCGGTTGAAAGTTCCTGACACATATAGTCGCTGGATGGTCGGCGATAAATTGTCCGACATCGAGCTTGGGATACGCCTGAAAGCGCGTACCGCGCTTGTGGAAACGGGATATGGCTCCACGGAACGAAAAGAAGGAGAGTGCCTTGGGCTTTTGCCCGATGTTTTCCTTCCCGGAATGCGGGAAACCGTGGAATGGATTTTGTCGGAGGATGGTTAGGATGGGCGAATCAACGCGCCGTATCGGTATTTATCTTCCGGGGGCTGTTGCCTGCTTGATAGTGGCCTGTGTCGTCTCTATCAACTGTTTTTACGCCCGTGGAAGCGAAACTCCGCTTGACGAGCCTGTCCGGGTTTTCGCGCCAGACAACGCCGCGCAACCTTCCGCGGCGGAGATTCCGCCTTATGGCGAAGCGCGGCAAGACGCGCCGGATACCGCGCCGGCGGAGTCTTCCGTCTCAGGGGCGACACCCGCGGGGTCCGAACTCCAGATGCCGCAATGGGCGGCGCAGCCGGAAACCCTGTTCTTTCGCGTTGACTTTCTTGGTATCTCTATGGGGTACGCCCGCTTCCAATACACAGGTATTGTTTCAGTCGAAGGAAAGGCTGCTTACCACATAAAGGTCAGGGCCTGGACCTCCGGGATTCTCTCCTATATCTATCCTGTAAGCGAAGCGATTGATTACTATCTTGACGCGGATACCATCCAGCCAATCCGTATCGAATACACAGGCAAGAAAGACGAGCGGGACGACGTGGCTGTTTATGATCAAAAAAACGGCAAGATAACGTACATCTACACGGACGACGGAACGATTCGAAAGACCGCGGACGCGGCTCCTTCGTGCTACGATCCGATAAGCGCCGTTTACTATTTCCGGTCGCGGGACATGAGCCGCGAAGAGAAGCCTGTGAACATGTATGCCGGCCGAAAGATCTACCAGATCACCGGCCGGCTGTCCGGAAGCACGCTGCTGAATACGAAAAACGGCCTGGTGGATACTCTTGTTGTCGAGCCCGTGATTTGGAAAGATGGGGAACCGTACGACAAAGGGGAGTTCAGAATGTGGGTCTCCGACGACGGCAAGCACGTTCCGTTAAAAATCTTCGGCAAGTTCCGCAAGATCAAGGATTGGACTCTCGTCGGGGAACTGATTCCGGAACAACCTGGGGATTGATCTATGGACAAAGAGTTGCTTGAGATTCTGGCTTGTCCCAAATGCAAAGGAGAGTTGTCGCCGGACCCCCTGGAAAGCAGGCTTTGTTGCCGCGCGTGCGGGCTGGCTTACAGGATTGACGACGGCATTCCCGTCCTCATGCTTGACGAGGCTTGTTCCTATGAATAATGAAGTTTTACAAAAAGATGCCGGACGGCTCATTGCCAGGTTCAGCTCTTGCCGCATTCTGGTCGTCGGGGACATTATGCTCGACGAATATGTTTTTGGAACCGTTGGACGTATTTCTCCGGAGGCTCCCGTTCCCGTAGTGGCCGTAACTCGCGACGCGCGGGTTCCGGGCGGCGCGGCAAACGTCGCGCTCAATCTTTCCGGCCTCAAGGTATCGGTCGAGCTTGCGGGGCTTGCGGGGACCGATCCCGCGGGCCGCTATCTGACGCAGGCGCTTCGCAAAACAGGAATCGGCGTTTCGGCGGTCGTTCAGGACCCGGATCGCCCGACAACCTTGAAGACCCGCGTTATTGCCCACGGCCAGCAGGTTGTCCGTGTCGACCGCGAAAAGAGCGGCCCTTCGTCCCGAAAAACACGGGACGCCCTGATAAAGCGCATCTTCGCCTTGTTGGAAAAGGTGCAAGGGGTTGTGTTGTCGGACTACCGCAAAGGCGTGTTATCCGCCGAACTGGTAAAGGAAGTAACAAAGGCCGCGCGTGAAAAGGGCATTTTCGTTGCTGTCGATCCCAAGCAGACCGATTTTTCCTGGTATAAGGGGTGCACGATCATTACTCCCAACAAGAAAGAGGCCGAGGCCGCGCTTGGGGGAAAAGAGTTCCGGTCCGATCTCGAAGTCCTGGAAGGCGGGAAGGAGCTGGTTCGCAGGACCGGGGCGCAGGCGGTCCTTGTTACGCGCGGCGAAGAGGGGATGAGCCTTGTTGAGCGGGGACGCAAAGATTGCTTTCACATTCCCGCTATCGCCCGGCAGGTTTTCGACGTCACCGGCGCCGGAGACACCGCTATAGGCACTCTGGCGGCATGTCTGGCCGCCGGCGCTTCCATGCGCGATGCCGCGATGTTTGCCAATATTGCTGCGGGTGTGGTTGTAGGCGAAGTCGGCACCTCTCCGATCACCTCTGAAAAACTAATTCATGCCGCGCGCGCCGCGAAACAAGACGGGAGCGAATGAGCAAACGGGGCGTTCCTCCTTCCGGAAAGCTTGTAATCTCTTCGATTTTCCGGGACGAAAACATTCTTCCAACCCTGCTGCCCCTTCTTTCGGAAGCCGTGGGAGAGGTTTGTTTTGCCGGGCCGCTTTTGCCGTTTGACCGCACGGAGTATTACCATGCCGAAATGGGAAAACCGCTGTTTAGAAGGTTCTTTGCCGCGTCAGCTTTGGTTTCCAGGGATGCTTTGCCGGAAATCAAAATCCGTATGGAAGAAATAGAACAGAAGTTTTCAAAAGATGGGCAAAGGATTGTGAATCTCGACCCTGGTTTGCTGACGCCGGAAAACTTTGTTCTTGCGACGGGAAAGAACTTTTCGCACCGGATTTATCTATGTAATGGCGTATTTGCCGACCTTACGCTTATTTTCCAAAAAGGGGAATATCGCTCGCTGCCATGGACATATCCGGATTACGCCTCTTTGGAAATCAGAAGCTTATTGAAGGAGCTGCGCGGCAGCCTGCTCCAACAGTGCGTAAAATGACAACCCGCCCTGGATTTTGGCCGGTCAATCAACCGTTGTGTTAATATCGCCAGCATGTCCTGGATGAGCATGACAGGCTACGGCCAAGCCGAACTCCACGGAGACGATGTTTCGTTTTCCGTTGAAATCCGGTCTGTAAATCACCGCTTTCTCGATGTGCATGTTCGCTGTCCCGGAAGGTTTGCTTCCTGGGAACCACTGGTAAGAGGAATGGTCCGCGACACTCTTCGAAGAGGGAAGGTGGATGTTTATCTTGGCGTCCGCGAAACCGGGCGGCTTGCGGGCAGGCTGTCAGTGAACCGGAACCTGCTAAAAGCGTTTCTTGACGAGGCTGGCCGCATCCGCGAAGAGTTTGGAGTCGGAGGCGAATTGACGCTGCGGGATCTGATTGGCGTTCCCGAACTGTTCCGTACGGACCACGAAGGAGAAGACCCGGTAAGCGTTCTTTGGCCAGAGGTGCAGTACGCGGTTCATGACGCTTTGGCCATGCTGCTTGAGGCGCGTAAAAAGGAAGGGGAACGGCTTAAGGCAGTGCTTCGCGAGACCGCTGGGCGAATCGGAAAGATGGCGGAGGAGATCCGGCTGCTTTCGTCCGAAAACCGCCAACTTGCCCAGGCAAGGTTCAAAGAGCGGATCGAGACGCTTTCCGGGAGCGCCGGGGTCGACCCCGTTCGTCTTCACCAGGAAGCGGCTATCCTTATTGACCGGCTGGATATCACGGAAGAGTGCGACCGCCTGCGGTCACACCTGGCCTCCATGGAAACGTTTTTCCGGGAGCCGGGGAACGCCGTAGGGAAACGCTTCGACTTTCTGGTTCAGGAAGTATTTAGGGAGCTGAACACGGCGGGGAACAAGTCCGCCCATGCCGGAATCTCCTCCCTGGTGGTGGAGGCAAAGGCCGAGCTTGAGAAAATCCGTGAACAGATTCAGAACGTGGAGTGACCACAACTATGACACGTGGGGACATCATAGTAATTTCGGCGCCTTCCGGCGCGGGCAAGACCACGATCTGCCGCGCTCTGCTCTCACTGGTGAAAGGGATTGTTTTGTCGATTTCATACACTACAAGAGAGAGACGGACCGGAGAGGCGGGCGGGAAAGATTATTACTACGTAAGCGATCAGGAATTTGGTAACATGGTAAATTGTAACGAATTTCTCGAATGCGCCAATGTGTTCGGCAACTGGTACGGCACTTCACGATCCGTCGTGGAAACGATCGTATCAGGCGGGAATGACGCGTTGCTGGAAATTGATGTTCAGGGAGGCACCGCCGTAAAAGCCGCTATTCCGGAGGCGATCCTGATTGGAATTCTTCCTCCGGACCGGGAGGCGCTTCGGAAAAGGCTTTTTGATCGCGCCAGAGACAGCCGCGCGGATATCGAGCGGCGCCTCGACGAGGCATGGAAAGAGATCGCGGAACTCCAGAAGTACGATTACATTGTTGTCAACAACGAGTTGGAGACGGCGGTCCGGCAGGTGGAATGTATCGTGATGGCCCAGCGGTCGCGTCGGGAGCGGATGCAGAGTATCGTTGATGTAATCCTGAGCGAAAAAGGAGACGGATGGGATGGCTCGGATAACGGTTGAGGATTGCCTGCAAAACGTGGATAACCACTTTCAGCTCACCGTGGTGGCCGCAAAGCGGGCAAAGCAGCTATACGGCGGTCAGGGAGCTACGATTGATACCACCCTCAGGAAAGAGAAGCCGACGGTCGTCGCGCTTCGCGAGGTTGCGCAGGGAAAGGTCCGGGTAAAGTAGGTCGCCTCTTAAAGGAGCGGTATGGCATTGTTCCGCGTCCTTGATATTGTCGAGAGAGTACAGGCAGCCAGACCAAATGCTAACGTAGAGCTTATCCACAAGGCGTACGTTTTCACCGCAAAAGTACACCACGGGCAGTTGAGGATATCGGGAGATCCTTACCTGATCCATCCGCTGAATGTGGCTTATTCCCTGGCGGACTGGAACCTCGACGAGGAAACAGTTGCTACCGGGTTGCTTCACGATACGGTAGAGGACACGGTCGCGACGATTGAAGAGATACGCGATCTTTTCGGAGACTCGATCGCGCTGCTTGTGGATGGGGTTACCAAGATCAGCCGGGTGACAATCTCCGATGTCGCGGCCCAGAAAGCCGAATCACTAAGAAAGATGATTCTGGCTATGGGGAAGGACCTTCGGGTTATCCTTGTCAAACTTGCCGACCGCCTTCATAATCTCCGCACCATAGAGCATCTTTCTTCCGAGAAGCAAACCGCCATCGCGCGGGAAACTATCGACATATACGCTCCCATCGCGGCTCGTCTTGGCATGTCGCGTGTGCGGGGCGAGATGGAAGACCTTTGCTTTGCCGTGCTCCAGCCGGACCAGTACGCGGATCTTTTCCGTAAAGCCGGTGAGCGCAGGCAAAACTCCGCGGGGCATATCCGCGATGTCGTTGCTCTTCTTGAGGAGAAATGCCGCGAGGCGGGCATTGCCGCGGCCATATCCGGCCGGGAAAAACACCTTGCGGGCATATATCAGAAGATGAACCGCCAAGGGATTGATTTCGAGCATCTTCACGATTTCGTCGGACTCCGGATCATAACAAAGACATTGCGGGAGTGTTACGGGGCGCTTGGAATCGTCCACAATCTCTGGAAGCCGGTTCCAGGCAGGTTCAAGGATTATATCGCCATGCCTAAGGCGAACTTGTACCAGTCGCTCCACACCACTGTTTTTGGCCCGAACTCGGAGATGATGGAGATACAGATCCGCACCGAGGAGATGCACGCTCTTGCCGATAACGGCGTCGCGGCCCACTGGAAATACAAAGAGGGACGCCGCACCGTGGAGAAAGAGGACCATATGTTCCTCTGGCTCCGGCAGATTCTCGAATTGCAGCAGGACATGAAGGACCCTCGGGAATTTATGGACACCGTAAAGGAGGAGTTGTTTCAGGAAGAGGTTTATGTTTTTACGCCTCGCGGCGACGTAAAGGAGCTTCCTCGGGGAGGAACGCCGATAGACTTTGCCTACGCGGTCCACACGCAGGTCGGGAACCAGTGCGTCGGCGCCAAGGTAAACGGCAGGCTGGTTCCTTTGAAGACTCCGCTCAAAAGCGGGGATGTTGTCGAAATAATCACGCAGCCGTCCCATAAGCCAAGCCGCGACTGGCTGAAGATTGCAAAGACCAACAAGGCGTTGGCAAGGATACGGGCCGTGGTGCGCCAGGAGCAGATGGAGCAGTCGCTGGATCTGGGCCGCCAGATTTTGGAGAAAGAGCTAAGGAAATACTCCCTGAACCCGGCCAAGGTAATTAAAGGGGAGCAGTTTGCCCAGATCCTGCAGGAGATGCGCTACAAGAACGCGGATGATTATCTTCGGGCGATGGGATATGGCCGGGTGTCCATCACGCCGCTGCTGCGCCTGCTTGTTCCGCAAGAGAAGCTCAATGAAAGGGCGGGAAAGGAATCCAGTCTTTCCTCAATTATCCGTAAGGCTGTTGCCAAGAGACCAAGCTCCATCACGGTCAAAGGAATGGACGGGATCTTTATTCGGTTGGGGAACTGTTGTCATCCCGTGCCGGGGGACCCCATCATCGGTTTCATTACGCGGGGAAGAGGAGTGACGGTCCACTCGAAAGATTGCCATAAAGTGCTGGAACTTGATCCGGCGCGGGCAATTGAAGTGACCTGGGAAGCCGGAACACAAGCGGTCCATCCCGTGAAGATACGGATTATGTGCAACGATAAGCCGGGACTTTTAGCGGACATCTCGCGTACTATTACCCAGAGTGAGGTGGATATCCGTAGGGCTTCGGTAACGACCACTCGCGACAAGCGGGCCGTCTGTAACTTCGAAGTTTCGGTTAACAACGCGGGCCACCTTGCATCCCTAATCAAATCGATAGAGAAGGTTAAAGGGGTGCAGACGGTGGAGAGAGGGAGGGGTTAATATGAAACGAGTGATCGTGTCAACCGGGGATGCCCCCAAAGCGATAGGGCCGTATTCACAGGCGGTCAAGTGCAACGGTTTTCTGTTCTGTTCAGGGCAGATTCCTCTTGATCCCGCCACAGGCAAGTTGGTGGAGGGGGGAATCCGGAAGCAAACCGAGCGGGCTTTGAAGAATCTGGTGGCGGTTCTTGAGGCAGGGGGTGCGGGATTAGATACGGTGGCGAAAACGACTGTCTATATGCTGGACATGGGAGAGTTCCAGGAGATGAACGAAGTTTACAGTTCGTTTTTCCAGGCAAACCAACCCGCACGGGCCACGGTGCAGGTTTCGAGTCTGCCGTCTGGGGCCAGGGTGGAAATCGACGCCATCGGAATCATACGGATTACGAGAACATGAATCTTGAAATGGACCCGGCTGCCGAGATGCCCGGTATCTTCCGAAACCGCCTCGTCTCAGACAGCTTTAACGACTTTTCCCGATTTGATGCACTGCGTGCAGACGTTGATATGACGCACCGTGCCGTCCTGGATCGCTTTTACGCGCTGGATGTTAGGACGCCAGACCTTGCGGGTTTTGTTGTTTGCGTGGGAAACGTTGTTTCCGAAGCTGGGACCTTTGTCGCAAATAGAGCACTTTGCCATAGCCGCCTCCATAGATTTAACCGTAAATTATTAACATGAAGACATATAAAAGACAATACATTCTCCAGGGACCGGATTTTAGGCGCAAGAGCGGCTTTCGCTTCTTGTGGATTGCGCTCCCTGTTTTCTTTTTTCTTGCGATTCCGGCGGCTCCTCATCTCCTGGGGCGCAAGATTCCGGAGCCGTCTTCCGGTTCTGTGGACGCCGTAATAGTGCTTACCGGCGGAGGAGGGCGGATCGCGGAAGGATTCAAGGTCTGGAAAGCGGGCAGCGGCTGGGATTTGTGTATACTTGGTACGGGAAAAAATACGAAATTGACGCAGCTTCTGCCCGAGGCGGACACTCTTTCCGAATGGGAGCTTTCCAGAATCCATACCGAAGGGTGGTCCGGGAACACGCTCGAAAACGCTTTTTCGGCGAAAGCTCTTGTTGAAGAACGGAAATACTCGTCCATTATTCTTGTTACGTCCGATTACCATATTCCTCGCGCATACCACACATTCAAGAAAGTGCTGTCGTCCGGTGTCGATATTTCAGTAATCCGGGTAAACACGGAAAACGGCAAGCTCGACGCTGCCTGGCGCTGGGCAAGAAGGCATTTCGTGGAGGGATGGAAGTACTGGGGATACCGGATTCTGCTGCTTTGGGTGTGATCCGTAAAGTCGCGATCAGGTCAGGTGTCAGGGTTCCTGCATGAGAATCCGGAAATTCTGCCGGCGTTTCCGGTGAACACTTTTTTCTCCGAGATTGTCAGTTTTTCCTCGAGGAACAGACGGATCGCCATAGGATAGACTCGGTGTTCTTCTTTCAGTATCCGGGCGGCCAGCGATTCTTCCGTGTCGTCTTCGTACACCGGGACCACAGCCTGGGCGACAATCGGTCCCGTGTCGATTCCTTCGTCGATAAAATGCACCGTACACCCGGAGAAGCGGACGCCGTAGTTCAGGGCGTCTCTTGGCCCGTGCGTTCCCGGAAAGGATGGAAGAAGGGCGGGATGGATGTTCAGTACGCGCATGGGGAAAGCGCCAAGGAACGTGGGTGTTAAAAGGCGCATGAACCCCGCAAGGCAGACAAGCCGGATGTCGTAAGAGCGGAGAATTTTCACGAGATGGGCGTCGAACGCCTCCCGGCTGTCAAAAGAACGGTGATCAACGAATTCGGTGGGGATTCCGTGGCTGCGGGCGCGGACGAGTCCGTAAGCGTCGGCTTTGTTGCTTATGACGACCCCTATTTTGCAGGGTATGCAACCGGCTTCCACAGCGTCGATGATGGCTTGCAGGTTGGAGCCGCTGCCGGAAACCAGGACGCCGATGGAAGGAAGTGAACTCACCGCGCTTTCCCGCCGAAGGTGACTTTAGGCTCGCCTGTTCCCTTGCGCACTTCGCCGATAACCGACGCCTGTATTTTAGCTTTTCGGAAGTGCGCCAAAGCCGCGTCGGCATCCTTTTGGGCCAACACGAGGACCATTCCTATCCCCATGTTGAAGGTGCGGTACCGTTCGTCTTCCGGCAGGCGGGCCGCTTCGCACAAGGCGCGAAACACAGGAGGTGTTTCCCATGCCGACTTGTCGATAAACGCCGAGGTTCCGCGTGGAAGAGAACGGGGAACATTGCCGGGCAATCCGCCGCCTGTAATGTGCGCCATTGCCAGAATATTTCTCCGGCGAAGGAAGGAAAGAATTGGGCGGACATAGATTTTCGTGGGCCGCAGCAGTTCCTCGGCGACCGTGGCTCCCCAGTCGGGCATCCGGTCGTGGATTCGCTTTTTCATGATATCGAAGACGACTTTGCGAGCAAGCGAATACCCGTTGCTGTGCAGACCGGAGGAGGCAAGTCCTACAAGAACATTCCCGGCGCGCGCGTTTTTGCCGGTAATGATCTTGCGGCGCTCTACCGCGCCTACGGCAAAGCCGGCCAGATCGAACTCGCCGGGCGCGTAAACGGACGGCATCTCGGCGGTTTCTCCGCCCAAAAGGGCGCATCCGGCCTGCCTGCATCCTTCCGCCACACCGGAGACCACCGCGGCGCCGTCTTTGGCGGATAGCTTTCCGGTCGCGTAGTAATCAAGGAAGAAAAGCGGTTCGGCGCCCTGGACAAGAATGTCGTTTACGCACATCGCGACCAGGTCTATGCCTACCGTGTCGAACTTGCCGGCCATAGCGGCTACCTTGACTTTTGTGCCGGCGCCGTCGGTCGCGGCGACAAGGACAGGCTCCCGGTATTTGCGGGGAGGAAAGCGAAAGAAGCCGGCGAATCCGCCTATGTCGCCAAGCACTTCCTTGCGGCTTGTGGTGCGCACTATCGGTTTTATGAGGGAAACAAGGCGTTCCCCTTCGTCTATGTCCACCCCGGCATCTTTATATGTGACGGTTTTTTTCACGTTAGCGCTCCTGACAAGAAGTGTAGCTCACGTTAACGAGAGGCTAAAGCGTATGTCAATGATTTTTGGCGCGTCCCGTCGTAATATAGAAAAAACCGCTCGCGAAAGACGCGCGACGGAAAGGAACCGGGAGCAAGAGCAAAGTTTTTTATGAAGAGGTACAAAAAACGGATCTTGCGCGCGCGCTCCCGCTGTTTCATTAGTAAAACATGAAAAAAATGCGCTTTGCGGCACTGCCATACAAAGTTCCAGAGAAGGGCGTCAGTTTTTAACTGACTCGCGGGAACAAATGGCGAGACACCGCGCAAGCGGTATTTCGTAAAGTTGAAGGCGGTACGCCGGAATGTGCCGGGAGAAGATGCGAAATAATGCGTAACCATTTTTTGGGGCGGTATATCTCTTTTTTTGTTTTTGTCGCGCTTCTTGTTCCCGTGGTCTCATTTTCCGCCGAGGGGTTGGGGCACGGTTGGCGGCGCTCCGGCATCGGTCTTTGGGGTGAAAAGCCTACGATTCATGAGGGCGCTTCTCCTAACGGGATTGCCGTCGAGCTGGTTTTGCCTCCCGGAGCCAATGTCTCCTACACGCGCAAAGGAAGCTGGAGTTCGGATAACGCTGCGATTCAGATGTCAACGGATCTTGTCATGCCTGCCGGGAACGAATATCGGCCAAGCGGGGCAAGGTTTCCCGCGTCGGTGACTTTCGTTTACGGGAAAGACAAGCTGTCGCTTGGGGGCTGGGGCCGTTTCAAGCTGTTTTTCGTGGGACTGGCCAACGGTTTCCGTCCTTCCGGAATCCGGCTTACTTACGCGTGGGGGACGATGCTTCCCGTTGGATCAATGTATCGCTTGTGGGAGGAGGAAACAGTGTTTATCATGGCCGGGCCTGAAGAAGCGGGAAAAGAAATCTCTACCGCGCGGCGGGTATCGGAGGATTTCAAGGCTGCCTACGGACGCCCGCCAAAGGGACTTGTAACGGAAGTAATTGTAGAAGCGCGGAATTCCTCCGAGGCGAAAACCCCCGCAAAAACATCCATTACCCTTAAATATCCTATGGAGTAGGAATGCGAATAGGTTCTTGCCGGCGATCCTGTCCGCTGAAAAACCGTGAAACAAACGAAGAAAGCTTCTATGTTTGTATTTGAAATAACCATACGTCACTTGTTTGTGAATTTTATAAAATGAAAATATCTATTATTATCCCAACATATCAGCCTGGCGACTATTTGTATGAGTGCCTTGGTTCATTGAAAAATCAGGATTTTTTGCGTAAAGATTTTGAAATTATTATTGTGTTAAACGGGATACGGCATCCGTATGAAAATAATATATTAAATCATATGAATACCGAAATGTCAGGCGTTTTAGTGAATTACATTTATACTGGTATTTCGGGAGTGTCTAATGCCAGAAATATTGGTATTGATAACGCCGATGGAGAATATATTTTATTTGTCGATGATGACGATTTGGTAAGCGCAAATTATTTGAAAGAATTATATAATAGCAGGGTGAAAAATGGGATAATGGTTTCTAACGTAGGCCCATTTGTGCAAAATATTTCCAATTTATCTAATGATTATTTGTCAAATGCATACGCGTCAAATAAAAAAACAAGCCCCGACGATTTTTTTAAGCTGAGGTCTTTTCTTAGCACATGTTGGGGGAAATTAATTCCACGCGAATTAATTCTTGATGGTCGTTTTTATACAGATATTGCGATAAGTGAAGACTCTTTATTTATGTTTCTTGTTGCCGGCAGAGTTGAAACAATAAATCTTTGCTCGAATTCGGATGTTCTGTATTACAGGAGATTGCGTCCAAATTCCGCAAGCAGAAAAAAGAAGTCGTTATTTCTCAGATTAAATTTGTTGCGCAAGCTTTTGGTAAGATATACTGCCATATATGTCAAAAATATTCCCGGATATAGCTTTAAGCTGTATTTATCCAGAATTGCGGGTAGCGTTATAGCGCTTGTTAAGCTGGCTTGAATTATATTGTGCTGCTTGTCGCTTAAGGTTTTCAATTTAAATAAGATATAAACCATGGTTCCGTTTTTGCTGTTAAATCTGATGGTAGTTTGTTGGCTTAGGGGGGATAATTATTCCGGTACGCTTGGCAATTGAACAAGAGAAAGCATGTTTATGTCTGTAAAATAGCGACAATAAAAATAGTAGATATAAATGCAAGATAATAAGCGCGACAAAAAGGTTTTTGGGTAAGTTTATGTGGGTAATTCAGGGAATAGACGCATTATTCCGGAACAAAGATGGTAAGCGAATAAGCATCCATAAGCTCTTTTTCGTGGCGCGATGACACTTTACCAGAAGTTAATAATTCAGAAAATAAGAAAACATCATATTGAAACAAATATATCTTTTAAGGCTTGTTTGACTGTAGCTCTCTAAGCTGCTGTCTGTCCCTCGGCAATTCTTCCGAATACTTGTTGTATAGCTCCTGATCTTCCGGCGAGACGAACCGGTTTCCTAAAGGGTTCAGTGCGTGAGAACGTTTAAGGTCGATGCTTTCGATGAATTTCTCTTTCGCCGAAATTCTTGCCTGCAACTGATCCGCTTGCGCTTGTGAGCTTGCCTGTCTAGACGGAGTAGGCTGCATAGGAGGCGGCTCTAAAATAATAGGCGGCAGGTCTTTCGGTGGAGATTCGATAATAGTCAAGCCAGGAAGGCCGCTGTCGGAAGGCGTGCGCAGAACTTTTTTCTGGCTGGCGCGATATTTTGGGGGAATGTTTGTAGGCGCGTCCGTAAAGTGGACTGTGCCGTTATCATCTTTCCATTGGAAAATATCGGCGTTTGCCGCATTGGGAATGATCGGGGAAATCATCGGGACGCAAAGAACAAATAACGCGCATCCGCAAAGCAAAAGAATTTTTTTCATAATCTTATGTTACCCAAGACACGGAAATATGGCAACGGAATCGACAGCCGGCCGGCAAATAATGGGTTCAAGCCGCTATTTATCTGGTTTAAAGAGCCGTCGCAAAAAAGCTTGCGCTTAAGGGATACCTTTATAAGCGTGCCCGCGCTTAATACCAAATTGCGGTCAAACATGGCTCGCTGTTGCCTGACGCGCAAGATTCGCCGCCAACTTCGGGAGGGTGTCGGGATATAATGCGATGTTTATCAGGCAAGGCGTTTGGCTGCGGCGGTCGAGGAGAAGCGTAAAGTGAACAGGGTGCTGAACCGGGAAGACGCGGCGCTTGTCGTAATAGATGTCCAGGAGCGTCTTGTTTCCGCTATAGACAGCGAGTTGTACGAGCGCTCGCGCAGGAACATAATCGTCGCGGCGGAGGCTGCTGGAACACTCAAGCTGCCGATCCTGCTTACAGAGCAGTATCCGAAAGGCCTCGGGCGGACCATCCCCTCGATCCTTGAAGCGTTGAAAGGAAAGGTTTATGAAACGACGGAAAAGATCACATTTAGCTGCGCCCGTAACGAGTCTTTTCTGTACACTCTTGTGAGAACTGGGAGGCGACAGGTTCTGTTGACAGGAATGGAAACCCACATCTGTGTTTACCAAACGGCCATAGATCTTGTAAATGCCGGATACGAGGTGTTTGTCGCCGAGGATGCCGTGTCGTCCAGGCGTATCCACGATCATCGTCTTGGGATCGAAGCCATGCGCGACGCGGACGTCAGGGTGCTTCCGACGGAAGCCGCGATCTATCAGTTATTGGAGACGGCAGGCACGCCGGAATTCAAAAAAATATCCTCCCTGCTCCGATGAAGCATCCAACGCGGTGGATCGCCCCGCTTCTTCTTTTCGCGGCAGTTCTCGTTTTTGTTCAGGAAGCCCGCGCTGCCCGCCATATCGTGGCGTTGTTCCCTCCGGAGGTTGACTCGGCCGTCGCCAATGACAATGTTCTTGCTCCTGCCGTACAGATCGTCGAAAACGCAATGAAGGAACAGCTTGGGAAGCGGTTCGAAGTCCGCTCAGCCGCAGCTCGGGTTTTTTCGTCTTCCGTGGAGGATCGGCGCAGGCGTGGAGCGCGTTCTCTTGGAGCGTCTTATACCGTGACAAGTACTTTGTCGAGGATAGGGAAAGGAGTGACGTTAGATGTAACGCTTGCCCCGCTGGAAGATACGGAAAAGGGCCGGACGGTCGTAGTATCCGGGATTCTGAGTGAGATATCCGCGTATTCTTCCGGATATGCCGATACGTTCGGTCGTATGGGAAGCGAAGCGGCGAACAGGATAAACGAGCTTTTCTTCGGACCGGCGGTTGTGATCGCTCAAGGTAAAGACACGACGCCAAAATTATCAGGCGTGATCGATCAAAGCGGGCCGATTCAGGGTGAAGTCGTGTCGGTTGCGATGTCCGATCTCGACCGGGACGGAAAATGGGAAGTCGCCGCGGCTTATGCAAATGAAATTGGGATCTATTCAATAGAAGGGGGCGATCTCAAAGAGAAGGCGCGGATCACGGGCGCCGGCCCCGGATTGTTTTATGTCGATGCCAAAGACATTGACCGTGATGGCGTGGCCGAGATAGTGGCGGTTCGTTTTGTCGGAAGGAGGGCGGTCTCTGATATATGGAAATTTGACGGCACCGAATACCTCAAGACTTATTCAAACATTCCGTACCTGCTGCGGGTTGTTGACCTTGGACCTGAAGGTATGACGCTCGTCGGACAGGAAACGGACCCGGAAAAGATTTACGAGGGACCGGTTTTCCGCGTGGATCTTATGGCGGATGGAATCGCGGCGCCAAGAGCTTCCGGCGGGACGTTGCCGCTTCCGGAGGGAACTTTCATATTCGGTTTCATCCCGGTTCGGCACATGAAAGAAGCGCGGTATGTCGTTTTGTCATCCCGTGACCGTCTTGTATACATAGATTCGGACGGAAAAAAATTATGGGAAGGAATAGACACCTTCTCCGGCGTTGAGATTCCGCTGGGAGCGGTCAACGAAAAGGTTGATTTCCCCGCGGTGATGATTGCCGCCGACCTGAACCGGGATGGGATAGACGAAGTGGTTGTTATGAACACGCTGGTGTCCGCGGGCACATTCTTCGAGAATCTGCGGCTTGCCACGCGAACCGAACTGGTTTGTTTGTCGCAAGCTGAAAACTCGCTGCGGCTTGAGTGGCGCTCCCAGCAAACCGATTCGGCGGCAAGAGACATGCTGTCGGATACGAGCCGCCCAGGATTTCCCCGGTTTGGTCTTGCTTCGATGGATGCCGGAAAAATCCTTGGTGGGGCCACCCAGTGGCGTCTGCTGTGGATGAAGTGATACGGCTTCGTTGACAAGACCGCTTCTTTGGTTATAATCAAAAATTCCGCGTAGCGTGGCGGTGTAGCTCAGACGGTTAGAGCATGCGGCTCATATCCGCAGTGTCCGGGGTTCAATTCCCTGCACCGCCACCAATCCTTAATCCAATAAAGTCCCGCAAAGCCCCCAAGGCCTTGCGGGGCTTAGTTTTTTCGGTTATTGTTAGTTTCTCGTCATCCCGCAAAATCTATGTACATATCAGCTTTCTGTTGGCATAATCACTGGTAGATGGCGTTTTGAAGAAATCGATACCAACAGAAATGGAGGGTTTCGGCGTGAAACTGACGGATGTTTTCCTGCGAAAGCTGAAACCTTCCGGAAAGGATCAAAAAATATCTGACGGCGGTGGTTTGTACATCCACGTTTCTGCCGCCGGAGGGAAGCTGTGGCGGATGGCGTATCGCTTCAAAGGTAAACAGAAAACCTTGAGCATCGGAGCATACCCTGCTGTTTCCCTTGTTGACGCCCGCCGGCAACGCCAGGACGCCAAAGTTTTGATTGTTCAAGGCATTGACCCGAGCGCACACAAAAAGGCTGTCAAAGCTTCTATCCGAGCGGAAACGGAGAACACCTTTGAGGTTGTAGCCCGTGAGTGGTACAGCAAATACAAGGATGCCTGGGCTGACAGTCACGGCAAGAAGATAATTACCCGGCTTGAAAACGATATCTTCCCCCTTGTTGGCAGCAAGATTATTTCCTCCGTCACCGCTCCGGAACTGCTGGAAGCGCTGCGGCGTATTGAGGCCAGAGGAGCCATTGAGACTGCGCACCGCGCCATGCAGAATTGCGGGCAGATATTTCGTTATGCCATAGCAACAGGACGGGCGGAACGTGACACCGCCGCCGATCTGCGGGGCGCTCTTTCTCCGGCCAAGCCGACTAATCTTGCGAGCATTACGGAACCCAAAGCCATCGGCGCATTGTTGCGCGACATAGACGCTTACCCCGGCAACTTGATTGTCCGCGCGGCTTTGCGTATGGCTCCGTATGTTTTCGTTCGCCCTGGGGAGCTTCGCCGGGCTGAATGGTCGGAGTTCAATATGGAGGCCGCCGAATGGCGCATACCTTCTTCCAGAATGAAAATGGGGGAAACCCATATCGTGCCCCTTGCCGGCCAGGTTCAAGCCATCCTGGGGGATTTACGGCGTTATACAGGGCATTGCAGGTATCTGTTTCCAAGCATGAGGGCCGATACCAATCCTATCTCTGATGTTTGCCTGCTTGCTGCATTACGGCGCATGGGTTACGACAAGGACACTATGACAGTGCATGGCTTTCGCTCCATGGCGTCGACGTTGCTGAATGAGCAGGGCTATAACCGGGACTGGATCGAGCGACAGCTTGCCCATTCTGAAAGAAACTCTGTCAGGGCGGCTTACAACTACGCGCAACACCTTCCGGAGCGCCGCCGCATGATGCAGGAGTGGGCTGATTATCTGGATGGGCTACGGGTGCAGGCAGGCCCTTGTTGAGCGTGAAACACATTAAGGCAATTCAAGGCAGTGAGAATCTTGTTCTCAAGGTCTAATATATTGGTCGACAACTTTGAAGTTAATCGACAAACTTATTTTATCAGCACACAGGAAGCGCGATGAAAGGCATATCAATATCAACACCTAATGATGGGAAAGTCGTGCTCAGCAAAGAGTTTTTCGAGCGAGAGCCTATCTTTTCCGCTGCTGCTAAGTTCACGGATCGGTATTACGTAGGGATCCAGCCTGCCGCTGAATATAATATCGAGATATCCATCCAGCCGAAAAAAGCGGATGACGTTGACGAAAACATAGTGAAAAAATTCTGCAACGAATTGATTGAGCAGCAAGTTCGGCATGATCTCCAGAACAGGTTTGGGAAATTACGAGAAATGATTGTAGAGCAGGCTTTTTATCCCCTTGAAAAAAAATGAACAGACTTTTGCCGTTCCAGTTCAGGCGTCATCCGAATGGCCGTATTCTGTTAGTCAATGAATGTGGAGATTATCTATTCGTTTCGCAAGAAACCTTTGAAGAGCTTATTTCAAGCAAAATAACGCCTGATAATCCGAGCTACCTTGATCTGCAAAGCCGCCTCTTCCTAAGAAGGACAGAAGAAGATGTTTTCGCTATCCAGAAGGCAGCGGCAAAATACCGCTCGCGGAAGGCGTATCTGCGGGATTTCACTTCTCTTCATATGATGGTTGTCACCTTGCGATGTAACCAGCGATGCGAATATTGCCAAGTATCCTGTGCTGAGCAGGATGCCTATAAATACGACATGTCCGTATCCACGGCATATAAAATCGTGGACATGGTTTTCGAATCACCATCGAAGACCATCAAGATCGAATTCCAG
>Ga0082212_10000826_pt1 | contig 45257 bp, 35 predicted proteins | sample TergutNt197P3_FD_71548 | JGI IMG/M metagenome (GOLD analysis project Ga0082212, IMG submission 71548) | Neocapritermes taracua P3 segment gut microbial communities from Petit-Saut dam, French Guiana - Nt197 P3 | ecosystem: Host-associated > Arthropoda: Insects > Digestive system > Gut ... | reverse complement strand
AACGGGCATACAGTTTATTATCCAGTTCATTTATAGTGTCGGTATTTAAAAAAAAATATTTATATATTTTCAAAACTCATTTTATTAATTATTATAATATATGGAATTTTTCAGGGTTTTTCTGAAGAACCCGATTAATGAAAAACTGTTTTGTTATATCCTGAATCCCGAAGAAGCGATTAGCATAGATCCGCATCCGGAAAATTACTTTTCCGGTAATGTGGAAGATGCAACAGTACTGAAAGTTTCGGAGTATTATGTTACCCAGGTAAAAAAAGGTAATTTGGAAAACATTGATCTGATTGATATTGCTATAGAACTTCAAAAAGAAGCTCTCTGGAACCGTTGCAAACTTGAGTGCAAACTTTATCTGCGTAAACTATTTGAGGATAATTCGCCTGTAACTCAACTTTGGCGTCCAATAATTAAAACGGATTGCCTATAATCTGAGTGTTTCTACCATATAACGTATGTCAACGCTGCCATTGGCATTTTGTTTTTTCATTTCTATTACAAAAATCAGCGAACTGGTATTGGGTGCGGCGAGTACTTTGCGTATACGGTAGGAAGTAATTCCAGGCCGCTTTATTGCAGCATTCCCGGCCGTAAAAGTTTTAATTGAACCGTCATTACCTCTTCTTTCAAGGCTGATAAAAAAAGATGATCCGGCCGCTGAACCGAAACCGGTACTTGTTAATGTTGCCCTGTAGGATTCACTTGTTTTAAAGTTTCTGAATTCTATTGTTTCAATTCCGGATAATACACCATTCTCCAGAGAAGCATAGAGAGGATGCCCTTGTAATAGATAGCTGATTTTATAACGATCTGCGAGGGCAGTGTTTCTGCTAATAACCCGGTACAAGGCGCCTGAACCATCATTACCTGCAATAACAGGACTGTCGTGGACATAGCTAATTCTGCCGCCCGGAACAAAACTGTTGGAGGCAACATCAATAACACAGAACTCGGCCCATGGCCGCAGTGTATCTGCATTAATACCGTACTGACCAAAACTGTATGTTTTGCCATCGGCGGAAAAACCAAAATCAACAAAAACCGCAGTATCCTGAGCCCACAGCGGGCCAATAAATAACGCCAATGCGACAAGAAGTATAAGTTTTCTGTTCATTCCGAACTCCTCATTTTAGTATCGGCTTTTTTAGAAAAGTTCTTAAGCAGTAGCGCTTTTTTTAAAACTCTGTTAGTTTTGAAAAAGGTGATGCGTACATGACTCTGGCTCAGCGGAATATTTACTTTAAAACAGGAATTTTTCTCTCTTCATGCAGTATTTTGCTGCTGCTGGTATTGACAGGAAAACTGCTGCCGCTTCTGTCAAATTATTGCGAAGCTGCTTCAGGCCGGCCCGGAGGTCCTTTTCAGAATCTGGCCGAACGATTCTTTGAAACAGAGCCATTGGTTCCTTTTGTTTCGTTATTTATGGCAGTTTTTTATGCTTTATTTGTATCCATAGTGGTATTGGTTTATTTTGAAAAAACCCAAACCCCGGAAATTCTGTTTTTTGGCCTTTTTGCCATGTCTTTTGTGTTTGAAATTCTTAGAATTATTGTACCTCTGAAAGGACTCTATGAGCTTTCTCCTGCAATGATGATTATAGGAACCAGAGTACTCGTTTTTTCCCGGCTTTTTGGAACAATTTCCCTTTTTATTTCCAGTGTTTATGCTGCAGGGTTAGACATGCAAAAACAAGGCAGGATGGTTATTGGCTTGATTATTGCGATTCTGGTGATTTCTTTCAGGCTCCCCGTAAATGGATCTTCATGGGATACAAGTTTTACCATGGTTTTTGCTTATTCTTCGATGTTAAGGTTTACTGATTTGTTTTTTGTGGTAATAACAGCGATAAGTTTTTTAATTGCCGATTACAGCAGGGGAACCGTCGATTACCGGTTTATTGCCCTGGGCTCGCTGCTTGTTTTTCTGGGCCGCAGTCTGCTCTTCGGCGCCGATACCTGGATAACCCCTGTTCCTGCCTTAATTATGCTGGTTACCGGAACCTGGCTGATTACTGTACGGTTACATCAGGTGTATTTGTGGCTATGATAGCAAACCACAATTTACCGCTGAGCCTGGCATAGAAAATACATACAATATATTAAGCAAAAGGGTGGGCAAAAGCCCCGGAAAAACCGCGTGTTGAATCCATTGGCCGTACTGAACACATCAATCTTCCCATATCGGTGGGAGGAGGAACACTCATTCAGACCATAGTGGTCGTGGCTGTAGTTGACGGACGCTTTGGCGTCGCTGCTGTTGTAGCACGCCAAATGGTTGTTGAGTAACCCTCCTCCCACCTATGTGGCAACATTAGTTTCGATGTGTTCAGTCCAGGTCGGGTAATTACCAAAAGCCTGCGCCCACCCCTTTCCAAAAAATATTGCACAACATGATATGCCAGGATCAGAGGTAAATTGCGGTTTTTCAGATAGATGTTAACACCCATCTGATATTGAGCTTCCCATACAATTTACAATGTTAATCCCGGCAGATGAGGCTGAGCGCAGTGGTGAACCCATGTGGAATTCCCCGCAAACAACAGACCTGCAAATAAAGGGAATATTTTGTAGCAAAATCCTGACCACTTAAGCACCAAACAAAATTAGGTATATACAGATGAGTTTAAGGGGGCAGGAGGCTGTTTTTGTGGGCTCTACACGGGGTGAACCAGTGCGCTCAGCCTCATCTGCCGGACATTAGGATTCTAATTTGTTTGGGAAGCTCAGCAGTAACTTGGGGTTTTTAGATTTTCCTATTTATGGCATTCTAAACTATGGAGAGCGGTCAAAAGAACCTGGAGGAGATCCCTGCCGAATTGCTGCAAGACAGGCGTAAATCAGAACTGCTTAGAAAATCCCTGCATTTTCTGATTGCTTTTGTACCAATTCTTGCCGGCATAAACAGATACTTCACCCTTATTCTTCTGGCTTCCGGTACCCTGGCTTATGGACTAATGGAATATCTCCGGCAGCGGGGTGTAAGCATTCCCCTGATTTCCCGGCTTACCGTTGCCGCTTCCCGGCGGCGGGACATGGGGCGGTTTGTTTTAGGGCCGGTAACATTGGGCTTGGGGGCTTTTCTGCCGCTGTTGATTTATCCTCTGCCGTTTGCCTCCATTGCAATTTATGCTCTGGCTTTTGGAGACGGGACGGCAAGTTTGGCAGGAAAATTCATAGGCCGCCTTCGGCCTTCTTTCCTGTTCGGAAAAAGTGTGGAGGGTTCTGTTGCCTGCTTCCTGGGAACTTTTTTAAGCGTCTGGTTCTATACCATAATTACAGGCAATGGAAATATCTTTATTGCCTTGTTGGCTGCATGTACTGCCGTAGTAACAGAATTGATCCCTTTACGCGACTGGGATAATATTATTATTCCAATGGCGGTTGGCGGTTTGGTATGGTTAATTTATTAAAATCTAATCCTTGGGTTGCCGGTAAAACCTGCCGCCCAGTTTGTCGGTTTTAATTACATTAATAAAGGCGCCGGGATCAATTTTTTTAATACCATCCACCAAACTGTTTACCTCCGGTGATGAAACTACCGAATACAGCATTACCCGTTCTGATTGTTCATAGTAACCTTTTCCGGTAAAGGAGGTTGCGCCGTGTTGTGTTTCTTTTTTTATCAGTTCATAGATTTCATCGGGTTTGCTGGTAACAATAAACATTGTCATTTGCTGGTAGCTTTTGTAAAAGGCATTCAGCCCCATGGTTGTGGTAAACTGAAAGATAATTGAATAGAGGGCTGTATCAATATTATAAAGAACACCCGCCAGAACAAGAATTACACAATTTCCTATAAATATATAATTCCAGGCGTCTTTATGGTATTTCTCGGATATAAAGATGGCAATAAAATCAGTTCCTCCGGATGCAGATCCGGCATGAAGGCAGAGGCTGATTGCAACAGCATTAAGAATACCTCCAAAAATGGCAGAAAGAAGCGTATCGTGAACCTTTATAAGATCAATAAACATGGGCGGCATAAAATCAGTAAGGAAGCCAATCAATACTATTACCATGCATGAATAAATACTGAACCATTTTCCGATATAACGGAAACCAATATATACCGGAACGGAATTAAGGATAAAAAGAATTATGCTGAAAGGAACAGCAATATTAAAAAAATGCCGGGCACATTCCTGAATCAGCAGGGTTAAACCTGTAAACCCGCCCGGTATAAGGTTTCCTGCATTAACAAAAGTTTTAATGTTAAGTGCTATAAGGAAAGCGCCGGTTGCAAGAAGTAAAAACCGTTTTGCAGTATTCATGCTTTTTCCCGGAGCTTTCCCATGGGTTATTTTTCTCCGCAAATTTCCCAATGACTGTCGACTTTGGCAAAACGGCAGAAGGGCAGGCTGAGTACACGGCCATCTTCTGCACTTAAGCTGAGCTTTGCCGTTGCTATGTTAACCTCGGTTACTTTCCAGCTTGTTCCGTCATAATTAAGCCGCGATCCTTCCTGTGGAATTAGTTTGCGCTGTTCGTTGTAAAATGCATGTTCATAGGACAGGCAGCAGAGAAGCCTTCCGCAAGGGCCGGAAATTTTCATGGAATTAAGGGAAAGGTTCTGATCCTTTGCCATTTTAATTGAAACCGGTTTTAATTTGTCTGATACCGTATTACAGCAATATCCGCGCCCGCAGACACCCAGACCGCCGACAACCCGTGATTCATCGCGTACTCCGATTTGACGCAATTCTATCCTCATTCTGAAAACACTTACCAGGTCTTTTACCAGATCTCTGAAGTCTACCCGGTTATCGGCAGTAAAGAAAAACAGGATCTTTGGTTCTTCCAGGAGATAGTGAACAGAGACAAGCTTCATTTCCAGGCCGTGGGCTTCGATTTTTTGCCGGCAGATTTGAAAGGTTTCCGCCTCTTCTTCTTTATTGCGTTTTGCCTTTACAAGATCTTCTTCCGACGCAGGACGTTCAATATTGGCAATTTCTGCCGAAAGACAATGGGCAAGTCCGATAATCTGGGCAAGGTCTTTCCCGTACCGGGTGGGGACAAGTACTTTGTCTCCGGCTTTAAGGATTTCTCCTTTATAGGCTGCCAGAAATGTTTCGTTTGAGTAGGAAAGCCTCAGCCGGTATATGGGGGTATCAGGTTCCAGGCTTGTAACACCGGCCTCTACTATAACATCCGTGTCAAGCTTTTTTTCGTCTCCCTTGTCTTCGAGAGCGGAAATATCTTCTTCGTCTAATGAGCTATCATAATCATCAGCCATATTTTACTCCAAAAGGTCTACAAGAAGACCTTTAATTTCGTCCAGTTTTTCCAGAATTTGCAGCTGGCTTAGCTGTCCCCGCAATATTTCCGCGGCAAATGTTTCTAATTTGGAATCAACTACCCGGATAATTTTATATTGTTGCGGCTTCTGGATATCCAATCCGCCGGGGACTTTAATAAATTTAACTTTACTGGACAATTCTTCCGTATCATAGCTGTTTTCTACTACATAATGGACAAAGTTACGAACAGCTTCTTTATATGCTGCAATTTCCGGCGGAAATGGCCGTTTGGAAAGCGTATCTCCGGCGGTGTGAACATCTTCCAAAAGCTCATGAAGGGAATCTTCTGACAGCGGAAGTTCTTTGACTTTTCCAAGAACGGCTTTTTCAAAGAAAGAAGTAAAACTATTTTTTGTTTCGGTTGTTTTTTTATTTTTTCCGCTTTTTCCCGGTGTCTGTGCTTTTGCCTTTCGGGCCTCGGCGGATGATTCACCGTAGGCGGAAGGATTAAAAAGGGGGGATGAACCATCGGGAAAGTTGATGTTAGCCATAACTAGTGCCGTTGGCCGTACGGCGAAGAAGAAGCAAACGAAGCAGGCCGCTTGTCCCTGAATTCCGACTTTGCCCGTTCCCAGCTGTCTTCGCTTTGACATACCCGTACTTTTCCGTGGATAATGCAGCCGTTTCCGGCTTCTATACGGCGGGTAAAAATGTCGCCGATGATTAGGGCAGAGGGCAATACAACAAGACGTTCACTGGCCAGGATATTTCCGTCAACTACTCCTCCAATAGTAATATTGGTGCCGGTAATACTGCTCCTCATCCGGGCGCTTTCTCCAACTACTACCCTGCCCTTTGCATGAAGGTTTCCCTTTACATTGCCGTCAACTCTTGCAAAGCCGGAAGCTTCGATATCGCCGCGGACAAAACTGCCCGGGCCTATGAGTGTGTTAATTGCGAATTCACCTTGTTTTTTTGTATTCACTTTTGGTTTTGTTGTTGTAGCCATGCACACGCCGCCTCCCAGCGGCGAATTAGAATAATTTCCTTGCGCTCGCGGGCCAAAGGCCCGTATATTACCGCGCCGGATTGGGTCGAATATTTAAATACTTTACCGGATTTACCACATCCGAACCTATATGAACTTCGTAATGCAGATGAGGACCTGTGGAACGGCCCGTGTTCCCGATATAACCTATGGTTTCCCCCTGTTTTACCATTTGCCCTGTTTCTACTCTGAACGAAAGCAAATGTGCATACCGTGTATAAAACCCATGCTGATGCCTGATAATAATATAATTTCCAAATCCGCTGGGTTCATAACCCATATATGCCACTTGACCGTCTGCCGTTGCCACTATGGGATCTCCCGAACGGTAGGTAGAAAGATCTATTCCGGTATGCATATGCGGCGCTCCGGTAAATGGATCACGATTAATTCCAAACATGGCGGTAAAATGTCCTATTCCGCCCCTTATTGGCCAAATACTGGGGATCTCCGAAAGAATGGCGCTTTGAGAATCCAATATGCTTCCTATTTCTTTTACCGGGTCTACCGCCGAAGAAAGGTAAACTGCAAGATGACGGATATCATCCATTTCTTTCAGGATATCATCACCTCTGGAAAGATTAAAAAACGAAGATCTGTCTGATGGAGCAGTAAAATTTAATGTGCCGGGTGTTGATCCCAAACTAAGAAGAGTACTGGACAGGACTGCTTCGAAGCCTCTGGCAGCCCTGGAAAGCTGGCTTACTTCGTTTCGCAGCTGTTCCAGATTAATCTGGGTATCTTTAAGTTCGGAGTTCCATTCTGCTATATCTCCCCGTTTAAGTCCGGAAAAAGCGCTGTACCAAAAAAACGTTCCGGCGATTCCAAAAAACACAAGAAAAAATAACACAATGGCAATGACGGAAACATGGAAGTTGTGAATCTTTTTTTCCGAATGCGGTACCAAAACGATTGTATAACGGCGGGAAAGAAATTTAAAAATTGCTAAAAAGAAATTCCCGATTTTTTTAAACAGCCAAACAACACCGTTTTTTGTCTTTCGTACCAGATTGTTTTCAAACCGTTTATAATAATGGATCTGAGCCATGCTTATTCTCCAATTATATTATATAGAAGAAAAAAGTCGTTGTCAATTGGCGCACGGCAGCCGATAGCTTGTAACACAAACCTTTTCTATTTTATACTTGATGCATGAATATAGCAAAAATGCGGTTTATCCTGGTTTTTTCCCTGGCAGCGTTGGTTTCCTGTGCAAGCAGTCAGGATTTGAATGACCGCACTGGCAGCGATAGTTTCTTTTTTACAAAGTATACCCAGGTTATCCCGGCTTTCGAAAGCAGGCCGGTTCCTGATGCCCAAATGGACATTTCTCTAACCCTTGTAGCTGCCCGCGAGGCAAAGCTTTCAAAACTAATTTGTTTCCTCCTGTACGATGGGATGTCGGCAAAACAGTATGCCGAACAAATATTTTCGGATTATAAAAAAGAATTCCGGGAATACGCTGATGATGTCGGAGAAGAACAGGTGCGGTCCTGGTCTTACGAAGAGGAACACGCTGTTGAGGTGTGCGGTTCATACGCGGTTGTTTCCAAAAATTTCTATGTATACACCGGCGGCGCCCACGGCGGTTACGGAACAACGCACTACGTAATTGATATGAATGCGCCGGATCGGCTGACACTGAATGATATTATTGACAAAGCCGGTTTTGCAAAGCTTAAACCCTTTGTTGATCGGGAACTGCGGCTTTATTCGCAAGAGGTTACCGGTGAACCGCTGCCGCCGAACCTTCCCCTGTGGGAAGGCATCTACATAGAAGCTGATTTTGAACTGGATGATTTTTATCCAACAGAGATCGGGCTTGCTTTTTTTTGGAACGTCTACGAAATAACGCCTTATGCGGCCGGTCCTGTTAACGTTACCGTAAGCTGGATTGAACTTGATGGGATTTTAAATACCAAAGGAAGAGAACTGGCAAGGGCTTTTAAAAAGTGAGAAAACGTAACGTTTTCTTTTCCGGAAAACCTTCAATGTTTATGTGATTGTTAATGTTTAAATTAAATCAACGTTTTGGCCCGCTGTCGTTTTACCGGTCAGCCATGTCTATTGCGTTACCGGTAATGGCGCAGCAGTTTATTATGAGTATGGTCTCGCTTATCGACAACTTTATGGTTGCCGGTCTGGGCGATATAAACATGGCTGCAGTCAATGTTGCAAATCATCTTACTTTTATATATTTCGTTATTATCAACACGGTCTGCCAGGCAGGCGGTATTTATATAGCTCAGTTCAAGGGCGCCAATGACGGCGAAGGAATGAAAAATGCGTACCGCTTTAAGGTGATCTTTGGTGTTATTGTAGCAGCTGCAGGAATGGTTCTTTGCCGGATTATTCCCCAAACCATGATTGCCATGATGACAACAGGAAACGCCGCCCGGGAAGAAATAATTGCCGTTGGATCCGGTTACATTACCCTTCTTTCCTGGACTTTTATACCAATGGCGATCTCATTGGCAGTCGGGACAAGTTTCCGCGAAATTGCCCGGCCAAAGGTACCGCTTTGTATTTCCGCAGTTGCAACCCTGGTAAACACGGTAGGGAACTGGGTATTAATTTACGGAAATCTGGGCGCTCCCCGCCTGGAAGTAAAGGGCGCAGCATATGCGACAATTATTGCCAGGGTTTTTGAGTTTGTCGTCTTTGCCTGGTATGCCTCCCGAATTAAAGCGCCCTTTTATGTCCATTTTATCAGGCTCTTTCATATCCACCGGCAGCTTATTAAAGAAATTCTTTTTAAGTCTGGAATGATATTTGCTTCGGAAATATCGTGGATAAGTTCCGAAACAGTAATGATTGCCATGTATAACCGCAGGGGCGGTGCAGAAGTTGTGGCCGGTATGGCGGCAGGCTGGACCATTGCCAATATATTCTTTTTAATTTTCGGAGGAATCTGGACCGCCGCCGGCGTACTGGTAGGCGGCTCGCTTGGCGCCAATAAGCTTGACGAAGCCCGCCGCCGCGCCGAATGGCTTAAGTCGGGTTCGGTAGCTGCCGGTGTTGTCGTTTCCATACCGGGCGCATTATTGTCGTCGTTTATAATTCCTGTTGTTTTTTCCAACCTCAGCGCCGGAGCCAGATCGACGAGCCTTGGCCTTGTGCTGGTAATTCTCGCTTATCTTCCCCTCTGGGGCTTGATCAATGTCCAGTTTGCCATCTCCCGCGCCGGCGGAGACACAATAATGGGAGTTATGGCCGATTGTACGGTAAATTTCCTTCTTTTCGCACCGGGTGCAGTCATCCTCTCCTATTTTACCGCCATACCTCCTGTTCAAATGTTTACCCTGTTAAAGCTCACCGATGTGATTAAATTTATTATTTGCCGGCAATTTTTAAAAAGAGAACGGTGGGTTAAAAATCTGACTAAATGAAATTTTTGGGCAGGATTGCGCCACCCGAAGCTTTTCCTGATTTAATGGTGTTTAGTAAAAAGTATAAGCTATTGCTATTTTCCCCATTTTGGGTAAAATAGAAAAATGACCAGACAGGTAAGCCGCTCTGAAACCGATCTCGATGCTTTGGAAGAGCAGCATGAAATAAAGCGAATTGAGACGCTTAAAGCCCTGGAAACGTTAGGCGAGGTAAGACGTCATGCCCTCCTGCAGCTGCATAAGACCCGGATTTTGTTCAGATATTTAAATTGGAAACAGCAGGAACATATCAGCAGCCGGAGCAGCGGGGATATTCCCTTGCAGGCAATTTTTACAAGTTCTGCATCCGCGGTAAACAATCCGGACTCTGCCATTAATACGGCAGTACCGGTAATTGTAAAATCTACCGCTTCTTATTTACAGAAAGTAAAAACCGTACGGAAAAATATCATTCAATTTGGAATTATGGAAGCAAGGGTACATGAGTTAATCGGAGTAATTGTTAAATCAACGGCGGTTTTTAATCATCAATATAAGACAACGTACAGGGAGCTTTTTCCACTGGGCTTTATCTCAAAAGTACAGCGGCACATCAGGCAGCTTCTTCATCATCCTTATTTTTCCTGGCAGGAAATAGGATGCCTGCAAAATCTGGGAAGGGCGGCAGGTTTGGTTTTAAAAATGGCGGAAACCCCTGTTTTGGGAGCCAGACAATAATGGATAAAACCTTCGACCTGTTTTCCCGGCTTCCCGAAGAAATTCCCCAAAGCGATGCAGAACGGGCTTTTGAAATGCTGTCCGGATTCGGGCGGGAAAAAGAATTATCCAGACAGGATAAGTCAAAAGCTGAAACAATGAAAGAGCTGGCCCTGGCAGAAATAACAAAAAAATATGATTTTTATGAAAAACTCTTTGCCGCAGTTTTTGCCGAGCGAAAAGCGATAACGGAAGGGTTTTTCAGGGTTATCGATCAAGGTATCCGGGAAAAGAATAACGATTTGGTGTTGGCAGGACTTTCCAGCCTTTCAAATATGCTTGCTTCAAGCCCTTTAACAAACCTGGGGGCTCTGAATACAGATAAGTGAATGAGTTTGTTCCAAAAACTGAAGTTTTAGAACAGCCTTGAATATATTAAAGTTTCAAATAAGTTCCACTTGCACTAAAACACCCTAATGTGTATGATATGTGCATGTGGGCCTCCGGCCCACGAGCGCAAGGTAATTGTTTTATTTCGCCGCAAGGAGGCGGCGTGTGCATGAAGAAAGGTCTTTTTTTAATAGTTTTGGTTCTTTTCAGCGGTTTTATTCCTTCAGCACAGGAGATTATGACCGCAGGGCGATATCTGGACCAGGTTTCTGAACGGTATGCTTCGATCAGGACCTATTCTGCCCGGATTAACATAGTAAGCGGCGGTACCAGTATGGCAGGTACAGTCTATGCCATGATGCCGAACTTTCTCCGTATTGATTTTTCTTACCCGGCGGAACAGGTAATTCTCTATGACGGAGAAACTCTTCAGATTTATTTACCCGGCGAGCGGGCTATCCTGAACCAGGCTGCATCGAAGCAGGGAGGTGCGAACATCGCCACTGCCCGCGGGCTTAATTTGTTAAAACGGAACTATGTGCCAGCCTTTGTAGTGGGCCCTGCCCCGGTACCCATTGAGCCCGGTTCCGGCGAAATGGTGGTTAAGCTCAAACTAGCCCGGCGTTCTACTGGCGAAGGGTTTACCGAGATTATTATGGATATTTCCCCCGACACCCAGCTTATACGGCGTATTACCGGAAAAACTATTAACGATACAACCGTACGTTTCGATTTTTCCGGCGTAAGTCTTAACACAGGTATCCCTGAACGGCTCTTTATCTTTGAATCTCCCCCGGCTTCCAATATGTACAACAACTTTTTATTACGGGGTACAGATTAAGAAAGCTTTTTCCAAAGTATTTTTTAAAAACTCACCCTGGGTTTGAAAAATGCTCAAGTATCGTGGATTTTGAAAGAGGCTTGTTTGTTCAGGAGCAGTAAGTGGAATCGCTGGGAGAAAAATTAAAATCAACCCGTGAAGCAAAAGGCCTTTCCCTGGATTATGCCGGCAGGGAAACAAATATTGCCCGCCGATACCTGGAAGCCCTTGAATCAGAATCGTTTTCCAAATTCCCCGGTGAACCGTACCTGTTGGGTTTTTTGCGGAATTACGGCGAATATTTGGGTCTAAGCATTGATGAACTGCTTTCCCTGTACAGAGCCATTAAAATTCAGGAACAGCCTGTTCCGGTAGATCAGCTCATAAATTCACCCCATTCTTTTCCCAAATGGCTTCTTATAATTATTGTTATTGCAGTGATAGGTTTTATTGCCGCAGTTGGGGGATATTTTCTTTTTGTCAGAACCCCGGTCAAGCCTGTACAAACAAGTCTTGTTCAGCTTCCAATGGAGTATATGCTTGAAGGTTCTTTTTTGGAGAGGCGTTTTTATAAAGGGGATACAATTCTTGTAAACCTGGAAAATGATCAGTACAAGATAGAATTACGCAGTATGGATGATCCTTTAACTCTTATTATTCCCGGCGGCAGTGTCAGACTGGATCTTTCGGGTGATACCGAAATAGACCTTAATGGCAACGGTATTTCCGATCTTCGTGTAACGCTTACGGACTACGATTACAGAACACCCGGTGCAGGCGCTCTTATTCGTTTTGACATAAGCGCTGTTTCAGATCCCTATGTTGCAATAAATCCCGATGATATTACCGATACTGCAATCCAGTCCGGGACGGTAATTTTTACATCGACCAATACTTATCCCTTTACTCTTGAAATACAGTTTCAGAACTACTGTATGTTCCGTTGGGAATTGGACAGATCGGACAGAACAGAACGGTATTTTTCCCGCGGAGAGCGATTAAGTATTCATGTGATGAATACAATCCGGCTCTGGTCTTCGAATGCCACGGCAGTAGCAATAGAACTTAATGGAGCAGGGCGGACTGTTACATTGAATCTTGGAACCCCCGGAGAAGTGGTGGTAATCGATCTGCGCTGGCTCCGTGACAATGACGGCAGATTCCGCCTTACCCAATACCGGCTTGAATAGCCCGTACCTAAAGCCGGTTTTGCCCGGCAACTTTTGGCAAGCATGAAATACTTTCTGGATCCCTTTGGCTGCGTAAAGAATCAGGTTGATGCTGAAATTATGATGGCCGCTTTAAACAATGCACTTTGGGAAGCGGTTGATAATCCTGCGGATGCAGATATGATTATTGTAAATTCCTGCGGCTTTATCGAAGCTGCCAAGCGCGAATCAATAAACGCTGTCCTTGCCTGGAAAAATCAATACCCGGAAAAGAAAATACTCCTTGCAGGCTGCCTTACCCAGCGTTACCGGGAAGAACTAAAAGAAAGTTTAACCGAAGCGGACGGGTTTTTGGATTGCGATAATATAGACAAAGTTGTTCCTACAGCGGCGGAACTTTTTAAACCGGTTCGTAATGTATCTGTGTTCGCACAAGGTACATTACGTGCGGTTCTGCCGGATTCGAACCGTGGTTTACGCCCTCTCCTTGGTTTTCCCGGTTCTGCCTATGTTAAAATCTCCGAAGGCTGCAGCAATAATTGTACATTTTGCGCTATCCCGCTAATTCGCGGCCCTCTCCGCTGCCGTACAATTCCCGACATTGTTGAAGAATGCAGGCAGTTGCTGGAACGGGGTGTAAACGAGCTCTGCCTTATTGGTCAGGATATTGCCGCTTTTACATTTAATAACGGTACTACAGAAAACGACAGTACCGCTTTGGCTGCACTGTTAAAAGCTATCGCCGTATTACACGGCAATTTTTGGGTACGGCTGCTCTACCTCCACCCGGATCACTTCCCTTTGGATATACTGGATATTATTGCACATGACAAGCGTTTTCTTCCCTATTTTGACATACCGTTCCAGCATGCCGCTCCCCATATACTTTCATCTATGGGACGGAAAGGCAATGCAAAAATCTATCTTGACCTGCTGGAAACAATCCGTACAAAACTGCCCGACGCAGTAATCCGTTCTACGTTTCTCGTGGGCTTTCCAGGCGAGACCGAAGATGATTTTAAAGAGCTTGTTGATTTTCAGAAAAAAGCCTGTTTTGACTGGCTGGGAGTTTTTACCTTTTCCAGAGAGGAAGGAACAGCCGCATATTCTATTAAAGGAAAGGTTGGAAAAAAAATTGCAGCGCAGCGTAAAGCTATTATCGAAGAAAAACAACTCCCAATTACCGAAGAACGAATGAACCGTTTTGTGGGCCAGACTATGGACGTACTTGTTGAGGAAGCAATCGTTCCGGCTACTGAAGACAACCAAGCTGCAGACCTTTGGCTGGGACGGCTTTTTTGTCAGGCTCCGGAAGTAGACGGCGCTGCAGTAATACGTACTGCTGATGCCGCAGGAACGTTACTGCCAAAACCGGGCGACATGATCCGGGGAACGATTGTTGCGTGCAATGGTATTGATTTGGAACTGTTAGTGTCTGCACCATATTTGGCGTGAACCTGCTGTGTCTTTGAAAGAAGATCAACGAATGTCACGAATAATGCACATAACAATTCGTTTCATTAGCGTAATTCGTTGATAAATTTCTTCCTCTGCGTTCTCTGCGCCTCTGCGTGAGGAGATTTAAACAGCGCTCACTTCTCGTCTATAGTAAAGACCCCGTCCCAATCTTTGCCCGGCTCTTCTTCCAAAAATTGCCGGCAGCGGTTCAGATACAGAAGCGAAGGCTGATCGCCGGGAAATTGTTTGTTTACCTGATCGAATATCGTTTGTGCGCCTTTCCAGTTGCGGGATTCAAAAAGAATCAAAGCACGGTGAAAAAGATTAACCTGTTCAAGCAGAGCCGCTGGAGCATCTTCGTGTATGTCCAGCACTTCGTAAATACGCACCGGTTCGTTAATTCCTACTACCCTTATCCGGTCAAGCTTCCGGCAAACAAGATGATTTCCTGTTTCCTTTACGGTGTTTTCCGTTGCGAGGATCCAGGTTCCGTATTGTTTGTTCACTCCCTCCAGCCGGGCCGCCAGATTTACCGCATTGCTGATAATGGTGTAATTCATTTTTTTCTGCGTTCCCATGTTTCCTACTACCATTTCTCCGGTGTTAATGCCAACTCTGGCATGGAGCGGCGAAGGGCTTAGTTTGTTTGCAGCGATGTGATTGTTTACTTCAGTTTCCAGCCGCTTCATTATAATTGCTGTTAAACAAGCACGCAGGGCATGATCGGGAAGTTCCAATGGCGCTCCGAAAAATGAAATAATCGCATCGCCCTCGTATTTGTCAATGGTTCCTTTTTGATCCAATATAACATCGCTCATGGTGGAAAGATAATAATTAAGCAAATCTACCAGTTGATCAGGCGCCAGCACTTCGGCAATATGGGTAAAGTTTTTAACATCGGTAAACATGGCGGTCATGTGGCGGTTCACACCGCCAAGCTGGAGGCGGGTAGGATCGCTGACAATCTCTTCCACTACATCTTCCGAAAGATACGTGGAAAATGCCCGGCGCAGATTGTTGTTAAAGTATTGCAGTTTGACATGAGCCTCCTCTATCTGTATAGCCTTGCGGCGGTAGAGCAGCATGTTCAGGACGCCAAAGATCACAGAAATCAAAAGAGCGGCAATTTGAAGAATAGTCATATTCCGCGAGTCTTTACGCTGTAAAAAGATGAATTCGTCACTGATGTCCACACCCGCTACACAGTAGAACCTGCCTTCGCTGTCATATACCGGGGCATAGCCCGAAATAAGGCCGCCCCATTCAGGGGTATAGGTACCCAGGTCGGTTACGCCGACATTTCCGGCAAGACCATTAAGGGCAACGTCCTCTATTTCAAAAATGCTCCACGGCCCTACCTGTTCTTCAGTGTCGGTATCATTATCAATAATATGCTGTCCTTCGTTTCCAAAAGCGCGCCAGTAATACGCGTACAGGACATTATGTTCTTCCGCAAAGTGTATAAGCCGTACTTTAAGCGCCTGATATTCCGGATTGTAAGTGTCTTCTACGGTATGGTATTGATCCAATTCTTCGGCGCTGATGAATTTCGCCAATGACTGGGCTGCGGTCATCAAATGGTTCTGGGTCGATTCCGTGATCATTGCCACGTGACGGTTCATCTGAATGTTTACCACTGCTGTCAGCAAAAGAACCATGAGTGCTGAAACAAAAAACAACCCCAGTACCAGCCGTAACCCAATTACTTTTGCAAGGGTCTTTTTGGTATCTGCGTTCTTCATTGTAAAATTATAGCAAAAAAAAACCAGTCGGACTATAATACGGTAACTTGATATGCATACGTGTGCCGGAGGAATACATGGCAGATGCCCTTCCTTCTTATCTTGAAGTCCTCAATCCCGAACAACGGAAAGCTGTTCTTCACAATGGTAAAAACCTGCTGATCCTTGCCGGGGCAGGGTCAGGGAAAACCAGAGTGATAACCACTAAAATTGTCTATTTGATTCGGGAACGAGGACTCGATCCGCGGTCGATTATGGCAGTAACCTTTACCAACAAGGCGGCCAGGGAAATGACGGAACGGGCAAGGCTGATTGATATGCGTGCCGGCGATGCAATGATGCGGACATTCCATTCTTTCGGCGCATGGTTCCTGCGGCGCAATGCTTCGCTGGCCGGGCTTAATTCCAATTTTGTAATTTATGATGATGAAGATACCGTATCGCTTTTAAGAACAATTAACGAAGATGCTGCGCGTGCGGAAAACCGCAAAACGGCGGCGCTAATTTCCCGTGCAAAGGATTATTTTCTTTCGCCGGATGATCCCGAATTGGATTTAATAGACTACAGGCCGGAGTTCAGAAAAATCTATTTCAGATACGAAGAACGGCTAAAAAAAATCGGCAATGCAGATTTTGGCGATCTGATAAAGAAACCGGTTGAAATCCTTAAGGCCAACCCTGATGTTGCACAGCGTTTTCATGATCGCTTTAAGGTAATAATGGTGGATGAATATCAGGATTCCAACATCGCCCAGTTCAAGTTGCTTGCGGAGTTATCCGGACCGGAAACATACCTTTGTGTTGTCGGAGATGACGATCAATCAATTTACCGTTTCCGGGGCGCCGAAGTGCGGAATATCCTGGAGTTTTCCGATCGTTTTCCCGGCACGGACATTATCAGGCTTGAGCGGAATTACCGTTCCTTTGCTCCGATTCTGGCTGCGGCATCTTCGGTTGTGGATAACAACAGCGGCAGGCTGGGAAAGAAACTAAGCGCCGAACGCGGCAGCGGGAAACTTCCTACCCTGGCTTTTCTCTACGACCAGGATGAAGAAGCATCGTTTTGTGCAGAGCTGATCCAGCGTTCGGTAAATACCGCCCATTATCTGGATTGGGCTATTTTATACCGTACCAACGCACAGTCACTGGGGTTTGAAACAGAACTGCTTCGCCGGAATATTCCATATAAAGTAGTTGGCTCACTTAAATTTTACGAAAGGGAAGAAATTAAAGATGCGTTGGCGTTGTTTGCCCTGCTCCTTAATCCTCTGGACGAAGTAGCGTTCCGCCGTATTATAAACAAACCAACGCGCGGCATCGGTGCGGCAGCTCAGGACAAGATACTCGAAGCAACATACATAAATCCCCCGCAAGAAGGCGGCATTTTAGCAACGGCGCAGAGTGTATCCCTTTCAGCAAAAGCAAAGGCAGGAGTTGACGTTTTTATTTCTTTTATGGGCAGGGCAAAAGAACTTTTGAATACCGGCAATACAGCGGATCAAAAATCCGTTGGCAAAACCGCCGCTGCCAAAGCAAAAAAAACTGCAATATCCGGCGATAGTCCCATACGCTCCGGCGAAGGACTGTCTGTTTGCGCCGCTGCTCTGATCCTTGATTCGGGATTGGCGGAGTACCACAGTTCTCATGACGAAATAAACGCCTACCAAAGAGCGGGAAATTTGCAGGAGCTTGTTAATGCTGCTAGTGTCTATCCTGCTTCTATAGAAGGACTTACGGAATTTTTGGAACATATCGAACTTGATCGTGCTATTCAGGAAGACAAGGAATCAAACCTGGATTATGTAACACTGATCACCCTGCATAATACCAAGGGATTGGAATTTAAACGGGTTATCATGACCGGCCTTGAGCAGGGGATTTTTCCCAGAGAAGATAAAGAAGGCGATGACCTGGAAGAAGAGCGGCGGCTTTTTTATGTGGGAGCTACCAGAGCCATGGATGAACTGTATTTCTGTTCCTGTGCATTCCGCCGTATGTACGGCAGAACAAGTCCCATGATGCCTTCGCGTTTTCTTTATGAGGTGGATAGATCGAATCTGCGTATTATCGGAAAGCCGCCGATTTCTTTTGGCACCGGGAAAACCAGTTCTAATGACGATTACGCTTATCGTGGAAGTAATTTTAACCAGAGCAATTTTGGTAAGGTTAATTATGGAAGAGCTGCTAAAGTTTCTTCGGACGGCAAGTGGAAACAGGGCGACAGGATTTTCCATGACGATCAGGGATACGGCGCTGTCGTAGATATTTCCGAAAGCGATGATGGTCCCGTTGTAAAAGTTCGTTTTGATAACGGACAGGAAAAACGATTTTTAAGCTTGTACCAAAGCGGAAACTTTACCAAAATGGAAAATGATGATAAAGGACATTGATTTAAATTTGGATTGCAATATAAGATGCGTTCCCCATGCACTCCGTGCCAGAGGTTGGCGGCTGTATACTGAAAAAGGCAGGCTTATCGATCTTTGGCAATACGGAGGCCGGGCGATACTGGGTCATAATCCGCCGGGCATGCTCCGCGCAATAAAGAACAATGCGGAAAGAGGCCTCTATGTTCCCCACCCACACTTTGCCGAAGGCAGGCTTTACAAAGCGCTTGCTGCTTTATTGCCCGGCCGTTCTTTCCGTGTGTATGAAAATGAGGCGTTTCTTAATCTGGCAGTAAACCATGCACAGTTGGAGCCGGCACTGTGGCGGCCTTTTATGGATAAAGAATCACAGAACAGATTACAGTCTGAACCGGTTCTTCTTCCCGTGTTGCCCTGTCCATTATCCGGCGCTCCGGCAGTACTGGCCATTGATACAGAGCAAACGCCAGCGAAGCTGACGGTGCCAGTAAAACTGGCGTTGGAACAACTTCCTCCTTCGCAGGTAATTTCTCCGGTAGCATTAGGAGCAGCGACACGATGTATCTACGATTTAATAGCAGCAACTGACAGGGGAAATCCACGCTTACAAAAAGTGGATAAAGCCGTAAAAAAAAGTTCATTGTGGAAACGGAAGGGTATTTATTTATACTATACCGGTACAGCCGAAAACTATAGTGAGTTGTTTCAGTGTTTTCTTAATGGCGGCTTTCTCTTACCCCCCACTATAAAAGAGCCGGCCATACTGCCGGGCGAGCTTTCTGCGGGGGAAGAAGCAAAACTGGCAGTCCTCCTACAGTAACTCCCCATATCGCCAAATAAATATTTTCTTTAATACCGTTGTGAGCATCATATAACAGAGCACTGTCGCTGCAAGGTAAGCATAGAAAATATGCGGCGGGGCAATCATGCCGATTTCACGGCCCAAAAATGTGTAGGGTATAAAGGTACCTGCAATGACCCCCAATGTTGTAAACGAAGCGTTTTGCCATGATGCCCGGCTTTGGATAAAGGGAATTTTCGGTGTCCGTATCATGTGGATTACCAGGGTTTGAGTCCACAGGGATTCGATAAACCAGCCGGCGTTAAATAGCATAACAAAGGTAAGCTGAGCGCCCGGAGCAAGGGTTGCCCAGGGGCCGCCTGCGATTGCCGGACAAATAATAAAGAACAACAGAAGGTACGTTGTAATGTCGAAAACCGAACTTGTCGGACCTATCCAGAGCATAAACTTTGTAATGGAAGAAGCATCCCACTTGCGTGGTTTTTTTAGATAATCAGAATCAACATTGTCCCAGGGAATCATCGTACATGAAATATCGTAGATAAGGTTCAGTACCAATATTTGAATTGGCATCATGGGGAGGAAGGGCAGAAAAGCGGAAGCTGCCAGTACGGAAAGCATATTGCCAAAGTTGGAACTCGCCGTCATCTTGATATACTTGATGATATTGGCATAGATCTTTCTGCCTTCAATAACGCCTTCTTCAAGGATCATCAGATCTTTTTCCAGAAGGATAATATTGGCGGATTCTTTTGCAATATCAACCGCAGTATCGACGGAAATGCCGACATCCGCCGCCTTCATTGCTGCAGCATCGTTAATACCGTCCCCCATATACCCGACTATATGACCGTTATCACGCAGGGCTGTAACCACACGGGCCTTTTGCTGCGGAGAAAGTTTGGCAAACACTTCTGTATCTTCAACGACTTCGCAGAGTTCATCATCGCTCATGGTTTCTACATCTTTGCCGAGGAGTATTTTATCCGCGGTAAGTCCCACTTGAGTACAGACGCTTTTGGTTACCGAATCATTATCTCCGGTCAGAACCATTGTTTTTACGCCGTATTCTTTGAGTGCGGAAATTGCGCTGCCGGCGCTTTCCTTGGGCGGATCGAGGAATGCCAGGTAACCTATCAGAACCATGTCCTGTTCATCCGCCACAGAAAACAATCCCTCGGGAGCAGGGTTTACTTTCCGGGACACTCCCAAAACCCGCAGTCCGTCTGCGTTGTACTTTTGGCAGGTGGCAAGGATCTCTTCCCGTAATTCGCTGGTCATGGGTTCTACGTTGCCCTGATATTCGGCGTACCCCGATATTGTAACCATCTCTTCTATGGCGCCTTTGGTGATAAGCAGTGTTCTTCCGCCCCCGTCATCTACAACTACACTCATGCGCCTTCTGGAAAAATCAAACGGTATTTCGTCAATTTTTTTGTAAGCGGCGGTAAGTTCATCAAACTTATGTTCTTTTGCCTTTTCGATAATCGAGATATCCATAAGGTTTTTAAGGCCTGTTTGATTGTGGCTGTTTAAATAGGCATAACGAAGCACTCTGGGGTCCGGATTGCCGTGTACGTCCAGATGATATTGCAGAATGATCTTGTCCTGGGTAATTGTGCCTGTCTTGTCGGTACAAAGAATATCCATGGCGCCGAAATTTTGAATGGAATTGAGGTCTTTTACGATGACCTGTTTTTTCGACATCGACACGGCACCCTTGGCAAGATTGGCCGATACAATCATGGGGAGCATTTCCGGAGTAAGACCGACTGCAACGGAAAGGCCGAATAAAAATGCTTCCAGCCAATCACCCTTTGTAAAACCATTGATCAGCAGGACTACAGGAACCATAACCAGCATGAACCGTATCAATACCCAGGAGACAGAGGTTATCCCTTTTTCGAAACTAGTTGGCGGCGCTTTGACCTGGAGTTCACGGGCAATGGAACCGTAAATGGTATCGTCCCCTACTGCCAGAACCAGGGCGGCGGCTGATCCGGAAATTACCGTGCTTCCCATAAAGGCCAGGTTATTTGAATCGAGCGGAGAACTGGGCTTATCGTCGAGTTTTTCAGCGAATTTTTCCACCGGCTCGCTTTCACCGGTTAGTGAAGCCTGGCTGATAAAGAGGTCTTTTGCATGGAGTATGCGGATATCCGCCGGAATAATGTCGCCTGCCGCCAGGTGGAGAACATCTCCCACAACGATTTCGTCCAGGGGTATTTCCTGTTTTATTTCGGTTTCTGTTTCGATCTGTCTGGCTACGGCGGCGGTAGTTTCGACAATTTCCGTTAAGCGTTCAGCAGCACTGGTGCTCCGCAATTCCTGGATAAAACGAAGCAGTCCGCTGATCAACACCATGGACGAGACAATTATTACAGCAGGGTAATCTTTGGTAAAAACATTAATAATGGTGAGTATAAAGAGAACTATGGTAAAAGGATTAACAAATGCGTCCCGGAGTTTTACAAAAACCGACTCTTTTTTCTGGTGGGTAATCTGGTTGACACCGTATTCATCCCGCATTTCCTCGACTTGTTCTTCATCAAAGCCGTCCCAGGTATTATCGTACTGGATAAGGAGCGTTTCGGGGAGTTTAATTGTTCCGTTTAAGAGACGCCTTTTTGCCCTGAGGAAGCTGGTTGCAACGGGATTAGGCTTTTTTGCCGGAGGCCACTTGGCGTTTACTGCCATAGGGGTCTTCCAGAGGGGAACCTTCGCTAGATAACGTGCAGTTGTCTTGCTCGGCGGAGTATACCAGATTACTCTGGGTTTTCTTAACCACTTGTGCCTCCTTGTATAATTATACTAAAAAAATAGTAAAAAATAAAAAAAAAGTCAAGAAGAAGCCGCAATGCCAAAATTTCGCCTTGCATGGCTCCTATGGTAGCGGTAACAATTGAAGCGACAAAAGCCCTCTGTCTGTCAGTTTGATAGTTAAATTTTCCAAATCAAAAAAATTAACTAAATTTCCCCAGGGAGGATTTGCCTTCCAACCCTCAATATCCTGTTTCGGGCTTCCAGGCCGCCTACGCGCCTTGCGGTGCATCCATGCACCGCAACCCTTCAAAGGCTCTCGCCTTTTTCAGAGTCGGCGCTCCGTTTCAAATCCTCCGATTGATTTCCTGTATGTAACACTATACACAAATGGAGACTCTTTTCTCTTGTAAGGAATTTTTCCCCAGGGAGGATTTGAACCCCCACAAGCAGATCCAGAGTCTGCCGTGCTACCATTACACAACCGGGGAGAGTTTTTTAACACTACCACCCAGGCTTGGAAATGTCAATCCGGTTGAGAATTCTTTATGCAGTAAAACCGTTGACCTCTGGTCTTGAGCAACGTATTATTACAGTATTATGGAAGAAACCGGGAGTTTTAACCGGCTGGTATCAGGATTAGACATAGAAGAACGGACCAATCTGCTGGAAAAACTCTCCAGTCAATCCAGTCTCAGCTCTGCCGTGCTTTACGAAGATACTCCAGGCGAAGAAGGAGACTTTGTTGCAGAAGATCAGTATCAAAAACTTCCATGGTATTATAAAATCTATTTTTTTATCCTCAGCTTCTTTAATTCAAGACCTCCAATAAAACTTTTTGAAAATCATGTGATGATCCAGCAATACCGGGAAATGGAAGAAAAAAATCCCGGATATTACAATTTTCAAAAGGATACGCTGCTTTCGAGATTTCAGGAAGAAATGCTTAATCTGCGGGATGCTTCCCGGTTCTTTTACCATGCACTGGATGCAAGTTTAAACAGAGACAAGGGAGGACTCATGGTTTTTCTGGGTTCTCTGGAAATGCCGGAAATTCACAAGACCATTATATCGAATACAGACCCGGCAGCTCTTGCTTCCCATTATAGTGATTTAAATGAAATTGAACTTCGTCAAAAAGCGCTAAAGTCTCTTGAAGATGCCCTTTCGGTAATATCTGAAGCAGAACGGAACAAAATGTATAAAAATGCACGTGCCCTTTTCTGCCTTAAACAGCTTGCTTCTTTTCTTTTTGACCGGCTTATTAATTCCTTTGTTTATGATACATCTTCCCAGGATAATACCTGTTCTGCCGCTTCTGTCAGAGACCAGCTTTTGGCATTGAACAATATTCTTTATTCCCTTAAAACATCGCCGCCAATAGCTTTGCTGGAATCTCTTTTTGTCTATGTCCTTATGGAAAAAGGTAACGAGCCGAATCTTGATATTCATAATGAAATGAAGAAGCTCCTTGTTCAGGCGGAAACATCCCTTCAGACTATCCGGGATTTTAATATGGATGTGCCTTTGACCAAATTACTTCGCTGTATTTCAAGAAACCCCGGTCTTGGTCCTCAAAACATCGGCGGAGGAGAAGACTGGTATCAGGTGTACCGTGATCGATGGAAACATCAAGTTGAAGAAAATTATTTAAACTTTACAAGAACAAGACGGCAAAGGGATATACAAAACGCTTTCCGGTATTTTTTAAAGGGAACCAATTTGAAGATGCTGGAAAATATGGGTTCAGATCAAAACCCGTCAGGAATCGTTGTTAAAGGAAATTTTTGCCTTTCATTTTTACAGACTTTTTATGCTGTTGTTTTTATGGGAGAAATTAATAAATATTTAAGACCCATTCTGATTGAAGGTGATTTTACCAAAAAGGAAAACCGGACAGAGTTTACCGAATGTTATAACAACCTAATCAAGCTTGAAGATCTTATTAAACGTTATGACAGGGATATTTCTCCCCAGGGAGAAATCGGTAAAACCTATATACAGGCAAAAAACGATATGACATCTCTGCCCGTAAAACGCAGAAAAATTCAAATAGTTGTGGAAGAAGCTGCACATACTGCTGAACATATTATCGGACAGACCAAAGATGCTATGACAGGAATGGTTAAAATCCTTGGGGGCATCCTGAAAAAAAGCGCTGATGACAAATACGATACTCTTGCCAACCTTAACGTTATAGCAGGCCGGGGAACTGCCTTTCTGGACGGAATCAAAGAATCAATCAGCCATCTAAAAAAAACCATCCAACTGCTGGAAGATATTGATGCAATGGAAGCTGGCCGATAGCACCGCGTACAGTGGTGTTTTGCAATAATGCAGCATGGCCCGGCGCACAACTTAATCCCTAATTACGGAGGAATTGCGTGAGAACTTCAGCACGAACAGTACGCCGGCCGGCCGTTGGCACGTTAGTTCCATTTACCCTGAGCTTTGAAGGAAACTGTGCCCGTTTTCCTTTTTTCTTCGGCGGAAAGCCCGTTACTTCAATTGGAAACAATCCTGCCCCATCCTGCCTTATTTCAAGCCGGGAAGCGGGAGACATGGTCTTTCGTTTGTCAAACAAAAACCGTGATGCTTTTTTTCGTATGCACGGAATACCGACGGAAAAAGTGTACAGCCTTATCCAGGTACATTCCCGTAATGTATTTACATTGCCGGATATTTTTGCATGCGAAGGAGACGGCATGGTAAGTTTTTCTTCCGGCATTTTTCCTGCAGTAACTGTAGCGGACTGCCTGCCGGTTTTTTTGCTGGATACGAAAAATGGTTTTTTAGCTGTTCTTCACTCGGGCTGGAAGGGAACAGGCATCGTGATAAAAGCCCTGGAAATTATGCAAGAGGCAGGAAGCAGACCACAGGCAATTGCCGCGGTCCTGGGCCCCTGCATTCAAAGCTGTTGTTACAAGGTTGATAAAGAACGGGCTGAAAATTTTGAAAAGGAGTTTGGCCATGGTTCGTTACAGATTAAGTTTTTAGGTATTGATGAATATCCTCTTGGTAATGTGATCCGCACTGACGACTCCGGTTGGTACATTGGCCTCCAGGCAGCCAATGCCCGGTTGCTGGCAGCTGCCGGAGTACAGCACATCGCATATTGTACGGATTGTACATTTACCGATACCCGGCTCGGTTCGTTTAGGAGGGAAGGAGCGGATGTTTATACGCGAATGATTGCGATGGGAGGATCGTTGCTATAAACTTCAATCTGCGATAAACTGGTAAGGAGCCCTGTAGAATCCGAAAAAACAGCCTTCTGACTACCTAAACGTAAAATTAAGTATTGAAAATCTTATGGAGTTAGCGTTTAGGCAGTCAGGCTTTCTTACCCTTATTATTCCTATTTTTAGCAGGTCTATTTTTCCGGGGAATTCCAGATGCTCTTACCAGGGCTTTTCCTGCTCCTTTCCATACAAATATTACAGGTTTATGTATACCAAACTCAGCCGTCAATTACTGCTTGCATCCATTGCAAATCATTTATCTACTGCTGAACTTGACATTACATTAACTGAAAATAGCTCTTCTCTTTGCTTGGTTTATTCGGATTAATTAATATGATAGGCTCAGCGGCAGATTGAGGATTTGTAAAACCTAATCGAAAATCTTTTTTGCCGCTACTGTATTACCATTGCTGTTAAAAACAAGTCCGGCATTCCAGTATTCCAGCGCGGCAAAGAGCGCATTGCCGCCATCGCTTTCTTTACTGTGCTTGCCACGAAAGGAAATATACTTTTCCAATTGCTTGTTATCCTGTTTTCTTATGCATTCAATGCGTTTGTGGTTAAATTCATTCCACTCTATTATTTTTTTAAAGCCTTCTCCCTGATCTTCAACAATAATACGGGCTTCTTTTTCGCTGAAGGAATACCAAATTTTAATGATTTTCTGAGGATCGTATTTGTTTCCATGAATAATGCCGTTTCTTATCAATTCGGAGATCTGTTGTTCAAGTAAATTGGTTTCTTTAATGTGGGAAGGAGCTGAACTGACCAAAAGCAGGGTAAAAAGCCTTATTTTGGCAAAATCCGAAGGATATTCTTTATATTCCATTCCTTCCTTGCTAAACAAAGGTGAGTTATCATCAATTAATATTTCTTTCATTATTTATCCATGGATTTGACTGCTTCTTCCATACTGGGAAAGATAGGGAAGAAATTGGACAATTTGGTTAATTCAATTACTTTTTTAACTGAACCATGCACATTGGTAATGGACAGATTTAAATTCATTTTTTTGATAGTCGAAGTGATATAGATAAGCGCTCCAATGCCTGAGGAATCAATATACTCTACTTCCTCCATATTGATAATAAATTTCTCTATTTTTTTCTCGATCATCTTTAGCAGCAGTTCTTTTAGTTTATAGGAATTGTACAGGTCCATTTCACCCAGAACATCGATAATATAGATTTCTTCGTTTTTCCGTATTTTTAGTTCCATAGTTGATTACCTATAATTACTGATTTTCTACTGAAATGTCAATAGAGCTGGAAGTTTGAGGAATATCATTACTGACATTCTCTTCGACATCAGGCTGCTGAGATGCCAAATAACCAATGTACTGTTCCAAAAGGGTTTTTCCCGTAGTTCCCGGCGGAATGACAATTACAAAACCGGACTCTGACGATTTCATTTTTGCCTTAACCCAGCGGGATTCAATTTCCAGGGAAAATTTGTCCACATTGGCTTCTTTTTCCGGGATAATATCAACGGAATACCGTGTTTTGGGAATTACATCCATAAAACCAGAACTTTCAATACAAAGTCCGCTGGCACTCAGGTTTTTTAGCAGAGCATCTGTATTTGTTACCTGAGAAATATAGACTTGTCCATTTGTAGCAAATCTTGGATCCCGCTCTGCCATACTATATAGTATACCTCATTTTCGGAAATTTACCACATTTTTTTTAGTCTTTTAAAAAGAAAAAGGCAGAACGCTTTCGATATTGTTATTTCCGCTTAGTATCATTATTAATCGATCCAAACCCATGGCAACTCCCGAATAATCTGCCGGGTCAGACTGTCTATAAACGGCCGGACGAAGGTATTTCCAATAATCATGGTTAATACGGTGTTTTACCAGGGCGTTTTGTTCCTTGCTTTTTGCTTCTTCTTCAAAATACCGGTGTAATTCCTGCGGATTCGTTTCTTCTGAATAACAATTTGCGAGTTCTATTCCATTTATGTAAAGTTCCCAGCGTTCTTTTGCCAAGTAATCCTTTGCAGAGGTTTTTTTATTTTTGGCAAGACATGGAACAAATGCCGGATAATCCAACAGTACTACAGGCCTGTCTTTTGGGAGAGAAGGTTCGACGGTATGAATAAAAATCAGGTCGTAGAGCAATGCAATGGCTGCCCTGTCATCTATTGTGTCTGTAACGGGTTCCGGCCCCAAATCAATGCCCAGGCGTTCGGCTTCTTTTTCCATAGCGGTTCTTCCGGCAGAAGCAGTCTCTGAGAGGGAAAACCCAGCCCATGTACTAAAAGCTTCTTCCATGGTAATCCGCATAAAGGGTATTTGCGGAACAGGTTGCCGGAACAGTGCATTTGTGCCGGACAGGTTTTCTGATAAATGGAAAAAAAGGTTTTCTGTCAGTGCAAGCGAATCCATATAATCCGCATTCATTGTGTAGTATTCCAGCATTGTAAATTCCGGACTGTGCAAATTTCCCCGGGATTCAGTATTACGAAAACATTTGCAAATCTGGTACATATCTGTGCCATGCTCTGCTATTAGCCGCTTCATCCAGATTTCCGGAGAAGGGATAAGCCAGCGTTTTTCCGGCTGTTGTCTGCTGCCGGCGGCCGGCAGCCAGGAAGTTTCAAAGACTTCCAGACAATTCTCCGGAATCAGATCCGGAGCCAACAGGGGAGTGTCAACCTGGAGGTACCGCCGGGAATCGAAAAAAGTGCGTATTTCCCGGATAATTTCCGCACGTTTTTGCAGTTGTTCCAAAGTCATAATTTTTGTTTCTTTTTCATAAGCGGTAAACAGCTTCCTTCCATTGTGTACCGCGGTCAAATTCATTGTTAAACATTCCAAAACTTGTACAGCCGGGAGAGAGTACGACGGTAATCTGAGTTTCCGCTCTGCAATCTGTCTGCCGATCAGTTTGTTGTCTGAATTTCTGGCCGAGTTCCAGAGCCGTCCGGGCTGCTTTGTCTATGCTGTCAAAAGGGCCGCGGAAAGGAATCCCCTCTCTTTGCAGAAGTGCGATCAATTTATTACTCCCTGTTCCCGAAAGAAGTATGATTTCCAGTATTGTTCCTGCTTTTACAACCGCTCTTAACAGGGGATTAAAGTCAAGATTTTTATCGGTTCCTCCTGTAATCAAAATCAGATATGGTTTATTTTGACTGAGACTATTATTATCGCCGGTAAATGCTTCTATGGCGGCGGCGGCAGCTTCGGGGATAGTAGCCGCAGAATCGTTATAAAAACGAATGCCTTCTGTTTCGCTAAAAAATTCCAGGCGGTGTTCAATGCCGGGGAATGATCCAAGGCTTTCACGTATCAGGGGAGCAGTAAGCCCCAAGTCCATAAGCGCCAATGATGCAGCCAGTAAATTCTTTTTGTTATGGCGGCCCGGAACCAGGGGCTGTGAAGGAACCGATGCTGCAATGGCATCATTACCAAGGTTCTCCGAATAGGGAATTGGACGCCCGGGGGTTTCTTCCAGAAAACTAATTCCCCAGTGATCGTCGGCGCACGCTACGGTGGCATCGTTTTTATCCTGTCCCTGGTAGATAATTCTTTTATCGTTAACATACGCTTCCATGCTGCCGTAACGATCCTGATGATCCGGCATGATCGAAGTAATTATCGCTGCACGGGGTTTAAGTAAAAAGCAGCCTTTACTGTTTACACGGCCTTTCAGATCGCCCAATTGCCAGCTGGAAAGTTCCAGTACAACATCATCCTCTTCGTTTAGTTCGCCGAGAAATGAAAGCGGAGACACGGTGATATTTCCGCCCAAAAAAGCTCTGCCGGCAAGCAACGGTGAATCCTTTTCCCGTGCTTTGGACAGTACCCAGTGAACAGCGCTGGCAGTTCCTGATTTTCCTTTTGATCCGGTAACGGCAATAAGCCGGGCAGGTGAGGCTGCAAGAAACAATGAAATATCGGTTTCGATACGGCGGGAAGCGACCAGGTACGGTGAATCCGGACGTACTCCCGGATTTTTTATTACCATATCGGCCTTGGCAAAATCTTCCATTTCGTGCCTGCCGAGTACAAAGCGGAATGGCAAGTGCGGCCCGGAAAGTGCTTGCAGCTTTTCTATGGATGGAGCAAGCGCTTCTTCATCCTTCATGTCGGTAATGGTACATTCTGCGCCATGGCGCGCCAAATACCGCGCCGATTCCAGGCCTCCTCCATTAATTCCCAGACCCATGATTGTTACTTTCATACCTGTAAATACAGCCACTGGATTGGTCTCCCAATACATAGTAGTATAGAGCTTATGACAAAACAACGGTATAAAACCTGCCTTTGTGCAGTACTGGTTTTTGTTTCTTCGTATCTGGTGCTGGCTCAAAGCCCGCACGATTCATTGTGGCGTTTGCCCAATAGTGAAGGTGTAATTATTATTATTGTAGAGGGACGCCGGACAGTATATCAGAACGGTTTCTCCGCAGCCCAGGGCGTTATGCTGGGAGGCGGGGATATGGTGCAAACCGGAAAAGGAACGGCGGAACTTCACTTTATAACCGATAGTTCCGTAATGGTAAAACTCAGCGAAAACACTTCGGTTATTATCAATGAGTTCGCCGGTGAAATTTCTCTGGGGCTGCTTTATGGCAAGATTCGTGTTCATAGCAATACTGCGATTTCGATCAATACCGGCAATTCGGCCTGTTTTTTCAGGGATTGTGATGCGGAACTGGATTATATTATAAGACCCGGTTTTCCCCAGCCTGCGCTTATTGTTCATTGTTTTTCGGGCGACGGTGAACTAACGGTAAATGCAACTTCCGAAGCAGAAGGAGCCAGATTTTCAGTCAGAAGCAATGAAATCCTTTCTTTGGAATACCGAACGCCTTTTTTCTATGTGGAACGGAAAAATATGGAAACGCTCTCCGGGCAGGAAGGGAATTCAACAACGGCAGAACCGGATTTTGATCGTATATATTCCACCGAACAAGTAACAGCGAACGGAACTTTTTCTCCACAATCGCCCGGTGAATCACCGGAATTACTCAGAGAATCCATGGATAATGTTGCAAACAGCAGCGGAAAGTCTTTAAGTATCAAAAAAGGGAGCCTGATTACGGGACTTGTTCTGATTGGCGCAGGGGCTGCAGTACAGGGTTATTATCATCTTGGCGATCCCAAACCGGAATTCAAGAATGGGCTTTTATACGGCAGTCTGGGTTCCATGGGGTTGGGAACAGTGTTTCTGATTAGCGCTTTTATAAACAAATCTCCGGGAAAATAGTATTAGCAATGCCGGAAAATGAAATTACCGAAAGACAACCGGTTATGGACCCTTACGGACAGCCCATTAATTTCGGCTGGGCACGATCCCCTCTTTTTGATTACAATCCTCCGCTCATTGGCGGTGCAAGGCGATCCAAAATTACCGAGGTGGATCGTTATATTGTTTTTTCCGCCACTCACCTTGTGGTTTTTGAGGTGATGGACGGCGGATACCTCGGACATATTGGGGTATCGGTTTTTTCCGTAAAGGATCACAGCCGTTCCACTCATACAATTGACAGTTTTTTTTCTCTGGGACGTTTTAATTTGCCCCTTAATTCCGAATACGGTTTTATAAAAATGCTTGATAAAAAAACCGCTTTGGATTTTGTTGTAATGCCCGGCAGCGTTGCAAGCGATGGTTCGCGCGTTTCCACGGGCGGAGCCAGAATTATAAAAATAGATTATCCGCGATTTGGACATCACCGCCATTTAAGGGGCAAGCTTGTACTAACCCGGGCTTTTCCCGATGCACAGTCAATTGTAACCGTGTCCCGCTGGCGGCGGGAAAGATATGCTTTTCGGTATTTACGCTGTTCACCGTGGTTTGTGGCCGAAGGGGTAATCCAGTTTGGTTCTACAGAAATATATTTTACCCAGGACAATGCCTGGGCTATTTATGACTGGAAACGGGAAATCCGTCCACAAAGAGACGTTCGTTATTGGGCCGCTGCATGCGGTATGGCTGACGGCAAACTTGCCGGTTTTAACATAGGTTACGGTTCCGCCGATGCAAGTGCCGGAACAGAAAACGCATTTTTTCTGGATGGTATTATCCATAAACTCGATCAGGTTACTTTTCACATTCCTCCTGCAAATTGGCTTGATGAATGGAAATTCACTTCGAATGACAAACGTCTGGAAATGACCTTTACCCCATTTCAGCAGAGAAGAGAATACAGAAGTATGCTGTTTCATTCAGTAAAATGCCGCCAGGTCTGCGGAACTTTTTCCGGCCGTGTTGTTCTGGACGATGGCAGTGTTCAGGCATTTTGGGACATTACCGGTTTTGCAGAGCGCCGAAAAACACGGTTTTAGGTTTTCTTGACATTTTTTCCCTTGTCCTTCATTATATTCTTACAAGGAGAGTCTAATGGGTTACACTTCAGAAAACATTAAAAATGTCACTATCGCCGGACACGGAGGAACCGGTAAAACTACATTATTCGAGAGGCTTCTCTTTGCCGGAGGGGTAATCTCCAAACCGGAAACGATAGAATCGGGAAAAACCGTTGGGGATTACAGCCCGGAAGAAATCGAACGGAAAATATCGATTCATGCGGCGTTGGGGCATGTTGATGTACGGGGCAGAAAACTTAATTTTTTTGATACCCCCGGATCTTCGGATTTTTCCGGAGATGTAATTTTAAGCTTCAGGGCAAGTGAATTTGCGCTGCTTCTTGTAGACGGCAGAGACGGAGTCCAGATAGAAACCGTTAAACTGTGGCGTAATCTCAGCGGCGGTGAAAAGCCGCGCGGTGTTTTTATTAATAAACTTGATGATGAACGGGGCGATTTTGAAAAAGTTCTTCATGATATAAAGGATAAGCTAAAAAGGGAACCCATACCTGTAACAATTCCCATGGGTAAAGGTTCAGCATTAAAGGGAGTGATCGATGTTTTAAACGGCAAGGCATGGCTTGCCCAAAACGGCGATGCTGTTGAAAAAGAAAGTCCTATTCCTGATGAATTTAAGGAAGCTTACGAAGCTGCGCGGGAAAGACTTATTGAAGCGGCAGCGGAAGGCGATGATGCCCTGATGGAAAAATACCTGGGAGAAGGTTCGTTAAGTCCCGAAGAAATGCGGACTGGTCTTGTTAAAGCTCTGGCCGAAAACAAGATTCTTCCCGCCTTTGCAGGAGCGGCGCTGAGCAATTCCGGGCTTGTGCCTTTGCTGGACTTTATTTGCGATGTGAGTCCCGGTCCTTTATCGGCTTTTGACACGGTAATTAAAAATGATAATACGGAAGCCAAAGTGCCGATTGATCCGTCCAGGGCATTTTCCGGCCTTATTATTAAAACAACTTATGACCAGTTTTCCGGCAAGCTTTCGTGGATTAAAGTATTGTCGGGCAAACTCAACGCCGATTCGGAAACCATGAATGTATCGGAAAATAAAAAAGAAAGAGTTGGTAAACTTTTTACCTGCCAGGGAAAGAAACTGGAAGAAATTAAAGAACTGGAAGCGGGGGATGTTGGAATTATCACCAAGGCGGTAACAATGAAAACCAACGATACAATCTCCGCCGGAGATCCCGGTCAGACTTTTATACCCCTGCAGCTTCCCGAACCGGTTCATTCGGTAGCGGTTACCGCGGCGGCAAAAAAAGACGAAGACAAAATGGGCGAATCTCTGGTTCGTGCTGCGGAAGAAGACAAGACTTTCCGTTATCAATACAACGGAGAAACTCATGAAACGGTAATTTCCGGCATGGGCGAACTGCAGATCAATTACATTCTCGATAAAATTAAAACCAATCAAAAAATTGATTTGGAAACTGCCATACCCAAAGTAGCATACCGTGAAACAATTACCAAAAAAGCCGGCGCCGAATATACACACAAAAAGCAAACCGGCGGCCACGGCCAGTACGGAAAAGTTGTCATGGAAATTGCTCCGCTTGCCCGCGGAGAAAACTATAAATTTGTCAATGCAATTTTCGGCGGATCAATTCCCAAAAACTATATACCCGGTGTCGAAAAAGGCGTGGTAGAAGGCATGGTGCACGGTACCATGGCCCAGTACCCTGTAGTGGATGTAGAAGTAAAAATTGTCGACGGCAAACACCATCCGGTTGATTCTTCGGAACTTTCGTTTAAACTTGCCGCCCGCAACGCTTTCCGTGAATCAATGAAACAGGCCAATCCTACCCTGCTGGAACCGGTTATGGATCTGACGGTGTTTGTGGAAGAAAAATACCTGGGGGATGTTATGAGTGATCTTTCCAGCAAGCGGGGAAAGATACTCGGACAGGATTCCGCCGGAGGCATAGCGGAAATTCGTGCAGAAGTACCACAGGCGGAATTGCTCCGGTATTCTATCGATCTGCGTTCAATTACCAGCGGTACGGGGTCTTTCAGTGTAGTCTTTGCCCATTACGCCCCGATTTCCGGCCGTATAGCGGAAGATGTTATTAAAGCCAGAGAATCATTCAAGATTACCGAAACGGACGACTGACCATTATCCGAAACTTTATCAGTTTCGAATAATGGTCTAGGAGAAAATTGCTAATTCTTGATTATACAACAAATTAAAATATGCAATTTTCTCCATGGGGTAAGAAGCTTTTCCAAAAACTGAAGTTTTGGAAAAGCAATGATTGACGTTCAACAAGTGCGTCCGAAACATTGTTGGCTTGGGGTAATACTGGTTACTCATAACATTAAACATTTATAGAGACAATTTCTAACCAAAACTTGGCGTCCTTTGCGTCCTTGCGAGAACAAATTCAGGAAAAAGGCACCTGTTCCAAAATCTGACACGGCGGTTTTGCTGTCTTTGGGACAGACTCAAATAGTCCCCCAATTCTGCCGATAATCGAAATGTATAAGACTTTTTGCCATATTATATGGTATATTTAAGATGGATGAGCCTTTTACAAAGCTCTGTTAGTTTTGTAAAAGGCTTTGGAAAAACCAGCCAAAAGGCTGTTTTTCCTTTAAATCTAAGGTTGCTTTTCCAAAACTGAAGTTTTGGAAAAGCTTCGGGATATTGTTTTAATGAAAAAAGCGCTTTTTCTTGCCGGATTATTAGTGTTTCTCGCTGGAGGGGTTTGGGGGCAGGACACTTATATATGGAGTAGTACTGCCATAAATTATAATTGGAATGATTCTAGCAACTGGGATAAAGGCGTTAGTGGTAGTCCAGCAGATCCAGGCGAATATCCGGGAAGCGCCGCAGTACCTGGTGATACCGCAATATTTCCTGTTGGCCCCGGTGTAACTGTTACTATTTCAGTGGCGATAAATTCTTTAGACGCTCTCACGATTGATTCTGGTGTAATCCTGACGCTAGATACAGGTGGTATCGGGAACAATTTAGGAGATGTAACTGTAACAGGTGGAGCGAGCCTAACGTTAAGTGATGATTTAGACTGTGCTGTCTTAATTAACCAGGGAACCTTAAACCTGGGTGCTAATAATCTTTCAGCAGTGACAATTACCAACAATGGAACATTAAATCTTGACGGATCAGGAACCCAATTGGTTACACCGACAACAGTAAGCGGAACAGGCACGGTTGTGTTTGGCAACAACGGAACACATCTTGCCGGGATAGACAATTTTACCAATGTAACAATAAACGACGGGAACCGTAATATTGGAGGAGCAGCGCTTGACGTATCAGGTAATTTTAATCAAACAACTGGAACACTCACTGTCGCATCTCTGACCATGAATAATGGTTCCACCATACAGTCAACGAACAATATTGCAGGTCAGGTAAATATAAGCGGGACAGTAGGTGTATCGGGAACTATTAACATTACCACTGCTTCCGGGATATTAACAATAGACAACAGCTCAACCCTGAACCTGGGTGCTAATAATCTTTCAGCAACGACAATTACCAACAATGGAACATTGAATCTTGACGGATCAGGAACCCAATCGGTAACACCGGCAACAGTAAGCGGAACAGGCACGGTTGTGTTTGGCAACAACGGAACACATCTTGCCGGGATAGATGATTTTACCAATGTAACAATAAATAATGGAAACCGGGATGTTCCCAATACCATAGATGTGGAAAATAATTTGACCATCGGTTCCGGTGCGATTTTGGATCTTGGCGGCAGCAGCATAGCCCTGGGAATAGCGGCAACATTCACTTCTTCCGGGTCTTTGCGGATAAATCAAGGCGGTTCCACCATTACTCAGGGAGGAACGGTGTATTCCACGGCTATACCCGGAACAGTTGAGTACTATCATACATCGGGAGATCAAGGTACTGGTTCTCCGCCTTCTCCGAATTATACGGCTGATCTGCCTCAGGGTTACACATATACTACTTTGTTTGTGCAAAACAGTGACTGGCACCTTACAGAACCTCTTGCTGCTTCCGCTATTACTGTAGTCTCACCTGCTCGTCTTATAACGAACGGGCATGCGATTACCGGTACAACTACCGGTGATGTTCTTGTCATGCTCAACCCCATAGATACAACCAGGACATATGGCGCAGTTACCCTTGCTGCGGCTCCGCCTCAGAACGGTTCTTCCTGGTATACAACAGGCAGCGGAGACTTTAGCTTTACCAGTCTGACAATGGCATACGGCGCTGTGCTTAGTACTGTTGGGACCGACGGCGTTGTTCAAAACGGCACTGCAGCAAACAGTATAGGGGGTGACATTACCGTTCCTGCGGGAGCAACATCGGGAATACAGTTTACAGGCCAGGTAACGCTTACAAATGATGTTGAATTTACCGGCGGTACCGGAAACCTGATCCAGTTTAATGATGCTGTAATAGGTACCGCACCGGGGATGACATTAACGGTAACAACGGCGAATGCCCGGTTCGACGGAAGTGTAGGCGGTAATATTGCAAGTGTAACTGTAGGCGGAACCAGCACAATAAACACTGATATAACCACTACCGGGAACCAAACCTACACCGGAGCAGTAACACTGGGTACTAATGTAACGCTGGAAGGGTTGACAGTAACAATGGGAGCGATAACCGGTGGAGGTTATGATTTGATGATAGACGGTGCTGGTGTACTGAACGGCGGGAGCGGGCTGGGGATTTTGCAGGTAACCGGAACGAGTACGATAAATGCTGATATAACGACGAGCGGGAACCAAATATATAACGGATCTGTAACGCTGGGTGATGATGTTGTCTTAACTGGCGGAGGGGTTTCCGGAAGTCTTGTCGATTTCGTCAGTACGATAACAGGCGACGTAACCGGGCGGGCATTGACAGTGGCAAATACGAACGTCAGTTTTGGTGGAGCGGTGGGCGGCAACATTACCGATGTAAGCGTAACCGACGCAAACAGTATGGCTACGATCAATGCAGACATAAGTACAACCGGCGATCAAAGCTATAACGGCGCTGTAACGCTGACCGGTACACCGCCAAGGGTATTAACCAGCAGCGGCGGCAGTGTTACAGCAACAGGAGCTGTATCCGGTACTCAGCTTGTTGTGAATGCTTCAACCGGAATAAACCTGGGTAATACAGGCAACACTGTAATTACCAGCACAACATTGACCAACACTTCTTCAGGGGATATTATTTTTACCAATACTTCCTCCAATCTTTTGCTGACCGCAACAAACTATGCTGATCCCGGAACAACAACAATAGACCAAACTGGCGATCTGACAATAAATTCTCTTCAGACACCATCGCCTGGAGGCAGCATTATTCTTCGATCAACCGGGACGGTAATTCAGAATAATGCAATAACAACAGGAATTTTAACGCTCGGCGGAACCGGGAATATCTTTACGCTGACACATAATGCCAACAACGCAGCAAACATTAGAACTACTGCCGTTAGCGGAAACTATCCCAATGAAATAAATTTTACCAACGCAAACAATCTTGCGGCAGGCCCGATAAATGCGGGTACAGTAACACTATATACCAATGATACAACAAACAACGATATCACTATTACCGGCCCTATGACAATTTCAGCGGCGCTTGCTATTACTGCCGGACCAGATCCGGCACCAGGCGTACTTCCGGGCGGTTCAGGAGATTATTGCGGTGATGTGACGATAAGTGCTGCAATAAATTCTTCTGCGGCAACAATTACTATCAAAGCAGCAAGTGTAACCAATACCGGCGGCATTGCCGGATCAGCTGTAAGCATCTTGCTTGATTATTTAGAAGCAGGTTCCGGACAACTTGGAACTATATTGCCCGTTCCTTCCATTGGACCCCGTCACAGCAATGTAGACCTTATATATTATACTGGTACACTGCCTGGGGGTGCTCATCTGCCGGTTTCTGCTGTACAGGTTCTTTCAACATCCTATACAGGTAATTTCAATTTTACCGGTTTCCGCAATGTGTACCTGGTAAATGTTAGTGATGGTGAAACCAGAACCGTAACAGTAAACACCACGGCTGCCGCTCCTAATGGTTTTATTGAATTTTACGATTCGTATGCTTATACCGGCACTTCTCTCAATCATTTGAATCTTGCTACTTCGGGCGGCGGCGGTATCCGCAGTTATTCTCCAACAGATATAACCGGAGTAACAACGATAGACATGGGAACCGCTTCAGGTTTTTCCATTGACGCAATAAACATCCTCCAGGGAAGTCTTTCAATCAAGGCTAACGGTATTACCTTGACCAGTGTCTCCGGTACAGCAGGTCAGGACAACAACCTGGCTTTATATTCCATTGCTGCTGCTGCTGCGCAAAATATATCTGTTTCCGGAACCTTGGGAACAAACAGCCAGCCGCTTGGCGATATTGCCGTAACAAACGCCGCCGCCGCTACGTTCACCGGCGCTGTTTGGGCTGACAGTTTTACTCAAAGTGCCTCAACCGCAGCTGGAACTACTACCTTCAGCGCCTCCCAAATTTATTCCGGCAATTTTGCTTTTACCGGAAATATTTTGAATGTAAATAACAGTCTTGATGCCGGTGGAACAATAACCATCACCAATTCCGGAAGGTTTACAAAAAGCATATCAGCAACGCAGCATATTGTTGCGACCGGAGCATTTTTGCAGAATGGTGCGGGAGTAAACACCGGAAACACTATAGGTGCAAATATTACCGCCAGTGCAATTACATTTAGCAATCTTGTTGAATTGAGCGCAAATGCTGTATTTACAACTACAGGTAACGGCAATATTGTCTTGCCCGGAGACAGTGCAGGGACAATAGCAACTGCCGACACTTCAGGTGCAGACAGAAATCTGACGCTTACTGCCGCAGGAACCGGGTCTATTACCCTTGGTTTGTCATCGGCCCCGCCAACAGATAATACTGTTGACCTGGGAACCGGTCTCCTGACTGTAACCGCAGCTACGGTAACTACCGCCGGTACAGTCCCGCTGAACATCGGGACCGGAACACCGCCAGCCGCAAGCGCCGCAACCAGACTGACCATTACCGCCGGAACTGATTTTACCCCCCAGCGTGTTCTGACCGTATGGGGAACTGTCATAAACAATGGAACTATTACCGCTCAGGATAAAATGATCTTTTGGGATGCAGTTACAAACAATGGTATTATTAACGCCAAAGCTCCTATTGTTGCTTCTGATAACGACAGTATCGTGTTTAATGGAAATTACAATGGCTCAACCGGTACAATTGTTGATACTGGCAGTTCAAAAAGAATAATTTTAAATGGTCTTACTGCAGCGGTTGGAAGCTTCAACAACACTACTGATACATTGGTGTTAAAGGGACAGTATGTTCCCTCCGGAACCAGCCAGGGGTTCAGCCATAATTCGGGTATACCTTTGTACATTGTCAGAATAGAGAACAGAAACAATACAAGTACAGGTATTAATACCGTCCAATTGGAGTCCGATATTGTTCAGACGGACAATGGTACAGGAGGACAGTTGTATTTTGACATGACTCCAAATACTTCCGGTCCCAGGCTCTACACTACTGCCAATTGGATCTGGCGGATGGGAACAGGCGTACCTCCAACAACTCCCGTTCCGCCTTTTAGCAAGGGCTTTGTAAATTATAAAGGTGAAGTTTTTTTTGATTTGGGAAGTGAACTTCATACCCAGGATTTTTTGGCCCCTCAGGCAGGGTCGGTATCTCCCTACACCTATACCTTTAACGGACCCGCGTCTATATGGGCTTCCGGAAATGTAGATATTCGGGATGATGCTCCCGGTAATGTTTTTATTACCGCACCTAATGAGCTGAATATCTTTACCCTGGTTATGGATGGCGGAGGACCCGTGCAATTCCTCCATTGTGAGCAGGTGGGCAGCAGCTCACATGCGGCTATTGGTTCGCTTCGCCTTACGGGAAATGGTACCCGGGCAAGAATAATAAACAGCATTGAAGTTCAGGGGGATGTGTTCATTGAGCCTGGTACAACTCTATATGCCGGAAACCCCGGAGATAGTATTACCATCCATGTAACAGGGTACTCTGCCGGGGCAAAATGGTACCAGACCGATTATCTGGAGTTGGGTAAGATAGATGGACCAAGCGGTACTTTTGTTCCATACAACAGTACTGTAGAATTCGGCAGCCGGACGGATTTCCCCGCAGGGCGAACTTTTGAAATTGCCGGCGATACCGACTGGTATAATTTTTCCTGTTTTGAACCCAAGGCAGACCTGCTCTTTTCCAATTATGGTGTCTCGTCCGATTTACATTCCCATACGATCCATAATAGATTTACTGTAGAACCCCGGCACACTGATAATACCCTTTACGGTTCGGCAACTGACATCACCAATATGATAAAGCTTTCAAGGCTTGATGATACGCAACTTATACCTAACACCAATAATATAATTGGGCAGTATGGTCCACCTACGGCTCCAAATAATGATTTCTGGTACTTTTACCTGGGTTCCGGTGCGGAGCTATTCTTTAATTTTGTGTATCTTAATTACAGCTATTCACAGCGGCGTATTCCTCTTCCTTACGGTGATCCGGCACAATACCTGGTGGTTGCTACTCCTTATTATAATCGTGATCCTGATAATCCCAACGTGAGAGACCCCAGGCTCAACAATGATCTCGAAGATGCCGGGCATTGGTCCTATTACAACGTCAACTGGTTTGTGGCCAATAACTTTTTCTACAGCTTCACCGAAGATTCCAACGGGAATGGCAAAATAGATCGCATCCGCGCCCAGGCTGCTTTTGAACTTATGGATAGAACTGAAACATCGCCGGAAACGGGCTACAGGGCATTCCAGTATTTTGATGTAATCGTGGATGGATACGAAATTGATACTTCCCGTGGCGATAGAGGTTATGATCGGGTACCGAACGCCTCAGACTGTATTTACATATATGTTAGGGAAAAACCCTATCTTGATGGAGGAGCAACCCTCAGATGGCGGATAGAAAGAAATCAAAGTCTTATGGATGCAACCACTAAATCCATATTCATTGGAGATCCCGGTCACGGGTATCATCAAACCTCAGATACGGTTCCGCCAAGAATTAACTATGCTCTTGTACTGCCCGGACATACAGAACTGTTCTTCCAGTTATCTGAGCCGGTAGACACCGATTTGTCTGACGGCATTATGGTGAACCTTGGCAGCGGGTCATTTGCACCTCAGACGAATCTTGGGCGAGGAGAATTCCTTGTTCAGGTTACACCATATAACCTTGATCAACTTGCAGCAGGGACCGAGTATTTTGACCTTGACAATGTACGGGATACAGCGGGTTTTGTCAGGGACAGAAGATCCCAGCCTGGAGTTTTCTATTCCTATCAATATCCTTCTCCAAAATATCCAAAGGATTGGGATTATTCGGAATATATAGAAGTCCGGGGCTGGTACTTTCCGGATGATCCAATTTATATACCATTTACGACGGTTGCACCTAACCCGGCTGATCCACCACCGCCTTTGCCTTTAATCAGAGATTGGGGAACATCCAGTACCCCTCCCTCCAGGTTGGGAAATTTGATGTTTGGAAAAACAAATGGTTTAAGCGATGTTGCTGCTGATTATGGCAGCGGGAAACACAGATTAACAGACCTGCTTATTTCCATACCGCCCAATGATATAAGTGCCGGTTCTTCCCAGCATAATTATTTCTTTGTCTGGCCCTTATGGGCAAAATATGCTTCGGAAGATTCAGGTCTTGATGATTTGCTCGGGAATACACTGCATCCCGGTTACGGTTATATGGGACATGACGGCAGTAACCTTATCGAAACCTCGATCATCTGGGATTTTACCGGTAAACGTTTTCTGGAAAGGGATGATATTGTAATGCAATCCCGGATAAGCAATGTTTTTACATCTGCAGCCTCTCCCCTGGCGGTGTTCTATGTTACCGGACTATCCGACGACTACAAAGCTGCAACTGTTAATGGTTCCGCTGGTCTTTGGCATCCTTATCAATATGATCCTCCTCTGTCAGATATGGTGCTTCCGCCGAATCCGCCGCCAGCTCCGCAATATCCTCGTCCGGATCCACCGCCTGTTATTACAGAGAACCAATTTCTAAATATGGTTCCCTGGCGCATTACGGCCAATAATGCGCCTCTTTTGTTGAGCCCTTCTTCTCTCCTGTATAACCATTCTTTTGGCAAATCTGATTTTCCCGGCAATGCTACAGTGGAATTCTTATATAGGACAAGTGTAAGTGATCTTCTGGCAGCTCGCCTGGATGTACCGCCGGGAACCGATCCGTCTGCATTGACAGGTCAACCCTGGTATCGCTGGGTTCGGCCATTCACCTTCGGTGTCCATGATATTACCCGCCAGCGTGGTGGTGTAACAATTTTGAATAATGTAATCAACTCCAACAACCGTGAACGTGTTTATGTGGATTATAAACCGGAAAGCTCAGGCCGGGTTACAATTCAGGTTTTTACCCTGGATGGGAATCTGGTCAGAATTTTAAAGAGAGAATCTGAAATCGCAGATGGCAAATACCACCGTGTCTCCTGGGACGGTACCAATCAGGGTGGCCGCCCTGTAGCACGAGGTATGTACTTTATCCGTGTTGTAGCGCCCGGTATTGACGAGATTAGAAAGGTTATGGTGGTTAAGTAAGCGATGTTTTTTTGTAATCTTGACAGCAAATCGGGTTTTGCACATTGACAATTATTCCCTTTTTTATGCAGTGGAGAATGAAAAAATTGAAATCCACCGGGTCATCTACTCACGCAGAGACGCTGTGCGAATATTAAAGATGAATAAATGAATACTGTACCCAGTCCAAAAAAAGCCGCCTTTGTTACTCTTCTGGGACGTCCGTCTTCGGGTAAGTCTACGCTGGTAAACCAGCTGTGCGGAGAACAGGTTGCCATTGTAAGTCCTGTGCCGCAAACCACGCGGAATGCAATCAGGGGCATTGTTAACCATAATCTTGGCCAGTTGGTATTGATTGATACGCCGGGGGTACATCAATCCGAAAAAAAATTCAACCGTCATCTTACTGACACTGCATTTCGTGCTGCTTCTGAATCCGATCTGATTCTTTATGTACTGGACGCTTCCCGTGCTCCGGGCCCGGAAGAAGAAGCAATAGCAGACAGGTGCCGGTCGCTTGTTTTGGAAACGGAAACCCAGATACCGCTTGTTGTTGCGGTAAATAAAATTGACCTGAGTTCTGCAGATATTGATCGTGCGGTGAAATTTATCAATGGCCGGTTTACAGCAATGGAAGAAAACCGCATTATTCCCATATCAGCCCAAAAAAACGAAGGGATTGATAAGCTCCTTTCAATACTTTTCGAACTTGCATCTCCGGGTGAAGCTTTTTATCCCGAAGATTACTATACCGATCAGGAAATGGATTTCCGTATTGCTGAAATTATCAGGGGGGCGGCAATACGTTTTCTGCATCAGGAATTACCTCATTCGATATATGTGGAAGTAGCGGATCGCGAACTGCACTCCCCTGAAAAAAACAATGGGGCAGATGATAAAATACTGCATACGCAGCATACGCTGCGTTTGTGGATACGTGCGTTTATTATCTGTGAACGGGAATCCCAAAAGGGGATGATTGTCGGAAAGGGCGGAAAAACAATCAAAGCCATTGGCGAAATATCCCGTAAAGAGCTGAACCGTATCTTTGACTGGAAAGTTGACCTTGACCTGCGTGTAAAAACCGGCAAAGACTGGCGCCATAACGACAGGATATTGCAAAAACTGCTGGATAGATAAATATTTTGTTTTTATCTAGAAGAAGTTAAAAATATGTCTATCTGTTCCAACAATTCATCGTAGGTATCAACGCAGGGAATATCAGCGCATTCTTTTCTGATTGCTTCCGGGGCGCGGAAAAGGCAGCCGGTTTTTGCTTCGCGGATCATCGCAAGGTCGTTAAAGGAATCTCCTGCGGCAAATATTTCCATATTAAGTGAAGTAAGCGCACGGACTGCGGATTGTTTGCCGTTTTGCTGCCTGAGTTTATAACCGGTTATGCTTCCATCTGCGGAACAATCCAGGCTGTTGCAAAACAAGGTAGGGTAATGAAGTTTTTTCATCAACGGTTTGGCAAATTCTTCGTACGTGTCGGAAAGGATGATAAACTGCGTTCGCTCGCGGAGTTGTGAGGTAAATTCCAGCGCTCCCTGCAAAACGTCCATTTTTTCGATTACGTTTTGGATATCGGACAGTTTTAAACCTTTCTTTTCCAGCAGATCCAGTCTGAAGCGCATCAGCTTATCGTAATCCGGTTCATCTCTTGTGGTACGACGTAGTTCGGGAATTCCCGTAGCTTCAGAAAATGCAATCCAGATTTCAGGAACCAGTACACCTTCAAGATCAAGACACACTAAATGCATGAATGTACTGTAGCACAAAATAAAAAACATGTATACATTTTTATCTGATGGATACTTTACAGATCAACAATCCCTTTGGTGTTCCGGTATATTTCCAGGAGACGGTAAAGAGTACCATGGACGAAGCCCGCTTGCTTACAGGGGAACGATCCGGTACGGTGATTGTTGCCGACGAACAAAGCGCAGGCAGAGGCAGATCGGGCCGCCGCTGGAATATGAATAAAGGTGAAAACCTGTCTTTTACGATTATGTTTTGTTATGGGTCTATCGAAGCAATTCCCCGCTGCCTTACACTTAGGACGGGCCTTGCCGTTGCCTGTGCCATAGAAGATTTTACGGCGTTTTTTATTGATTCATATAGTTTGCCGCCAGGAAACGGCGCCGCTGTTGCCGGTGTGTGCATGGTAAAATGGCCCAATGATGTTATGCTGCTGGACAGGGAAGGGCAGGGACGGAAAGCAGCGGGGATACTTACAGAAGCTGATAACGGCACTGTGTACATCGGAGTCGGCGTTAACATTGTCCAAAGAGACTTTCCTCCGGAATTGGCTCATAAGGCGTGCAGTATTGGACAAGTGCTTTCGGAAGAAAACGATCAGAATAAACTAATAACTGAACACCTTTTGGAAAAACGTTTTATCCTTCTGGAAAAGATTCTTTTCCGTTTGTTTGACGAATTAGAAAATGACAATGGTAAATCTGACTGGCGGAATAGACTGGAAGAAAAACTCTACATGAAGAACAGAAAAATAACCTTTGTTCCCGGCCTTCCGGAAGAACTGTCAAACAAACCTGTACCAGCCATAGAAGGAACCCTGCTGGGAATAGGGGAAGAGGGTGAAATTAGAATTTTGGAAGATACAGGGAAAGTTGTTTCTTATGCGAACGGAGAACTGAGGTTTAGATAATATACAGATAAACCCAATCTGCCGCTGTGCCTGGCAAATAAATATCTTGTATAAAATTATGCAAAGAGATGGGTTTGCCTTGGCGAAAACGCCTGTAGAGTCCGCCAAAACAGCCTCCCAGCAATCTGATCGCATCTCAGATTTTGCTTGATGCTATATTTTAATTTTCCTCTCCTGGTGCTGGGCTTATGTATGCTGAATATTCCTATTACCAGCCGATCTGTTTTGGCGGGGAATTCCAGAGGTTTTCTCCAAGGCAAACCCATCTCTTTCCAGGTTTTTGTTCAAGTAATTATACGACAGTCTGGCGATATATTGCGGTTTTCATCCGTTATAATAACCTCAATGTATCGAACTGAACGCATCGGGGATAATGTTGCCACATAGGTGGGGGGAAGGTTAGCCATGAAGACCATTCGGCGAGGTGAAGAAGATGCCACACCAAAGTGTGCGTCGACGGCAGCCTCGACCGCCATGGTCTGAATGGGTGTTCTTCCCCCCACCGATATGG